>Ga0105048_10000250_pt1 | contig 79223 bp, 68 predicted proteins | sample MAT05_FD_78382 | JGI IMG/M metagenome (GOLD analysis project Ga0105048, IMG submission 78382) | Freshwater microbial communities from Lake Fryxell liftoff mats and glacier meltwater in Antarctica - MAT-05 | ecosystem: Environmental > Aquatic > Freshwater > Ice > Liftoff microbial mat | place...
CCATCTTTTGACAATGGATGTTTGAGCGCCAGCGTCATCACCACCGCACCCATGGATTTCAATTCAAGCAAACCTTTTAAATAATTTTCAGGCAGATCGGGACATAACTTTGCCATCAGATTAGGCGACGAAGTGACCAACACTTTATCGAACGATTCACCGTCCACGCTCAGACTCGCCGAAGCCTGCTCCCGCTTAATGGATTTGATCGGCGCCTTGAGTTTTATCTCCACACCCATCTCACGTAGTTTCTCTGCGAAAAGATTTGCAAAATTCTGAAAGCCGCCTTCGAATGTTCCGAGTCGAGTCGTGCGGGCATGCATACGCGCCCACAGCCACGCCATGTTGACATCTTTATAGAAGGAGCCAAATTTTCCGATCAAGAGCGGTTTCCACATCTGCTCGTAGACTTGTCTACCGGCATACTTCATCATCCATTCATCGGCGGTGACTTTTTCCAGCGCGCGCCAGTTATTCGTGATACGCAGAAACAGCCCAACGAAGCCGAATCTAATTTTGTTCAGACCAAATCCCAGTCCAGGAAAACGAAGCGCGTTGATGATCGAGTCGAAGGGATACCATTTATTCTTATAGAGCATCACGGTCAGCGGGCGTGGGAATCGCACCTTGTCTTCCAATCCCAACTCGCGGATCAAGCCCAACATTTCGCTGTCTGATTGAAACCAATGGTGATAGAACTTCTCGACCGACCAATTCCAATGCGGTTCTTTGAAACCAGAAGCCAGCCCGCCAGCATATTCAGCAGATTCAAAAATAGTCACATCATGCCCCGCCTTCTTTAAATCATATGCAGCCACCATACCGCTATAGCCTGCCCCAATAATTGCAATCTTCATTGATGCTCCATTTTTTTCTTTTGGAATTTTAGTACACGGTTTCAACGACCAGAAATTTATTTTTCGCCCAGTGATTAGGAAATTACTTGTTTTGACGATTTACCTTGTTCTAATCTTGCGGCGAGGAGTTTCAATTTGCCCCATTCCCGACGGATGGCATACACCATTGCGAGAGTCTCCAGCCAGCGTACCGTACATTTTGGATTTTCTGCCAGACGCTCAAAGACTTGCGCCGCCTGATCATCAGTGCGTCCTTCTTTTAGATATTGATTGGCTAATTGCTCAAGGTACGCCACGCTATTTATGTTTAATGGGTTGGGCTGTATGCTGTCTTGACGATTTTTTTGCAGACGTTCGCTGACCCGCTTAAGCGCTGTTTCCAGTTCGTCAATGATAAAAGGTTTGGTCAGATATTCCTGAATGCCGATGGAGGCTGCCATGCTCATGATAGACGGGCTATCTTCTGCAGAAATGATAATACAGCCTGTGTGCGGATGCGCTTGAACAATATGTTGATAGGCCGTCAACCCATCCATTTCAGGCATGTTGATGTCTAAAATAACAATGTCTGGATGCTGTTCTTCGGTCATCTCCACTGCCTGACGGCCATTGGATGCGATGGCTACCACTTCTGCATTATCGAGCGCGGCAATCATCAGACGAGTGTTACGCCGTGTTTCCTGAATATCATCGGCGATGAGCACCCGTAACTTTTTTTGTGGATTATTGATTTGAGTCATTGGTTTTGCCTTGGTACTGTAAACCAATTTGTTTACAGTCCTTTAAGTATAACTCAAGCTTGTTTGAGAAAATTATTTATTGTGTTGTCTCCTCCCTCAATGAATCATTCCACTTGAATCCTTCACGCGCCATGTAATACGCGCCAAGCAGGGTAATGGGGAGCCAGAGTGCGACATGCAGGGTAAGTGTGTATCCCGCCGCGGTAGCTTGATCGACTCCATAAGCGGTGAGGACCGCAATGCCCGGCGCATCAAAAGTACCGATATAGCCAGGCGCGGATGGAATGGTGGTGGCGAGATTAACAATACCGTTCATCAGCATTAAAGCAAAAAATGACACGTTGAAATTAAACGCGTGCATCACGAGCCAGTACTTGCCCGTCTCCAACAGCCAGATGATGACCGAGGTAAAGAAGACCATCAACACGTTAAAGGGGGAACGGAGCGAAGCGAGTCCATCCAGGAATTTATTCATGATGCTGATGATTCTGATGTGCAGGCGTTTTGGCGTGATCCGCTCGATAACTCCCAATCCGATCTTCGCTGTGACTTGCGGGAACATGGCCGCCAGCAGAAAAACGCCAAGCGCGCCGGCGAATACTCCCGTGCCGATCACTGCCACCTGCTGAATGTTTCCCACAAAGCCAGATGCGCCCGTGAGTTTTGCCAGCTCAGATAAATTAACAAAGATAAACGCCAGCATCACCACACCGTCAAAGATACGCTCGACGATGATGGTGGCCAGCGAAGCGGAGACTGGCACGCCTTCCTTGCGTTTAAGAATCACGGCGCGTAACACTTCACCGGCGCGCGCGGGATAAATGTTATTGCCCATATACCCAATGATTGTGATCGGGAACATGGTTCTGGTTGGGATTTCCTTGATGGGTTTCAGCAGATAATGCCAGCGCCAGGCCCGTACCCACACGCCAATAAAATACACTCCAATTCCTGGAATGAGCCAGAAATAATTTGCTCTTTGAACCGTGCTCCAAAACTCATTGAGTTTGAGTCCGCGCAGGGAAAGCCAGATGAATACAACGCTGATTAAAACGCCCAGCCAGAATTGCCAGTTTTTTATTTTCATAGAGCGTGATTGTACCAAAGGAAAGGAGGAAGGATAAAGGAGGAAGGATGAAAGTTAACCGAGAGTTGAAATCGTTCGGATATAATAATTTGTAATTAGATTTTTGAAGTTTTTAAAAAGGATACTTTATGAAAAAATATTGGATGAATAGCCGCGATTACTTTCTTATTGCATTTGGTGCGTTAATTCAGGCAGTTAGTTTGCGGATATTCTTTGTCCCGGCGAATCTGGCTTCGGGCGGGGTAAGCGGAATTGCCCAGTTGATTAATTACTTCACCAACTGGCCGATCGGTTTGATGGTATTGATCGGCAATGGTCCGCTTTTCATACTTGGCTGGCGTTTTCTTGGCGGAAGGCGTTTTGCTTTACGGACTGCGGTTGCGATTGTTACCTATTCTTTGCTAACTGATTTACTTTTGAAAATTCCACTCTTTACGTATTATACAAATATTTTGATTGAGGACTTGAAAGGCGATATTTTCCTCAACTCCTTATATGGCGCGATCATCAGCGGCATTGGGTATGGATTGGTCTATCGCGCGCGCGGCACAAGCGGCGGCTCGGATATTCTGGCGCGTATTCTCAATAAGTGGCGCGGCGTTTCGATGACTCAAAGTTATTTGATGGTGGATACGCTGGTTATCTTATTGGCTGGATTTATCTTCGGCTGGAAAGAGGCGCTGTACGCGATGATCACGTTATACGTCAGCGGGCTGGTGGCAGAGACAGTGCTGGAGGGCGGCGGCACGGTCCGCACGGCCATGATCGTGACCAATCAGCCAGAAAATGTTTCAGCGAGAGTGATCGAAGAGCTTGAGCGCGGCGTTACGTATTTGGAAGGACGCGGCGCGTATACCGGGAGTTCACGTCCCGTTTTATATTGCGTCGTTTCTCGCTCAGAAGTTGCTGCATTAAAATTAATCGTGCATGAAATCGACCCCGAAGCCTTTATGGTGATCGGGGTCGCGCATGAAGCGTTGGGAGAAGGGTTCATGCCGTTGAAGGGGTAGTGAGAAATGATGAATGCAGGATGAATGATGAATAAAAAGTCCGTCAAGTTTCCTGAAACTCGGCGGACTTTTCATTTACCAATTACCATTTACCAATTACTTCCTCTTGATATACCCAAACTGATTCAACATATTTTGATTGTCGCGCCAGTCTTTTGAAACCTTGACACGCACTTCGAGAAAAACTTTTCGTCCGCCCATTTCTTCGATCTCTTTGCGCGCGGCGCTGCCGATGGATTTCAACATCTTGCCGCCTTCGCCGATGACGATTCCTTTTTGCGATTCGCGTTCCACAAAAATGGTCGCGGCGATGTAGGCCATGCCATTCTCGCGTTCCTTGAACTCGTCAATGCGGACCGCCAAACTATGCGGCACTTCATCACGTAAAATTTTCAAACACGATTCGCGGATGAGATCCGCAGCGATATCGCGCTCGTACGAATCTGTCACTTGTTCTTCTGGATAATCGGCGGGTCTTTCTGGAAGCATGCTGATCAGTTTCTCACGCAGTTCATCCAGCCCAAGCCTTTTCGTAGCGGATACTTTCATCGTCTCAGCATGATTCAACAACTTGGAGAATGTCTCCACCCGAGCAGACTCTTCCTCAGGGGTGAGAGTGTCTATTTTGTTTAGCACCAGCAATCGTTGAGCGCGAAGCGGCAGCTTGTTAAGCAGCTCAGCGATGCGGATGTCGTCTTCTGTCGGTTCATCAGAAGAATCCACGAGCCAGATAATAATATCCACGCCGTCTGCGGCTTCTTCGGCTTCATAGTTTAGGAACTCGCCCAATTTATGGCGGGCGTGATGAATGCCGGGTGTATCGACAAAAACAAGCTGGGCATTTTCCAGCGTGAGAATTCCAAGTTGACGCTTGCGTGTGGTCTGCGGGCGCGGTGAAACGGCCGCAACCTTTTGCCCAAGCAACGCATTGAGCAAAGTGGACTTGCCCACGTTGGGGCGTCCGATGATGGCAATAAAACCTGAATGATGTTCGGTCATAATTTTTTAGGACTCCAATTTGCAACGGCGAGACTGGCAATGATCAAAATTGCGCCCGTTAATATTTGCCAGGTGGGTTGTTCATTTAGAAAGATCACGCCAAGTGTGATGCCGCCCAGTGGAAAAAGATAGGTGACCATGGTCAGGCGGGTGGGGCCGATCTCGTGGATTAAATAAAAAGCCATGAGGAATGCGAGGCCTGAGCCAAGAATACCCATGAAGAGCAGGGCAACCCAGGTGATGGGAAGCGTTGGAATTTTTATGGGCGATTCAAATAGAAACGAAGCCAGCCACATCACTGCCGTGGCAGAAAATAGCGGCCCCATACTGCGGAGGATGCCGGGCGTATCTGCGGTGGCTTTGCGAATATAAATCGAACTGCCTGCATAAAATGCAGAAGCCAGGATGACAGCCAATTGCCCCAGCAGGGAACTTTGCGAGGCGCCAACATCCTTGCTCATCAATACCACCACGCCCGCGAAGCCCATTAACAAGCCCAGCACTTTTGGAATCGTCATCTTGTCATCCTGCAGCATAAAATGTGCAGCAACGATGGTGAATAATGGCACGGTTGCATCCAGAATGGAAGCCACTCCTGAATCGATGATTGTTTCACCCCATGAGATCAAAAAGAAAGGGATGGCAATATTGGTCAGTCCTACGATCAACAAGGGCGTCCACTCTTTTAATGTGCGCGGCAATGTTACGCGTTGAAAGGCGATCACGACGATGCCGAATAACAGCCCGAAAAACGCCCTGTAGGCGACCAGTGTGAGAGGTCCCATTTCTCGCAGGGCGATCTTGATCCACAGAAAGGATGAACTCCAGATCAGGCCAAGGGTGATGAATACGATCCAATGTTTTGTTTTCAAATTTCTCCTAAGTCTTTTAACCACGAAGGGCACAAAGGTACACGAAGGAAGACCTTAAAAACCTTTGTGACACTTTGTGCTCCTTTGTGGTTAAATCATTTAAATCTTCTTTACCAAATAATAATCCCCGCGTTCAAAACCGCGATCTAAATAGTAGTGACGCGTTCCAATGGCTGCAATAACAGCTAGTTTTTCAAACCCATTTTTGCGCGCTACGTTTTCCGCTTCTTCAAGCAGACGTGTGCCCAGCCCCAAATGTTGAGCGGCTCCAGTCTGTTCTGCGCCAAATGCCAGCGATTGTCCGTAGACATGCACTTCGCGGATCAGTGCCGCATTATCGAGGTCAGGCATACCCGTCAACGTGGCGTCTTTGGCGGGCAATGACAAGCGGATAAAACCCGCGAGTCCGTCCTCGGGTGTGATGAAGGAAATAAAATGTTCCTCAGCTGTACCGGCCTGATAGGTAAGATCATCCAGACGCAAGGTTTCCGATTCGACAGTTTTGCCGCGCACTTCACGACAGCGAATACACTGACAATGCGTACCGCGCACTTTCATGATGGCCTGAATATCCTGCCGCAGGCTGGTGCGCGTATTGCCTTCCACTACATTATTGCCCGGAATATCCCGAATGACTCGATTAACACGGCAGTAGCGCGGAATGGTCGGTTTAATATTTGCGATTAACTCAACCAAGTCTTCGGTAGTATATGGATGAAATTCTCCGCGCTTCCAGTATTCATAAAGCTCGGCATTTGCCAGCAATTGATTTGGGTAAATCTTAATTTCATCGGGACAGAAATCCTGCCAGAACTTCGCAAAGTCTGCGCGGTCTGATGTGGGAGTTGCGCCTAAAAGATTTGGCATCCAATGCAGGACGATCTTGAAACCAGCGGCGCGCAATAAGGCCGTGGCTTGGCGTGTGCATTCCACATCATGCCCGCGTTTGTTGATTTCCAAAATATGATCGTCAAAACTTTGCGCGCCCATTTGCACTTTGGTCACGCCCAGATGACGCAGCCAGCGCAATTCGTCTGGATTAATTTCATCGGGACGGGTCTCAATAACTAATCCAACATTGCGATGGATGGCAGTTTCATTTGTAGCTTGCGCCTGAGCAATATCCACGCCAGCGGTTTCCAGTTTATCTTTGTGATTTCGAAGTCCGCCTTTTTCAGTTTCGTTCATCGCATCAAAACAGCGTTTGATAAACCACTCCTGATAATCGCGTTTATAAGATGACCACGTACCGCCGAGAATCAGCAATTCGATCTTGTCTGTCGGATGGCCCAAATTTTCAAGCGCAAGAATCCGCGCATAGACTTGTTCATAAGGGTCAAACTCATGTTGCAGCGCACGCATCGCACCGGGCTCATCAGGTAGATAACTCTTTGGCATCCGCACATCTGTGGGGCAGAAGATGCACTTGCCCGGGCATGGATACGCCTTCGTTAAAACAGTAACCGTGGTCACGCCCGAAAGAGTCCGCATGGGTTTCATGCGGATGCGTTCCAGCAGAATCCGATCAGGCTCAATCGCGCCAGCCGCTACCATTTGGTTGTAAGCCGCGACCAGCGCCGCTTTTGTCAGATAGCCTTCGCCGCCATCCAGTGGATGAGTCCGTAGGGCGCGCATCACCTCTGTCCCTTCACGTATTTCTTCCAACACGTGATGCGCCAGCGTGAGTTTCTCTGGCGTGAGCGTGTTATTTTTTTTCCAGCGTTGTCGTCGTTCAGAAGTTTCCATAATTATTTCTCTATAAAGGACCGCAGACTTTAGTCCGCACTCCAATTTTCTATTAAGGATCGCAGACTTCAGTCTGCCTTTTTTACCTTTGTCGGGTCTGTATGAAATTCGTTTTGTGATTCTGTAATATCTTTTTTGCTGAACATACTGGTATGCAAACCACATTCCACTTTTCCGCGCCCAGCCCAGCGGCCTGCGCGCTCATCGTCATTTACACCAATCGCGATGGTGCATGGCGCACAGCCCACGCTTCGATATCCCTTTTCAAAAAGCGGATGCTGCGGCAAATGATTCTCTTCTATGTATCGATTTACATCCGCCTTCGTCCAGTTTAAAAGCGGATTGATTTTCAGCAAGCCGTCTTCCTGCAATTCTAAAAACTGCGCCTGCGCACGCACTGTGGTTTGGTCGCGGCGAATTCCGCTGATCCAGGCCTTGTAGCCTTTCAGCGCATTTTGCATGGGTTCCACCTTATGTAAATAACAACACAAGTTTGGGTCTTCCGCAGGCAGAGAGCGTGTGTTCTGACGGGCAAATATATCCCAGCGTGCGTCACGATATAGATCAATAATATTCAAGCCCCATTCATCCGCGATCTTCTCGCGAAACATCAGTGTTTCCCAAAAATGATAACCCGTATCAATAAAAAAAACAGGGATGTTTGCCGTGGTTTGCGCGATCATATGTAAAAGCGGCATGGATTGCGTTTGGAACGATGAACTCAGTGCCATGTACGGCGAGAACCGATCCACCGCCCATGCAATAATCTCTTGCGGAGTTTTGGTTTCAAATTCCTCTGAAAATTTTTTAATCTTATGTACCGATAACATGTTGGCATTATACCGTTATAGAGCGCCCGAATGGGTAAAGTGCCCGAAGGGTAAAGTGCCCGAAGGGTAAAGTGCCCGAAGGGTATAATGCCGTCATGAATTCAACCACAGCCGAAAACCTGCTTGCAATCAACTGCAAATTTTATAACCAATTTGGAGATCAATTTTCAGCCACGCGCCAGCGGTTGCAGCCCGGCGTAAAAAAAATTCTTGAAACCATTCAGGCGGATGTCTCCGTTTTGGATCTGGGATGCGGCAACGGGCATTTTCTGCGTGAATTAAATAAACGCGGTCACAAAGCAGCGCTTCTCGGCCTGGACTTTAGCCTGCCTCTGCTTCGAGATGCACAGTCTGCGTCGGGAGTGGAGTTTCGTGAAGTTGATCTGGCGAAGCTTTCAGTCTTCAGCGATCAACTTAATGCTCCGTGGTCTACGGTCACACTGTTTGCCACACTTCATCATATTCCTTCGCATGAAATGCGTTTGGATATTTTGAAGACAGTTCGTAATTTGTTGAAAGACGATGGAAAATTTATTTTATCCAACTGGCAGTTCTTGAACAGCGAAAAGCTCAAGTCACGGATTCAACCGTGGGATAGAGTTGGAATTAATGAAGACGATTTGGATGAAGGGGATTACTTATTGGATTGGCGCAGCGGAGGAGAGGGCTTGCGGTACGCGCACCATTTCACAGCGCAGGAACTGCTTGGGCTGGCCGAGCAGGTTGAAATGCGTGTGACTGATTCTTTTCAGTCCGATGGAGACGGGGGGAATTTGGGTCTGTATCAGGTGTGGGAATCTGCCTGAGGCGTTTCACTCACGACCACGCAATTACGTCCCGCATGTTTGGCGTTATATAGCGCAGCATCAGCCCGCGCGATCAATGTTTTTAATGTATCCAATTTGGATGACTCTGCAACACCGATGCTGATCGTGATGCGCAATGGCCCTGCATCTGTGGCGAATGGTTCAGCCATGATGGATTGACGCAGGCGTTCAGCCACCATCCGCGCTGCTTCCAACTGAGTTTCAGGCAGGAGAATAAAAAATTCCTCGCCGCCGTATCTGGCAACCAGATCAACAGCGCGTGACCCTGTAGTGCAGCGTTCAGCAAGTGTATGAAGCGCCTGATCTCCTGTGGCGTGACCGTAAAGATCGTTTACTCGCTTGAAGTGATCAATATCCAATAGCATGGCAGAGCAGGGACGCCCAATGCGGCGTGAACGCGCGAATTCAAATTCTCCAACTTCAAACAAGCCGCGGCGGTTGTACACACTCGTTAAGGAATCTGTGATGGCTTGATTTTGTGCCGCTTCATACATGCGCGAGTTTTCCAGCGCAATGGATACCTGATTGGCGAAGGTGGCTGCAAGGGTTGCATTTTCCTGTGTAAATTGGTTGGGCTTTGTACTGTCAATGGCGAGCAGGCCAATGATGCGTTCTTGAAAAATCAGCGGGACGCCCAGCCAGGAGTGAATATGGTCGTGCGGTGGTTTTTTAAATTCGCTGTAGACATCGCCTATTTCGGAGAGGAAGTAGGGTTGGCCGGTTTGTATAACACGAGTGTTTGGATTATTGCCGGGAATGGGAAAGCGCATGCCGATGACGACGCTTGGATCAGCAAAGCCGCTTCCGCCTATCACTTTCAATTCATTTTCGTTCAATAATTGAACAGATGCAGTATCGTAGGGGATGACCTGTTTTAATTGTTCAAGAATGCGCGGCACGGTTTCACTGATCTCAAGAGTTTCTGCCACAGCTACACCTGCTTTCCGCAGGGTTTCCGAAGTTTCGGCGCGGCGTTGAGCCTGCTCTACCGCTTTGAATTTCTCGAAAGCGAGGGCGATCAGATTGGCGGCTTGTTCACAGATCGAAATTTCTTCCGGCTGGAAGCCATGGCGGGATTTGAAGGAAAGGATGATGGCGCCGTGTTTGTTTTTTGCCGCTTTTAATGGCAGTACGATCAGCGAACGGGAAGGACATTGTTTGGCGATTTCATGATCCAGATAGGGTGAGTTGTAGGCATCATCCACGATCAGGGTGTGACCCAAATGCAGGGCTAATTCTGTGAATGTATACTCGCCAGAAACAGGTTGGAGAGAAAGGTAGGTGTCTCTGCTGGTGCCGTGCGCCGCGAGCGGTGATGTTTGCGTGTGATCTTCATCCCATAGTGTGATGAAGCATTCATTGGCGTGGATTAGTTTTGCCAGCCGATCTACAATATCTTCTGTCATGTGTCTTAAGGTCTTGGCTTGTAAAGCTTCACTTACAATATCTTGAAGCAGGCTTAAAGCCTGCTGGCGGCGGATTAACTTTTGTTCCGCTCTGGCACGGGTTTCTGCTGAGCCAAAAATACTGGCTGTTATATGGAGCACTTCCAACTCGATCTCCGTCCAATGACGTTCATGGGTGCAGTCATCGAAGCCGATAAATCCCCACCATTGGCGATCTACAAAAATAGGAATAAGTGCCATGGAAAGAATGTTTTGACTTTTCAGGGCTCTTGATTCAGATTCTGGAAATTCACTCACGAGGCCATAAATTGGATTCCCTATGGAGAGTTGTTCCACCCAGCGGCTAAACCCTGCCGCCCGAAGATTAATGTGCTGCAGGCTGGGATTATCGATCTGTGGTGCGATCTCTGGTGCCGACCACTCATAACATTGGCTGGAGAAAATGGCTCCCTTATCATCAGAATAATTCATGAAGACATAAACGCGGCTGACATTGGCGGCCTGCCCGATCTTCTCAAGAACACCTGATACATTATTCTCCCAGTTTGATTCTTTCAGAAATTGTTCGGCAGTCAGCCTGATGGCCGACATCATGGTTTCCCGTCTACTGAGCGCGGCTTCTGATTTTTTCCGCTCGGTAATATCGTGCAGAATGATCATGCGATCTGGCCCGCTTTGATTTTTGGAAGCGTTTTGCGGTGAAACCGGGGTAATATTTATTTCAAAAATGCTGGCTTGATAGCCTTTTCCAATTCTGATCTCTGATTGATGTTCGGCAGAGGCGATCACCTCTCCATATTCCTGGGAAATATAATTAAGCGGCTGTCCAAGAGTTTCGGCTTCGGAGCGGCCCAGCAGTTCTGCTATGAGAGGGTTGGTATACAGTACACGATTATTTTGGTTAATTACGATCACCCCATCTGCCATGTTTTTTAGAACAGTAATATGCTCAAGCGGCATGATCTCCAGCAGGTGGTAGCGGGCGATCGCCCATGAAAGCCCGAGTCCGGTGGGGAGAAAAAACAACGGCGTAAAATTAAGATCATTAACCGGATTTAACTTTGCTATGAAAATGAGACTGCCCAGCCAGGGAGCGAGGATGCCGATCACGACCAGGCTGACTTGAATACGATAGACACCCGGCCTCTGTACCATTTCAATGATCAGAATCAGACTCGCTACAAGTACAAGAATATAGGAGTAAGCAACCTGTACCCAAAAGAAAAAGCCGTACTGGATGCTGAGCAGTGCAAGTCCACTACTGTATGAAATGGATTCTGCATCCCACATTAAATGATGGTATTTATTTGTCCAGACTAAAATGGTGATCAGGAGAGGGGTGCCCCAAAGCAGGACCCGTCCTGATTTGGTGAGCAGGTGATTTTTACCAATAAATTCAAGCGAAAAGATCAACAGGAATGCCGGGATGGATACAATTCCGATATATTCAATATTGGCAAATAATATTTTTGAAGAAAGGGATGGGGCGAATATTTCCAGGCCATACATGAATGACCAGACTGACATCCCAAGCATCGTCCATGCGAACGGGGTCACAGCTATCGCGGGGCGTTTACGCCATGCAAGTAAACCCAGCCATGCATAAATAATGGCGGTCAGGAAATAAATGAATGGAACATAAAGGTCGGGACGGCTTTGCATCATGTTTGGGGTAGGAAAAAGATAATCATTAGACTTTATCGGAAATAACATACAAGTACCGTTCCGCAGGTTTATTTTGAGTAATTTGAGCGCTTAATGACAACCTTCGGGGCGTTTTACCTAATTACCGATAAAGTCTATTGTATTCAAAAACAAGTCAGTCTGCAAATAGTCTGTATTGATTAGTTTTGTCTTTTTAAAGTAGGTTTGCGAAAACGTTCCAAACCCGGGAAATATATACAGGGGATTCTAGCACTTTTACAAAACATTGCGCCAGTTATTTCAGAGATCATTTTGGATTAGCTCAGATTTTCGAGCAAATTGGTGTTTGAGTATATACATCCAGTGCTTCCTATTTGATTCAACACTTCTGCCGAATACGCACGAAGTCCACTTCAATGCTGAGGCGCTGGAAAATGTCCACGATGGCCTGACCCGTTTTCAGGAAGAATGAAGCGACGAGACAGGCAATGAAGAATTGCGCTTGAGGCATGAGTCCATTTTAATTCCAAATTCTCTACCGTACAAACTATGGTTTTCACCAATTGACCGCCGACCGCGGTCGGCGGTCAAGCAATTCACGAAAATATTGCTGGTTTTTGAAAATGTACGGTAGAGAAATTCCAAATATAAAACCTGACTGGCTCATTATCGAGCCAGTCAGGTTTTATATAATCAAAGCAGACTGAAGCCTGCGCTTCGTGATTTGGTTACCCGAACGAAATCCCAAGATCATACGCGGTGCGGACAATGTCTGAATCCATGGGCACCATCTTCATCTTGCCCATCGCTTCTTCAATGGGCACATATTTAACATGCGGCGGATCGAGCGCGACCATCACGCCATTTTGACCTTCTTCCAGCCCACGGACTGCGGCAGCGCCAAAACGCAGGGCGATCAGGCGGTCGAAGGATGTGGGCGAACCGCCGCGCAGCAAATGACCAAGAACAACCACGCGCGTTTCTTTGCCTGAGATGGCATGAATTTCAGCCGCCACTTTTTCACCAACGCCGCCCAGTCGTTCAGCGCGGCCAGCTTCATGTTCGACCACAGTGACCGCGCCGCCCATCGGCGAAGCACCTTCAGCCACTACCACAATGGTAAATTTATTGCCGCGTGATTCGCGTTCCTTGATCTTTTCAATGACCTTGTGAATATCATACGGCTGTTCAGGAATCAGAATTACATCGGCAGAACCCGCCACGCCGGAATGAAGCGCGATCCAGCCCGCGTAACGCCCCATCACTTCCACGACCATGACGCGCCCATGCGAAGCAGCGGTGGAATGCAGGCGGTCAAGCGCCTCGGTAGCGAAGCCGACAGCGGTATCAAACCCGAAGGTGACTTCTGTTTTATCGAGATCATTATCAATCGTTTTTGGCACCGAGATCAGGCGCAATCCTTTGTTAGAGAGCACACTCGCAATTGCCAGTGAACCATCGCCGCCGACCGTGATGAGCGCATCAATATTGTGCAAGCGGAATCCGCGCACGATTTCATCTGTGCGATCCACTTCTTCGAGGGTTCCATCCGAGCGCAGCATTGGATACTTAAGCGGATTGTTGCGATTACTGGTTCCCAGAATCGTTCCACCCAGATGGGTAATTCCGCTTACTTTTTGGCGCGTCAGCGGAACAAATCCGCCGTCTGGGTATTCTTCCGGCGACAGGATTCCGTGAAAACCATCCAGAACACCATATACTTCCCAGCCGCGCTTAATCGCAGAAAGCGCGGCCGCGCGAATGACCGCATTCAGACCCGGGGCATCGCCGCCGCCCGTGCTGATCGCTATTTTTTTGATGGATATATTTTGATTTGTGACCATAAAGGTACTCCGTGTCAATATTTAATTTCCAGCTTTGATTATAGTACTGGAACTGGCTTGAGCGCCATGTGGAAATACACACTTTATTATCATTACAAATTGCAGATTCAAATTTCAGTAAAACGGAGCGTGGACTTCAATCCGCTTTTGTGAGGTATAGAGCGGGCTAAAGTCCGCAGTCCGTGTAAAATAAATTTAATTTGTTGTGTCATTACACAAACTTCGTCATTGAAAAAATACCGAATTGTAAGTTTTACGGTATCATTTCTGACATGGAATTCTTAACCAAACCCTCTCAAAAATTTGACCTGCCCAAGCGCGTTGTGCGCCTCGGCGAATTATCCTACAACCTATGGTGGACGTGGCAGCCTGAAGCCGCGCGTCTCTTCGGACGGCTTGATTACGACCTATGGGAACGACTCGGACATAACCCGATTCGTTTGCTGCAAGAGATCAGTCACGGCCGTTTGGTACAAGCCTCAAAAGATAAAGACTATCTCGCGTTATATGATTCCCTGTTTGAACGTTTTGATTCATATTTCACCAAAACATCCTGGACTCAAACAGCGCATCCCGAATTTGACAACAAACCTGTCGCTTATTTCTCAATGGAATTTGGCTTGCATGAAACACTTCCCATTTATTCGGGCGGACTCGGCGTATTGGCAGGCGACCATCTAAAGGAATCCTCCGACCTCGGCTTGCCTTTAATCGCAGTCGGCTTCATGTATGGGCAGGGATATTTCTCACAACGCATCAGCGAAGATGGCTGGCAGGAAGCGCTCAATAACCCGCTAACCTTTGAGCATCTGCCTGTCACACTGGTCACAAAAAAAGACAAACCCGTCACCATTCAAATTGAATTTCCAGATCGAAACATCACCGCCCAAATCTGGGAAGTGCGCGTGGGACGAGTGCCTTTATATTTGCTTGATTCAAATGTTGAAGAAAATAATGAATTTGACCGCTTGCTCACCGCGCGTCTTTACTGGTCAGACCTTGACCGCCGCGTCATGCAGGAAGTGTTGCTCGGAGTAGGCGGCGTGCGCGCCCTGCGTGCCTTAGACTACTCCCCCGCAGTCTGGCACATGAACGAAGGTCACGCATCCTTCTTAACGTTGGAGCGGGCACGTGAACTAGTGGCATCTGGTTCCACTTATGCAGAAGCCGCCCAAAAATCACTCAAACAAAACGTATTCACTACGCACACCCCCGTCCCCGCCGGCAATGACGAATTTCCATTATGGCTGCTCGATAAATATCTCGCCAAACTCTGGCCCGAGCTGGGACTCACGCGCGAAGAATTTGTAAATATTGCCAAACATCAACAGCCGCACGGCGAAACCTTCTCCATGCCCATTCTCGCGTTAAAACTTTCAAGTGGAAGCAACGGCGTTTCAGAATTGCACGGACAAGTCTCACGCGAAATGTGGAACTTCCTCTGGCCTGACAAAGCAGAAAATGATGTGCCGATTCAACATGTTACCAACGGAGTCCACACCCGCAATTGGATGGCGCGCCGCTTGAACATCATGCTCGAAAAATACCTCGGCGCAGATTGGTACGATAACCTGGACGATCACGAGTTGATAAAGAAACTCGATCAAGTACCAGACCCCGAATTATGGGGAGTTCGTTTACATCTTAAACGCAAACTGGCTTTCTACCTCAAGGAACGCGTCCGTGACCGTTGGGCGCATGGCGGATTCCATCCTGTGCAGGTGGTCGCTTCGGGCGTATTGATCAATCCCTACGCCTTGACCATTGGCTTTGCGCGCCGCTTTGCCACTTATAAACGCGCCAACTTAATCATGTCGGATATTGAACGTTTGCTCGATATCATCAACCGTCCGAACATGCCTGTGCAAATTATCTTCGCGGGCAAAGCACATCCCGCTGATGAACCCGGCAAACAATTGATTCAAAAAGTGTATCGCACTGTCAAAAAAGCCGAAACAGGCGGACGTTTGGTCTTCCTCGAAGATTACGATATGAACCTCGCGCGTTACCTCGTGCAAGGTGTGGACGTGTGGATGAACACACCGCGCCGCCCAATGGAAGCCAGCGGCACTTCAGGCATGAAAGCCGCCATCAACGGCGCGCTGAATTTCTCGGTTCTCGACGGCTGGTGGCGTGAAGCCTATAACGGCAACAACGGCTGGTCAATTGGCGAGGATAAGGAATACGAGTCGAATGAAATTCAAGATTCTGCCGATGCTGAAGATATGTATCACACGCTTGAACATAAGATCATCCCGTTATATTACAACCGCAACCCGAAAGAGATTTCACACGAGTGGATTGCAATGATGAAAGACACTATGAAGACCGTCATCCCGCAATTTTCCGCGCGCCGCATGGTCAAGGAATACGTTGAGAAATTCTACGCGCCCGCATTGAAAAAATAAAAAAACTTTTTCTCGCAAAATAAGACTTCCGAAATTTGTCAGGAGATTCTATGTTCCCCGAAATTACAGTCACCGAATTGGGTGAAAAACTAAAATCAGAAGAAAAATTTATTCTGCTCGATGTGCGCGAACTGTCAGAGTTGGAATATGCCAAAGTAACAGACAGCAGGCTCGAGGTCGCACCGATGAGTCGTTTATCGGCTGAAGGCATTGCCGTATTATCTGAATCCGCTCGCAGCCAGGAAATCCCCGTATATATTATGTGTCATCATGGCAGCCGCAGTGCGCAGGTCACAAGCTGGCTCGCGCAGCAGGGTTATAAAAATGTAGTCAACGTCAGCGGTGGAATCAATGAATATGCGCGCAAGGTGGATTCTTCAATCGGATTCTATTGATCGTTTGAATGTTTGAAAGTCGTCACGTTTGCAGGTTGAGATAGACACTCAACCTGCAAACGTTTAAACCTGTAAACATGCCAACGTCTCTTAAAACAGACTGCCACCCTTGCGGATGGCAATCGTGTGGCGCTGTGGCATTTTTTCGTTAGATCGCGAAGAGGGATGCCACAGCGCTGGGTTTACTACTACTATTCATAAGTGACATCACCTCCTCCATTTCATAGAATGGCATTTAATTGTGTACCCCCGAGCAGTAGCGAGAGTATGTCACAAAAGAAATTGGATGTCAATAGGCTGATTTGGATTCTCACAAAACTGTAATCTTGCTTTTCGTTCCTGAAAATTTGTGATACCTTTTGAGAGTCTCCGCCAGACTATTGCAGCTATCCTTGCTGAAATTCAATCAGGAGAAGTTTATGAAAACCAATCCAAACAAACTCTGGATATTTGTGTTCGCTCTCGGCTGGCTGTTCGATTTTCTATTTTGGGATAAACGACCCGGCGTCAACTTTGCAATTTTCTCAACCGCTTGTCTGATCGCGGCCTTCTATATTTTATGGAGCGACGGGCTGCGCCCGAATCGCACGAGCCTGATCCTGCTTCCGCTATTCGGCTTTTTCGCCGCTGTTACATTTTTCCGCGCCGAGCCGATAACCATTTTCCTCGCTGTCACATTTACATTGTTAACCCTAACTCTGCTCGCAGTAACCTATCTCGGCGGACGCTGGTATTTATATACGCTTATAGATTATCTAAGCAAATCTCTGCAACTCTTTGGCAGCATGCTCGGGCGTCCGATTGCTTTTATGGCAGATGTACGTAAAACACAAACAGAAGCCGGAGTTCAACCTTCCAAGCGGAATATCTGGCCTGTGGTGCGCGGCATTGCCATTGCCGTGCCTGTCATCGCCATCTTTGCTTCTTTACTGGCCTCGGCAGATGTGATCTTCGGTCAGCGGCTGACAGATTTAATCCACTGGTTCAATGTTGATAATCTGCCCGAGTTGATCTTCCGCTTTGTATATATCGTTATCATCGGGTACTCACTCGCGGGAGTGATCCTGCATGCCTCCACAGAATCAAAAGATGAAAATCTGGCCAACGCAGATAAACCGCTCATCCCTCCTTTTCTTGGCTATGTGGAAGCCACCATTGTACTGGGCAGTGTGGTCGCGCTCTTCGCCGCCTTTGTCGTGATTCAATTCCAATATTTTTTTGGCGGCGCCACCAACATTCACATTGACGGATATACCTACGCCGAATACGCCCGCCGCGGATTTGGCGAACTGGTCACGGTGGCATTCTTTGCCCTGCTCATGCTGCAAACTTTGACCTCCATTACCAAACGTGATACTGAAACGCAGCGCCGTATGTTTTCAGGATTGGGCGTGGCGCTCGTTGCGCTTTTGCTGGTCATGCTGGTTTCGGCGTTCAAACGTCTCGGCCTGTATGAAGAAATCTACGGCTTCTCACGCTTGCGCACCTACACCCATGTTTTCTTAATTTGGATCGGCCTGCTTTTGGTGGTCACGATTGCGCTTGAAATTTTACGCAAAGAGCGCATGTTCACCTTCGCCATGTTGATTGCTTCCTTTGGCTTCGCAATTTCACTTCCCATTCTTAATGTGGATGCGTTCATCGTTAAGCAGAACATTCAACGCGAGATTCTCACAGTTAAATCTGAAGACACATTGTCCACGCGGATTGACAGTGTGGAACTGGACACCAACTACTTTTTGGATCTCTCCGACGACGCGGTTCCCACCCTCGTCGCAGCGTATCAGACTCCGACCCTGTCTGATACCGTCCGAGAGAAAATTGGCGCATCTCTGGCATGTATCTACTATGAGCGCGGAATTGACACACACAAATTGCCCTGGCAGTCTTTCCATCTGTCCACTGTCAACGCGGATAAAGCGCTGGCTTCCATCAAGAATGACCTTAAAGGATTCAATGTTGACAGCACCAATTACCCTGTCATCGTCAGCACACCTTCAGGCGAAGACTTCTCCTGCTCGCCATATTATTACGATTAGAGCATAAAAACGTAATCTACAAGAGTATTGACCGCAGACTGCCGTCCGCTGTCTGCGGTCAAACAATTCACGAAAATATTACTGGTTTTTGAAAATTTACAGTAGAGAATAAATAGGCTTTATCGGAAATAACATATAAGCACCGTCCCGAAGGTTTGTTTCGAGTACTTTGAGCACTTAATGACAATCTTCGGGACGTTTCTCCTAATTACCGATAAAGTCTAATCTATATGGGTATACAGACTCAAAAACGAAATTCATGTTAAATCGTTTGGGGCTTGCTCGAATTGAATTGTTAAGGTAGATTTAAATATGAATACGGCCTTTTGGGTTAAAACCATATTTAGTCCCTTTCTTGATCGATAGAGAAAGACAACCTGGCAATCCATATTACTCAAAATCGGGGGGAAATCATCCGATCATCCTTTCCAGGAAAAAACAACCAGATGTTAAAAGTTGCGTTATCCATTTAATAAAATGGACGAATGTACCGCAAAACAACAACTGTTTTAAGGATCAGGGAGAAACGGGCAATGAAAAAAAGTAGTTCGCAGGAACCCATAAGAGAGAAGAAAAAGATACCCGCCATTCGCCGCGGGTTAAATAACAAGCATCTCTCGCAGGAACTACAGACACGACAGTCTGAGTTGGAGATACAGAACAAGTCGCTGATTCAAACCCGGGCGGAGACCGAAGCGGCTTATCGTCAATATACCGACCTGTATGATTTTGCGCCTGTCGGCTACTTCATACTGGCGCGTGATGGCACAATCCAACAGGCCAATCTGGCTGGAGCAACCCTGTTGGGCAGAGAGTATGAAGAGCTGACCTACCAGCATCTGAAATTTTTTGTGGGCAAAAAATCACACCCTGTCTTTCACATTTTTTGGGAGAAACTTTTTTCAGAGAAAGGAAAAGAAATCTGTGAGTTGGCTTTCGAGAAAAAAAGCAATGAAGTGCTCTGGGCACGACTCGAAGCCACTTGTTTTGAAGGCAGCCCGCACTGCCGCGTTATGTTGACAGATATCACCGAGCGCAAACAGGTGGAGGAAGCATTGAAAGCCTCTACTGAATTTGCAACTAACCTGATCAGCGCCATGCAAGACGGCGTTTCAGTACTGGATAAAAACGGCGTCCATTTGGATGTTAATGCAGCCCTATGCCGCATGACTGAGTTTTCACGCGAAGAACTTATCGGCAGTGGAGTGCCGCATCTCTACTGGCCGACAGAGGAATATCAAAACATTCAGGTGGCTTTTGAGAAAACATTGGCGGGGGCATCCAATAATTTTGAATTGGTCTTTATGCGTAAAAGCGGCGAGCGTTTCCCGGTCATTGTCAGCCCGTTTGCCATTCAAGACAGTCTGGGGAACACAATCAGCTACTCTGCCACCATAAAAGACATCACCGAGCGCAAACAGGCCGAAGATGCGCTGCGTGAAAATCAGGCGTTGTTTTCTCTTTTTATCCAGAACTCACCCATTTATGCATTTATCAAAACGGTAACGTCTACGGAGAGTCGTGTTCTGCAAGCCAGTGATAATTTTCAGCAGATGATCGGTATCTCGGGTCGGGATATGATCGGCAAGACCATGGAGGAATTATTCCCAGCCGAATCTGCGGCAAAATTCACAGCCAACGACTGGAATGTTGTATCCAAAGGAGAGGTGCTAAAGCTGGATGAAGATTTAAATGGCCGCCACTATACCTCCATCAAATTCCCAATCATGCTGGGAGATAAAACCCTATTAGCGGGTTATACCATTGATATTACCCATCAAGTGCTGGCGGAACAAGCACTGGCTGCAGCAAACCTCGCCTTACAAACTGCCCTAACCCGCGAGCAGAAACTGGCGCAAACCGATGTGTTGACCGGCATTAACAACCGCCGCCACTTATATGAACTTGCCGAGCATGAGTTTGAAATTGCCATACGCTACCATAAACTGCTGGCTGTGATTATGTTTGATATTGATCATTTTAAAGATGTAAACGACAATTTTGGACACGCAGCAGGTGATCAGATATTACAGCGCGTTACGCAAGCAGCTTGTGCCGAATTACGCTCTGCGGATGTGATCGGGCGCTACGGCGGCGAGGAATTTATAGTGATACTGCCGATGACGAATGCGCAGCAGGCCTACTCACTGGCGGAGCGCATCCGCAGAGGGGTGGAGGCGATTCGTGTGCCCACTGAAAAAGGGGATGCATCTGTTACGCTTAGCATTGGTATTGTTGAAATGCAGAGCAGGCCTGTTAATTCCATCGAAGAGTTGATTCGACAGGTAGATGCAGTGATGTATCTGGCAAAACAAGACGGGCGTAACCGCACAAAAATAGACACTTAAGAAAAAACAGGCACCGAGAACAAAACTTACAGAAACGTTAATCGTTGTGTAATCAACGGATAAACGTAGGGTTGGCGTCAAGTAGTATTTGTAAGTCAGTGATAAAGTTACGGAAGTAAAGTGATTTCTCTTCTCCTCCTTTGTGAAAGAGAGCCAGGATAGGCGATCCTGGCTCTCTCGATTTAATAAGAGAAACTCAAAAGACGGGGGGAATAGAAGGACACTGCCTGTTGAGATGTAAAAATAATAATTGAATTCCAAAAAAAGTTACGCAAACAAACTGGGGTAAAATACGCACATTAAATAAAAAACATCCTGGAGATTTTATGTACAGCGAAAAAGTGCGTGAAATTTTAACAAAACACGGCCGTCTTTCCGTATTGGTCGATCAGTTAAACGATAGCAGCGATCTTTACAACGCCGGCCTGACCTCGCTGGCAACCGTTGGCGTTATGTTAACTCTCGAAGAAGAGTTTGATATAGAAATACCCGACAATATGCTGGGACGCAAAACCTTCGGGAGCATTCAATCCATCATTGATGTTGTACAACAATTAACCACGAAAGCCTAAGGAGGTTTTTCTCTTATGGAACAACTGAACCAAGCGGGTATTGATCAGGCGCAATTGGATGTGTTGTTGAAGGAAATTCAGCACATTGGCGAAGAATCCATCCGGCCCAACGCTGCTGATGTAGATGCGAAAGCACGCTTTCCGCGCGAGGGATTGGATGCAATAAAAAAAATGGGGTTAATGGGGGCTTATATACCGAAAGAATTGGGCGGAATGGGATTAAATATCAGCCAGGTTGCAAAAATTTGTGAAACTTTAGGGCAGTACTGCGGCTCAACCGCCATGATTTTTGCCATGCATCAAATCCAAGTGGCGTGCGCTGTCAATCATGGTCTATCAAACAATCATTTCAAAAGCTATTTGAAAAAAGTTGCCAGTGAACAAAGATTACTGGCTTCTGCAACCACCGAGATAGGGATCGGCGGTGATTTACGTTCCAGCATTTGCGCGGTTGAAACGACGGGCGAACTATTTACGCTTACGAAAAATGCGCCTGTAATTTCCTACGGATCTGAAGCCGATGATCTTTTTATTACGGCGCGGCGCATGTCTGACTCACCTGCCAACGATCAGGTTCATGTCGTTGTAAGCAGGGAAGATTATGAGCTGGAGCCAACCATGAGTTGGGATACCATGGGCTTTCGCGGCACATGCAGTGAAGGATTCATTGTCAAATCCAAGGGGCACATCAGGCAGATCATCCCGGCCCCATTTGCCGAGATCCTGGGTCAGAGTATGCATCCGATTGCTCATATACTTTGGAGTTCATTGTGGCTGGGGGTTGCAACCGATTCAGTGAATATGGCACGCGCTTTTGTACGCGACCTGCTGAAGAAGAATCCAAATGCCCCACAGACAGCTTCGCTGCGACTGGCAGAAGTCCACTCTATTTTGCAGGAAATGCGTCATAACGTATACAGTTGCGCCCAGCAGTATCAACAATTTCTCAGTGAAAATAATGCAGACGCGCTGGATAGTTTTAGCTTTTCAGTAAAAATAAACAATCTGAAAATTTCGAGTTCCACATTGATCATTGACATTGTCAGCCGCAGTTTGTTGATTTGCGGAATTGCAGGTTATCGAAATGATACAAAATATAGTTTGAGCCGCCATCTACGCGATGCCTACGGCGCATCTTTGATGGTTAACAATGACCGCATTATGAATCACAATGCGACCCTGCTTCACATGCACCGCGGAGATTAATCATGTCTCACGATCATCTTGAGCTTGGCGAACAATATCAAAGAGAGTTAACTTCAGCAGGGTTATTGATCGAAACGGGCGTACAGGGAGTCTATGGTCGCAGCGGACTCTTTGAACAGGTCATTGAGGCGTTTGATCAATATGTCAGTAAACAGGGGCAGGCATTCGGTCCGGAGGTGATGCGCTTTCCTCCAGTCATTAGTCGCGCGCATTATTTAAAAACCACGCACATCGAATCCTTTCCAGACTTGATCGGATCCATCCATAGCTTTTATGGAAAGGAAAAAGATCATATTGAGTTGTTAAGGAAATTGCAGGAGTTGGAAGATTGGACAGATGACCTCAGCCCAACTGCGTTGATGATGACGCCCGCGATTTGTTATCCGCTATATCCCACTGCGAAAAACACGGTACTGCCTGAAAGCGGAAGAATAGTGGACCTGGTTGGATTCGCATTCAGACATGAGCCATCCAATGATCCCGCGCGTATGCAAACATTTCGAATGCATGAATTTGTGCGCATGGGCACGCCGGAGCAGGCGTTATCGCATCGGGATGACTGGCTCAAAAAAGGAGAGGAGTTGTTGCGCGCGCTTGAACTGGACGTGAAGCCTGCGCTTGCAAACGATCCATTCTTTGGCCGCGGCGGGCGCGCGATGGTTGTCTCACAACGTGAACAGGAATTAAAATATGAACTGGTGGTTGCGATTACCAGTGAAGAAAAACCAACAGCGATTGCCTCCAGCAATTATCATATGGATCATTTTAGCCACCCATTCAATATCAAATTGCAAAACAACGAAATCGCGCACACGGCCTGTGTTGGTTTTGGGCTGGAGCGCACGGCGCTTGCTTTGTTTAAAAAATTCGGCTTTGATTCGAAACTCTGGCCGCACGCAACCAAAACCATTTTAGGATTATGAAACGCTCTATTTTGCAATTAAATCCGCAAGCCTATACGCGGCATTTAATCCACGGAGAAGATCGTATTTGGGCGGAGACAAATTGCTACACCGATCTATGGATCGAGTTGCTGCACGCGATGGGACATGAACCCATCGCCGCCCTGCCGTTTACCCTGGCCATTGACTTTGAAGGCGACCAATGGACTTTCTTTAAGTTTCCGCTTTCCGATCTATACGAACTGTACGGCTTGGATGTTCAGGAACTCGCAATTTGGAAATCGCTGATCGAGCATGTGGAAGAACAAATTACAGCAGGCAGACCCGCGCTGGTCGAAGTTGATTCTTTTTACCTGCCCGACACACGCGGCACAGCCTATCAATCAACGCACGGCAAAACCACCATCGCAATAGTAGAGATCGATTGTGAAAATAAACATCTTGGCTATTTTCATAATCAGGGATACTACAACCTATCAGGCGATGATTTTATTCATCTCTTCCGATTGCAGGAAACAGACCCCGTGTATCTTCCGCCGTATGTGGAGTTTGTAAAATCGTTGCATAAGCAAAAATCAACAGATGAAATTATAAAAATATCTTTGCATTTATTGAAGCGCCAGCTCAGTTTTATTCCGCCAAAAAATCCGTTTGATTCCTTCGCAGAACGTCTTGCAAAAGATGTACTCTGGCTTACCCACGAACCGATGGAAACCTTCCACCAATATTCCTTTGTGACCCTGCGTCAGTTTGGTGCATGTTACGAACTATCAAAAACATATTTACAATGGCTGGAGAAAAACGGACAATCGAATCTGGGAGAGCCCATTGAATTACTTAATGAAATTTCAACCAGCGCCAAAGCCATCCAGTTTCAACTTGCGAGGTCGGTCAGCAAAAAGAAGCCGCTTGATCTTTCGCCCATCGAAAAAATGGGGCGCTCCTGGAAAACCGCCACAGATATTTTATTAACCGTGTATCGCTGATCTTTCATAATGGAATTATCAAAACATTGGCTTGTGATGAAATCAGAGTCTGGTCAGCATGAAAATGCCGATTGGATAATAAACGCTTCCTCAACTTCGCCGATACCTGCCACTGTACCTGGCACAGTAGCCCAACTGTTACTGGACTCTCCCCCCCAATCCCTCGAATCCCTGTCAGACCTCGCTCAATTTGACTGGTGGTACGCCACCGAATTTGATTTAAAAAAAACTGACGCAACCTACACCTTAATCTTTGACGGTCTCGCAACGCTGACAGATATCTGGCTTAATGGGAAAAAAATCCTAAGCACCAATAATATGTTTCTGCAATATCAAGTGGATGTAAGCGCTAAAGTTAAAGAGAAAAACCAGCTCGTGATTTGCTTCCGCTCGGTCAGCCACGCACTTGAAGCCTACAAAAAAAGACCGCGCTGGAAGACCAAATTGGTTGAACATCAACAAATACGCTGGATCCGCACCACCCTGCTCGGGCATATCGTCGGGTGGACACCACCCATCCAACCCATTGGCCCCTGGCAGAAAATTCGACTCGAGTCTGCTGATACCCCAAGGCTGAAAGAGTACAACCTGCAAGCATTCTTCAACTCCCCGCATGGCAGCGTAAAGATAAAAGCCAAGTTGGAGTATGACTCGACCCAAAGCTGTGAAGTTTTTTTTGAAATCAATCATATAAAACACCTCCTCTTTTCTGGCACAATGCAGGAGATTCAACTTACTGCAGAAATTCCCGTTCCGCAAGTGCAAGCTTGGGCGCCGCACACACACGGCATCCCGCATCTATATGAATACAGTCTATATGTGCAGGCAGGTCACAATCGGTATCCTTTGCGAGAGGGAAAAATCGGATTTCGTGATGTCACATTAAATCAAGATAACGGTTTGTTTCAAGTACAGGTCAATGGAATTAAAGTCTTTGCGCGCGGCGCAGTGTGGACGGTGAACGACTTTGTATCTCTTACTGGAAACCTTGAAGATTTAAGGTCCGCATTAACCCTCGCACGCGAGGCCGGTATGAATATGCTTCGCATTGGCGGCACAATGATCTACGAACAGGACGAATTTTATAACGTATGCGATCAACTGGGCATTATGGTCTGGCAGGATTTCATGTTTGCAAATATGGATTATCCCATTGGAGATGAAACCTTCCATGAGAACATCACAGCCGAAGCAGCCTATCAACTCAAGCGACTGAGTCAGCATCCTTGTGTTGTGATCTACTGCGGCAACAGTGAAGTGGAGCAGCAAGCAGCCATGCTCGGAATCCCTTCTGACATGTGGCGTAACGCATGGTTCGCTTCTGAGTTACCCGAATTGGTCAAGTCACTGCATGAAAACACAATCTATGTCCCATCCTCACCCAGCGGCGGGATATTACCCTTTCACCCAGGGGACGGCGTTGCTCATTATTATGGAGTTGGAGCCTATCGCCGTGACATACATGATGTGCGGCGTTCAAATGTAAAATTTGCAGCAGAGTGTTTGGGCTTTTCCAATGTGCCTGAAAATAAAATACTATGGAAAAGCGGAATACCAAAAGATAATGGTGCAGAATGGGATTTTGAAGATGTCCGCGATCATTATCTACTTGATCTTTTCGGAATTGATCCAACTGAATTGAAGGCCACAAATATGGATCGTTACCTTATGCTTTCGCGTATAGCAAGCGGCGAAATCATGAGTCAGGTTTTTTCAGAATGGCGGTCTACCAACAGCAATTGCAGCGGCGGCCTGCTATGGTTTTACAAGGATTTATTAGCGGGTGCGGGCTGGGGCATACTTGACAGTGACAACAATCCCAAGGCTGCATATTATTTTCTCAAACGCATCCTTCAACCCGTAAGCCTGACTCTGACCGATGAAGGTTTACAAGGCTTATACATTCATCTTATTAATGAAAAGCCTGCGCCTTTTACTGGCACGGTTGAATTTCAAATGCTACAGGCTGGAAACATCACAATCGCAAAAGGCGGCAGGGAAATAACATTATCTGCCAATGAAAGCAGCTCCCTTTCGGCAGAAGAACTTTTGGGAGGTTTTTACGACACCAGTTACGCCTATCGTTTCGGCCCGCCCAAACACGAAGTTACCTGCGCCACTTTGAGATCTGATAATGGAGAAATAGTCAGCCAGCAATTTCATTTCCCATTGAAAAAAGAAGTAGCTCACGTAACCGCCAGCGTGGAAACGGATGTGATTCGCCTGGCAGATGGCGGCTGCCAACTTTCGATTCGCTCGGATCACTTTTTGTACGCGATTCAAATTGAATGTGAAGGATTTTTACCTGAAGATAATTATTTTCACCTGATGCCAGACGAGCGCAGAATCATCAAACTGCATCCAGTGAAAAAAACGGGGCAGGAATTAAAAATCCATATTCGATCTGTAAATTTACAAGGCACGATTACGCTGCCCTTCAAAACTGACTCCGTATGATGAATGATACTAACACCACGCAGATCGAACGCATCCCCTTTTACATTGAAACTGGAAGGGAAGTTCTGCTTGCGTGGTGTCATCTCCCGCAAAAACCGACAGACCACGCCGTTATTATTTGCCCGCCTGTTGGGCATGAGTTTATCAATTCCTATCGCGGGCTGCGTCATCTGGCAGATGGATTCGCAAAAGCCGGCATCACAGCGTTTCGGCTCGATTATCAGGGAGTTGGAGATTCTTCAGGACTGGATACCGACCCGCACCGCATCCATAATTGGTTAACAAGCATTGAACACCTGAATGATTTTATTCGGGAACATTGCGCTATTAATCATGTCAGCCTTTTCGGATTACGCATGGGGGCAACTCTCGCAAGTATGCTCGCTGAAAAAATGGATATCGTTTCCCTCTTATGCTGGGTTCCTGTTGTGGAAGGAAGACGATATATTCGTGAAATGCTGGCTCTACAGCGAACGGGAGAAAATGCCAGTTTGGACGTAGACAGCATCTCGTTGGAAGGCGGCGGTTTTTTAATCACCCGCGAAACCATGGATGAGATCTCATCTCTGACCATGTTAAAAACGACACCCAGCAAAGCAAAACATCTGGTTCTGTTTCACAGCCACGACCTGCCAACTCCAAATGAATTGATCCAGCATTGGTCTTCCTCACATTCAGATTTCAAACATAGCGCCCTGCCCGGATATGCCACCATGATGGAACTGCCCCACAACAGCCAGGTTCCGTTCGCTGCAATTGACGCCATTGTTGAAGCTGGTATGCAAACCCATCAAAACGCTCAAAACGTTGAGCGGGCGCTTTTTCTGGGATTGAAAAAATATCAAGAAGGTCGTTTTGATTGTTACACCTACGGCGCATCAGCCAGGGAAAGTATGGATGCGGGCGGCGGGTTCCCCATCAAAGAATCAATTTGTCATTTTTCAGATGAGGCCTTATTTGGAATCATGAGTCAACCCATGTTAAGGGATGACGAAAACAAACCAACCATTTTGCTGCTAAACGCGGGCGCGGTACACCGCGTGGGTCCCAGCCGCAATTACATTTATATTGCGCGGCAATTACTGTCTCTGGGCTTTAATGTGATGCGCATGGATTTTCTTGGGCTGGGAGACAGCATCCATCCTGATATCTCGCGCGAAAATAATCCCTACACTCCCGAAGCGCTCAACAACATCCACGCGGCCATGCAATATCTAAAAGATAGTCAGCATGGCACAGAAGTAATTTTAATGGGCGTATGCTCAGGCGCTTACGCCTCATTTCAAGCAGCGCTTCAACTGGAAGAAATGTCCATTCGTGAAATCGCGCCTATCAATCCATTGACCTTCTACTGGAAAGAAGGTATGTCGCTGGATGTGCCGGCGCTTGAACATCATTGGAACTGGAATAGATACGCGTCCAATATGAAGAAGCAAGATGCCTGGATCAAGTTATTGAAAGGGAAGATCAACATTAAAGATATTTTGGTTACAATTTTTTCAAGGGCTCTTGATAAAGCACGCACCTTCAATAGGAGCAGTTTAAATAGTATCAAGCGTTTGCTGGGAGGCAAACGACTGGAAGACTTGAACTATGACATTAATAAACTACACGCCCAAGGCATTAAAATGAGTTTCTTCTTTTCCGACCTGGATCCTGGCTATAAAATATTAATAGAATCAACCGGGAGAGCGGCTCACAAGTTGATAAAAAATAAAGTCATTGAAATCTCGTTTGTTACAAAAGCCAACCACAACTTCTCATCTCATCTGGGACGTTCCCGATTACTTGCCCAAATTACTCAACATTTTTCAACACGCTACAAATAGTCAGCCTGAAAAATATTTGCCTTATAAACTCTATGTTTGATCTGATTGACCACAGGCCGCATGGGATCAATTCATTTTCGAGAGTGATAGTTTGCGATAAAATTGAATTCATGACCACCACCCCTGAATACCTCCCTACAATTGCCATGTCCATTCAAGCGCACCCTGACGATCAGGATTTTTCTGTGGCGGGCACGCTTACAAAATGGGCCAAAGCGGGATGCAAAGTCATCTCGGTCCTTATCACCAGCGGCGACTCTGGTTCGAATGATGTAACCAAAGGCGGCGAATATAAACCCGTGCTCGCAAAACTACGCGAGGCAGAACAGCAAGCCGCCAATGCTGTGCTTGGCATCGCTGAAACTGTTTTCCTGCATTATCCAGACGGAGAGCTCGTTGCGAGCCTTGCACTACGCAAAGAGTTGACTCGCCTCATCCGCATTTACAAACCTGACGTAGTCGTTTCAGGCGACCCTTCAGCCTGGTTCTACGGAAATGAATATATCAATCACCCTGACCATCGTGCCGCCGCCGAGGCTGCCACGTACGCGGTCTTCCCGTCAGCTGGGACGAGGTTGATGTTCACAGACCTGCTTGAGGCGGGGTATGAACCGCATAACGTCAAGCGCTTATATATTCACGGAGCAGAAAAATCTGATACATGGGTAGATATCAGCGAAACCATCGACACAAAGATCGAAGCCTTGAAAAAGCATGTCAGCCAGATCGACACGCATGAAGTGGACAAATGGATGCGCGACTGGGCCAAGGATGAAGGCAAAGAAAAAGGCCTCGACTTTGCCGAAGCTTATAAAGTAATGATCCTGCAAAAAGACGAAGAAAAAAAGTAGACCTGTATTTCCCAGCACACCTATGGAGGCTGTATGACTCAATCTGAATATCGCGCGCGACAAGTGGGGGCAAAAACAAATGAAGTGATCAACTATGATCACGATGACGAAAAGCCCGGCAAGCCGTTACATATTCTAATCCCCGGCGGATTGATCGCGCTGGCAACTCTGGCGCTGATTATTTTCATCGCCTATCAAACATGGGTTGAAGGAAAAGTTTCAGAAAACCTTGGTACGATTTTGGTAGCCATTCTCTCTCCATTTTATGTAGGCGGAGTTTTTCTGTTTAGCTATGGGTATGAGTTATATAACATTCCGCGTGCCTTGCGCCTGACCGCGATCATTGTGTTCGTTACACTCGCGTCAGTGGTGATCGTGGCGGTTCTTGTCATTGTACTAGGCAACTCGAAAGGCGGGTCAAGTTCTTCATCGAACAGTAAGTCTTCATCCAAATCGTCGTCGGCAAAGCCGTCTGCAAAGAGCAGTGCCGCTGGCGGCATTTTTGGAGCGGCTGGCGTGGCAGGAAAAAGTTCATCTTCTGGTTCTTCTTCAGGAGGAAATTCCTCCCATAGAAGCGGACTTGGAGCAGGGAACATTTTCATCGGCAGCGGCGGCGGGACACGTGTGGAAACAAGAGAAGTAACCCGGGATGTGGTGCATGAAGTAGCCAAAGAACCCATGCCCATCACCTGTCCATTCTGTTCGCGTTCTTATATTCCAGTAGAACATAAATTTATTTGCCCAAGCTGCGGGGCAGCAACACCGAGAGAATTGATCGAAGAGTCGCAGGAACCGAAGACAAAATAAACAACGCGGAAATCAAACCTTTCTTCTTTCATCTTTTCCACAGTCATGCGAGCGATGAAAGAAGAAAGATGAACAATAAAGGTGTAATCAGTGAAACAATTTAAATGGCAGATCATTCTTATTTTGGCGGCGATTGCCGCTTTTTTTACGTTCCCATACTTCAATAAAGTTGAATTACCCGGCAGTGGATTTTCAACTTTAGGCTCAGATACGGTCCGCGCGGAAGTGACTCAGATCATTGAAGAAGGCAAAATTGACATGGGCGGTCACATGCAGAAGTATCAAGTGGCACGCGTGAACATTCTCGAAGGGGAGTACGCAGACATCGTGATGGAAATTGATTATGGCAAGCGCCAGATACGTTCGGATGAATACGACCTGGCGCTTGGCGACAAGGTGATGGTCTCCATTAGCAAGACCCCTGACAATGTGGTCCATGCCTATTTTGTAGACTTTATCCGCACGACGCCTATTTTATGGTTGACAATTATTTTTGCAGCATCCATCATTTTCATCAGCCGTTGGAAGGGTGTCGGCGCACTGTTAAGCATGGTGTTCAGTTTGTACATCATTATTTATTATATTATTCCGCATATTTTGATCGGTGAAGATCCGCTGCGTGTGAGTATCATCGGTTCGATCATTCTGCTGGGCGTAACACTCTACCTGACCTACGGCTGGACGTTGAAAACGCACGCGGCTGTCATCAGCATGATTTTTGTTTTGCTGCTAACAGGTGCGCTCTCTGCTTTGTTTGTGGCACTTACAAGGTTGAACGGCACAGGCGATGAAAACGTCATGTTCCTGATGCAAGCCATGGAAACGCCGATCAACCTGCGCGGACTCTTGCTCGGCGGTATGATCATCGGCGCATTGGGCGTACTGGATGATCTGGTCACCACGCAAGCTTCGGCTGTATTTGAACTTCACCGCGCGAATCCTAATTTTGGATTTCGCGCTTTATACAACTCGGCCATGCGCATCGGACAGGATCATGTGGCGGCAACGGTTAATACACTGGTACTGGCGTATGCGGGCGCGTCTCTTCCCATGCTTTTGCTGTTCTCGCTCGCGCGCGGAGATTATACCTATCTGATCAATTTTGCTTTCATCGCTGAAGAAGTCGTGCGGACGCTGGTCGGCTCGCTTGGGTTGATTGCGGCTGTGCCACTCACAACGGTCATCGCCATTCTATTCGCTCAAAGGGCTGAGTCGCTTGGGAAATGGGAGCAGGTTCTCGGTCCAGAAGGAAGCGGGGATGGACACGGTCATAGTCATTAGGCAGGGTACGGAACACGCAACACGGAGCATAAATCACGTGTTGCGTGTTCCGTAAAGGTGCAACTTTCTGACACCTTTTGCGTAAAAGTAAGTAGATCGTCCAATAAGGAGCACGCGTGAACGAAGAACAAGCCTGGGTTCTCCAGGCTCAACAAGGCAGTGACGAGGCGTTTACCAAACTCGTCGAAACCTATCAAACGCCCGTTTTCAATTTGTGTTATCGCATGTTGGGTGAACCTGATCTGGCAGAAGATGCCGCGCAGGAAACATTTTTACGCGCGTTCCAGCATCTGCATCGCTATGATCAAAAGCGGCCTTTCGCGACCTGGCTGCTTTCCATTGCAGCGCATTATTGTATTGATAGGCTTCGCCGCCGAAAATTTTCGATGTTTTCAATGGATGCGGAGGATGATGAGGGCAACACGTTTGAATACCCCGACCCCGATTCACCCGACCCCGAAGCGGAAACCGTCAAAGGGCAGACTCGTACCCGAATCCATGCCCTCCTAAAAGACCTCGATGATACGGATCGCGCCGCAATCATCATGAGATATTGGTACGACTATTCAGAAATAGAAATAGCTGAATCACTGCGGTTAACAGTCAGTGCGGTGAAAAGCCGCCTGCACCGCTCACGCAAGGAACTGGCAGGATTATGGCAGGATGAAGAAACTCGTGCCGATGCCGAAAGGAGAACCTATGAATCACCAGCCTTTTGAAGAATGGCTATTGAACGATAAAAATCTAAACTCCGCTGAAAAGCGTGAGCTTGATCTGCACTTGCGTACCTGTGCCAATTGCACAGCACTCACCTCCACAGGTCTGGCGCTGCGCTCTGCGCCTGTGGCAACACCCGTACCAGGTTTTACAATGCGCTTCCAACAACGATTGGCCGCGCAAAAAATCGCAGAAAGCCGCCGCAAACTATGGGGCGCGATCGTCCTGCTGATCTGCGGAGTAGGCTTTCTGGGCTGGTACACCGCGCCGTATCTATTTGCCTTAGCCAACGCCCCCGTGGAATGGCTTACTGTGTCCATTGGCTATTTTCTATTTATTGTCACCTCTCTGCAAACCCTAACCGAGATGACATCTGTCTTACTCAGCATCTTACAAAACTTTATCCCGCCTTATGTTTGGATGGTGCTTGCATCTACGCTGGGTGGCATTGGCCTTTTGTCGACAATTTCAATCTGGCGCTTTAGCCGCACTCCGCAAGGAGTTACTGCATGAAAAAAAAATTGATAACCATTATTCTTTTACTAACCCTTTTATTTGTGCCCGCCAGCAGCGCACACGCGCAAGAGCCAGATAACAGCGGCGATGTGTTTCGTCTGGGTGAAAATTACACCCTCAGCAGCGATGAAACGCTGAACGGCAATCTGGCTGTTATTGGCGGCAATGCAGTGGTCGAGGAAGATGCCGTTTTAAATGGGGATGTTCTATTGGTTGGCGGTAATCTTACAATTAGTGGAAATATCGCTGGTCATGTAGCTGTCATCGGCGGCAATCTCACAATCACAGGAAAAATAGATGGCGATATTGCCGTGATCGGAGGGCAAGCCGTGTTAACAGAAACCGCCGTTGTAAATGGCGAAATCACAACAGTCGGCGGACAAGTGGAAAAAGACCCCGAGGCACAAGTCAGCGGTGATATTGTGAACAACAATCCGTTAACTGAGGTTCCTGCTATTCCTGGCGTTCCAAATGTGCCCAACGTGCCAAATGCACCGAACACCAGCAGCAATCCATTTTGGGATGTGGTAAATGTATTCTTACGCGCCTTGTCAGTCGCCGCGGTTGGCATGTTGCTGACACTTTTCCTACAGCCTCAATTGGAACGCGTCGCAGATGCCATGACAAGTCAACCCATTATGGCAGGTAGTTTTGGTCTACTGACGATTGTTGTTACACCGCTTGCCTTGCTGATCATGGCCCTCACACTGATATTGATTCCCGTAGTGATTGTGGTTGTCATGCTCATCCTGCTGGCATGGTTGTTTGGCATCATAGCGCTTGGTCAGGAAATAGGGGAACGCTTCGCAAAAGCCATCAATCAAATCTGGGCGCCTGTCCTTTCAACGGGAGCTGGCACATTCCTGCTCTTGCTCGTCAGCGGTCTCTTTGGATTAATCCCCTGCGTTGGCTGGCTGTTCTCTTTTCTGATCGCCTTGTTTGCAATTGGCGGTGTAGTCATGACCTGGTTCGGCACACGCGCCGCGCCCGGCACAACATCAGGCACGCCAATCCAGCAAGTTGAAGTTTCGTCGGTTGCATAACACCCTGTTTTCAAAACTGTATATCGCAACAAAATAGAACCATAAAACCTGCATGTTATAATGCGCCCGCCTTGGGGATTTCCCCCAAGGCGGTTTTCATTAATGGAGGAAAACATGCTCACAAAACACGAAATTCCGAACACCCCCGCCCACAACACTCCCCCGCCTCTAATTGAGGTTTCAGGCACACATCTCGAAATGGGACGTCAGGTCGGCGAAGCTGCCCGTGAACAAGTCCAACACAGCATTGCAAATGCCCGCGTTCTGATTGATGCCGCCTACAGCAGCCTTGAACTCACCTGGCAGGGCGCACAGATCCAATCGCGCAAATACCTGCCTTTTGCAGAAGAGCGTTATCCACAATACGTGGATGAAATGCGCGGCATTGCTGAAGGGGCAAATGTCGCATTCGATGATGTGGTTACACTTAACGCGATGGAAGCTGTCACAACCGATGCACTGCATCTCACTCGCTGCACGAGCATGGCGGTCAACGAAGAGCGCACGGCAGATGGTCATGTACTGGCAGCGCATAATGAGGATTGGATTCCCGAAGATGAGAATGACGTATTTGTCATCTCTGCCAAACCTGATAAGGAACCCCCGTTTCTTGCCATGACGTATGGCGGGCTGCTGCCCAATGTGGGATTCAACGCCTACGGCATCGCCCAACTAATAGACTCTGTCTATCCGAGCGATTCGCGCGTGGGCATTCCACGTCTGGTTGTGGCGCGCGCAGTACTCTCTTCTCACCGCATCTCCGGTGCAATCGGACGCACACTGGTGCAGCAGCGTGCGGCAGGTTACAACCATATTCTCATTCACGAAAGCGGAGAAATTTATTCCATTGAAGTGTCAGCGCGCAAGTTTGAAATCCTATACGGGCACGATGGACACATGGTACACACCAATCATTATCTTGACCCGCAAATGAAACAGGTGGAAAAAGCCCCCGAGGAATTGTTATCATCACGCGTGCGCTATTTCCGCGCTTCGCGTTTATTGAGTCAAACAGATAAACATTCGATCAAAAGTTTGCAGGCCATTCAACAGGATCATGTCAACATTCCGAACTCGATCTGCAATCACAACATCGCAGGCCTTGATCCGTTAGACCGCGAGAAGACCATCAACGCACTGGTGATTGACCTGACCATGCGCGAAATGCACATCGCATGGGGTAATCCATGTCAGAATGCATATCATACGTATCATTTGAACGCTTAAGTCTTAATGGAAAATTCTCTACCGTAGAAACTATGGTTTTCGCCCAATTCCGCCAATAGTGGTCGGCGGTCAATCAATTTACAAAACGTTGCTGGTTTTTGAAAATATACGCTAGAGAATTAAAAATATTATTCCCCGCGATATAAATGGTTGGCTTGTATATAGTCATACACAGTTGGAAGAAGATAATAACGATACGATTCCCCACTCGAAACCCGTCGGCGTATCTCACGCGAAGATAGGGTATGAAGCAGGGTATCTATAAAAACAACTTTCTCCGTCAACCCGGGGATTTTCTCTTCCAAAGCAGGCATATCAAATGGATCTCCAGGGCGGCGCATCACGCCTATTTTGGAAACAGCAGCTACCAGTTCCGTATTGAGGCGCCAGGTGGGTAAATCCCGCAGTGAATCGCCGCCGAATAATAGGAAGATGTCGGCATCTGGTTGTTTTTCAGCCAGCAGCCGCACGGTATCCACAGTGTAGTGCGGACCGGGGCGGTCCATTTCCAAATGCGAAATTTCAAATAGGGGATTATCCATCGTAACCAATTGCAGCATTTCCAAACGTTTTGGCAACGGCGTAATAGGCTGCGCCTGTTTATGCGGCGGGTTGGGAGTGAGTACCCAATATAAATAGGAAAGTTCAAATTGGTACGCGGCTTCACTTGCAAGAATGAGATGACCCATATGAGGCGGGTCAAATGTGCCGCCAAACAGGCCGATTTTTTTTCGTGGCATGAGAATAGTATATCGCAAAGTTTTTGAGGCATCCATTTCCTGGTGGTATACTTTTAATTTAATAGGATAAACACATGTCAGACTTAACATTAATCAGCCCACATTCTCCACTTAAGCGTATCATGCAAGCAGTTCACGCGGTCGAAGCAGGAGAATATATACCAGGCTTATTAAGCGATCTTGCAAAAGATAGCGGGGAATTGGGACAACTGGCACGCATGCTGGACGATATGGCACGCGGCGTCAACGCTCGAGATCATCAACTACATTTGCTGAGAAAAGTGATTCCAATCGGCGTGGCGCTCTCGGCAGAAAAAGACTTCAATCGCCTGCTTGAAACGCTGGTCGTGGAAGCGCAATCTGTGACAAATGCCGACGCCGGCACGCTGTATCTGGTGGAGCACAAAGCGCTCAAGTTTGTGATCGTGAGAAACACGTCACTTAACATGGCCATGGGCGGCACAAGCGGGAATGAAATCACTTTTTATCCAGTCCGATTATATAATTCAGACGGAACTGAAAACCGAGCCAATGTTGTTTCCTACACAGCCCTGACACACAAACGTGTCAACATTAGCGACGCATACCAAGCCGAGGGATTTGACTTTTCCGGTACAAAAGCTTTTGACTCCAAAACCAAATACCTGTCCAAGTCTTTTCTTGCCATTCCCCTTGAAAACAAAGAAGGCCATGTGATCGGCGTTTTACAATTGATCAACGCCAAAGATCCCGCAACTGGCGAAGCCATCTCATTTGCAGATGATGACGCGCTGGAAGCTCTGGTGCTACTGGCAACTGCCGCGCTTGATGGCTACATCCGTGAAGCCTCCTTAAGACAGGAAATTGCCAAACTCAAAATAGAGATTGATGAAAGCCGAAGAGCCAATCAAGTGGCTGAGATCACAGAGACCAAGTATTTCAAGGATCTAAAAGATAAAGCCACTCTATTAAGAGCAAGGCAATCGAAAAATAATAAAACGGAGTAAATATATATGCCGCATGGGGGCGGATTTTAGCCTTCGAAATCTTTCAAAATTGCAAGTAATTTTACTATCCTGCAAAGCCCTTTATCGCTTAAATTATCTACTAATAATACGAATGCTTGCAAAGAATGGCAGGCGGGTATAAAACATCAAGATTCTCACGCAATTTGTAGTTCGTGTAATTCCCTATAAAGGCATACTCATGAAAATTCACTTCACTCTTATTCAAAAAATAGCTGTATTTGCTGCTCTTTTATTGGGTACAGCACTATTGGGCGCATGCAGTACCACACCGGGCGTCAACCCTTTGAGCGGAGCAGCCGGTGTCGGGAGCGATGTCGCCACCGCAGCTGTAGCCACCACCACGACATCCCCCATCGAAGATGCGCCCGCAACCAGCACACCCATCCCAGGTACATTTGGACACATCATCTTCGTCTCCAATCGTGACGGCCAAATGAGCTTGTATAGAACCACTCCAGACGGCGTCGAACAAATACGGCTTACCAATGGCAACTCAGGAGATGGCAGCCCGCATATTTCACCTGACGGTTCACGCGTTGCATTTGAATCCACCGTCGACAACAACATGGATATTTACGTACTCGACCTCACCTCACTTGTTGTTACACGTATCACCGATGCGCCAGAAAAAGACTCGGCCCCATCCTGGTCAGCAGACGGCACACAACTTGCATTCGAATCATTTCGTGACGGTAATTTTGAAATTTACATGGCAAATGCAGATGGCTCCAATCAAATACGCTTAACGAACGATCCTGCGGGGGATAGCAACCCAATCTGGTCACCCACAACAAACGAAATTGCATTTGTCAGTAACCGCTTCGGCAATGCGGACATTCTTCTCGTCAACTTAAATGGGATTATCTCAACCCTGACGACAAACTCGGCTCCTGACTCTGCCCCAGCTTGGTCGCCAAACGGAAGCATGATCGCATTCAAAACATATTCCGACAGCCTTGCCAATCTATGCCTGATCGGCCGCGATGGACTGAATCAACGCTGCCTGACACCTGCCGCATCAGAATACGGTTCCCCGGTCTGGTCGCCGGATGGCAGTAAATTGGCCGCAAGCGCAAAACAAAACAATGGATACGGCATCGACATTTTCAATATAGCAGATAGCGCTGTCGTGGAATTTTCCTCCCCTGGCATAGAACCACACGGCTCGCCAGTTTGGTCTCCTGAAGGCATACGGCTGGCTTTTCAAGCCCAGATCGAAGGCAACATGGAACTTTTTATGATCACAGTCCCCACTAAAGAATTTTTACGGCTTACCTCCACAGCTTCGTATGATGGTGAACCGATCTGGTCTCAACAATAATAGTTTATAAATCAAGAATCAAAAAGAGCCATTTATACAAAATGGCTCTTTTTATTTTCGGTAAACCCACTGCTGTTTCAAGTATAATACGAAACATGCTTCCAGAATTGCCACTCACAGACATAGAAAGCCGATTGCGATTATTACTTCCTGCTGAAATGTATGCAGAAATGTGGGGCGACCCATCCGTGAAAATCATGATCAAAGTCCATAAACATTTGCGAACTTTACAGCGCATCTTACATGACTACACATCACCACAGATTTCCTTCAAAAAATTAAAACCCGGCGTTGTAAAATCTGAATGGCAATACGGCACAATGATGTTCACTGACCTGGCAGGCTTCACCAAGTTAATGGAAGCCAATTCTGCAAAAGGACGGGCAGGCGCCGCAGACCTCTTAGATCAACTAACAAAATATTTCTCAGCCATGATCGCGGTCATCAGTAAATCAGGCGGCGATCTGGTAGAGTTTACAGGGGATGCGCTGCTGGTGATTTTCCCGAAAAACGAAAAGAACGATGACACAGTACGCGCTGTGCGTGCCGGATTACGCATGCAAAGAGCCATGAAAGAATTTGCAGAAATTCAAACACCTTCCGGTATTGTTAACTTGCAAATGCGAATTGGTATTCACTCTGGCAGATTTTTAACTGCGGATATTGGTACGCCACGCCGCATGGAGCATGTCTTACTCGGGAAGGATGTGCAAAAGGCCAAGTTAACGGAAAGCAAAGGCCGCAATGAGCGGGTAAATCTTTCTCCTGCGGCGTATGAACGAGTGGTAAATCAATTCCGCTATGAACAGGGCGAGCACATTGCTGAAGAGGGAAAAGACAAAGATAAACATTACATGCTGGTTGAAGACGACTTTAAAGTTGACGAACTCGGAGAATACGAGATCACGCCCATGGGACGCCGCATATCAAGCGGTATTTTGTTTAATCAACTTGATAAGCAGGAAGTTCTAAATGGGATCATTGAACTGATTAATTCCATTGAACCCATGGCAAGCTTCATCCCGGCGCCAGTCCTTTCGCTGTTGGTCGAAAGCGCCGCAGAAAGAAAAATCGATCCTGATTTTCCACAACCAACCATCATGTTCGTAAACTTTATCGGCTTGCCTGAGGCGGCAGACCGCGCCCTGCCAGGGGAAGAGACAAAACTTGCAGTCAGCTATTCGAAAGCATTTTCGTTTATCAATGCAATTGTAGAATCTCGTGGCGGCGTGCTAAAGAAAGTGACCTATCACCTTTCCGGGTCAGATATCGTGATCTATTTTGGAGTTCCCACCGCCCATACGAACGATGAGATGCGCGCCGCTTCTGCGGCTGTGGCCATTCGTGAGGTGATTATGAATCTCAAAGCCCCCACCATTGGAAGCATCCAGCCTGATATCTATTGTCAGATCGGCATCAACACAGGCCCTGCCTTCGTGGCAGAAGTTGGCGATCCGCGCGGACGGCGTGAGTACAATGTGTTGGGTGATACCGTCAACACAACGGCGCGTTTGATGAGTCGCGCACAAAAGAATCAAATTATTATCTCAGAGCGCGTGCAAAAAGCAATCGAAGCCAAGTATGAATGCAACCCGCTTGGCGAAGTCTCACTTAAAGGGAAAAGCGCCCCCATGCCGCTTTATGAGTTAACGCAAAAGAAGCCAAAAAAACAATAACTTAATATATCTGCAAAAATTATTCTTTGCCGGTATATTTTTCAAGCACATGACGTAGAAAAAAAACGTGGATGAACGCTGATAAAAAGTAAATCCAGCATTCATCCACGTTCTATATTAAATTCAGGGCACTTATCTCTACGTATCTTTTGGCTTATCCTTTAATTTTGAATCCAGTGATGACCAGATGCCAGAAGCTAATGTACTGCCAACTCTTCGGCGCAGATTCACCTTATATATAGCCTTCTCACCTTCGCCGATTCGAATCAGCCAGGATTGCTGAGTCAATGCAGAAAGCGTATCCTGTAAATCGTTAGGGGTGAGGCGTTCTTTTTCAGGCATTGAATCCATGGCTTCGCACAGTCTGGGGTAGGTCATTTGTAATTCGCGCAGCATCAAACGCATGATCTTACGCAAGGCGGGCGGCAGGCCTACGAGGTCAAGCGGAGTAATTCCGCCTTCCTGCTGTTTATCCTCTATCTCTTTATTTAACCGATCAAAGACTCCGGGCATGGCAACCTCTTTTAGCCTTATTAATAAAGTTCGGGCATACTGATCGGCTCCGGCTGCGGTTCACATTCACCGCACCAGATGACATTTGCAACCGCCAGCCCTTTGGGCGTGTTGTTGGCGCCTACGAACATGGTCAAAAATGTAGACATGGTCGCGGCATGATCCTTACAGACAAAACGCCCACAGAATGCGCAGGATGCGCGGGCAGCTTCTTCGCAGTGCCAGCATTTCATAATTTACTCCTTATTCAACAGCCAGAATGGCCTGGGCAACTCCGCGCAGGGCCTGTGACCATTCATGATCTGGGTAACGCAAAGAGAAAAGGTCGCTGCTGGCATTGTCGGCAATGTCGAATGAGAGCGGCAGAACACCGGCTACTGGAGCGTTGAACTTGGCTTCGATCTCATGCTTAAGTTGGACAAGATCATATTTAGGGAGCGCCTTATTAACCATTAACATAAGGTTGGGCACGTCCAAACTGCGCGCAATATCCACGGTGACAGAAGTTCCTTGCAGGTCTTGATTATCCGGGCGGAGGATGATGATCAGTACATCAGATGTGGCAATGGAAAGCAGGGTTTCTTCATTGAGGCCAGGGTGAGTATCAATAAAAAGATAATCGAGGTCAAATTCTGTGATCGTGGTCTGCAAGCCTTCGTTTAGACGGTTGAAATCAATACCGTCCCTTAGTATTTGACTGATCTCACGTCCACGAATACTGGAAGGAAAAAGCCAGAGATTTTTCCCGGCCAATTTAGAGAGTCCTTCCGCGCCGCCGACATTCTCGCCAATGGGAAAGCCGATCTCACGAATGGTGGCTGTCCCATGCAAATAGTCATTTATGGTTTTACCCATTTTATTTTCATCCAGACCAAACAAAACATGAATACCCGGGGATTGAATATCGGTATCTACAACGCCCACGCGTTTGCCCGCCATCGCAACCTGTGCCGCAAGGTTGGCGGTGGTGTTTGATTTTCCCGTCCCGCCGCGAAATGAATGAATTGAAACAATTTTGCCTTTATTCATGCTTCCTCCAAAAAAATTATTCCTGTGATCGCTTTTGACGTAAAGTCTTCGCCTGCTCTTTCAACTTTGTGTAGAATTCAGTCCCTGTAATTTCTTCGAATTCCTGTTTTCTGCGAACCTGATCGATCTCAAAAGTCAATTTTTCCAACTGTTGCTTTAAGCCGTCTTCACGCTCTTTTACTTTTCGAACCATGACAAAGAAAGCAGAAAGCAATTGTACGGCTTTATCGTCATTGGATCCTGTTTTATTTAAGAAAGGCTGGGTCTGGTCTATGAAAGAATAATCACCAACCGCGATCTTTTGTGACCAGTCAATGGCTTTTTCAATATAGTTCGTGGCAAAGCGCAGGCGTTCTGAATAGCTGCGAATGATTGCGAGAGACACATCTGTGCGCTGGTCAAGTATCTCTTGAAATACATCCCGTTTCAGTTCGATCACTTCCCCATCTTCCAAGGCGATCACGGTGGCAGAGCGCGGGCCGCGATCAAGCAATGCCATTTCGCCGATCGATTCACCCGGCCCGCATTTGTTGAGAATCAGTTCGTCACCTTTCGAATCTGTGGTTACGATCTTAACCCAGCCAGCATGAATCAGAAAAAGAGAATCGCCGGCCTCCCCTTTACGCATCAACACATCATCCTTCGCCAAATTACGCGTGGATACTTTCTGCGCGAGCGTAGTCAGCACATCATCTGAAAGTCCCTGGAAAATAATGGCATCTCTTAATCGCTGGATAATGTCATCATTCATGATTTATCCTCCTCTTGTGTCGGAGACTGTTTCACCCGTACATTTACCCGATCCCACAGCCCGCCTCCTTTTTGACCCAGGCCTGCTGCCGCGACACGGGAATTGAGCAGGCTCCAAATTTGGATGTCGTTTCCCAAATATACCTCACGGACGAGCAGCATACAGTAGGAGCCGATCTCTTTGCGCAGTTTGTCTACATCCTTATTTAAGCCTGTGATAATCTCGGCAATTTCGATTTTTTTATTTTCACTTGGAGTGATTTCGATCAGTTTTCGTTTAATGCCGATCTCTGCTTGTTTGTAGACCAAACTTCTGACAAGGGAGGCTTTATGCGTCCCAAACTGTTTTTCAACTGGAACAAGAATCTCATTGATTGTGTTGATATTACTGACTACCTGCATTTCCTCTTTTGTGACACGGTCTACCATGCCAAGTTTTTCAGCCACCCACGCCTTCTGTATGTTCATTCCTCTACCGATTACATACCAGATCGAACCCACGCCAACAAAACCAAAAACGATGGCAAAGATCAAAAATGCCCCTGCGCTGACCATGGTATTGAATCCCATGTGAAAAGAGATTGAAAAGAGATAGCCCAGAACAATAGCAAGCCAGGCCTTGTATGTCTGATCGCCACGATGATAGGCGAGCGCAGTGCCGATCATACCGCTCGCCGTGGCATGGACCAGGTTGGTCGAAAACACACGTGCTACGGCAACTGTCAACGCGATCTGTGGGTTGCCAGTAACGTATTCAAAATTTTCAAGAATGGCAAAACCAATGCCGACTCCGAAGCCATAGAGCGCACCATCTACTATGTAATTAAAATCAGCGCGTCGGACAAGGATAATTAATATTATAGATTTTAGGATCTCTTCAAGAATGGGAGCGGCAATGCGAATCACCTGACTACGTGTGGCCCACCCTGCGTTAATAAGCGCAGGGTTGATCTGCGCCGCCAGATAATAAGCGCCTGCCCCGCACACAAGAGTAATGATATTTATAAAAAACTTGCCTGTTCCATATAAATCAAATCTGTTCAGCAGGAACAAAAAAGCAACTGGAACAATCAACGCAATCCCTAAAGCAAAATAAATCACCATAAAAGAATAATACCGTATGTACAAATGACCTGCAAGCCCAAAAAATGGCAAAATAATTAACTCACCTTACGCAGTTGAACTCCGAAGGGATGCCATGGATTTTATAGCCTATGACACCCCTTCGGGGTTGGGTTTTAATCGCCTCTTGAAACTATAATCATTTGACCCTTTCAGGGTCGGAAAACAATTTCGCGTAAGGTGAGTAATTAAAAGAAAAGCGCTGACAAGGAAAATCTTGTCAGCGCTACTATATTTGCTGGCTTATTCTTATTTAGGGCGTTTGATCCAGGCAAAAATTAATATTACCCCTGCTAAAATGCTTGCGATCAGAATATTTTTAGTGGAAGAAGGAGCGAGCGCTGTGCCCGTCAGAGGCGCAGAGGAACCCGCCGTATTCAGCGCGGGCAAGAAGACCACAAGAACAACCAAGACCAAGGCAACCGCGAAAACTATCCCAAATTGCGGGCGAAATAGCAATTCAGCCCATTCTTTCCAAAAGGGCTGCTTTGCCTCCTGGCTTTCCCGCCTTATACGGGCCTTGAGACGCACCTGCATTTGTTTTACAGCGGCTTGATCCAGCGTTGTAGACGAAAGGGAACGCTTCAAGCGCAGGACGGTTTCCTCGAGATCGAGCAGTTCCCCGTCCACGTTTGATTCGATTTGTTCCAACCTTCCCTCCAGCGCTTGATCTGTAAAATCTGCGAGACGATCATCGTCCTGTATTGAATTGCGAGAATTGCCAGATTGATCCATGTTATTCATCCAGATGATTCCGAAGTGCAATTATCGCTCTGCGGAAGAGCGACTTCGCGGCTTCAAGATTCTGATTGGTAAGTTCTGCGATTTCATTAAATTGCATATCTTCTGCAAAACGAAGAAGAAGAATCTCTCTATAGTTTTCAGGCAGGTTTCGGAGTGCAATTTGCATGTAAATACGCTCTTCCAAAACCTTGGAGGTGGCGCCTTCCATTCGACCAGAAGCCTCAGACAGCGGCGAAAGAAGCGGTTCTTGTTTTCGTGTGCGCTTCCTGTAAAACTCGGCCACTTTATGATTGGTCAAAGTGCGAAGCCACGTCCGAAATTGAGAATCGCCGCGAAACGAAGCAAGCGAACCCAGGGCCGCGATAAATATCTCCTGTGTCACATCCTCCACATCGTCTTCGGGGATCACACAACGTACACGCTTATAAACAATGGGAAGATGGCGCTGATAAAGTGAATCAAACGCATCCTGACTCCCCTCCTTAAATTGCTGAATCAGAATTTCATCGCTGGTTTCTTGGTGAACTTGCCTGGAAATGTTTTCCATATATATAGTGGTCAGTAGCCGCAAAAAAGGGTTGTGTAAGTTATTTGCAAAAATAACTGTACGAGAAATATAACATAAACAGGACTAGAAAAGTAGGCTATAATCCGTGAAACGAAACAACTTGGCAAGAATATCATAAATTTGGAGAGCACAAATGTCCAAAATCATTTCAGTTCACTCTTTTCGCGGCGGTACGGGAAAATCCAATACTACAGCAAATCTTTCTGCGCTATTAGCGGCAGATGGAGCACGGGTTGGCGTTGTAGATACCGACATCGCTTCCCCTGGGATTCATGTATTATTCAACCTGGACGAATCAGAAATGGTGCATTCCTTGAATGATTATCTATGGGGAAAATGTCTCATTGAAGAAGCAGCTCACGATGTAACCGCTAATGTTGGCGGCGATATTAAAGGACAAATTTTTCTGATCCCTTCCAGTATCAAGGCTGGTGAAATTGCACGCATCCTGCGTGAAGGCTATGACGTTGGCTTGCTGAATGATGGCTTCCGGGATGTGGTTGAAAAATTAAATCTCGATTATCTGCTAATCGACACCCATCCAGGACTCAATGAAGAGACCCTGCTTTCCATCGCCATCTCAGATGCGCTGGTTATCATCCTGCGCCCGGATTCACAGGATTACCAGGGCACAATTGTCACCGTGGATGTGGCCAAGAAACTCGATGTACCCAAGATGCTGATGGTTGTGAATAAAGTACCCAGCGCATTTGATCTTGAAGATGTGCGTACTCGTGTTGAACAAACCTATAACGCGACTGTGGCCGCAGTGTTCCCCCATTCTGATGAAATGATGACCCTGGCCAGTTCTGGAATTTTTTCAATCCAATACCCAAACAGTCCTGTAACCAAAGCCATGCGTAGTCTTGCGGATCAGCTTAAAGCCTAGCGGCTTGTATTCACTCAAAGGGAACGCACCATGAGCGAATCATACGAGATCGTGATCAAAGAGCTTCAAGCTCGTACAGAAGATGTTCGACCTTCTGATGTTGTTTTATTTTCTGAGCCATTACGTTCTGCCTTAAATTTTGTGATACGTCTTGGCCGTTTTAGCCTGACAGAATTTGAAGAAAAACTGGAATTCACAAGAGAAGAAACAAAGAAGATCGCGGATATTTTGGTAAGGCGCAATTTATTTGAAGTCACCAGATTTTCAACCGCAGAAGAAACCTATTATCAATCACGGCTTTCTGCAATGACACGCCCACTTTCGCGCCCGCCTTCAGATATCTGGAAAAAAATAGATTAATAAAACCCGCCTGAATCTTTCAGGCGGGTTTTGCATTCGGCTATAATGCACGTATGGCAGATAAACTCCTCTCCCAATACGAAGAACTTAAAACCCAGGTCAATTTTCATAATTACCGCTATCACGTGCTGGATGCGCCCATCATCAGTGACTTGGAATATGACCACCTGCTCAATGAGCTCAAGCGGATAGAATCCGAGCACCCTGACTGGATCACACCCGACAGCCCAACGCAGCGCACCGGTGCCCGGCCTGCTGACCGTTTCGATAAAATTCGCCACCCTGCAAGTATTCTCTCCCTTGCAAACGCCTTTGGCGGTGACGATGCACGCACATGGCTTGAGCGAGTCAAAAAAATAGATGACCGGGTTGAGAAAGCAAAATTTGTAGTTGAGCCAAAAATAGACGGCTTATCAGTTGTCCTGCAGTATCGTAATGGACTCTTCGTACAAGGCGCTACTCGCGGTGACGGCGTGATCGGCGAAGACATCACTTCCAATTTGCGAACGATACGGGCAATACCGTTGAGGATTCCAGTAGATCGGAAATTAGGAATTGGGAATCAGGAATCGGTTTCCCAATCTACCAATTTACCAGTCCCCAATTACCTTGTCGTCCGCGGCGAAGCATTTATCCCCAACAAGGAATTTGATGAATTGAATCGCAAGCTTGAAGAAGCGGGCGAAAAAACTTACCTTAATCCGCGCAATACAGCGTCGGGTTCGTTACGTCAACTCGACCCGCAGTTGACCGCCTCACGCCCGTTGACGTTGCTCGTTTATCAGATCGTTTATTCCGAAGGCGGCAAAGTCCCTACGTCACAGTGGGAGATTTTGGAATATCTCAAAGCATTGGGATTTCCTGTTACAGATATAGCAAAACGTTTTGATGATTTCAACTCTGCCATTGCATATACCGAAACATGGAACGAAGGCCGCGATAACTTACCGTACGAAGCGGACGGCATGGTCATCAAAATAGATGACTTAAATCTCGCCGCTGATTTGGGATTCACAGGCAAAGACCCGCGCGGCGCGATTGCCTTCAAATTCCCTGCGCGCGAAGTGACCACAACATTAAGTGATATTGGTGTCGCTGTTGGGCGCACTGGCGTGTTAACACCATATGCCATGCTGGAACCTGTTGAAATTGGCGGCGTGGTCGTGGAACGCGCCACATTGCACAACTTTGATTTCATTGCAGAAAAAGATATTCGCGTTGGAGATCGGGTTTTAATTAAACGCGCGGGCGAAGTGATTCCGTATGTGATTGGCCCCGTTGTGGACGCACGCTCTGGCAAAGAGAAGACCTATAAGCCGCCCACGAAATGTCCTGCATGTTCGCAAGCCGTGGAACACTTTGAAGGTGAAGTCGCGTGGTATTGTGTCAACGCGGCCTGCCCCGCGCAGTTGGTGCGGAATATTGAGCACTTTGTCTCACGCGGCGCGATGGACATTGTGGGGCTTGGTATCAAAATTGTGGAACAACTTATCGAAGCGGGTCTGGTCAAAGATGTGGCAGATTTGTTTACGTTGAATAAAGATCAACTGCTTACGCTGGAAGGGTTTGCAGAAAAAAAGGCGGAGAATCTGCTCAAGTCGCTGGAGCAGGCGAAGGGTCAGAGTTTGAATCGTTTGATCGTAGCGCTGGGAATTCATGGGGTGGGCGAAGTCATGGCGGGCGATTTATCCCGCACGTTTGGAGATTTATCCGATTTGGCAAAAGTCAGCATGGATGAACTTCAGCAGATCGAAGGTTTGGGGCCGAATATCGCCGAGTCACTTGTGGATTGGTTTTCGCAGCCTGCGAATCAAAAAGTGTTGAAGAAGTTGAAAGCCGCAGGTATTTGGCCTGTTGCGAAGAAAGATGAGAAGAAGAAAGATGGCGTATTAAGCGGCTTGACCTTTGTGGTGACTGGTACACTGCCCACATTGTCACGCGATGGCGTGAAGGAATTCATTGAAGGGAACGGCGGCAAGGTAACCGATAGTGTTAGCAAGAAAACAAGTTATCTTGTGTTGGGCGAAAACCCCGGCTCGAAAGCCGAGAAGGCGCAATCATTAGGCGTGAAAATTTTGAATGAAGCAGAGTTGAGAAAACTGACGGATGAAGTCGGCGGCTAGTGGAGTCCGCTTTAGCGGGCTTCGTAGGAATAGCCTGACGGTTAACCGTCAGGCGGGCATAAGGCGCAAAAAATTCCACTCGAAACAGAAAGTATGACAGAGTGAAGGTTTATGCAAATTTGAAAAACATTTCGATATTGCGCCTTCTTCACATTCGGCTAGACAGAACCTATCCCCTCGGCTAAACTTACGATATTCTAATTTCGGAGGCTTTACATGGATTTCCAAAATACCAATGACGCCGTGACCCGTCGTGTCAGGGCGCTTACCGAGCGGATTGCAGGGCTAAAAGAGCATGATCTGTACTATCTCAACATGCCCGTGGAAGAGATTTTACCTAACTGCAAAGTGCGTGTGCATGGACGTGAAATGGGGATGTACGCCTCTTACAGTTATTTGGGTTTGGTCGGTCATCCGCGCATTAACGAAGCCGCAAAAAAAGCCGTTGAAAAATTCGGCACTGGCACCAATGGCGTGCGTTTGCTGGCTGGTACGTTGACACTGCACAAAGAACTTGAAGAGACGATTGCGAATTTTAAGCACACCGAAGCTGCCGTGACCTACTCGTCAGGCTATGTTACCAACCTGACTGTCATCTCAGGGTTAATGGGGCGCGGCGATTACATATTTTCAGATAAATTGAATCACGCATCCATCGTGGATGGTTGTTTGATGTCTGGCGCTGAATTCCGCCGTTTTAGACACAACGATATGGAACATCTCGAAGGTTTGCTCAAAGGCGCACCCGCGGATGTTGCCAAAATGGTGATCGCAGATTCTGTTTTCAGCATGGATGGCGATATCATCGACCTGCCCAAAGTCGTTGAATTGTGCAAAAAATACAATGCCTGGCTGATGATTGATGAAGCGCATTCTGTGGGTGTTCTGGGGAAGACTGGCACCGGCATCGAAGAGCACTTTAACATGTACGGCTCAATTGACATCAAAATGGGCACGTTGAGCAAGACTATACCCTCTGTTGGCGGATATATTGCGGCAAACAAGGAGATCATCACTTATCTGAGTCATTTAAGCCGCGCCTACATGTTTTCCGCCGCATTGCCGCCCGCGCAAGCCGCCGCCGCAAATGAAGCATTCAAAGTCATTTTGGATGAACCTTGGCGCATTGAAAAACTGAACGAAAATACCAAGCAATTTATCGGCGGACTCAAGAGCAGGGGCTTTGATACCATGTTGACCGAGACCGCCATTGTCCCCGTGTTGTGCGGTCCCGATGATGTGGCATTTGCCATGACCCGCGAATGCCAGCACAATGATGTGTTTGTGTTACCCGTCGCTTCGCCCGCTGTTCCAGAAGGATTGGCGCGCCTGCGTGCCACTGTCACCGCGGCGCATGAGCCAAGCGAGATCGAACGCGCAATGGATGTGATTGGCGTGGCAGGGAAAAAATTGGGGCTGATTAAATAAACTTGAAAGACTGTTCAGGCCTCCGAGTTATCAGGACTCGGAGGCCTTTTTGATTCTGATAGTTTCTGAGAGAATATTTATAACATTTTTCTAATAAATTCCCTGTAAAATCAATTTAACTTCAAAGGAGTTGAAAAATGAAATGGCAATGGAAATTAGGAAATTTTGCAGGGATTGACGTATACATTCACGCCACCTTTCTGCTTTTAATCACATGGGTTGGCTATAGTCACTGGCTTGAAAATCAAAACTGGGGCGAAGTTCTTAGCGGCGTCCTTTTTATCCTCGCGCTCTTCGCCTGTGTGATCCTGCATGAATACGGGCACGCACTTACGGCCCGCAAGTATGGAATCAAGACTCGCGACATCACCATCTACCCCATCGGCGGCGTGGCTCGTCTGGAGCGTATGCCAGAGAAGCCGATTGAAGAATTATGGGTCGCGTTGATGGGACCCGCTGTAAACGTGGTCATCGCTGCGGGACTTTTTGCGTATCTTTTCTTAACCTCAAATCTGGTCCCGATTGGTGAGTTGACCATTGCCTCAGGCAGTTTTCTCGAACGTCTGATGCTGGTCAATGTATCACTGGTACTGTTTAACCTCATCCCGGCCTTCCCCATGGACGGCGGACGTGTACTGCGCGCCCTGCTCGCCATGCGCATGGACTACGTCCGCGCCACGCAAATCGCCGCCACAATTGGTCAGGGCATGGCATTGTTGTTTGGTCTGGTCGGCTTGTTTGGCAATGCCTCCCTGCTCTTCATCGCCTTCTTTATTTGGATCGGCGCTTCTCAGGAAACAGGCATGACACAAATGAAGAACGCCATCAGTGGAATCCCCGTTGGGCGCGCCATGCTCACCGATTACAAGAGTCTTTCTCCGCGCGATACACTTTCGCGCATGTCACAACTTATATTGGCTGGCTCACAACACGATTTCCCCGTGATGGATAATGACCGCATTGTAGGCATCGTCACCCGCAACGATTTTCTCTCCGCGCTCACCCAGCATGGAGAATCCATCGCCATCTCTGCGGTGATGAAAAAAGAACTGCCCGAAGTAGATTCATACGAAATGGTCGAGGATGCCCTGCTTCGAATTCAAGAATCAGGCATACCCGCTCTGCCTGTCACACACGCCGGGCAGTTGGTGGGCATGATCACAGCGGAGAACATTTCAGAGTATTTGATGATCCACTCCGCGTTAAAGAGAGCCGCGTCAACTTCCTGAGCGGATTTGCAAGTACAGATTAGAGAATTCTTAACCACAATTCTCTTCTTCTTCTGTATACTATTCTTTACTCCGATGGGGAGTAGCCACCCAATGATTTGGGATGCACAGTCGTCAATACGGAATTCATTTCCCGGCTGTTCTGTCAACGGCAAGACCATCGTCAATCTTTGGCGATGGTCTTTTTATTTGGGACTTTCGCCTGACACGTAGAGGTGATAAACATGTTTGAAAAATTGGAAACCATGATCCTGACCTCCCTGCAGGTGATCTTTGACGAGTTCGGCTGGGCTGGCGTGTTTGGCTTGATGATCTTCGAGAACGCCACAGGCATCACGCCCAGCGAAATCATCCTCGCCTTTGCCGGTTGGATGTTGATCGAACGGCACGGAATCACCCCAAGTTTTATCCTGATAGCAGGACTGTATGCGGGGTTGGGAAGCACAATTGGCGCATCCATCACCTATTGGGTGGCACGTATTGGCGGACGCCCCATCATCGAAAAATTTGCGAAGATATTCCGCATGGATCTGGCCGTGATCGCAAAAGCAGAAGACCAGATGCATAAATCGGGCATAGGGCTGGTATTGATTGGGCGTGTCATTCCCGGCGTACGTACATTGATCAGCATCCCGGCGGGGCTGGTAAGGATTCCCTTCCTAAAATTCTTTATCGCAACATTTATCGGCGCATATATTTGGTGTACACTTCTGATCGGCGCGGGTTATATGCTCGGGCATGAATGGATGCTGGTCAGCGACTTTATCAAGCAGCATCTCCCGCTGGTGCTATCATTGGGCGTGTTTATCATCGGCGCATACCTAATGTATCATTATCGCGCCCATTTGCCGTCACTGGCGTGGATTAACTCTCGTATCAATAAAAAAAAACTGGATAACAAATCATGAACTGGCATCTCACAGGTATTCAAGAAAGTCTCTCAACCCTACACACTGATCAGCAAAACGGTCTCTCTGCATCTGAAGTAGTGGCGCGCATTGCGCAATACGGTCACAATGAACTCATCGAACGCGGTGGTCGCAAGCCCTGGCAGATTCTATGGGAACAGTTCACTGCCACGATGGTTTTGATTCTCATCGCCGCGGCGGTTGCGGCAGGTTTATTAGGTGATACAAAAAATACCATCGCCATTCTTTCCATTGTCGCTTTATACGCCCTGCTTGGCTTTAGCCAGGAATACCGCGCAGAAAAAGCGATTGCGGCACTTAAGAAAATGTCAGTGCCGAATGTACGCATCATCCGCGATGGCAAGCTGCAGGAGCTCTCTGCGCGCGAACTTGTGCCCGGCGACATTATTCAACTTGAAACTGGCAACGTCATCCCTGCCGATTTGCGCTTGCTCGAAGCAGTGAACCTGCGCATTCAGGAAGCCGCGCTGACTGGTGAATCAGAAGCCATCGAAAAACATACTGCCACCCTTTCTGGCGCAGACCTGCCCCTCGGCGACCGCCGCAACATGAGTTACATGGGCACCATCGTCACCCAAGGACGCGGCCTCGCGCTGGTCATCGCCACAGGCATGCAAACTGAACTCGGAAAAATCGCCGACCTCATTCAACAAGTCAAACAGGAAAACACTCCATTACAGCGCCGCCTCGATGCACTTGGAAAAAATCTTGCACTCATCGGTATAGCGATTGCCTCGCTCATTTTTGCACTCGGCATCCTGCGCGGCGATGAACTTCGTCACATGCTGCTCACGGCAGTTAGTGTGGCAGTTGCCATCGTACCCGAAGGTCTGCCTGCCGTGGTCACCATCACGCTCGCGCTTGGTGCGCAACGCATGTTACAGCGCAATGCATTGATTCGAAAATTGCCCGCCGTGGAAACACTCGGCTCGGTCACGGTCATTTGCTCCGACAAAACAGGCACGCTGACTGAAAATCGTATGAGCGTTGTTGTGCTGGACGTTGCCGAACATGCTTTGGATTTAACAGAAGAAGTCAGACGCGACGGCACGCTTCACGCCACCCGTGGGCTGGGTGCGCCAGTCCAATCATCTCTGTCGCTGGCAGCGATTGGCGGCGCGCTCTGCAATGACTCTAAACTGGTAGACACAGGCGATGACCGTTATCACACGCTCGGCGACCCAACCGAAGGCGCGTTGGTCGTTGCCGCTGCCAAGATGGGATATTGGAAATCATCTTTGGATGCGTCCTTCCCGCGCGCGGCAGAACTTCCATTTGACTCAGAACGCAAGCGCATGACCACAGTCCATCATTTGGAACGCTATGACCCAACCGTTCTCGCGGGACTTGAAGTTGGAAGTCATCGTTACATCGCCTTCACCAAAGGCGGCGTAGACGGACTGCTCGATGTCACGACTCATATTTGGGTGGATGGAAAAGCCCAATTGTTAGACGCAGGCTGGAGGTCCAGGATGGAAGCGGCGAATGCGCGTCTCGCTAAAAAAGGTATGCGCGTGCTTGGCGTCGCCTTCCGCTTATTAAACATCGTCCCCGAAGTGATCCAAACTGACCTTGAACAGAATCTAACATTGGTGGGATTGTTCGGCATGATCGACCCGCCGCGCCCCGAAGTAAAAGATGCCGTGGCGTTGTGCCGCGCCGCAGGCATCCGCCCTGTGATGATTACAGGCGACCACCCATTGACCGCGATTGAGATTGCGCGGCAACTGGGAATCACAGAGAACAGCCGCGCATTGACCGGCGCTGAAATTGAAAACTTAAGTTTCGAAGAATTGAAAAGTGTAGTGGATGAAGTCAACGTGTTTGCCCGCGTTGCACCTGAACATAAACTAAAAATCGTGCAGGCTTTACAAGAAAACGGTCACATCGTTTCAATGACCGGCGATGGCGTGAACGACGCGCCCGCACTGCGCAAAGCAGATATCGGTGTGGCAATGGGTATCACCGGCACAGATGTTTCCAAGGAAGCCTCTGATCTGGTTTTACTGGACGATAACTTTGCGACCATCGTTGCCTCCGTCAGAGAAGGCCGTACCATCTACGATAACATCCGAAAATTTGTGCGTTTTAGTGTTGCTGGAAATATCGGCAAAGTATTGGTGATGTTGATCGCACCGTTTCTAGGAAAACCTTTGCCATTGTTACCTTTGCAATTGCTCTGGTTAAATTTATTAACCGATGGCTTGCTCGGACTCGGTATGGGCGTGGAGAATCCCGAATCTGACACGATGAAGCGCGCGCCCTATTCTCCAAAAGAAGGTGTATTCAGCCGCGGCGCAGGCCTACAGACAGCCTGGGTTGGCGTGATGATCGGCGCTCTCGCCCTGGGACTCGGTTCATGGTTCTACTTCACAGGCCGCCCCGAATGGCAGACGATGATCTTCACTTCGCTGGCATTCATGCAAGTCTTTCAGGCTTTGGCATCCCGCTCGGCAAAAGAATCATTATTCAAAATGGGCTTAATGAGCAATCCGTTATTGGCGGGTATGGCTGCGCTGGTGGTTGTATTGCAGTTGATGGTTTTATATGTTCCGTTCCTGAGTAATTTTTTCGAAGTCATGCCCCTCAGCGGCTGTGACCTATCTATTGCGGCGGCGAGCGGGGTGATCGTGTTCGTGGTGATGGAGTTGGAAAAGAAATTCAAGAAATAATGTACGGGTAGAGAATCGACGGCTGAGGTCAACAAATTCGTGAAAACTTTTTGGGCTGATCTTTCGCGAAAGAAAAGATAATTCGGCTCAATGGGAATTCCCGTGATAGACCAGCATATGTGGCCATGCGGCGTAAGTCGGATTGCCAATCCGACCTACATCTGGCGGCACATCACGGCAAATCCTGGAGAACCGATAATTCCTGTACAGCTATTATCCACTTTACGTAGTACAATGAAATCTGGTCGTCAGAAGGTAAATTGCCTATATGCGGGGGATTTGGATCATCGTTTGTAAGCAACCCACAATACCTTTTATGAATCTGATATTGAAAAACACAACCTTGAAGGGGCGTGTTAAATTATTTACGTGATTAAAAGGAGAACATCGTGAACAAAACGATATTCGAAGAAAAGTGGCCCCTGATCCGCGGTCTGATCAATGCCCGCTGGAACCTGATGGTTGAATATGACCTGGTAAAAGTGGACAAGGCAGAGGTGAAGTTTGATAAATTCGTCACCATGCTTCAAGTCAAGTATGGATACACCCGTCCGAAAGGCAAAGAGGAAATTGGCAAGCTCTGGGCTGAATACGAGGCTAATCACAAAATAAAAATATAAAAGGAGTATTAAAATTGGAATCAACAACACCCGTCAAGACCAAGCCCAAGCGCCCGTCCAAAGGGATGGCAAAACACAATCGTCTGGTAAAACAGGAAGCTCGTAAAAACAGCATCCCCGGCACTGAAGTCGTAAAGAAAAAGAAACGTGTAGTACCTGCGTCAAAATAATCAAATCAAAAGTCGGAACATGCTGTTCCGACTTTTGATTCCAGGCACTCTATGCATCTCCTGACAGGGAACATTTTTTACATGACAAACCACACTTGCCAGCGTTCTTCAATTCCACTATGCTATGTCTGGCAAAAGAATTTGCCATGTGGGGTTAATCTGTTCCATGTATATTGTTTCAAAAAAAGGAGAAAATACGAAACATGAATACAAACAAGCGTTATCATCCAATCATGGTCATTTTACACTGGTTGACAGTGATTCTGATTCTGGGGGCAGGGCTTCTCTCTGATGGTGAAGGCAGCGGCTCATCTCCGATCAATATTCACATGATCCTGGGCTCATTATTACTCATAACGATGATCGTTCGTCTCGTTATGCGTTTTACAGTTAAACGCCCTGAGTGGGCCAATACGGGCAATCCATTTCTTAATAAACTTGGGGAATGGGTTCATTTTGGATTGTATTTTTTTGCCTTCTACATTCTGGCCATGGGAGCCGTGATCGCATCTCAGAGAAATTTAATTGGCTATGTCCTCGGTTCTGGCTCTGTAGTGCGCCTCAAACCCGAATTTATAGGCGCGCTGCATCAACTTGGGTGGGTGGCAATCCTGGGACTGTTGTTTTTACATGTTGGCGGAGCGGTATATCACCAATTTATTATCAAAGACAATCTACTAAATCGTATGTGGTTCGGAAAATAATCAGTTATAAAACTGGGCAGTAATTTCTTCTGTCCAGTTTTATAATATTTACACGATTGTCATTTTATGCAGCAGATCGGGGATTAAAACCACAGAAGAATAGAGTGAAAAGCTGGCGGAAAATAACAGAGACTCAAACGGGATTTTAGGGTTATATAGTTGAGGAAAAAAAATTTGAAAACTACTATTTTCAACACCCCTATTCTCAGCGCTCTTCTACGTTTTTTTGCAAATCTAATTTTCCGCCTGGTTGGGTGGCATGTGGAAGGGAAACTTCCCAACCTGCCAAAATATATCCTGATTGGCGCACCACACACCTCAAACTGGGACTTTATCCTTTTTCTCGGTGTTATCTTTCATCTGAGGGCAAATGTAAAGTTCATGGGCAAATCGGAATTATTCCATAATCCGTTCGGCTGGTTCTTCTATTGGTGCGGAGGCATTCCCGTGGACAGGAAAAAGTCACAGGGACTCGTTGAACAAATGGTGGATGCCTGCGGGAAATCAGACAAATTCATTCTGACCATTGCGCCCGAAGGCACACGCTACAAAGTAAACGACTGGAAGATGGGCTTTTATCACATCGCTAAAAACGCTGGGATTCCGCTTGTGATGGCAATCGTGGACGGAAAAAAGAGAGCCATGTGTGTTGGGCAGGTTTTTTACCTGACTGATAATATGGAAGAAGATATTAAAACAATAAAAGGATTCTTTTCAGGGAAGACAGGAATCAACCCCAAACAGAAATACATTACGCTGCAAGATTAGATTTTCCAACGAAGGAAAAATTATGATCATTGACCGAATCGATAATTCACATCTGTACCATGCAGTACACGCCAAATTCAAACACGCATTTGACTTCATTCATCAAATCGATATACATACCATCTCCGTTGGAAAACATGAAATCGATGGGGATACGATGTACGCGCTTGTTCAGGAATACAATACGAAACTAAAAGAGCAGGGGGTTTGGGAAGCGCATCGCCGTTACATAGATCTGCAATATGTCGTTCAAGGCACTGAGGGAATGGGATATGCCAATATTAACTATCTTCAACAAGGTGCGTATGATGCCAGCAAAGACTTTCTAGCGCTTCACGGAGCAGGTGACCAGGTCACGCTGCATAGCGGCAGTTTTGTCTTACTTCTTCCAGAAGATGCGCACATGCCAGGGATGGCAATTGATGCTTCAGCGCCCGTAAAAAAAATCGTGATTAAGATCTCTGTTGAATAACGATGAATTGAATCCAGAAAAAAGAAAAGCCACAGTACATAATTAAATGTGCTGTGGCTTTTTCAATACCCAAAATCACGCCTTGCAACAGGCACGATCTTAATAATCTCTTATCCTATCTTCGATGATTATCGATCAGATTATATGTTCCGCTAAAGACAACATCAAGAACGCCATCGCTGGTTAGAAATTCATGCGGGAAACCAAGTTCGATCTTGCTGGCTTCATTGAGATGTGCCAGATTATCAACAGAAAGTTTTACATCCAACGCGCCAAGATTCTCTTTGATCTGCTCGGCCTTGCGCGCACCAAGCAGTGGAATAATGGGAGCATGATTCGGATGTTGCTGATGCAAGACCCAGGCAATCGCCACTTGTGACGGAGTAGCGCCGATGGCCTGCGCCACATTGGTTACTTCCTGTGCCAGTTTCAAATCACGCTCAGCCGTTCCCCAATTAGCCACACGTCCTTCAGATTTCGGGTCTGCGTTGTACTTGCCAGTCAACACCCCAGCGCCCAGCACGCTCCATGGAGTCACAGCAATATCAAGCGCACGCGCCATGGGGAGGAGATCGCGTTCAGCGGCACGATCCGCAAGGCTATAGCGGATTTGCAAACCGACAAAGCGACTCCAACCACGCAGTTCTGCCATCGTATTTGCCATTGAAACCACCCAGGCGGGCGTATCGCTAATTCCAATATATAAAACTTTCCCCTGACGCACGAGGTCATCCAGCCCGCGCAGAACTTCATCCACAGGCGTCATAAAATCCCAGGCATGCAGCCAGAGCAAATCAAGATAATCGGTGTTCAAACGTTTCAAGCTGGCATTCACAGACTGGATCATATTCTTACGATGATTGCCGCTGAAGTTCGGGTCACCCTGCCGCGTCTTAAGTGTATATTTGGTGGCAAGTACAAAATGTTCGCGGTCACTGTGAATAAACTCGCCGACAAATTTTTCGCTTGTGCCTTCGGTGTAGCGATTGGCCGTGTCGATAAAATTACCGCCCGCATCTGCATATGCATCGAAGACACCCTTGCTTGTTTCCTTGTCTGCACCCCAACCCCAATCTTCACCGAAGGTCATCGTGCCCAGCGCCACTTCAGAAACGCGCAGTCCGCTCTTACCAAAAAGTTTATAACGCATGTAATTTTTCTCCTGATGATATATTTATTTTCAATTATGATTCCATCTCGTTCAATAAAAAATCTCTGTCATTCAATACGCCGTCCAAAATCACCTTGACCGCATCCGACTCTAATAATGTATTCAACTCAAATGACTTCAATCGCGTCTGTGTCGTGCGGACTGATGGCTCCAGAAACTCTCCAAACGGCAACGATGTTTTATACAATTGATAATACAGAAATTGGCGCGCATTACGTCTGAATTGTAACGGAATATTAATAGTATCAGCCGCCAAAAATTCTTTCATCTTGCTTCTTACATCTTCAACCGTCTGCGGGAAAAACACAGTCGGGTATTGCGTAAAGCGCGCCTTACCCGCGCATAACACCGCCGCGCCCATGATCGCAGCTTCCAATCCAATCGTTGAGTTATAGACCATCACAAACTTCGACTTCTGGATTAACTCATACGAACTCAACGACTCACGCGGACTGACAAAGATGACATTCGGTTCATTCTCCACACCTCGGCTTGCCACCCAACCTTCAACAGTTTCACGGCTGGATTTTCTCACGCGCAATTCGTCAGGATGTGCGCGGATCACGAACAACGTGTCACGCTGTTCACGAATTTCCTCCAGCACCAGATCGAGCCAATCAAACATATCTTCAAAAACGGTATTGGCGTGCGGTTGGCTGGTGTCAAAAATGACATTGGTAAAGACAGGCACAATCTGTTTGAATGTCTTAGCTTTATTCAAAAACGACTCGTCAAGTCTTTTCATATCTGCCCAAAATTTGACGCCCGCCATTGTAAAGTCGCCTTGAAAACGCCTGGCAAGATATGCGTCCAGCTTTGCATTTTGTTCATCATTCAATTCAAATTCATCGGGAATATTAATCGGATACGCTGTCGCTTCGCCTTCGGTAAAGTACGCCGTTGCTGGCTGTAAGCCTACTTCATGCGTGATAACTCGCAGCCCCCGTTTCTGGGCGAGATACCGCGCTGTCGCCTCGGGGAAAAACTGTCCATTGAACACGACCACCGCGCGCGGATTGGCTTGATCGAGAAGTTTTGAAAATTCCTGCGCCACATTCCATGCCGAATAAATATATTCCCGCAACAAATAACGCGTATTCTCATCATCATTCAGGTGATGAATCCGCAAGACCCAGCGCAGCCCAGGCAGGCATAATACGCCAAGGGGAATCTCGTGAAAAATAAAACGTGATAGGTGATTGATGTCCAAATCACGAATGGCTTCTTTTAATTCAGAATCATAGTCAAAAGAAAACCACTTGACCTTTGACTTTTGACTCTTCGACAAGCTCAGCGCATCATCTTCAACGTTTGAACGTTTCAACGTTTCAACGTCTTTATACAACACTTTCGACTGTTGAATGCAAGTTTTGCAAGGCATGTCCTTGTGTGGGTTATCGCGATTCGTCCCCAGCACACATTTGCTCATCCCTGAATTACATGCAAAATAGACAACAGGGATGCCCTGCAAGCGGAACGCCCACGAAGCCAGTAAATGAAATCCGCTGTTCCACGAAAGATCATCAATCCCTGTAGAGGCTTTGAAGAAGACAACAGGTTGTCCTTTCGGCTCAGGTTCGCGCTTCACCACCTGCCTGGCAACATTGGTAACTTTTAGGTTATTGAGCCTGCGGATGAGTCCGCGTTTGATGCGTTGGGTGTAAAAATCTTTTATATTCATTGAGTTCATTATAAACAAAAAGAGCGACTTATAGCCGCCCTCAATTTACCAATTATTATTTTTTTCGTACCCCAGTCTGACCAATAAATCCCCTGCAACATCCCTGAACAATTTCTTATGCTCTTCAGTGAAATGCTGTTTCCAGCCGCCTGTCTTTCCTGAGCGGAAGGTGTGACTTTTCCTGGGTTGAATAGCCTCAATTAAAATCGGTAATGCCTTTTCGCGCGGAGTTGGAATCTTATAACCCGTTTTTTCGACTTCATCTAGCATGGCATTCAAGGTAACATCGCGATTATTAATTAAATCTTCAAAGCGGATGCACATCACATTTTTTTGCTGTGAGGCATCCAGCCATTGAAATACGCTTTCATATCTCTGCTTCACACTGACCATTTTCAGCCCATCCCGGTCAATGCCGGTGATGGCGACTTTGAGTCTTGCGCCAAAATCAGGCAGGGAATTGTAGTGTGCGTGCATCCCATGTTCGCCGTGCATATCGGTCGCGAAGAAGACTTGCGAGACGAGCATATCTCTCGGGTCGCGATAAATGAAATAGTTGACGCGCCCTGTATCAGTTAAGAAAGATGCGTTTTCTTTGGTTGCATCCACATAGCCCCAACCGATCACACCATTTGGCACAGCGCGCAAATCCATCAGAATATCGTCTGTCGTTCGCCGTCCACCATCTTTCTTGATCGTGCGGATCGGATCTGCATCCACATAACGATACGGCATGATTTGCGTGAAGCCGTTCAGAATTTGCAATAACAAATGCGAGCCGCTCTTTGGTTTGGAATTTCCAAAAATAGGCGGCGCTTCATGAAAAGAAAACCGCTTCCATCGTGCGATGGCTTGAGCGGTTTTTCCAACAGGGCGAAGTACGCGGCGAATTTTTTGAGTGAGCGGCATAAGATCAATGTACCACAAAGGACACAAAGATACACAAAGGAAAACCTTGGCGCTCTTTGTGTCCTTTGTGGTTAAAATTTATTCGCTTACAATGCGGCGCAGTTTCTTCATCGAACCTTTTTCAGATTCGTACACTTTTTTCACACCATCGCCCAAAGCGGATTCGGTGACACGGATATATTTGACAAGTTTCTCAAAACCGCCTGGCTCGACCGATGCGGCCTGGTCACTGCCCCACATGGCGCGGTCTAAAGTGATATGGCGTTCAATTGAGGTGGCTCCCAAAGCAATGGCAACAGCGGAAGGCACAAGGCCTGTTTCATGACCTGAATAACCAATGGGGGTATTTGGAAATTCCTTGCGCAGCGTGCCAATCATATTGAGATTTAATTCTTCAGGTTCGCACGGATACGTGCTGGTGCAATGCATGATGACCAGATTATCTTCACCAACAGCATTCACGCCCTTATGCACCTGCTCCATGGTAGACATGCCTGTTGAAATGATAATAGGCTTGCCTGTCTGACGAACATACTTCAAAAGATTATGATCGGTCAACGAAGCCGAAGGGACTTTATAGGCGGGCGTATCAAACTTCTGCATAAAATCAACCGAGGGTTCATCCCACACAGAAACCATCCAATCAATTTTCTTTTCCTTGCAATAGCGGTCAATCTCGCGGTATTGTTCTTCGTTGAATTCAACCTTGTAGCGATAATCCAAATAAGTGATGTAGCCCCAGGGAGTTTCGCGCATTTGCTTTTGTTGATCGAGCGGCGTACATACTTCAGGAGTGCGCTTCTGGAACTTGACTGCATCTGCGCCCGCATTTGCGGCAGCATCAATTATTTTCTTGGCAACATCCAGATCGCCATTGTGATTGATACCCACTTCCGCGATCACATACGCGGGATGACCATCTCCCATTATTCGATTTCCAAATTTAATTTCACGAGCCATTTTTATTTTCTCCTTGAGACCTGACTGTTTTTTTACGAAGTCCCCAAAGGGGGAAATCTATCAAGTCTATTTAATATAATTTCACATAATTCACGAATTGCTCCGTGCCCGCCTGCTTTCGTCAATACAAAATCTGCCGCGCGGATCACTTCAGGATACGCATCTGCCACCGCCACAGACCAGCCCGCGATCTCAAAACAGGGCAGGTCATTGAGGTCATTGCCAACATAGATGACATTCTCAGCTGCGACATTTTTCTGCGCGAGAACTTCACGCATCACTCTACCCTTATCCTGCATGCCGATTCCATGAATTGCCTCCACCCCCATCTTTTTCGCACGCGCCTTTACAACAGAGTTCGGCTCCGAAGAAAGAATCATCACTTCAACACCCAGTTCGCGCAATCTCTTGATGTGCATACTATCACTGCGCGAAGCGGAAACGGTTTCCTTTCCATTTTCGTCAGTGAGTACCAGGTTGTTTGTCACCACCCCATCAAAATCACAAATGATCAGCTTTATGGTTTCAGGCATGCTCTTGCGGGCTTTGCCCGGTGACACCATCGGTAAACCGCTGTACACCAACGCTTCGTATTTTTCCCAATCAGGCAGGCTGTCAATATCAATTGTGTATTTCGGATCGATCAGCAGAGGATAAATCACATCACCCGTCAATGATTTTTTCCGGGCAATCGTTGAAGTACGGATGGCATCGATATGACCTGTCTGCCAGTACACAGGCGGAAGGATTTGCCGCGGCGCGTTGTACGGCTCTGCGATTCCATCCACCTTAAGTAATGGAGTCAGCGGTTTGTTATCGCCATCAAGCCGCCACATTTTGAATGGATTTTGCGCGGCAGGGATAACACCGCGCACGCAATCAGCGTCTTCGTGCTCGATCAAAATACGAATGGCATCATCCAACATTGTCAGCGGGCGGACAGGGGACGTAGGGCGTAATTGCACAACAATATCAGGATGATATCCTTCCACATCTTCCAGCCATTTTAGCGCATGTTCGAATACAGGCAAATCGGTTGTTTTATCCTGTGAAATTTCAGCGGGGCGAAGGAATGGCGCTTCGGCGCCCCATTCACGGGCAATGGCCGCAATCTCTTCATCATCGGTGGAGACAATGATACGAGTTACAAACTCTGACTGCTTCGCCGCAGCAATACTCCACGCGATCAGCGGATAGCCCGCAAAACTACGGATGTTTTTACGCGGAATTCCTTTTGAGCCGCCGCGAGCGGGGATGAGAGCGAGGATTTCAGAATTTACCACGCCGTCCACCCGCCATCCACGATCAGATTATTACCGGTCATATAAGAGGAAGCCTCAGAGGCAAGGAATAGCAATGCGCCATTCATTTCGTCTTTTTTCGCCATGCGCCCAAGGATGGTTTTAGCAGAATAATTTTTCACAAAATATTCCTCGTGATGATTGAAGACCCCGCCCGGAGTAAGCGCGTTCACGCGAATCTCTGTCTCAGCATAATAGGCGGCGAGGTATTTGGTAAAACCCATCACGCCTGCTTTGGTGGTGGTGTAATAAACAGGTTTATAGGCCACGCGTTTTCCATCTTTGATATATAAACGCTGGTCGGGGCCGTTAAGCCCATAGGTGGAGCAGATGTTGATGATACTGCCTTTTTTCCCTTGAGCAATCATGGGTTTGACGCAGGCTTGAGTGACAAGGAACATGCCGGTGAGATTCACATTCAAAGCCGCATTCCACTGCTCAAGCGGATAATCTTCGAAGGCGCCCGGTGCAATTCCCCTGGCCGCGGCATCGGGGTCGAACTTTGGATCGAGCGCCGCCGAATTTACCAGAACGTCGAGCCTGCCAAACGTCGAAAGAAGCGAGGCGACCATCGCGTTGACTGAGTCTGGCTGGGTGATGTCGGTCGCGATTCCGATGGCTTTATATCCATCTTGAGTGAGGCCAGCCGCAACTTTATTGGCCGCATCGCCATTTAAATCAACAACCGCAACAGATGCGCCTGCTTCAGCGAGTGTTTTGCAAAATTCCGCGCCAAGCAATCCCACCCCGCCCGTCACGACCGCCACCTGATCTTTCAAATTAAATTTATCAAAAATTGTCATGGGTATCCTTTTTATGGATGGGCCAAGTATATCGTGTCGCCGTGAGTTTCATGGGCAAGATACAGGCCATTGGATAACTGAACATATACATTTTGCACATCCTGATCTTCTGCGCCAAATTTGAAAAGCGCAAGGGCGGCATTTCCTGAAAGCACATCCTGCTGAAGTGTCTGTACGCCTTCTTCATATCCTTCGCGCGGCAAGCCCGTAACAGGATCGATCAGATCAGGTAAAACATAACTGGGACGATTCGTATAAAGATAAACGGGAGCAGGTTGATTGGTGTAAATGCGAATCCCTTCAGGAAGTTGGCTGAGGAAATCCATTGCTTTTGAATCGTACCATTGGAAGGATGCGTACCCTTGTCCGCTTTTATGAAGTTTCTCGACAACATTTGACATGTCATACAGAGAAAATATAAAAATAAAAAGAGCGGCAAACACAACCAGCGCTGCGCGTTTGCTCCACAGCCAATTCCCAAACAAGACAAGCAGGATCAGCAATGCAACATAAACAGGCGAAAGAATACGCAGCTTGAATTTTGTACTCGCATCAAACAGCACCATGGATGAAACAATTGAGGCCAGATAACCAAAGATGTAAAGCGCATTGGTGAAGGATAAAATTTCAGGGAACTCACTGGAGGGTTGAAAGAATTTCTTCAATCCCTTAACCACAACCCAAACCAGCAGAGCCAGAGTGATGAACAACACGATCATAATAAATGCATTTGGAGCTTTTGTAATTTCACGCCGCCATGCTTCAACAGGGATCAGAAATTCTGTCAGATTAAAAATACCCGTTTCGATATTTTCTGCTGTCAGCGGATGATAAACCAACATGCGATTGGTGGCGTTGTCGGCGACAATCTTGTTGCGGATACTCCACGCAAGAGCAAAAGGCAGGAAGCCTGCCAGGTAGAAACCGATACCAGTCAATCGTTTGCGCCATGTGTCCTGCAAAAGAATAAACGCAACAAGAAAGGTTGCGAGTAAAGCGAGACCGGCGTAGCGTGTAAGATAGGCAAAGGCAGTAAGAATGCCTGTAGCGATGAGCCAGGTATGTTGCTTTGGAGCACGGGAGCTTGCTGCCGTACGTACAACATCTTGCTGTTGCACGCCAGAGTTGAAGGACAAAAAAGCGGCGAGACTGAAAAAAATATACAGCGGCTCACTCATTGCCACGGCATGAGCGCGAAACAAGGAAGCATTTACGACAAACAACAAGGCAAGAATAATCCCTGCAAGCTGTGATTTGGTCATACGCCAGCCAATCAGGCCAAGCAGAAATGTGTTTGCGCCAAATAACAACGCATTGAGAAAACGCGCGCCGCGTAGAGGGTCAAGTCCGCTCAGGCCGAGGAGGGCGAGGAGGGATGAAAAAGCTGGGGGAAAATGTGTAACGGGGCCGTTGCTCGCGAGCCATGCTTCGCGATAGCCATTTCCCGCCAAAATACTACGCGCACCTGCAATATAACCAATCGAGTCATCTGAGAGTCCCAGCCCTTCGGGTGTGCTATACAGCAACACACTTACTGCGCCCATGGCGATCAAACCAAGGACAGTCAAAAAAAGAGACTGAGACTTCAAATAATGTTTCATTCAGATAAATGACAGAGACGCTCCCTCATCCTTCCCCCCTTCCGCACAAAGGGAAAGGAATAGGGCGAGGGCGCGCCTCTGTTAAAAGTCAACTACGCTTGTTTGGCGATGTAGCCTTGTTCTTCAAGATAGGTAACGATCTTACGGGCATTATCTTCAGCAGATGCGCCGAAACCCTGTAAGGTGATTTCAGGTTCAATTGGCTGTTCGTAGGGATCATCCACACCGGTGAAGCCCATCGGTTTGCCGTCTACCATGGCCTGACGTGCTTTGGCATACAAGCCTTTCACGTCACGCTGTTCACAGACTTCAACGGGTGTGTCCATATAAATTTCGATGAAGTTCTCGCCCACCATCTTGCGGGCTTCTGCACGGGTGGAACGATATGGGCTAATCGCCGCGCAAATCACTGCGCCGCTCGCATGAACAATTTCACCCGCCACAAATCCGATGCGGATAATGTTGGTATCGCGGTCTTCCTTGCTGAAACCAAGTCCCTTGGAAAGATGCGTGCGCACAACGTCGCCATCGAGGATGGCGATTTCGCGTCCACGCTCAAGCAACAAAGTGGTCAGTACTTCAGTTGTGGCACTCTTGCCTGATCCGCTTAAGCCGGTAAACCAAATACAAAAACCCTGTTTGTGGCGCGGAGGATACATCTCGCGCAAAATTTCAGCCGTCTCGGGTCGTGTGAACCATTCGGGAAGCAATTTGCCTTTGGCGAGATAATCATCACGAACTTGCGTGCCGGAAATATTCGACACTTTGGCGCCCTTGGGCACATCTTTTTCTTCGACATAACGAGCTTCATCAGGCAGATAAACCAGCATTTCAAACGGGATCATTTTGACGCCAAGCTCAGCTTCGTACTTCTTCATGTATTCCTGCGCATCATACGGACCGTAAAACGGCTTGCCCGAAGAATCATTGCCCGGCCCTGCGTGATCGCGGCCAACCACAAAATGATTCGCGCCATGATTACGGCGGATGATGGCATGCAGCAGCGCTTCTTTGGGACCTGCCATACGCATTGCCAATGGGAGCAGGCTGAGCATGGTGTCTTTCTTATCGTAATAATTATCAACCAACGCCTTATACGTGCGGACGCGGGTGTAATGATCTACATCACCGGGCTTGGTCATACCGACCACAGGATGAACGATCAACGAGCCTTTGACTTCCGCTGCGGCGCGTTTGGTGAGTTCTTCGTGGATGCGATGCAAAGGATTGCGAGTCTGGAAAGCGACGACATTGTCGTGTCCCATATCTTCGAGCATGGCACGCACCTGGGCGGGCGTATGACGTAAATTTATAAAATCATAATATTTGGGAAGATTAACAACTTTCAATGGACCAGAGATGCAGACCTTGTTCCAACGCGCCATCTCGGAAATCATTGGGTGTTTGGAATCAGTTGAGCCATAGGCGTGAGCGGCTTCGGTCTCTGCATCCCAGTGATAGACTTCATCAAGAGTCATCACCGCGATCAGATCAAAGTTTGCGCTGCGCAATGCCAATTCTTCGCCCACTGTCGGTAGTTCTTTGGGATCAGCTGTCAGGGTGATAGGAAGCGGGAAGAGGGTTCCATCCGCAAGGCGCATTTCCTTGAGCACGCGATCATAATCCGCTTTGCCCATAAAAGTTGTCAGGGGAGAAAATCCGCCCGTGGCGAGCAACTCAAGGTCGCACATATTGCGCATGGTGATTTTGATCGAGGGAAGTTTTGCGGCACGGGCGAGCAGTTCATCACGCTCTTTGCCTTCAACCACCAGGTTGACCAGTTTGCCGCCGTAAGGGGTAATTAGATTTGCTTTTGCCATTTTTTTAACTCCATTATTTTTATGAGTATTGATTTATTTTGCAAAATCGTTACTGCGAAATTTCACACAAGCGCAAATTATACTCCAAAATTCAGTCGGTGAATTTTGATTTTCGAGATTTAGCAAAAGCAATAATAAGCTGCAAGCATGACAATCTCATTAATATTTACATTTATAATTGAAGCATGATTTCAAAATATATACGCAACATTCTTTTTAGCCTGATCGTATTGGGCTATATCTATTATGGCTGGCATTATATTCAAGACAGCAGTTTTTTCGTTGGCGGAAAAACCTACCACGTCCTTTTTGATGATGCCATGATCTCCATGCGCTACGCATACAATCTGGCACATGGACTCGGCTTGGTCTGGAATGCTGGCGAACACGTCGAAGGTTTCACCAATCCGCTCTGGGTGGTCTACATGGCGCTCTTTCACCTGCTGCCCATCCCATCGAATACCATCAGCCTGTACATTCAACTCAGCGGGCTGGCCTTTATGGCAGGCACTTTATATTTTGTGCGCAGGATCGTTGAAGAACTAACAGACAATACACTGACCATGATCGCCGCTGTTGCGCTGACTGCTTTTTACATGCCCCTCAATTGGTGGGCATTGCTCGGAATGGAAGTGAGTGTTCTCGCGCTGATTTTGACAGCAAGCGTCTATATCATCCTGCGGAATGCTCCCCAGCGCTTCCCCATCTGGACCTATATCCTGCTCGCTGTTTCGACGCTTATCCGCTTCGATATGATAATTCCGTATATCGTGATTCTGGTGGTGTTGTTTTTCGTCCAGCCGCAATTTCGCAAACAACAATTAATATGGGGGGTGGGATTATTAATTCTGACACTGGGCGGGCAAACTCTGGCGCGTTACTTATATTACGGGCAACTGCTCCCCAATACTTATTATCTAAAAATAGAAGGCTTCCCGCTCACCCTGCGCGTCCTGCGCGGACTGTATGCATTAATCCATCTGGCCTATTACTCAAATTGGATTCTCTTCACACTGCCATTCACCCTATTCATCTTCCGCCGTGATTGGAAAGCAATCGTATTGACGCTCTTATTTTCAGCCCAAATCGCCTACAGCGTCTATGTTGGCGGAGATGCCTGGGAACATAAAGGCGGAGCAAATCGCTACATCTCAATTGCCATGCCGCTTTTCTTTATTGGGCTGGCCTATATCCTGAATGAAATCTGTCAGAAAGTAACTGCAAGTTTTAGCGATAAAAAAAGCGTATTTTTCATTTCTCAAATCGCCTTCCTATTCATTTCTTTTATCGCATTCCTTAATATAAATTCACTGGTCGGCCAATGGAAATCAATCGAACGACTGGCGCTCATGCGGCAATCCATCTTTACTGGCAGCACAGATAAATCCATCGCCGCCGCCATCGCGCTGGAATACACAACCAAACCCGGCGCATCCATCGCCGTCATTAGCGCGGGCACAGTCCCCTACTTTCTGCCTGATCGCTACGCAATTGATACCTTCGGAAAATCTGACATCGTCATCGCGCACAGCCCCGTCCGCTCGCCCATGAGCCTATACGATCTTAGATTTATGCTGCCCGGCAACGAAAACTATATGCGCCCCGGTCACATGAAATGGGATTACGCCTACACCTTCGGCCAACTCAAGCCTGATGTGATCGTCGAAATTTGGGACGGCACCGATCAGGAAGCCGCGCCCTATCTGGAAAATTACGTCAACGCGGTCATCGCTGAAAATATCAGGGTCTATCTATTGAAAGACTCTCCGCATGTGTATTGGGATAGAGTATATTTCAGCAACTAATTTTTTCACCTTTTCAGGAATCCATACATGACACACAAAAACCTGCGTACTATTCTTTTCAGCCTGCTGGTTCTGGGCTTTGTTTATTACGCGATCATTTACATTCAAGCCACAAGCATCCTCATCGACGGCAAAGTCTATTACATCCTATTCGATGACGCCATGATCTCCATGCGCTACGCATACAATCTGGCACACGGACTCGGCCTGGTCTGGAATGCGGGCGAACGCGCGGAAGGCATCACCAATCCGCTATGGACTGGCATCATGGCGCTCGTGCATCTTTTACCCATCGGATTAAATCAAACTGGACTCGTGATACAGGTCATCGGCGCTTCGCTCTTAACCTTCAACCTGTTCCTCGTTAAAAAGATTACCGAACACTTTACAGACGACCTCTTCGTCATGCTCGCGGCTGTGGCATTGACAGCGTTCTACGCGCCGCTGCTCTCCTTTGGCTTGCTCGGCATGGAAGTGAGCCTGCTGGTTTTGATGCTGAGCGCCGTCATCTGGCTGGCGCTGAAAAGTGAAAATCGATTTAATATCTCAATCTATATTCTGCTCGCCATATCCACTTTGGTGCGCTTTGACATGGCGGTTCCCTATCTCGTTATCTTCGCGGTCTTATTCTTCACCCAAAAAGAGAATCGCAAACAGCATTTAATCTGGGGGCTGGGGCTGCTCGTCCTCTCACTCGGCGGGCAAACTGTGGCGCGTTATCTATATTACGGCGCACTGCTTCCAAACACGTACTATCTCAAAGTGGAAGGCTGGCCCTATAAATTACGCATCCTGCGCGGACTGTACGCCCTGGTTCAATTTGCCTATTATTCAAACTGGGCGCTCATCCTGTTACCCTTCACGATCTTCCTTTTCCAACGTAACTGGAAAACTACTTTGCTGGCGCTCGTCTTCATTGGGCAGGTGGCCTATTCAGTCTACGTGGGCGGCGATGCCTGGGAGAATCACGGCGGCGCGAATCGCTACATCGTGATCGCCATGCCGATATTCTTCATCACATTTGCCTGGTCAGCGGCAGAATTGCTAAAGAGAGCGGCACATCAATTCACCACGCTGGAAAATAAAAACCGCATCTTCGAAATTGGCTGGCGCGGGATTTTCATCCTCCTGTTTGTATTTTCACTGCTCAACTTCAACGCATTGATCGGTGAATGGAAATCCATTGAACGCTGGAATTTTTCAAGGCGGCCTGATTACGTGGCAGGCAGTGACCGCAACCTGCAAATTGCGCTGTCCATCAACAATGTAACTCTACCCGGCGCATCTGTGGCGGTCATCGGAGCAGGCACCATCCCCTACTTGTTACCCGACCGCTACGCGATTGACATCCTCGGCAAAGCAGACCCATACATCGCGCATCAAAACGTCCGCACGCCGATGAGCATTGTAGATGTACCGTCCATGCGGCCCGGTCATATGAAATGGGACTACGCCTATACCTTCGGTCAACTCAAACCCGATGTGATCGTCTCCATCTGGGAAGGGACCAACGCAGAAGCCGCGCCTTATCTGGAAAAAGATTATGTCTACGCTGTGATTGGTGAGGGAATCAAAGTGTACCTGCTAAAAGACTCGCCCAATGTTTTATGGGACAGAGTCAAAATAAAATAATAAAAAGGAGCGATGAGCAAAACCATCGCTCCTTTTTATTACAGCCTGATTAGCTTTTCAGTCTTTTGAGATTCATAGGCTGCGAGTGCCATCCGCAAGGCTTGCAGGCCGTCGTTCAAATTGCAAACTGGCTGGGTTTCTCCACGCACCATATCAATAAAATGTTGGGTCTGCGCGATGAAAAGTTGATTGCGCTCAAAGCCTTCGGGCGGGGGAAATGATTCAGAAACGGGAGCAGGCGGCAGGTTTGAGTAGGAACCGAAGGGAGCAGGCATTTTATGCAGGTGCAAAATTCCGTCTGCGTTGTCCCAGGTTAAGGTGCCAGCCGTCCCAACAATTTCCAGTTGATGCACAGGCGGGCGCTGAAAATAATTAAGATGCACGCCGCCAATTGCGCCGCTGGAAAATTTCAATCCGATCTCAGCCACATCTTCAACATCCAACTCAAGCGCAGAAAGATGTTCGTTGAAAGACCAAAGCGCATTGACATCCCCTACAATAAAACGCAAATAGTCGAGCGCGTGCGTGAGCGTGACGATCACGCCGCCGCCCAAATCTGCGCGCGCCGCATAACTCTGACGATAATCTTCCCACGGATGCCAGTTGGGCAGATACTCGCCCCAACGCACATGGGTGGTTAATATTTTCCCAAGCGCATCTGCCTGAATTAATTCACGCGCCTTGTTGAGCGTGGGATGATAGCGAAACTGAAAGCCGACGAGAATCTTGCTTCCGCTTTTTTGCGCGGCTTGCTGTAACACATCCAAACGTTCCAGTGAATGTGAGACTGGTTTCTCAAGCAAAATATGACAGCCCGCTTCCGCCGCAGGAATGGCGATATCCAGATGCATCGAAGTTGGATTCGAAACGATCACGGCATCCGGCTTATATTTTTTCAGCGCTTCATGCAAATCTGTTTCAACGGGATAGCCCGCGAGTTCAGCATCTGATAACGTGGCGCGGTGTGAGCGCAAAAGTACAATATCATTTTCACCCAACGCGATCAGGTTACGGAAATGTCTTCTACCAATGGAGCCGAGACCAGCAATGAGGGTTTTCATGATGAGCTCTCCATTTTTTCTATGGTTAAACAGTTTTTCATCAATATCTGCCTAGTTCTCAGGTAATTCTCCTCTGCCTGAAGAAGAATATCACGAGGAATATCAATCTCGTTTATTGGGTTGCCCTCTTTTATGACCTGTCCTTGTTTGATATAAATGGAATTATCGCCGTAACCTCTCAGCCCAGTAAATTTATTCACGGAATAATTTGAAGAAAGGTTATTTTTCAAGTTTAAAAATGAAACCAAAGCATCCAACACCTTGCTGGTATTTTTTACCACATCTCCTGAATCTACATAAAGCTTATGCTTTCCAATGATTGATAAATGCTCAAGGTATCTCATCCTGCTCAAATAATAATCGAGCGCGTGCTCAACAGATTGGATCGCTTCACGGCTCATCAAACTCTTAAGCGTTCGAGCTGGCTCCCGCAGCATAAGAATCATATGCATACGCTCCAACTCCAACACTTGCGGCGATATTTCATAATTATGCAATATTTTATCGAGCAAATATCTGCCGCGAACATGATAGTCCACCCCCTCTGAAATACGGACGCGCATGGATAGGAAGTCAAACGTGCCGCGATATGGCTGGTGTAATTCAAAATACCCTGATATCTCCGGTGAGTTTCCCAACAAATGCGCGAGCAAAGTTGTGTAGGCCCGCATGTGGCTAAAGATAAAAATATATTTAAAATGAGGTGAAAAAGCGTATGGGTCGCGGATGGCTGTATGCGCCATTCTATTGATACGGGAAACTTGAAGCCTCACTTTACCAGCTTTAATTCCATTCATATTTCCACCGAAGCAACATCTCACCCGCGACTTCTTTGAATATCGATTTATCTTTTTCGGTGAAGAGCCGCGACCAATTGCCCACCTGTCCTTTGGGAAGGAAGGACGCGATTCCTTCATTCCTTTTGGCCTGCCACTCCTCATCGGGATTCGACGACATTTCGGCTTTTATCTTCTCTCCCAAAGACGCTTCAACATTTTTCACGCCGAGGAAATTCCATAGTTTGCGCATCTCATCAAAAGAAACAGAAAGCAGATCTTCATAACGCATTCCGAAATAATGGTCACCGAATAATCTGCGGCCTTCATCTTCAGTCTCTTTCAGGTTAATCAGCCAGCCTTGCGCCACACGGCGGATAAAGCTCTCGGTGAATATTGAACGGCGTCCATCTGTAAATGGAGCAGAATCAACTTGCAGGTCGGTCATGATGCGTCTGTCTTCGGCTGTCAAAAATTTGGATTCTTCCACGAAGTTGCGGAAGCGCTCCGAGATCAATACATCGCGCCCATCGCGCACAATGTAGACCAGTTTTGCATCGGGATAAACCGCGTGCATATCGCGCACAGCCTGTCCGTGGATTGTGGAAGAAGGACTCTTATCGCCGACGATCATTTTTCCTGCGCGGGCGGCGTCACGCTCCAGAATAAAATCTGCGGCGGAGCGCAACACAAGCGGAGAAAGATCGCGCCCCTGATTCCAACGGTTGGATTTACGCGTCAGCCATTCTTCGGCTTCAGGCGTATTGACCAGCGACTTGAGCAGCGGCTGGCGCGTGAAGAAATGCGCCTGATAGTTGCAATGCACTTCAGGATGCAGACGCGCGAGACGCATGAGGAGCGTTGTCCCTGAGCGGGCGTGACCAAAGATGAAGAACTTCTCACGCGGAAAAAATTGCTTGATCTCGATAACTTCTTCAGGTGTGATGGCAGGAATCGGATTGCGTTTATTCTTTTTGGGATCGCCTTTAATAATGATGCGGGCGGCGGATTTAAAACGTGAAAGCATGATTATGAAATCTCCAAACTATCGTTTCCAGTTCAACATGACCAACCCCGCCAGGCAAACAAAAATACCCAGTACGTTGACCCATGAAAGTTTGTCTTTGAAAATAAAAATTGCCACGGGCAGCAAAATCAGCGAAGCCATTACATTGGTTAATACGACGGCGATGCCGAGATTCCAGCCGGCGCGATACACAAGCAGGAAGCCGAATTCGATTCCGACGATGGCGAGGGCGAGCAGAAAACTGGCCCAGTTGAGCTTCTTTAACTCGAAGGCGAGTCCGTTTTGGGCGGGGGAAAGAAGCGCGACTATCAGCGTAATCCCAAGCGCGACTGCGTATGTCACAATCAGAGAAATTGCAAAATTAATATTCGATGGGACGCTTTTGGCGCTAAAGTGATAAAGTGCGCTGGAACAAATAGCCAGCGTAATCGAGAAATAAAAGAGAAACATGTTTTTCTGCCGGGTCATCATTCGCTAAAGTCAAATTTATTTAAACGAAATTACTTCTGAACCAATGGCGATATCTGGCTCAAGGCTGGGATCATTGACACACAGTAGTTCGAGGTTTTCCGCGGTGGAAGGTTTACTTCCTTGAACCCATGCATACGCCCAGTAACAACCAGCCAGCACCTTGACGACTGGGGTATCAAATTCTCCCAAGGTATAAGAGTAGGTAACACATTCGCCATAAGAATTGGGAGAGTTCATGCCAAAGGACAGGTTAACAGTAGCGCCTGATTTATTGACAAATTTCACCGGCACCTGAATGCCTTTCAATTGAGTGGCAGGCAGCTGATCACAGACACTTTCTGTATTGGCGATTGTAGCAGGTACGAATGTTGCAACCGCAGTAAAGGTTGCCAATGGCGTATAAGTCAGCGTTGCTTGAGGAGGAATAGGCGTTGCAGTTGAGGCGGGGATTGCGGCCTGGGTTTGGGTCACAGCGAGCCATGCGCCAGCGACAGCGGTGCCTTGTAATTCTTCAGCGGTTAATGTTGGCTCGGGAGCAGGGCCGCAAGCTGACATGAGTAGGATGATGAGTGTGAAAAGAATGGTTAAGTGTTTCTTTTTCATGGGTTCTCCGTGTCTCCATTTTTACCACAAAGGGAAAAACTTTTGCTCACGGAGTAGACAGAACTACTCAGGTTTAGCTCTCAAGACCTGCACTATGAACTCCGCCGTTTTCTTTCCTGCGCTGGCATCTGCGAAAGTAATTTCGCGTTCCACGAATTCGCGGCGTTCTTTTGCATCAACAGATTTATCTTTCAAATACAGATTCAAAATATCACGTAGTTCAGATTCATTTTGAGCTACACGTCCTGCCTTGGCATCACGGAAACGTTTGTGCGTGGGCCAATCGCCGATTTCTTTGAGCGAGAGTGAAAATTTCTTCGGTTTATTCCATCCGCCGGGGGTATCGATCACTGCCGCGATCATCGGCGTATCGTGGACGGCGGTTTCGACCAGCATGGTAGAGTAGACAGTCACGACCACATCCGAATACGCCATCATGGATGATTTTTCGTCCATGTCTTCGCCGCCGTAATAACCAAGCGATCCGCCCAATGCCACAGGCTGCACAACATGTACGTGTGGATATTTCTTCTCCAACTCAAAAACCTGTGCGCGTTCATCTGCAAAAATTTTCGGCTTGTCTTGAAAGTGACTGGGATGTAAACGAATCAATAATTGCGATGGCTCTGCCAAAGAATCAGACGAAACCAATTTTGCCAGCGCTTCGATATTTGGGAAGTTCGGCGCGAAATGGACAAAACTACTGGCATATGAAATTAATTTACGTTGCGGATCGAGTCCATGCAGTTTGAAATACTCATCACGCGGCATGAGCCATTGCTTGCGGAAATATCCGTCATACGATGGAATACCGCCAATGTGTACATGCTCGGAATTCCAATCAGACCCTTTGACGAGTTCCTCTTTTTGCAGCTCAGACCAACAAGTCGCCCACTGCACATCCGCGCCCGAGACATTGTAACTCGATGAATTGTCCCAGCCGACGATGACGGTCATATTCGGGATTCCGCGCCGCGCAGATTCACGCAAGAGGTAACGGTCCATGCGCCAGCCTGGGGTGGAAGCGATGACCATGTCAGGCTTGTATTTCTCAAAGAGGTCAGTATAAATATTCGGTGTAAAACGATTTTGCAGCTTCACTAAATATTTGCGGGCGAAGGAAAAATTCCGCAACAGCAAAATCATCAGCGCAGACGGAATCCAAATGCCCAAACGGAATTTCCAGCCATTCTCGCCCCACACTTCCCAGATGTGGCTGTCCATGGCTTCGGTGTTGATACGGCGCGAACCGCCCACGCGGCGCAAATAGATGAGCAGCGATTGCCAGCGCGGGCTGACTTTTTTGGCGTAGTCGTTGGCTTGCTTGAGGCGCAAGCCTTCAAAGGTTAATCCCGCGCGCGAAAATTTTTGCGCGATACGATCTTTGATTTCGTCGTCGGTGAGGACTATGACTTCCACACCCGCGTCTAATAGAGTCGAGACGACGTCACTTTGCAGGAAGTAGATGATTGCCATGCCGTGGTCGGCGGAGATGAAGATGCGTTTGGTCATGTAGTTTGATAGTTACGTAGTTGGGTAGTTGATTCTGTTTCAGGAGATTTTACCCCACTGCTACCACCGCCCGACGATAAACCGTCGGGCTAATCTCACAAAGTCCGCTCAAGCGGACTAGCCGACTGAAGCCGGCTTTGTAGGTATAGCATGGACGTTCACGTCTGTGCGGTGATTGCCATGCCGTGGTCAGCGGAGATGAAGATGCGTTTGGTCATGTAGTTTGATAGTTACGTAGTTGGGTAGTTGATTAAACCACCTGCTTCTTTCTATGCGGGGAATTGATTCTGTTTCAAATGATTTTATCTCACCTTCAGCCCCACCCGACGATGAACCGTCAGGCTACTCAGACAAAGGACGCTAAAGCGCCCTCTCTGATATCTACGAATAATACCAACTGAATATCTTGTTATACACCGCCAGCAAAATCTTCTTAATCAGCGCAAACTCCAACACACGGCGGAACAAGCCTTCTTTCTTCTTTCCTCTTTCTTTCGCTTTCCCCAACTCCCCGCGCAAATACCCCAGCGTATTAGACATATTCATCGCCAGCGGGTCAGAGACCATCAGCCGCAGCAAGCCCGCCTCATTCATACGTTTGTCCAACTGGCGGACTTGCCCCATGGGCTTGTCCATGTCAAAGGGCAGGAATTGCTGCAGCGTGGATTTATACGCCGTGAACTGCCAGTGAGATGCACCTGCAAGCGCGGTCACACCTTTGTATTGAATGCGCCAGTCTTTGCTCTCTGCATATACTTTCTTATTTTCTTCTTCGGTTTGCCCGAGCGACAGATTGAATTCGAGGAAGGTTTCCCACGGAATGAATTGACCTTCATCCAAAGTCGCATTGCCCTTCGCCCATTTCAATGTGCCTTCGTAAAATTCAGGTGGTGTGCGAAAGGGACGCGCGGTCACCATGCCAACATTGGGAAATATCTCAAGAATTTCAACAGAACGTAAAAGCCAGTTCGGGGAAAATAAAACATCCGCGTCGGTGTAGGCGATGATCTCGCCAGGCGCGCCAGTCAACATCACATTCCATGCGCCGCCCTTGCCCATGTTTTTTTCAGAGAGGATCAAATATTGAATCCGCCCCTCTTCCTTTTCGTTGACCAGATACTCGCGCACTTCTTCGCATGAGCCATTGTCAAAGACCATTAAGTCAAACGGCAGACCCGCGTCCTTGCGCATGGACTCCAACGAAACTTTCAATACATCGAGAGTCTCCGCGTAGAATCCGCTCAGGAACGGGATGTAATTTAATAACGCAACAGTCACTCGCTCGGGGCGGGCAACGTCTTTGACGAACTTGGCGGGGTTTTGGCCTTTTCTCATTTTCGATACTCGTTATTCGGGAATAGATAATTCGATACTCGTTATTCGAATATCGAATTATCGAAATATCTTCTTGATTCGTTTCTTCCATCTTTTCGGTCTGGCAATGTTTTCGATCGTCTTCTCGGGTAGGAAAAAAAATATAGAACGCAGAATCAACTCCACGTTACGCATAAAGCGCAGCGATGTCATCTTCGGGCGGATAAGTTTACCATCCGCGAGTTGATGGGTTGAATCCAAAATCGTGTAGCGGATGTTGGCCTGTCCGCCCGCGAGGCGGATATTCTCGTTCGTGTCTGGATGATCATAATGCGACTTCCCTTCAGGCAAATGGCTGTAATCATGGTTTTGATGAACAATCATCACCGACGGCGTGCAATCGACCACAGGCCATTTTTCGGCGCGCGCTTTGTAGATCATCCAATTGTCCCAACCCGCGCGGCCAATGATGAAAGCGGGGATGTCTTGATAACAGGATTTTGGGAAGAGGAAAAAATCGCTTCCTGCGGGGCGGTGAAGAGCACCTTGACGATGAACAAAGGACGATAGACGATCCTGCCAGCCTTCAGTGAATTCAATGGATTGAGTGACATCCAAATCCCAACGCTGACTCAAAAGAACAAATTTATCTTTCAACTTCACAGCTTGCTTCGCCGCTTCGACAAAATCGGACATGAGAATCATATCCGCATTGATAATGCAGAGTAATTCACTGTTTGAATTCTCGCGTGCCAGTTGAAACATGGACGAGATCAACGGTGTGCCTGCTTCATTCCGTGCAACACTGGGCAAATGCTTCACACCAAATTCACGCGCGGCTTCGGCGAGTCCATCTTCTTCGCCAAGCAAGATGACTTCGACATCAGGAAGCAAAGTCCATGAGCGAATCGCGTTGCGTTGAATCGTCGCGATGTGCGGATTGGTAAAAGGTTTGGGGGCGGAAAAGAGAGTGAGTAAAGGCATATATATCGTTTGCACGTTAAAACGTTTAAACGTTCTAACGTTTCAACGCTCTCTTATCAATATCGTTGAGGGTTTTGTGTTGTACATTCGCGTTGATTTCTATCAACTCAGGATTGTCATGAACCAAATCCAAAACTTCCTTCCAGGTGAAATCATCTCGGCCATCGAAGCGGGCATAAACTTCGCGCATGAATTCCAGATCTTCGGGAGTATCCACAGTCCAGCGGTAGTCGCCAAAATCGGTAGTGTGATGGAGCAGGGCGATATTGAATCCGCGTGGAGACGTTCCAGTTTGCAGTTGGCGGTTGACGGTTGTCAGTTGAACGCCTTCATAAAAATACGGCATGGCATGTTCGCGGTGCTGCGGCTCTTTGGCTTCCTTCCATGCTTTCTTCAAGACTTTGAAGGTACAGGCTTCCACGTCTAAGCCAATGGGATAGGTACGAGTCCACGGCGGGGGCAGGCGGTTGCAGACAAAATCATATTCATCTTCGAGCAAAGTATTGACCACA
>Ga0105048_10000251_pt1 | contig 79211 bp, 78 predicted proteins | sample MAT05_FD_78382 | JGI IMG/M metagenome (GOLD analysis project Ga0105048, IMG submission 78382) | Freshwater microbial communities from Lake Fryxell liftoff mats and glacier meltwater in Antarctica - MAT-05 | ecosystem: Environmental > Aquatic > Freshwater > Ice > Liftoff microbial mat | place...
TTCCATGAATTAGATGACCAGGATACCCCAGTGGTGTAATCTGCAATCTCTTTATCCAACAAAATTATAGAACTATCATTTTTAAGTAGATAAGCTTCACCAATAAAATCTGGTTCACTTACTTGGGCTTTAAGAGATGTTGAGCTAATTGAGATTGCGATTAAGAACAATCCAAGTAGTTTTAATTTTTTCATATGTTATTCATTTTTTGTCGTCTCCACTATACGACTCTCGGCTTCTCCGTGTATTATCAATGTCTCTCTTTGTCACTTTGCTTCTCTATGCTTGCAGGTAATCGAGTCACGCAAGGGAATTTCACCCCTACGTTCTCACGGAACCGTGCTTGATAGTCTCCCATCACTCGGCTCTTCTTGTTCAGTCACGAATGTAGTATAATACTACGGATGAACCAACGCCCAGTGCGGAAAAAGTATTGGGTTTTCTTTGTACTTTTTCCTTAGCCATTTCAAACTAGCCATAAGTCCACAAACATCCTTCACTACAACATCTAAACGGAAATTAAGAAACTTCAAGAACTTTTGCATCCTTCGGGAGGCTCCCGATGCCGATGAAATCAAATTATTTCTTTGTCGACAGTAAGTGCGTAGTTTTTCGGTGGTCTCATCAGGTAAAAAGCTATCCGCCATATCTTCAATATATCCGCCATTTATCCGCCAGACTTCAATTTATAAGAGGTTCCTTTCTTCTCTCCTTCCTTAACAAAAACGCCTAATTCAGTAAGATTTTCTAGCAAATGTGCCAATTGTGTGTCAGCAGACATGCTTTATTTTCTTGCGTCTGATTGACAATTTTCATTTTATTATTTCTTGAAATACTTTTGTATTAATGAAAGTAATGCGACTTCGTTAATCGGTTTTGAAATATAATCGTTACATCCAGCACTAATTGCTTTTTCTTTGTCACCAGTAAGTGCAAAGGATGTCTGTGCTATTATGATAACACTTTTGTTAAACTGCCGGATTTGCCGGGTTGCTTCATGCCCATTCAAACCAGACATTTGTATATCCATAAATATTAAATCAATGTCAGGATTGTTGCGGCAAATATCTAATGCTTCAATTCCTGTTCTTGCTACAAGTAGTGTTTTGGTAAGCCCTTCAGTTATTAATGAAATAAACTTTTCCGATGTTTCATCGTCTTCTGCAACTAATATTTTAAGACCCGAAACTTCGGGATTAGCTTTATGGACTAATTTTTCAGACCAATCATTATTTTTAGGATCGATTTTTTCTTCTGTTTTCTTCTGATATGGAAGGGTAAAATAAAATATTGAACCTTTTCCTTCTTCGCTTTCTACCCAAATTTTTCCACCAAGCATTTCTACATACGCTTTGCTTATTGATAAGCCTAAACCAGCTCCCTGTTGTGCCATTTTATCAGAAATATCGGCTTGTATAAAACGCTCAAATATGGCAATCTGTCTGTTTTTGGGTATCCCAATGCCCGTATCTTTCACATAAAACTCCAGTTCGGCTGGTTCGTCAGGCTCACCAACCGTACCCTGAGCTTGTCGAAGGGTACAACCCAATTCTATCTCACCTTCATTCGTATATTTAATAGCATTCTTAACCAGATTGGTTAGAATAGAATAGACTTTTTCATTATCTGATTTAATTAATGCTTCTTTTTCCGATAAGGTATTTTTGATTAACAAATGAATTCCTTTTTCTTTAGCTTGAGGTTTAAAGAAGATATAAATAAAATTCAATTTATCGTTTATATTAACTTCCGTATAATTTATAACCATCAAACCAGTTTCAATTTTTGAAATATCAACTATATCATTAATAATATTGAGCATGCGAGCACCACTTTTCTCTATGATTCTGATATACTGTTGCTGCGTTTCTCCGGTCAGTTCAGTATTTTTCAATAAATCGGAAAAACCAAGTATTCCATTCATTGGTGTGCGTATCTCGTGACTCATATTTGCCAGAAAAGCCGATTTCAGGCGGTCGCTTTCTTCAGCATGCTCTTTCGCAATTATTAACTCAGCTTCACGCTTTGATTTCTCATCGTTTTGAAAGACAAGTTCTTTATGGGCAATAATCAATTCTGCTTCACGCTTTGCATTCTCTTCGTGTTGAAATGCAAGTTCAATAGTAGCGATAACTAAATCGGCTGCAAGTTTCGCCTTTTCTTCGCTTTCAAACTTAAGTTCTAAATTAGAAATTATTAATTCTGCTGCACGTCTCGATTTTTCTATATTTAGATGGGTAATTTCTTGATGAGCAATGGCTAATTCTTTCTCAAGTTGAATGCGCTTATTGGCGTCAATATCTTTTATTGCATTTAAGTAATGAAATTCATACTTTAACTTCGTTAACTCTTTTTGGAGTTCTTCTTTGGTTTTGTCCTGATCGTACATAATAATATAAATTTAAAACGGTGAATTCCTTTTGCCGGTTTCGCACTTAGCGTTGGCTATGACGCTCCACTTCGCCTTTAAAATTCATCCCTATAACCCCAAAAAAGACTTATAGGCCTGAAAATCCCTCTCAACTCTAAAATTACACATTTATCCCCACAATTCAAAATCCCAGTTTTACACCCTACCAAAATCCAACTTTTCCCCCGCATCAAAAATTTAAATCCCCAAAATAAAACCTGATTCCTATAAAAAATATTCTTCAAAAAACTCGTTTTTTCGAACTTTTTCCCCCATCTTGGTAGAATTATTAAAATTACTACATTTGTAATTGCCCTGAAAAAATGCCTCATTTAAAACTAAAATTAATGTAATTACTCACTATATACTCAAACTATTCCAACAAATGAAAACGTACCTTACTAACCAGATTAAAAACTTAGTTCTCCTTGGAAATGCCGGCTCAGGAAAGACTACCCTGGCCGAAAGCATGCTATTTGAAGGAGGCGTTATCGATCGCCGGGGTGACATAACAGCAAAGAACACCGTATCAGACTACAATCTTATCGAACACGAAAATGGTTCCTCAATTTTCTCAACGGTGTTGTATACTGAGTTGAACGATAAGAAATTAAATTTTATTGATGTTCCAGGTTCCGACGATTTCGTTGGCGGCACCATTGCAGGTCTGCATATTGCCGATACTGCCCTCCTACTCATCAACGCTCAGAACGGAATTGAAGTGGGTACAGAAATTCACAACCGCTGGATAGAAAATTTCGAGAAACCTATGGTTGTGGTTGTTAATCACTTGGATCACGACAAAGCTAATTACGACAAAGCCCTCGAGATGCTCAATGAACGTTTCAAGGGAAAAATTGCAGTGGTTCAGTATCCTGTTAATGAAGGTGCAGGATTCGACTCCATCGTAGACCTGATTAAAATGAAATTTTACAAATATCCTGCCGATGGAGGCAAACCTCAGATCCTTGATATTCCTGCTTCAGAAACCGAAAAAGCTACCGAGCTCAAAGCTCTGCTTATCGAAAAAGCAGCCGAAAACGATGAAGGTCTGATGGAGTTATTCTTTGAAAAAGAAACTCTTACAGAAGACGAAATGCGTAAAGGAATTCACGCAGGTCTCGTCAGCCGCGGAATGTACCCGGTTTTCTGTGTTTCAGGAAAGAAAAATATTGGTGTTGGCCGTCTCATGGAGTTCCTCGTAAACGTAGCTCCAACTCCCGAGCAGGTTCGCTCTCCAAAAGATAAAGCCGGAAATGAAGTTAAATGTGATGCCAAAGCTCCGGCTTCCATTTTCATCTTCAAAACCACCATTGAATCTCATATCGGTGAAGTAAACTACTTCAAAGTTATGTCGGGGGAAATCACCGAAGGAATGGACGTGATTAACTCTCGCACATCCAATAAGGAAAGACTCTCGCAGATTTTCGCATCAGCCGGGAAAAACAGAATTAAACTGGCAAAAATGGTTGCCGGCGATATCGGCTCTAGCGTTAAGCTAAAAGCAACCAAGAACAATGATACGCTTTCATCAAACGGTGAAATAGCGTTTCCTCCAGTTCCTTATCCCGCACCAAAATATCGCACTGCAATCAAAGCGGTTAGCGAAAGTGATGATGAAAAACTGGGCGAAGCTCTGAACCGTCTGCATGAGGAAGATCCTACAATGATTATCGAGTATTCAAAAGAACTCAAGCAGATTATCCTTCACGGTCAAGGCGAATATCACCTGAATATCGTGAAATGGCACCTTGATCATATCTTCAAAATTGACACGGAGTACCTTACTCCAAAAATTCCTTATAGGGAAACCATAACCAAATCTGCACAGGCCGACTATCGTCACAAGAAACAATCAGGTGGTTCCGGACAGTTTGGCGAAGTTCATATGCTTATTGAGCCTTTTGTAGAGGGAGCAAAAGAACCCGAAACATTCAAAGCCAATGGTAAGGAAATGAAACTTTCTCTTCGCGGAAAAGAAGAACATGAACTGCCCTGGGGTGGAAAACTGGTATATTTTAACTGTATCGTGGGAGGTTCCATTGATGCTCGTTTCATGCCCGCTATTCTCAAAGGTATCATGGAGAAACTTGAAACAGGCCCGCTTACAGGTTCTTACGCCCGCGATATCCGCGTCTTCGTTTACGATGGCAAGATGCATCCGGTCGACTCAAACGAAATTTCCTTCCGTTTGGCTGGCAGAAACGCATTTAGTCAGGCCTTCAAAGCTGCAGGCCCAAAAATCCTTGAGCCAATCTACCTTGTAGAAGTTCTTGTTCCGGGCGACCGCATGGGCGACGTGATGAGCGACCTTCAGGGAAGAAGAGCAATTGTGCAAGGGATGAGCAGCGAAAGAGGCTTCGAGAAAATTACTGCCAAAGTTCCTCTTGCAGAAATGAATAAATATTCAACCGCCCTGAGTTCCATCACAAGCGGCCGGGCTATCTATTCAATGAAATATCTCGAATACGCACAGGTTCCGGGAGATGTTCAGGAAACCCTGCTGAAGGCTTATGATGAGGGATCTGATGACGAATAGTTATTAGACTTTAGACCATAGGCCATGGACGATAGAAATTGCCTGTTGAGCATGATAAATGCGAAGTACCAACAATGGCCTAACCTCTATCGTCTATGGCCTTTTTGGTCTATTGTCCTTCCCCTCTAAACAAATACACCACTCCCCTGTATTGCCCTTTATGATAATACTCCTTATCCCAGCCAGTAGCCTCAATAACATAGAAATACACACCAGCTGAGGCTTTACGGTCAGAGTCCATTACATTTCCGTTCCAACCTTCCCATGTGTACATATCGCTTACTTCTGCTCTATAAACCATTTTTCCAGCTCTGTCGAAAATACGGATACTGAACTCTTTAATAGACTGGAATTTGACTTTAAAAACTGGGTTGGTTGCGTCACCATCGGGGGAGAAAACATTGGGAACTTCAAGGAGACTCGGGAGAACGGTGATGGGATCAGCAAGTTTAAAAGTATCAATACAACCAGCTTCGGATGTGGCAACAAGACCAATAAAATAATCCCCTGGAATCCTGTACAGGTATTCCGGCTGCAAATCAAGATTATCGGTTAATTCGCTTGCAAAAAACCCTGATTTAGCACTATCAGCCGAGTAAATCCATTCAAAACCAGAACCGTTAACTGATTCATTTTTAAACTTTATTCTCAGGGGAGCATCTCCCTCTGCAGGTGCTGTTGCATCCACGAATTCTCTCTTATCTTCTTTTGGATCAAAAAGCTGAAAGCTAAAAAGTGGCTTTACTTCAATCGACTTATAAAACACGGAATCAACATCTTTCATTCCAAAATTGTCGGTAGCCGTAAGGATAAACCATGTGTCCAGATATGGCGGATTATCAATAGTTTGTGGATCCAGATAGTCGGTGGTGTGATAAATCGTAAGCTCAGGATTATCCTCCGTCCATTCGAACATATAATTATTTACAAGCATCACCTGATTCTTACTGAGTGGATCGAAATAATAAAAAGTGTCGACGGTTATAACCCCTACCAAATTAATTATCCCACAAAAAAATGCGCTGGGTAATAAATTCTCATCAGCATCTTTCGTAACAGCAACTTTCAATCTATCGATATATACCCATGCAGTAAATGTTGTATCGGTATCGGTGCCATTAAAAATATGAACCCTGTAACCTCCCTTTGAAAGATTATTTACCTGGGATGGAGATACGCCATTATAGTTTAAGAGGGATATGTCAAAATCACCACTTATTTCATTATACATAAACCACTCAAAAGTATAAATGCCCGCAACCGGCAATGAGGCCGAAAGGCTTCCTGTTACCGAAGTTCCCGGCGGGGAATAAAAAATATACACTGAGTCATTTTCAGCAGACACAGGATATGCGGTGGATGAAATCTTATTAGCTGTTGGTGAAGTAATTTGAGCCTGCACTTCTGCGGCCGAAGCCACGATAAGAAGCATAAGACAAATCCTGAACCTTGTATTTTGTAGTGCTTTGTTCAACAAACGAGTTTGAAACATGATAACTCCGGAAAGAGTTGTTTTATTTTAGGCAAATATCAGAATTTTCCTCTGAACTACAATTTTTTATGTGGAATAGAAAAAACTTGGGTTTTGTAGCTGATTTTTTAAGTCTCAGGTGATAAAGTAATGGAATCAGGAAAGAACAGTTAAAACAAGTGAAATATGAGCGAATCCAGTATAAATTTCGCAATGCCTGATGAGGTAGTGATGAGTAAAATCTTAATGGTGCGAAATATAAAAGTAATGATTGACAGGGATTTGGCTGAACTCTACGGTGTGGAAACCAGACGATTAAAAGAGGCTGTACGTAGAAATATTGGTCGCTTTCCAGCAGATTTTATGTTTGAAATGACTAAAGACGAATTTCAGAATTGGAGGTCGCAATTTGCGACCTCCAATTCTGAAAAAATGGGGTTAAGGTATACTTCGTTTTGTTTTACTGAACAAGGCGTATCAATGCTTTCAAGTGTTTTAAATAGTGAAAGAGCAATTCAGGTAAATATCCAAATAATCAGAATATTCACAAAAATGAGGGCATTATTGGCAACTCAAAAAGAAATATTGCAAAAGTTGGAGCAACTTGAGAATAACGATTTAGCTCAAAATGAAAAAATCATGCTCATTTTCGATTACATAAGGCAACTTGAAAAATCCAAAAAACAACTTGATGAACAAAAAAACAGACAGAGACTTGGTTATAGAACCTCCAAAGTGTAAGGATCATTTGGGAATCGGTGATTATGCTCCCCTCTGGTAAAATGTTGAAATGTTTTTCCTCTTTTACCCCATTTAAAGAATTTCTAATAGTATTTTGGCATGCTCAAATTGGATATAGTGAAAGATCTACTGAAGGAATTAAATAACGAGCAAAAAGAAGCCGTTCTGAATTACAAAGGTCCTGCCCTGGTTATCGCGGGAGCTGGATCAGGGAAGACGCGCGTACTGACCTACCGCATTGCACACATGTTAACAGAGGGCGTACATCCGGCAACCGTATTAGCACTGACTTTCACCAACAAGGCTGCCGCAGAGATGAAAGAAAGAATTGCCAATCTGGTTGGCGCTGAATCGGCAAGAAAATTATGGATGGGGACTTTTCACTCCATTTTCGCCCGGATTCTTCGAATTGAAGCCTCCGCTTTATCTTTCCCTACTGATTATACCATTTACGACACATCCGATTCCAAAAACCTTCTGAAAACTATCATAAAGGAAATGAATTTGGATGAAAAAATCTATAAACCTTCTGAAGTTCTTGGCAGAATAAGCAATGCCAAAAATAATCTTGTCACTCCGGAAGCCTATGCCGCTAGTTCCGAGATTGCCACCCGTGACAGCAATAACCGCCGCCCAATGATGGCGGTTATCTATACACGCTATGTTGCCCGTTGCAAAAAAGCCGGCGCCATGGATTTCGACGATCTTTTGCTTAACACGAATATTTTATTCAGAGATCATCCGGCAATACTACAAAAATACATGTCGGCTTTTAAATACATTCTCGTTGATGAGTATCAAGACACAAATTACAGTCAGTATCTGATTATCAAAAAGTTATCCCAGAATCACAATAATGTCTGTGTGGTTGGCGATGACGCCCAAAGTATCTATTCTTTCAGGGGAGCAAAGATCGAGAATATCCTTAATTTTAAAAGAGACTACCCGGAAGTAAGGCTGCATAAACTCGAGCGCAATTATCGTTCTACAAAAAATATCGTTAATGCTGCGAACAGCATCATTGCGAATAACAAAGACCAGATTCATAAAAAAGTCTACTCAGAAAAACCTGAAGGTGAGAAAATACGACTTATTGAAGCCAAAGCAGATAACGAAGAGGGATTTTTAATTGCCAACCTTATTAAAGACCTTCTGTTTGCTCGTCAATATCAGTATCGCGATGTTGCTATTCTCTACAGAACCAACGCCCAATCAAGGATTTTTGAAGAATCCCTCCGGAAACTGAACATTCCATATAAAATTTACGGAGGAGTATCTTTTTTCCAGAGAAAAGAGATAAAAGACATCCTCGCCTACTTCAAACTGGTTATAAATCCTTCGGATGAAGAAGCTTTAAAAAGAGTTATAAACTATCCGTTACGAGGGATTGGAAAAACAACAATCCTGAAAATTGAGGAACTTGCTCTTCAGACTGATGCCACAATGTGGAGTATTATCGAGAACCAGACCTTGATGGATCTGAATTTTAACAAGGGAGTCATTTCAAAGATTCATGGATTTACTGCTCTGATCAAAGAGTTTAAATCCAAACTCGAACTGATGGAAGCCTTTGATATGGCATATTCCATGGTCACTACTCTTGGTATTTTCAAAGAACTCCGCGACGATAAAACCCCAGAAGGAATAAGCCGCTTCGAGAATGTGGAAGCCCTGCTGAACGGTATTCGTGAGTTTACCGAAACCAGTCCGGAAGGCCACAGCTCGGGACTTACAGATTATCTGCAGGATGTTACACTTCTCACCGACGCTGACACTGAAAAAGCTGAAGACAACAACAAAGTTACCCTGATGACCATACATTCTGCAAAGGGACTTGAATTCAAACATGTCTGCATCGTTGGAATGGAAGAAGAACTCTTTCCATCGCACATGAGTCTGAATGATCCAAAGAACCTCGAAGAGGAACGAAGATTATTCTATGTTGCCCTCACCCGTGCCGGAGAAAGTCTCAGCCTTAGTTATGCCAACTCCCGCTATAAATGGGGTTTGCTGGGAATCTGTAACCCAAGCCGTTTTATCTCCGAGATTTCTGAAGAATTTCTCGAACGACCTGTTGCTGTTTCTCGGGGAAATGTTTCCCCTGCCGATCGATATAATTCCAATACCACATATCCCCCGAAACCTGCAAATTACGGGTTTTTGAATGAAAGGAAAATGGTGCGACTTGATAGTCCGACAGACAGGCCTGCACCCACTGTATCTTCCACTGAGGCCGCCGATCCATCTCAAATACATATCGGCTTCATAGTAGAACATGCACGGTTTGGAATCGGAGAAGTTGTTTTACTTGAAGGGGATAAAGCTACCGTTGATTTCAGTAATCATGGCAAAAAGCAACTGCTTCTGAAATTTGCAAAATTAAAAATTGTGATCTAAACTAAATTCCCTTAGCTTTGCATAAAATTTATAAAATGGATTACGATTACAATACCGGTAGAAAAAAAATGGATCTCCCTGAGTACGGCAGGAATGTGCAGAAGATGGTGGATCATATTAAAACTATCGAAGACAGAGACGAAAGAAACAAAGCTGCCCGCACAATTATAAGTATCATGGGGAATCTTAATCCTCATCTAAGGGATATAGCCGATTTTAAGCACAAACTTTGGGATCATCTTGCTATTATAGCTGATTTTCAGCTTGATATAGACTCTCCATACGAAACTATTGAGCGCGCAAAACTTATTGAAAAACCAAATCAACTTACTTACAATCAGGGAAAAATCCGGTATAAGCATTATGGCAAATACATGGAACTGATGATCGCAAAGGCAGTTGAGATGGAAGAAGGCGAAGAAAAAGAAGCGCTTATCCGCATGTTGGCTAACCACATGAAAAAATCTTATCTGACCTGGAACCGTGAAGTGGTAAATGATGAGCATATTTTTCTCGATCTAAAAGAGCTTTCAAAAGGGAAAATCGACGTAAAAGTTGAAGCTCTGAAATTATCGGAAACACGCGATATCCTGAACAAAAACCGTAAGCCTAAAAAACCGGTAAAGCAGATTAAAAAGAAATAGAGAATATGAGTAGCTTCCGTATCGAAGGCGGTCATAAACTGAGCGGAACAATTTTGCCGCAAGGGGCTAAAAATGAAGCCCTTCAGATTTTATGCGCTACTCTGCTCACCCCCGAACCGATTACCATATCGAATATTCCCAATATACGTGATGTAAAAAAACTCATTGAACTTCTCAATGACATGGGAGTGAGAGTTGAGAAACATTCTCCCAATAAATATACTTTTACAGCAAAGGATATTAACCTTGAATACCTCGAAACGGCTGACTTCTACGAAAAAAGTACCGCTCTCCGCGGTTCTGTAATGATCGTTGGCCCGCTATTGGGGAGATTTGGAAAAGCGTTTATTCCCAAGCCCGGGGGAGATAAGATCGGAAGACGGCGTCTCGATACCCATTTCATTGGCTTTCAGAACCTTGGTGCAAAGTTTAATTTCGATTCAAAAAATGCATTTTATACTGTTGAAGCATCTAACCTGAAAGGCTGTTACATGCTACTCGACGAAGCTTCAGTTACTGGAACAGCAAATATTATCATGGCCGCTGTGATGGCGAAAGGTACTACCACCATTTATAATGCCGCATGCGAGCCATATATACAACAACTTTGCCTCATGCTTAACCGTATGGGCGCAGGAATTACAGGTATAGGATCAAATCTTCTTACTATCGAGGGAGTTAGTTCTCTGAAAGGCACAGAACATATGATTCTGCCTGATATGATTGAAATTGGGAGTTTTATCGGGATGGCCGCAATGACGCATTCCGAACTTACAATAAAAAATGTCCGCTACGATATGCTGGGTATTATCCCTGACTCTTTTCGAAGGATGGGCATTCAGATGGAGTTGCGGAACGATGATATTTATATTCCTGCGCAGGAACATTATGAGATCGACACCTTCATTGACGGTGCAATTCTTACTATCGCAGATGCACCATGGCCCGGTCTTACCCCCGACTTGCTAAGCGTAATTCTGGTAATTGCCACACAGGCCAAAGGCAGCATTCTGGTTCATCAGAAAATGTTCGAAAGCCGTTTGTTTTTCGTAGATAAAATTATTGATATGGGAGCTCAGATTATTCTTTGCGACCCCCATCGCGCAACAGTAATCGGGATGGATGGAAAAATTAAACTCCGATCCACTGTTATGACCTCCCCCGATATCCGTGCCGGTGTTGCTTTGCTTATCGCTGCTATGTCTGCTGAAGGAATAAGCACTATTCATAACATCGAACAGATCGACCGTGGGTACGAAAGTATCGATGTCAGATTGAATGCTCTTGGAGCCAAAATTGAACGAATCTAAATTTTTTTTGTTTACCTTTGCATAAATTTACATATATAGATATTAATAATTAACAGAATGATAAATAAAGCAGTATTAATTGGAAGTATGGTTATTGCTTTTGCAACAGCAAATTGCACTTCAGTTCAAAACGAGTCAAACAAAGATCCGAAAGTTACCGCATCAGAAACAGAAACTGCTCCTGCTGAAGCACCCGTCGGGCTTGCTATTGGCAACAGAGCTCCTGAACTTGAATATGAATCCCCAAATGGAAAAACAATAAAACTTTCTTCCTTAAAAGGCCAGCTTGTTCTGATCGATTTCTGGGCATCATGGTGCCCTCCATGCAGAGCAGAAAATCCAAATCTTGTAAGTACTTACAATCAGTTTAAGAACTCAGAATTCAATGTTGGTAAAGGATTTACAATTTACAGTGTTTCTCTGGATCAGCAAAAAGACAGATGGCTCGGCGCTATCAAAATGGACAATCTGAGTTGGCCCTCACATGTAAGCGATTTACTGGGATGGCAGTCGGTTCCCGCAGCAATGTATCAGGTAAGGTCAATTCCATCTAATTTCCTTATCGACGGAAAAGGAATTATTATTGCCACCAATCTTCGTGGCGAAGCCCTCGGAATTAAGCTCCAGGAACTTTTAAAATAGGCTGTTTAGGACCCTCTTCCTGACAATTTAATTTTTAATAACTGCAAATTCTGTCAAATTGTCTCATAAGTCAATATTGGCAAACTATTTGTACGTTTAATGCCGTCAACAATAAAAAATAAGGAGAATGGCCAGAAAAGAGAACCTGGGTGAACAATCAAACCATCAGGAAGCAGCTAAAGATAAGCAAAATACAAAGAATCCGAAGCAAAAACCGGAGCAAGAAAACAACCTATCCGAAGAGTTCGAAAATCTTAAGGCACAGCTTGAAGTTTCTGAATTGAAACTGAATGAAAGTCAGGATAAATATTTACGTTTATCCGCTGAATTTGACAATTACAGGAAACGGACTCTGAAAGAAAAAATGGATATTTTGAAATCAGGCGGAGAAGAAACCATTCTGAAAGTTTTACCGGTTCTGGACGATTTTGAAAGAGCAATAACCGCCATGCAAACAACAACTGAAATTGACGCAGTAAAAAATGGCATTAGTCTGATTTACACGAAATTAAAAGAAATTCTTTCACAACAGGGAATTAAAGAAATTGATTCCATGAATCTCGATTTTAATACTGATCTTCATGAAGCTATCACCAAAATCCCTGCTCCTTCGGAAGAATTAAAGGGTAAAGTGGTTGATGTTGTTCAAAAAGGCTACTATTTGAATGATAAGGTTTTGCGATTTGCTAAAGTTGTAATCGGGGAATAAAGAGATTTATTAAGTATGGCAAAAAGAGATTATTACGAGGTACTGGAGGTCACAAAAAATGCCAGTGCGGAAGAGATTAAAAAGGCTTACCGCAAGATGGCTCTAATGTATCATCCCGATAAAAATCCTGACAATAAAGAGGCGGAAAATAAATTCAAAGAGGCTGCCGAAGCCTATGATGTTCTGTCAAACCCTCAAAAAAAAGCTAAATACGACCAATATGGCCATGCTGCATTCAGTAATAGCGGCGGTTCTGGTGGGTATTCAGGTGGAGGTATGACCGTTGAAGATATCTTTGAACATTTTGGTGATATTTTCGGGGGATTTGGTGGATTCGGCGGTTTTGGTGGTGGCAGACAGTCGCAACCCAGGCAGAATAAAGGTTCTAACCTTCGAGTAAAAGTTAAGCTCAATCTGGAAGAAGTCTCAAAGGGAGTTGAAAAAAAAATAAAAGTTAAGAAATATGTTTCCTGTCAGGATTGTAGTGGTACCGGAGCAAAAAACGGTAGTTCATACAATACTTGTACAAGCTGTAATGGAAACGGACAAGTAACAAGAGTTACGAATACCTTCCTTGGTGCTATGCAGACTACCACTGCCTGTCCAACGTGCAACGGAGAAGGACGAATTATTTCCAATAAATGCACGAGCTGCTATGGAGAGGGAATTATAAGTACTGATGAAACAATATCATTTTCAATTCCTGCCGGTGTTGCCGAAGGTATGCAGCTAAAAGTTAGTGGCAAAGGAAACGCTGCACGAAGAGGCGGTGTCAATGGTGACCTGCTTGTACTTATAACTGAAGAACAGCATCCCGAGCTAATCCGCGATGGTAACGATTTATTGTACAACATGTACCTTACTATTCCTGACGCTGTTACTGGCACAACTGTTGAAATACCTACTATTGAAGGTAAGATCAAAATAAAAATTGATCCCGGAACTCAGCCAGGTAAAATACTCAGAATCAGAAGCAAAGGAGTGCCTGATGTTAATGGATATGGGAAGGGTGATCTCCTGATTTCTATTAGTGTATGGATTCCGCGCACACTTAATAAAGAAGAGTATAAACTTTTTGAAAAACTAAAAGAATCTTCTAACTTTATTCCCAATCCCGATAAAAATGACAAGACTTTCTTTGACAGAATGAGAAATCTTTTCGAATAAACGTATTGCCTGCCCTAATAAAAAGTGGCATTTTTCGTTTACAATGGTATTATTCTGAATTTAGTTATCGAAGTAATACAGAATTATTTACAAGGCGATAAGCGGGATAAATTTTTTAAAATCAAAGTTGCTGAACACTCACTAAATAAACCACAAGCTTATGGAGCTCTTTCAGGCAAAAAATGTAGTTAAAGAATTTTCTAATCACCGGGCTCTGAATAAAGTTTCCATCTCTGTGCCCGAAAACACCATCTTCGGATTACTAGGCCCTAACGGAGCAGGAAAAACAACCCTTATTCGTATTATCAATCAGATTACCGCACCCGATGAAGGTGAATTATTTTTTCAGGGGAGAAAAATGCAACCTGATGATATTCATTATATTGGATACCTTCCAGAAGAAAGAGGCCTTTATAAAAAAATGAAGGTTGGTGAACAGGCAGTTTATCTGGCCCAACTAAAAGGACTTTCACGCCAGGATGCAATGAAAAAGCTGAAGTACTGGTTTGAAAAATTTGAAATGACCGAATGGTGGAACAAAAAGGTTGAAGAACTTTCAAAAGGGATGCAGCAAAAAGTTCAGTTTGTAATTACTATACTTCATGAACCTAAATTGCTTATATTTGATGAGCCTTTCAGCGGATTTGATCCGATTAATGCGAACCTTCTGAAAAACGAAATTCTGGAGCTAAAACGAAATGGTTCTACGATTATCTTTTCAACACATAACATGAGTTCGGTTGAGGAGCTTTGCGATCATATCAGCCTGATTAATAAGTCGGAAGTTATTCTTGAAGGTCAGATTTTTGATATCAAAAAAAACTACCGTACGAATGTCTACGAATTCAGTTATACAGGAGACCCTGAAAATCTGCTATCAAAACTATCCAAACCCTATGAATTACTGACGAATACTACTGAAAATCATATTCATTTCGCCAGCATCAAAACACCTAGCGAAGATACTGATAATCATCTTCTGAAAGAGCTGATACCATTGGTTAATATTGTATCATTCAATGAATTGATTCCCTCAATGAATGATGTATTTATCCGCGTGGTTGAGGAAACAAACAAGAAAAATTCCATAGCTTAAACATATCCTGATGCATAAAATTCTACTTATCATTCAGCGGGAATATCTTACCCGGGTAAAAAAGAAATCATTTCTTGTTATGACAATTCTGGGTCCTGTGCTCTTTGCAGCATTTATGGTTATTCCCGCATGGCTTGCCACAATGGAAGATACAGAAGTCAAAACTATCGCTGTGGTTGATAGCACAAACATTTTTTATAAGATACTTCCTGAAACAGAATTCATCAAGTTCATATATCCCGAAGGTATCAGCCTGAAAGATCTTCAAAATAGCTTTGAACAATTGGGTTACAGCGCAATCCTGTTTATCCCTCATAACATTTTATCGTCCAACACAAGTATTTTATATTCTAATAAGCAGCCAAGTCTTTCTGTATCAATGCATATCGAGAATTCCATCGAGAAAGAAATTGAACGTCAGAAACTCAAAGCCAATAATATTGAAAATCTGGATGAAATATTAAAATCAGTTAAAACCGACATTGATCTGAGAAACATCTCATGGAATGAGGAGGGCCAGGAAAAAGAGAGCAACACAGGACTCGCTATGGGCATTGGCTATGGAAGCGGGATGCTGATTTATTTCTTCATCTTTTTATTTGGTGCTCAGGTGATGAGGGGTGTAATTGAAGAAAAAACTAATCGGATCGTGGAGGTAATTGTTTCATCAGTCAGACCTTTTCAACTCATGATGGGTAAGATCGTTGGCGTGGGGTTGGTAGGACTGACACAATTTGTTCTTTGGGTATCGCTTACATTTCTCTTTGTCGGAGTAGTTCAGAAAGTGGCATTTCCCGAGCTATCTAAAACGCCTACCGAGCAGGTGCTTTCTCAGGATATCATGAACAACCAGCAGTTGCAAAAGCCACAAATGAATTTTACTGAACCAAAACCTCAGATGCTAGAGGAAATTTTCACATCCCTTGGGAGTGTAAATTTCGGTTTGATATTAGGCATGTTTATTTTTTATTTTATCGGGGGATATTTGTTATACGGATCTTTTTTCGCAATTATCGGTTCAGCAGTTGATAATGAAGCCGATACCCAGCAGTTCATGCTTCCGGTTACTCTACCTCTGATCATAGCAATTTTTGTAATGATAAACACCATAAATAATCCGGATGGTCAGTTGGCATTCTGGTTTAGCATGATTCCACTCACCTCACCGGTTGTGATGATGGTTAGAATACCTTTCCATCCCCCTGCATGGGAGATTATTTTATCTGCCCTTATTCTGGTCATTACGTTTGTAGGATCAACGTGGATGGCAGGTAAAATCTATAGAACAGGAATTCTGATGTATGGTAAAAAAGCCTCTTACAAGGAACTTTGGAAATGGTTCAGATATAAATCTTAGATATAATGTACCCACTTGATTCACCATCAACGCGAATTGCAATTCTTGATTTTGGAACTAACACCTTCAATCTTCTGATCACAGAAGTTAGTAATGAAAACAAACTTATCGTTCTTCATACTGCAAAAGAGGCTGTTAAATTGGGTGAAGGAGGAATTACAAGAAAAATTATCACCGACGAAGCTTTCGAAAGAGGTCTTTCGGCTATTGAACGCCACCTTGTAAGAGTTAAGGAATTTAATGTAAGTAAAGTTTATGCCTTCGCTACCTCAGCAATTCGGGATGCTTCAAACGGAAAGACATTTATTAATGCAGTAAAAGATCGTTTTGACATTCATGTTCTCATTATCGAAGGTGAAAGAGAGGCTGAAATGATCTACCGTGGGGTAAGGCTTTCACTTGATATGGATGAGCAACCCGTGTTGATCCTTGATATTGGCGGTGGAAGTAATGAATTTATTATCGCGAATAAAAAAGAAATTTTCTGGAAACATAGTTTCAATCTGGGCATGGCTCGCTTACTCGAGACGTTTCATCCCTCTGACCCTATCTCTCCATCTGAAATTGATACGCTCACAGCTTATCTGAAAACGGAATTAAAAGAGCTGTTTTCTGCAGTAAAAGAATTTAAGCCAAACAAGCTTGTGGGCGCCTCTGGTTCATTTGAAACGATTTCGGCTTTACTTCAACACCGTTATCCCTCTAAATACACTAAAGGAAGTGTGGCTGCAAGAGAAATAATCTATGAAGATTTTCTTGAGCAACACCAATTACTGTTAAAATCTACAATTGAGGAAAGACGGGTAATGCCGGGAATGGAACCGGTGCGTGTTGAAATGATCGTGCTGGCTAGTATTTTTATTAAGATTACCACAGAAGAATGTGGTCTAAAAAAGATTATTCAGTCCGATTACGCATTAAAAGAAGGTGTTATTGCTGAGATCCTTAACCTTTGATAAACCAAAGAATGGCTAAAATACTTGTTATCGACGATGAAAAAAGTATCCGGACAACCTTGCAGGAAATCCTTCAGTACGAAAGCTATGAAGTAGACCTAGCTTCAAGTGGAGCTGAAGGACTTGAGATATTTGCCCAGAAAAAATATGATATTGTATTATGCGATATCAAGATGCCTGAGATGGATGGGTTGGAAGTACTGGAGAAGATCTTCGAAAAAAATAGTGATACTCAGGTGATCATGATTTCCGGACATGGCAACGTTGAAAATGCTGTTCAGGCTATCAAACATGGCGCTTATGATTTTATTCAGAAGCCACTGGATTTGAACCGCTTGCTAATCACCATTCGGAATGCGATGGATAAATCCAGTCTCATTTCCGAAACCACCATATTAAAGAAAAAAGTCAGCAAAACACTCGAAATGGTTGGGGAATCCCCTGCCATTATGCAAGTTAAGGAGATGATTGAAAAGGTTGCCCCTACCGATGCTCGGGTTCTTATCACTGGAAATAATGGCACCGGAAAGGAACTTGTTGCACGATGGCTTCATGAAAAAAGTGAAAGATCCTCACTACCATTTGTGGAAGTAAACTGCGCGGCAATACCTTCTGAATTAATTGAAAGTGAATTGTTTGGTCATGAGAAAGGAGCTTTTACCTCCGCAATTAAGCAAAGAAAAGGCAAGTTTGAGCAGGCTGATGGAGGTACACTTTTTCTGGACGAGATAGGTGACATGAGTCTTTCAGCGCAGGCCAAAGTATTACGGGCTCTTCAGGAACATAAAATTACAAGGGTTGGATCTGACTCCGACATAACCGTAAATGTGCGTATTATTGCGGCAACCAATAAAAATCTAAAGGAAGAAATTGCTAGGAATAACTTCCGTGAGGATCTTTACCACCGCTTAAGTGTCATTCTGATAAATGTTCCCTCCCTTAATGAAAGAATCGATGACATACCATTACTATCCAGGTATTTTAATGAAATCATCTGTAGCGAATACGGTATTCCACTTAAGGTGATTGAGGAGGATGCAGTAAAAGCTTTACAAGAAATTAACTGGACCGGGAATATCAGGGAATTCAGAAATGTTCTGGAGAGGCTTATCATATTGTGCGACAAACAGATAACATCTAAAGATGTTGCTTTATTCGCCCAACCAATCGGGAAAATGTGATCTCGCTTTGCTGTTTGCAAAGTTTATCGCATCTTGCATTGAAATTATTCAAGGTATCAGAATTACCAAACACTCTTTTGCAGAATGAAAATTGATATTGTTATCCCGCTATACAATGAAGAAGAACTGATTATTAAGGTTCTTGATCTGCTCAATGAAGTAAAGCTCCCGGATTTCGTTTCATCCCGTAAAATCATCATTGTTGACGACGGTTCATCTGATAATTCCTTCGAAGTCGTAAAAAATTATATCCAAAAAACACCAGAACAATATCTTTTGTTAAAGATGGATAAAAACTCCGGGAAAGGTGCTGCAGTTAGATATGGCATGAATCATGGCGATGGTGAACTGATATTTATTCAGGATGCAGATCTGGAATTATACCCTCATGATTTACCTGGTATGTTACTGGTAATGAAAAGCTTAAACGTTGAATTTGTAAATGGCTCACGATATCTGCCCGGCATACCACGGCCTCTTTCCTCCTATCGCAGATATCTGGCAAACCAGTTTTTCACATGGCTGACTTCCATCTTTATCAATGTTAAACTTACCGACATGGCATGTGGGTACAAACTGTTTACCCGGGAACTTTATAATAAACTCCATTTAAAAGAAAACCGCTTTGGTTTTGAAGCAGAGATAATTCTCAAAGCTCTCCGAATTAAGAAAAATAATATCACCGAAGTACCTGTAAATTATTTCCCCCGAAATGAAGCCGAAGGCAAGAAGTTCAAAAGTATTGATGCTATAAAGATGCTGATTACTATTTTCAGGTATGCTTTTTTTAAATAAGGCGATCCTTTAAAAAAGTAATGTGGTCAAAAATATTTGGCGATTTTCAAAAAAAGAATTAAAAAAAGCTTATTTTTTGTTTTTCGCTACATTAAACATGACGGGTTTAAACCCCGAATGTTTTGTGGTAATGTGATCAAAACTGAAAATAAATAAACGGCTGCAACCCTGCTGACCAGAACTGATAGATCACAAAGATTACCATTACCACAATTACCGGTTTAACATAAACCGGAGTGTTAATAAACCAATCGCGGTACCAGGATTTGACTGAACTTGGTAACCAATGCATAAGATAGCCGATCAGCATTATCGCGAACACCATTTTGTACGAAACCAGCACTTCAGGAATAATGCTAAAACTGAAGTTATTCCATATTTGAGAAATTAGCTGTCGCGCATGCTCCATGCTATCCGAACGAAACCAGATTCTGGTAAAGGTGATGAAGTTAAAAGTCAGGAAAACTTTCCAGAAATGAGCAATTAGAAGTGTACTGTTTTCATAAGGACTAATTCGTTTCCAGTACTTATAAACCAAAATTCCCAGTCCGTTTAAGCCTCCCCAAATAACAAACTGCCAGCTTGCGCCATGCCATAACCCACCAATTAGCATTACCAACATCAGATTAATATTGGTTCTTACAGCGCCATGCTGATTTCCTCCGAGGGGAATATAGAGATAATCCTTCAACCAACTTGAAAGTGAAATATGCCATCGTTTCCAGAAATTGCCAAGGTTTTCAGCTTTGTATGGTGAGTTGAAATTTCGTGGGAGCCTGAATCCCATGAGCAAAGCAACTCCGATGGCAATATCCGTGTATCCTGAAAAATCGCAATAAACCTGAAGTGAATAACCATAAAGGGCCATGAGGTTTTCGAAACCTGTATATCCCGTTGGATTGGAAAATACTCTGTCGATCAGGTTTACTGCAAGGTAATCTCCAATCAACATTTTCTTTACCAAACCATTAATAATCAAAAATATAGCAAAGCCAAACTCTTCCATGGTAAGATGAAAACGCTTATATAATTGAGGAATAAACTCAGATGCTCTGACGATTGGACCCGCAACAAGCTGTGGGAAAAAAGAAACATAAAAGCCAAAATCGATTACATTTCTGACTGGCTCAATTTTCCTGCGATACAGGTCTATCGTATAAGACATTGTTTGAAAAGTAAAGAATGAGATTCCTACCGGAAGTCCAATGGCTGAAATATCGAAATGCGAACCTGCCACAGTATTTGAGATATCAGCAAGAAAATTATAAACCCTGAAATCAGTATGAAACAGTTTATTGACGGAATTAGTAAAGAAATAAGAATATTTAAAATAGGAAAGCACGCTCAGATTAAGAATTATGCTGAAACTTACGAAGACTTTTCGCCAAGAGTCGGTTTTACTTTTGAATATCAGATTGCCAAGATAAAAATCTGAAACCGTTGCAAAGAGCAAAAGTAAGATGAAAATCCCACTGGTTTTCCAGTAGAAAAATACACTCACGATAAACAGAAATAAATTCCTGAAACTTCGGTAAGGGTATATTACCGAATAAACCGCCAGAACAATTGCGAAAAAGATCCAGAAATACAACTGTGTGAATAGCAGTGGTTTCTCAGCGGAAAAAAGTAATATATCCCGAAGTCCGGTCATAGATCTAATTTGCAGAGGCTGTGTTTATAAGCCAGTAATTATATTCGTTCAGCAAAGCATTTGAAAACATTTCGGCAATAATCCTGGCACCTCTTGAGTTGAAATGGATATAATCCGAAGCAGCTAGCGCAGGTTTTGCTGTCACCCAACTAGGCATTGAGTTTTTCCCTCCCATCGCTTCATACATATCCCAAAATACAAATCCTGAATCGAGGGTTGCTTTCCGCATTGCATCACGTATTCCTTCAAGATTCGGATACGTAATATAATTATCCTTTTCTTTCATCGACATGTCTGAGGGTCCGATTACAACAACTGGTATTCCTGGAAGAACTCTTTTTATTACCAGCAGTTCACGCTTAAAATATCTCTCGTAAGCTGAATAATTATCTTTCATGTATGGTACCACATTTCCTCCAAACTGAAGGACTACAAGACCCACATCCATCATTTTATACATTTGGGAAAGAAATGCAGTATCTGTTTTTGAGAAAACCAGACCGGAACTGCCTCTTAGAGGGATATTATCGAGAGCAACTCCCCATGAATTATCCATTGAAATACCATAAATATTACTAAAGCCAAGTCCGGAAAACTCGAATTTCAGTTCAGAGGGAGTTTCAGAAAAATGCCATTTGAGTTTTTTTAGCTCTGGTCCAGGTACTAGTTTTAATGAATCTATAATTTTTTCGCCTTCATAAACCTGTAAATAAACTGGTTCAAAATCGGGTTGAATAAAAAGAGACACGTCAGAGTATTGGCGCGAAGATGCAAAAGCCATAGGAGAAGCCATAAATTTAAGCCAAGTCCTGTTTCGTGATCCCTTTAACGTATCAGAACGAATAGGTCTGACAAAAGAAAGCATTGCCCCAAAACGTTCATGTCCCAAAGGTGAATTGTTTTCGGAAAACCCTGTAAAACGCTCCCAATTATCAGAATACTCTTGTTTTATGGAGGATTGGCCATTATACAAAGGAACAGCAGGTATTGTACCGCAACCTGATCCCCCGAAAGTAATCTGCATTTTATTCCGGATAAATGAACTCATCCGGTCTGCTTCAATCTGTGAATCGCCGTAATGTAAGATTCTCACTAATTTTTTTTGAGTTTTCAGGTTTCTGAGTTTTCTGAAAAAGGGAAACAAGACTTGAGGGTCTTCACCGGAATATTGCAATGCATAGCTAATTCTTCTCAGGCTATCGGCATTGGCTTTAACAGAATCTGAGATCACTGACAATTTCATCTGTTCCTCCGAATCGTTCAGAAGCATGAAAAGTGAGTCTATTTCCTCATCAGAAAGTGGAATTTTAGTATTCTGAAGGATGTTGGAAATATCTGCATATTGCACGGTGTCTTTATCCAGAAAATCCTGAGTGGAAGCAAACTTCAGTTTAATATCCTTTCCAACCATTACTCCCTTTTCAGGAAAAATCAGTGATAACAAAAAAAGCAAAATAAATACACTGATAATAAAAGCTAAGGTCAGAAAGGGTTTCATAGCCTTGGGGTTAGTGAGTGCTTCAGCCTTTCTTCTTAATCTTAATTATCTGCCCCGGCTTAATGCTATCCCCATCTCTCATATTATTTATACTGATAATTTGCGTATCCGTAACTCCGGGAAACCTTTTGGCGATTTCCCATAAAGTATCACCTGACCTGACTGTATAATAAATAAAATCTCCTGTATAACTCATGGTTGCAGGGGTTCCAACAGTAGTGGCGGCTTGAGTGGTAATGTTGGTAACAGGTTTGCCAACTTTCGCCTGTTTTTCCTCGAAACTCATCGTTTCAATATTAACGTACCGGCTCGCACTAGCTTTTGGAACATAAATAACCAGCCTTTGTCCGGAACGAATCATATTCTGTCTAATATTGTTCCAATACCGGATGTCGGAAAGCTGAACATTATACCATGTTGAAACAAAGCCAAGGTTATCGCCTGACTTAACAGTATATATAAGTTTTGTGTACTTATCCGCCGGAAGGTCAGCCAAGTAAGTTGTTTTAGCAGTAGGACTGATGATTACATTATCCTTATTAAAATAAACGGAATCTTTGTAGGCAAAGATAGAATCCTGCAATTCGATAAAGCGCATGGATTGTTTTTGCGGAATTCTAAGTGCATAAGCCTTACTGTCACCGGGGATAATATCGTATTTATACTGAGGATTTAGATCTCTTAATTGTTCAAGGGGAATGCCCATAACTTCAGAAACCTGCTTTAGATGAAGTTTATCGTGGATTATGATGGTATCTGAAAGAAATTCAAAATCTACAGAAACGGGGTAAAGATTATGCTCTTTGGAATAGTTCATAACATAGGTTGCTGCGATAAAAGCAGGTACATACCCCCTTGTTTCCCGAGGGAGATAATAATAAATATCCCAGTAATTTCTTTTGCCACCTGAGCGACGAATTGCCTTATTCACATTTCCTGGCCCGCAATTATAGGCGGCAATTACCAAGGTCCAGTCGTTATAAATATCATGAAGATCCTTTAAAAAACTGGCTGCTGCAATAGTGCTTTTCAACGGATCCCTTCTTTCGTCAACCAATGAATTAATGGTTAGTCCATAAGTTTTACCAGTATAATACATGAACTGCCACATCCCTGTTGCTCCGGCCCGTGAGACCGCGCGCGGATTAAGCGCCGATTCAATTATAGATAAATACTTAAGCTCATCGGGAATACCGTAGCGATCGAAAACCTCCTCAACCATTGGAAAATAATAGTCAGTAAGCCTCAGCATGATCTGAACTCTATCACGACGGCTATGCGTGTACATATCAATGAAATTCCTGACAACACGGTTATACGACATTTCCATTACAACCGGTAAGCGCCCTAATCGTTCAATATACACTGAATCAGTATAAACCGGTACAAGATCGGCATTCACATATATCAGACTATCGGCATCTTCGATTTGCACACCCATTTGCACGTAATAAAGGTTCAACAGGCTGTCGAGATTGTCACCAAATCCCGAAATCGCCAGATTATCACTAAACCTGATTGTATCTTTGTCATCCGCTTTCAGGATGCTCGCACCAATAAAATATACTACTAGAAGGCTTAAGATAAATTTCCAAACTCTCATTTCAGTTTTTTTAAATTTTGACAAAGATAAAAAATAAAAAAATAGGATTCTCCAGAATTCAACACTTCAGACTGTTTTGGAAAATCCCTCTAAATAAAACATTACTTAAACTAAGCTATAAAACAATTTTAAATACAAAAGGGAATAATAAAATAACAAATAAGAAGAACTATAAAACTGAACTATTTTCTTGTGATATTCAAAATGAAAATGATGCCCTAAGAGCCAGAGAATTAGACGCTGGCGTCATTAAAAGTGAAGGCGATTGAATAATTGCCGGTTCAATTTTCATACTTAAATCTTCGCTGATATTCCAGTCGAAAAGATACGCATCAACTGTTGCGTCAAGAATCTGAAGAATATAAAAACCTGCTGTACCAATAATAGAAAGATCTCGGTACCGCTTATATGAATTCTTTGTACGGTCAATCTGTTCAAGAGTAAGTGGGAAATCATATTCAAGATCATAATCAGGAAAATCGATATAGGCCTGTTTCCATTTGAGATATCCCTTCTGATTAAAGTCAATGAAAAATGCTAAGGTGCCGAAACCCACATAAACTATAGGAACTTTCCAGTACTTTTTATTATATACTTGCCCGAGACCGGGAATAATAGCTAAGAATGAGGCTTTTCTGGGGCTGTGATAGGCTGAATCAAGCTTATAAGCTTCGCTGTATGTAGTTGTATCCTGTACAATCTCTTTTTCCTGAGCGGTTAATTTAAAAGACACTATAAAAACAAACAGGAGAACCAGACTGGTTCTCCATGCTAATTTTCTGATACTTCTATATGTCAGATCAATTTCAGTCATTCAGCTTGTCAAGGATTGCAACAATTCGTTCCAATTCTTCATCGGAAGTAAAGGGTATAACGATTTTCCCTGAGCCTTTAGTATTTCTTTTAAAGTCAACTTTTGTTCCAAAGTGTTTGGTGAGATGTGAAGTCAGATCATCATACTCTTTCGACTGAGGCTCACGGGTTTCCTTTTCAACAGGTTCTTTGCTCGGCTTTACACCAGCCTGAAGTTTACGAACGAGTTCTTCTACTTTTCTAACGGAAAGCTCCGATTTAATAGCTTCCTCATACACATATTGCTGATCTTCAGTATCTTCAAGATTAATAAGTGCACGTGCATGCCCCATGGAAATTTTTCCTTCTCTTAATCCAATCTGGATCAAAGCAGGCAGTTTAAGCAGTCGCAGGTAATTGGAAATAGTTGAGCGCTTTTTACCCACACGGTCGCTAAGATTTTCCTGTGTTAAATTACATTCTTCTATTAATCGCTGGTAGCTAATAGCAACTTCAATGGAATCGAGGTCCTCACGTTGAATGTTTTCAACGAGGGCCATTTCAAGCATATTCTGGTCATCAGCAACTCTGACATATGCGGGGATCTTTTTTAGTCCGATCTTTTTTGCCGCCCGGAATCTTCTCTCACCTGTAATAAGCTGATATTTACCATTTTCCAGCACTCTTACAGTAATCGGCTGAATAATTCCAATCGTTTTAATTGATTCGGCAAGTTCTTCCAGTGCCTCTTCATCAAATTTCGACCGGGGTTGCCAGGGGTTTGTTTCAATATCCTTGATTGCAACTTCACTTATAGCATCTACAACTGATTTTGCGTTTTCAGTATCTGCTCCTTCTATCAAAGCATTTAATCCTCTCCCAAGCACATTTTTTGTGGCCATAATTCTGAATTATTCTATTATTTTCTCTTTGTTCTTTATTAAAGTCTGATCGTTTCTTTGCAAAATTTCTCTGGCAAGGTTCAGATAATTTATAGCTCCTTTTGATTCAGCATCATACAATACAACCGGTTTTCCGAAGCTTGGGGCTTCGCTTAGCTTAATATTTCTCTGAACGATGGTTTCAAAAACCATCTCCTGAAAATGTTTTTTCACTTCTTCAACAACCTGATTCGAGAGGCGAAGGCGTGCATCATACATGGTAAGCAGAAACCCTTCGATTTCCAGATCCGGATTCAACCTGTTTTGTATTATTTTAATGGTATTCAGCAATTTACCAAGACCCTCCAGTGCAAAATATTCGCATTGAACAGGAATACAAACAGAGTCGGCGGCAGTAAGTGAGTTAACAGTTATCAATCCCAATGAAGGAGAGCAATCGATTAGAATAAAATCATATTTATCCCGAACTTTCTCAACAACTTTCTTGAGCATAAACTCCCTTTCCGGCAAGTTCAGCATCTCAATTTCTGCTCCAACCAGATCAATATGTGAGGGTATCAGATCAAGATACTCCATTTCGGAATTCAAAATGATTTTATTGGGATCGACATCCTCAATCAGACACTCATAGATGCTGGTTTTTACCTTTCTAATGTCAAAGCCGGTTCCGGATGTAGCGTTAGCCTGCGGATCTGCATCAATAATCAACGTTCTTTTCTCCAGAACAGCAAAACTTGCGCCCAGATTAATGGCTGTGGTTGTCTTTCCAACTCCACCTTTCTGATTTGCTAATGCAATTACTTTACCCATGTAGTATATGTTTTTTACAAAATAATCTTTATTTTCAGGGGATTCAAATTTACTACTTAAATAATAACCCGCATTTTTTTAAGAGTTTTATATTGTGAACAAGTTATTTTGGGGTTGTGAACAAGTTTTCAACAAAAAACGCTTGTGGCAAAAATAGTGATTTAATTTTAATGTGAAGCTTCAGAAAATTCATAATTCACTATTCAATGTCGTTTGCTTAAGAAATTTTCTGATTCTAAAAAATGCCCCACCCCAACCTCCCGAGTTCGGGAGGTTGGGGTGGGGCTGATTTTTGAAGATTTCGGACACCCTTAAGTAAACGACATTGATTCACTATTTCAAAATGAAATTAAATTAATCTCTGTAACCTGACTTTATTCAGATCAATTCTATTTATAAAAAAAGTTTACCTTTGAGCCTCCTCAAATATTCTGACCGATGAATAAAGAATGGAAAGATAACTGGATGGTTATTGTCAATCCCAATGCTGGAGCAGGAAAGGGATGGATTGACTGGCCTAAGATAGAATCGCTTCTGAATACCTACGGATTTACTTTCCGTTATGAATTTACGCTTAAAAGGTTACACGCCATTGTACTTACCCGAAAATTTATTAACGAAGGGTACCGCAAAATAATTGTGATAGGTGGGGATGGTACCATGAACGAGGTTATAAATGGAATTTTTAGTCAGAAAAGTGTTGAAACATCCGAAATAATTTTGGGAATGATACCAGTTGGTACCGGAAACGACTGGGGCAGGATGTTTGGGATTAGCCAGAATTATGAAAAAGCAATTCAGACTATTCAGGCTTCAAGAACCTTCATTCAAGATGCCGGTAAAGTTATCTTTCAGAAGAACCAAAGAACACAACAGCGATATTTTGTGAATATTGCAGGATTAGGATTTGATGCACTTGTTGTAAAGAAAACCAACATAAGTAAAGACAAAGGAAGGAGCAATCCGCTCATTTACAAGTACAATATTTTCACATCCCTTTTTAGTTTTAAAACTCCCCGCGCTACTATTGAAGTCGATGGGAAAGCTGTTATAAATGATGTTTTTAATGTATCGGTTGGTATCTGCAAATATAACGGCGGAGGAATGATGCCACTTCCCGATGCTAAGGCGGACGATGGACTTTTCGACCTTACCGTAATAAAGAAAATTGCCCGATGGGATGTAATCCGCAGCATAAAACAGTTGTATGATGGTAGTATTGTCAGGCATCCCAAAGTAGTTACTTACCAAGGGAAAAGTATTAAGATTTCCTCCAATACCAATATTTTCGTGGAAACCGATGGAGAGAGTCTGGGCCATACTCCCATGGTATTCGAAATAATCCCGAGAAGCATTTGTGTATTAAGTGCTGCGGAAACGGCGTAAACTACCTCTTAATCAACTCGATATTGTAGATTTTTGGCCAGTATTTTCCAGTTACAAATAATCGTTTCCCGCTTTCATCCCAGGCAATTCCGTTGAGAACATCAATGTTATCGTGCTTGTCTTCTTGCTTAAGCAAACCATTCATGTCAGCTTTCCCAATGACTTTGCCTGTTTCCGGATCTATCATAACAATTTCATTAGTCATGTAACGGTTTGCATAGATAATGCCATTAATAAACTCCAATTCATTAAGGCTGTCTACTTCCCCAACATTATCATAAACTTCAATTTTACGGATAACACTGAAATATTCTGGTTCTCGGAAATACAAAACATTTGTGCCATCGCTCATAATAATTTCCTTACCGTTATTGCATAATCCCCATCCTTCTGCATTCTGGTAGCCAAATTTCTGAATTAGTTCAAAACTTTCAGAATCATAGATAAAACCTATTTGAGAGCGGTAAGTAATCTGATAAATCTTTCTATTCAGCAAAGTGATACCTTCGCCAAAAATTTCTGAACTATTACTTCTGAATTTTATTTTATCACCGGTTCCTGGAAGAACTTTTTGTAGAGATGACTCTCTGTACTGACCTGTACCTTCATAAAAATAACCATCATGATATTCAAAACCCTGAGTATAGGATTTCTTATCGTGTGGGAAAGTGCTTAAAATACGATAGGTGTAAGAAGTTGGTTTTATATCACTTACAAACCGCAACGTCATTGATTTTGACTCAGTTCTTCCATCCAGAAAGAAAACTTCCATTTTTAATCTTTTTATACCGGGGGAGATACCCTTGGTTTCAACTGAAAGATCAGTTATGCTCCCCGAAATTTTCCCTGCTGGTTTTCCATCAAGTCCGAAAAGGATAGAGTCGGCTTGAATTAATTTATTCTCGTTTTTTATTTTTACAGCAACAGGATTTCCCGGAATAATTAGCTGATTACTGGCAGGTGAAACAAAACTATAAGTTTGCGGAGGAGTTTTTATTGTCGATGCATTATCTTTTTCTTTGAGGTTTGTTCCTCGTTTTTCCTGAACACAACATGAAAAAGTAAAAAAAACGCCACTGAAAAAAATGATGAAAACAGATTTAAGAATATTCATGTTGTCAAGGAAAAAGTTTTTTAAGATTGCCCAGAACGGAGGATTTATTTCGTTTTAATCTCTTAAGTTCCTCCTTTTGTCCGGGGTTCTCATCAGGATTCAGCATGTGCCATATTTCACCCCATCCGGGTAAACCGCCAACATTCCGGTCGTCAATAAAAATATCCGCATTAATTTTTCTGCTGGTTGTTTCGTTGTGTTTCTCTTCCGGGTAACTTTTGTTCACGGCATAGAACTCAATTCCCCTTTGGCGGCAAAATTCCAATGCAGCCTCAAGTTCATTGCCACTTCTGACAGTCCATAATATCAGCTGATGGTTTTGTTTTTGCAAATCCCTTAGTGTATCGAAAGCGAAAAGAATCTCTTTCCCTATTTCGGGATAGCGGTGTTCCACAAGTGTACCATCAAAATCAACTGCAATAATCATACGCAATGAGTTTTATTGAGATGGCAAATTTAAGAAAAATAATTGTGGAAAACATGAACAGGCCTGAATGTAAAAATGTTGTGCAGGCTGGCCTGCACAACAAGGAAGATACTACTTAGTTGAAAAAAGGTCTTCAATAGAAAGATATCTTTCGCCAGTATCATAACAAAAGGTTAGAATCTTTGCTCCGGTTTTTATCTCTGGTAGCTTTTTATTTACTGCCGCAAGGCTTGCTCCACTTGAAATCCCAACAAATATCCCCTCTTCTCTGGCCGCTCTGCGTGCAAATTCAAAGGCTTCGTCTTTACTAACCTGTATCGTTCCATCGATTAAACTGGTATCTAAATTCTTTGGAATAAACCCGGCTCCAATGCCCTGAATGGGATGCGGACCAGGTGCTCCGCCACTAATTACAGGCGATAATTCAGGTTCAACAGCAAATACTTTTATTCCCGGGAACTTCTTTTTAAGAATCCTGGAAACACCGGTAATATGCCCGCCTGTTCCTACCCCTGTGATCAGGTAATCCAGGCCGTCAGGGAAATCCTTAATGATTTCTTCGGCAGTAAATTTTTCATGGACAAGTGGATTGGCGGGATTATCAAATTGTCCCGGCATCCACGACCCCTCAATTTCCTGCAACATTGAATTGGCTTTCGCAATAGCACCTTTCATGCCTTCGGACCGCGGCGTAAGTTCAAGTTCAGCGCCGTAGGCCGACATAATATTTCGACGTTCTACCGACATGGATTCTGGCATTACCAGAATAAGTCGGTATTTTTTGACCGCAGCAACCATCGAAAGGCCAATACCTGTATTTCCACTTGTAGGTTCAATTATCACAGATCCCTTTTTCAGAATCCCTCTTTTCTCAGCATCTTCGACCATGCTAAGTGCTATGCGATCTTTGATGCTTCCTCCAGGATTTGCTCGTTCTAATTTCATCCAAACTTCAACTCCCTCTTTAAAAATGGAATTAATTCTAACGTGAGGTGTATTTCCAATGGTTTCTAAAATGTTTTTTACTTTCATGATTTTTAAATTATAAAGTTTAATGGTTCCTTAAATTTTTTACTGTCCCGGATTATTGCCTTATGCTGGCGATAAACTACAGAATGCGGTAAAACACTTTCTGTAAGCCATACATTTCCTCCAATTACAGTATCATGCCCAATTACAGTTTTGCCACCCAGAATAGTACTTCCGGCATAAATAATCACATTATCTTCAATGGTCGGGTGGCGCTTTGTGTCGGCCATTTCCTTTTCAACAAAAACGGCACCTAAAGTAACTCCCTGATACATTTTAACATTATCACCAATCTGTGATGTTTCACCAATTACAATACCTGTTCCGTGGTCGATAAAAAAGTTTTTGCCGATGTTTGCTCCGGGATGTATGTCTATACCCGTCATTCCATGCACATATTCGCTCATTACCCTTGGAAGTACCGGAACATCTAATGTATACAGTACATGTGCCATCCTGTGAACCACCAGACAAGAGTACCCGGGGTAACAAAGAATAATTTCCTCAACACATCGTGCTGCAGGATCAGATTTCATAAATGTTTGTGCATCCTCAAGAAGGTTTTTATATACTTCGGGAAGTTGTTCAAAAAATAGTCTTGCAACGTTCTCTGGGCTTTCCTTAATATCTTTTTCAAGAGGGATTAATAATTCCTTAAGCCTCAAACGCATTCGTTCGAGCCGGATTTCCGTTTCACGAAGGTCCATTTTTCTGTTACCCTTTATTGGAAATAGAAGAACCATAAGATCATCAACAAATCGATGCGAATCAATCATTGAAGGCACATCAATACAAAATGAGTTGTTTACTGTATTAAGAAATTCCGCAAAAGTAGCTTTCATCACAAAAAATTAAATGAGATCAAAAATACATAAACTGACAGGGAAAAACTATTGTACTTATGAATTAACAAGCCTATAACAACAAGAAATGCTGATTTGTTTTTTTTCTCATTCAAATTATTAGCAATTTTGTTCACCCGAATATTTATGAATTCTAAAAATCGATGAAACGTCACATTCCCAATTTTGTAACCATATTGAATCTCTTATCCGGTTTTATTGGAATATGGTTTGTTCTCGAATACAATCCGTTTTATGGGGCACTAATGATTTTTTTAGCCGCGGTATTCGATTTTGCTGATGGCTTTCTTGCGCGTCAATTGAAGGCTTATTCGGATATTGGCAAATCACTTGATTCACTTGCCGATATGGTAAGTTTTGGGGTATTACCCGGCTTTCTGATTTTTAGGTTGCAAACAATTTCCATCGGACTTGGAACCGGCTACGAATGGATTCCTGGTCTGAAAATTTCCGAAATGCTTTTTATAATTGCTCCACTTTTAATACCGGCATTTTCTGCACTCAGGCTTGCGAAATTTGATAACGACAAACGTCAGACAGAAGAATTCAGGGGCTTACCCACACCCGCAAATGCTATGTTTATTGCAGCTTGGGTATACTCGTATCCGGCAATGCACATGGCACTTTCATGGCTATACATACCTTGGGTAATTTTTGGAATTTCCATACTGCTGGCAATCCTGCTGGTAACAGACATCCCAATGTTTTCATTGAAATTCAAGAGTTTTGGTTTCAAGGCAAATAGTCTTCGATATGTTTTTCTGGGATTTTCAATTGTAATTATTATTGCGTTTAAAATCCCCGGCATTCTTGCTGTAATCGCAGGTTATATATGTGTTTCGGTGGTCCGAAACCTGCTAAAATAAGGGTATTCTTTTTTTAACACGAACATTTAAATCACTACACTTAAAGCTAAATAAACCTGCCCTGCCAATTGGTCTAGGAACAAAAGAAATATAAATGAATTACCCTGAGGCAGAGCCATCGAGGTATCAAATGGAATTCTTATTTTCCAGCCCAGAAGGTCGGGGAATCAAACCACTTCCTTCTCGTCCGCCGAAGCGGAATGTAAAGGAGGAATCAAACCTGACAGGTCTGTTTTCTGTCATTAAAAGATTTAGCTCTTTTACGTATGGGCATTCTTTGTTGCCGAAAACCATGCATTATACATATTTTGATCTCGATTACAACCTTTTTGATTTTATTATCCACTATATAAACAGATGACGAATTCGCAGCAGCAAGATCTGAGCTTAACCGACAAACAGCTTGTCAGGGGATGCCTGGAAAACAACAGGCTGATGCAACGTGCGTTGTACGAAAGATATAGTTCTAAGCTATATACATTGATATATAGGCTAATAAGCAATCGTAGTTCAAGTAATGATGTTTTGCAGGATGCGTTCATTGAGATTTTCCGTTCCCTGGCTACCTTCAGGTTTGAATCGTCGCTATATTCTTGGATGCGCACCATTGCTGTAAGAAATGCTTTGGGCTATTTGAAAAAAAATGCCCGTCTGCAGTTTTCTACAAATGAGTTACCCGACCTGCCCTCGGATAGCTCTTACAGTTTTTCAGCCGGGGACATAGAAAAGGCTATACTTTCCTTGCCCGAACAAGCCCGAAGCGTTTTTATCCTGATTGAGGTCGAAGGATATAAACATCAGGAAGTGGCCAGGATATTAAATATTCATGAAGGGACTTCAAAGTCTCAATTGAATTACGCAAAGAAACTTTTACGAAAAAGATTGACAAATCTTACAGATGAGTAAATATTTTGACGACATATTATCCGAAAAGCTTAAACAACTTCCTGTCTACCCAGCCATGGGTACCCTTTGGAACAAAATTGAAGCTGAGCTGGATGGAGATGAAACTATTCTGAAATACCTGTCGGAATTGCCTGTTCACGAGCCATCAGACAAGGTCTGGGAAGTTATAGATGCCCATCTGAGGGAAAATCACCGGGGCACCATTAGGAGAAAATTCCTTTATATGGCTGCAGCTGTTGCATTACTTCTATTCCTGACGGTTCCGTGGTTGGTGAAGCAAAAACTCGAAATCGTTGTGGAAAATGAGTTCCTATTAAGTGAGGGCATAAATACGCCAGATACATTTGATTTAGACAATGAAAATCCTGTTGAAATGGTCGAAAACCTGTGCAAGACAGGCGCCCCAGTATGTAAATCGGAGGCTTTCAGAGAGAAGGTTCAGTTCTATTTGGAGCTAGAAGAAGAACTCCAACAACTTGAAGCCGTGATTGACCATATTGGCGGTTCCCCCGAAATCATCCGGTCGGTTATACGCATTGAAAACCTTAAGTCAGATACTTTCCAGGAATTGATTCTGCTGGTGCATTCATGAAGATACTTAACTATATAGCCTTATGCCTGATTCTTCAGGGTGCTGGTAATCTTGCCGGTCAGGAATTGCTGCATAAAGCGTCGAAAGTCGATGAAAGGACTTATGTGAAAGGAATAAGCAAGATTAGTATTCGAGGCGAAAAGGCCTCCGTTTCGCTACATGGATGGAACAGGAGTGAAGTAAAAGTACTTCTAAGGCCCGTATCGCGGAATACGGATAAAGAGCAAGCCATTGCCGATCTGAAATACATTCGTTACGATGCTATTCAAGAAGGGAATCTGCTTGTGATCACAAATTCGTTTGAAGGAGAACTGGAGCAGTTTACCAGCAACCTGAGCATGGAGATCGAAGTTCTGGTTCCCTTTGCAATGCCGGCTCAGATCACCAACCTATATGGCCCCGTGCAGATTGAAAATCTTGCTTCTGTTTCGGCAAACGTATCTTTTGGATCACTTTCGCTTACCAGCATCAGTTCGAACTGTAGTATTGCCGTTCGCTATTCCGATATCGAGCTAAATTCCATCAGCGGAAAGCTGGATATTAAGGCGGAGAAATCCGATATCAGGGCCAAAACGCTTAGTGGCACTTCCACTATAAATTGTTCGTATGGAGAGGCACATCTGGCCCTTGTCTCAAATGGAAATCTCGCCGTGAAAGCTTACCGTACCGGGCTTACTGTAGAAGTGGATGTTTTTGAAAAATTCAGGTACCTGCTTGATGCAAAAGGTGGGAATATTAACCTGCCTCAGGGAAAAAAAATCCGGGATAAAGTAGTGAATATTCAGCCTGCGGGTGCTTCAGGGCAAATTGATCTGAGCACTTCGTATTGTGATATAAGCATAATAACTAAATGACCTTTTTATGAAGAAATTAATTTTGGCAGAGCAGGCACGAGGCATAAACCATCGCTTTCTTTTCTCTTTTAGCTTTACGCTTATGCTGCTTTTGAACATGGGAGCAAATGCGCAAAGTTTCAAAGATAGCCCCTATAACAAGCGTATCTTCAGCGTGAATACGGGTGCTGTTTTTTCTGGCGATGGTGACTGCATTGGAATTGGAACGTCCCTATCGCACCTGAAAACCATTGGAAAGCGGTTTTATGTAAGGCAGAACATCAACTCATGGATAGTTAACGGAGATAGCTGGATAGAAGGAGCCTTTGAGAATCAAACGGCCATTGATATCAGCACCGAACTGGGTATATCGCCCTTTAAAATGGGCCAACGATTTTTCAGTCTGCACGGGGGAATATGCGGGGCATTTCTTATAAATTCCAGTCCGTCTTACGGCGGTACATGGACACGCTATAATAACACCACGGGGGAATACAGCTATATGCAGTATTTCGAACAGGGCTTTGAAAAGAACTTGGATGCCGGCATCACCTTCGGCCTCAATTACCACCGGCAATTTTCTTCTACACTTTACCTCAATGCCAGGGCCGATTTCAGATCTCATTTTATAAGCGGCTCAGCCATTTCAATGATTACAGTCGGGATCGGATTTGATGCCCGTGAATTTTTTAAACGATAGACCATGAAGAAATCAATAATCCTTTTACTTTTTTTTGCGGTGAGCCTTTCCGGAATGAAATGTTTTTCGCAGCGGGACACAATATTACTTGAAACTGAATTTTCAAAGGCTCAGGATTTCAATTACCGCAACAAATACCGCTACCTCGATGTGCGGCTAAGCGATGAAGACAGGCTGTTGAAAATTGGAATCCAACCGTTTAAACCCAGCGACAATTTCAACTTCTTGGTATTTACCCTGCACGGAGGATTTGAGCAGAAAGTAAACACCTCGCTCTCGGCAATTACAGAAATCAACTCCGTGATGACCTGGTCGGGCAGTGAAGCATTTCACGAACAGGCTCTGTCGATGGGCGGCCGGTACTATTTTACCAAAAGGAAGGATATTGAACTGGGGCGCAGTGGCAACAACTGCCAGGGTGTTTATGGACTCTTTAAAATGAGCGATCTGCTCTCGCTTATGACCTTCAGACTGGATAGAGTCGACGCTGATCCATTATTGAAGGAATCTCAATTCTCGCGAAGCATAAAGGGTGCTCTTACTCCCGAAATCGGCATTGGGTTTCAGCAAAGGCTCGATTACCACCTTTATTTTGATGCCGGAATTTCCTGTAACTATAACATTCTTGAAAATGAACCCGGATTACAGATCATCTTCCTCTTCGGGGGGATATTCAGTTATACCAAATAAATCATTCTAAATGAAAGCAAATTTCTTCATACCCCTTATTTTTGCAGCAAGTTTGCTGGTTTCGTGTACACCTGACGACAGCACCTCACCGGTGGCCATGTTTGCTATGGAAACGACCCCCCGGTATATGTTCAAGGTAAACCTCGATGCGTCAGCCTCATTTTCATTGGAAGATGATGATTTCCTTGAGTATCGCTGGGATATTAATGGCGACCATCTCGAATGGGAAACGGGATGGCAGAGTTCGCCTTACCTCACTGTTCTGTTTCCGTTTACTTCCAGCGGGTATATCGGGCTCCAGGTAAGGAACAGCTCCGGTAATATCACGGAATTGTATCAGGGATTTTATGCCTTCGAAGATTTTTATGTCAGCGATACCTATTCCGACCTGGACATTGATTTCAGGAATATACGCTACCATTTTTTTCAAACCAATTATTCCCATTCCTGGAAGTGGGCTTACGATAATATCCAGCTTCCTTCATCGGATGGCTGGTATAACTTTCCCTTGGGTATTGAACGCTCTGAATTCGGTAGCCTGATGCCCTGGGATGTGGCCGATACACTGGAGCAATTTTATAACCTGCCCACAAGGGCCAACTGGCAAAAGATGATCGATTACTGTGGAGGAGTCGGACTGGCCGGATTTAACCTGCAAGTTAAGGCAGAGCATGGACTGCAACTCAGCTGTCCGGGCATTATTATTGATGGGCAACTTCAGGAAAAAGGCAAAAGCGGTTATTACTGGACAGGTGACGAATATGATGCTAATTCGGCCTATGCCCTGAGGATTTCGGTAAATATTGACAGCTGCGGATTTGTAATTCTGGACAAATCAAGCCGGGCATCGGTAAGGCTTATGTTTGAACATTTTCAATACTATAATTAAACCAAAATTATGAACAAACTCATTATTGCATTTATACTCCTTACAGGGTCAAGTAATCTCCATTCGCAGGAAAGAGCATCTGTCATGTTTACAGGCTCGTTTGTAAGTTTTCCAGAATTCCGTATGAAGGGTGCCGGATACACGCTTTCTTTCCAGCAGCATTTCCTTCCGAAGTTTGCTGTTGAACTAGGAGCAGGGTATGCCCTGGCATCGCACACCATATTAAGAGGTGAAATAGTAAATAATGTCCGTTTACTGGAATTGAATTATCATCATGCCGGGTATAACTTCTACGCAGCACCTGTACTCAAAATAGGCAATGGCAAGGCCCTAAGTCTGGACCTTTTTGCCGGGGTTGTTATTAATTACCAATCCAATGTTTTGGATGAAAGCCATTATGAGATGCCGGAAAGTCCTGACTATATAGGAAGGATAACGGATATAGTTTACGACAATAAAGTTGTAGAAGGTACATTTCCCGGAGGAATTGTGGGTTGTAGGATAAAAGCCCGAACAGGCGAAAGATGGAGGGTGTTTGGAAGTTTAAGTGCTATGGGAATTCCAAAAGGGGTTTCGTCGGTAAATGCAGGTCTGGGGGTTCAATTCAGTTGGTAATTATTGTGAATCCTTAAACCCTCAAGGAAAAATCCCTATTATATAGTTCGGCTTTCCCATGAGATTTTTTGAGTCGAAAAGTCAAATGTAGCGCTTCACTGATCCTAGATTATGGGATTTTCTAAAAAGCAAAACCCTCCCGCTTAAGCAGAAAGGCTTTTATTTTTGACATAGCGGTAACTCGAGTGTTTTTTAATTTGATGAAAAACGCAACGGAGCAAACTCATTTGCTTTTCCATTGCGTTTTACAATTAAAGAATGATTCTTAATCCTCGGCTATTTCTCTTTTCTCAAATTGTTTCAATGTTAGTACTATTGAATAATAGCAAAACACTATCAAAACAGGCACGGACAGGTATAATATAATTGATGTTAGATACATAGTTTTTCCTCCTAATAAGTGTGTGTTTCTGTTTCCATTTCCTGAGGATCAATTTTTTTGTTGTTAATTGACCGCCAGGCATAGAAAATATATGCTAGAACAAATGGAACCAAAAGCGAAACATAGCTCATGGCAGTTAGAGTGTAATGACTTGAAGATGCATTCTGTATATTCAGAGAGCTTTGCATGTCGGTAAGTGAAGGGTAAAAGCAGGTATTGTTAAATCCGGCAAGGATAAACACAGCAAAAACTGTAAGTACCGTTCCTAACCCTGAAAACCAGATCGCATTTTCGAAATTGCTAAACAGTGATTTGATAATCCCAAAAAGCACAAGTACAACCCCTAATAAAAGAATGATCGTATTTACAGGCATTTCAAGAAGATTGTGCAGGTATTTGTACTTCTCTTTTACAACTATCATGGTAGCAGGATCGTAAGCATATCCCTCTAAAAAAAGCAACTTTATGAGCCAGTAAAGGAAAAATATCAGGAAAAGTAAGGTGTTCATCCATAATACAGACTGTGCTTTCTCCAGAATTCCTGATTCATCAACGCTCTTTTGAATATAATGAATGGCGAGTATCCTTGTAAGGAAGAAAATTGCAAGCCCCAGAGCAACATTATGAGGGTTTGTAACTGCTTCAAGACCATACCATTTTGTACTCCATTCAGAATAATTCATGTCGCTGACAACAAAATTAGCTCCATTAAAAAAGGTGCCCACTGCGGTTCCAATAAGTACTGTTCCTAAAATCCCATTAATAATCAGAAATATATCATAAGTTTTCTGACCAAATACATTATTGGGCTTTGTTCTGAATTCATAGGCTATGGCTTGAATAATAAAGCAAAACAGGATAGCCATCCATACCCAGTAAGCTCCGCCGAAACTTGTTGAGTAGAACAATGGAAACGATGCAAAAAAAGCTCCCCCGAAAGTAACCAGTGTTGTGAAAGTAAACTCCCATTTACGGCCAAAGAGATTTGCAAGGATCTTTTTCTGAGCATTATCCTTACCAAGAGTTAGTAACAGAGTTTGTCCGCCCTGAACGAACATAAGAAATACAAGGAGACTAGCCAGTAAGGATACGATAATCCACCAATACTGCTGAAGTGCGAGATGTGAAAGATTTTCAAACATGTTATTTTCCTCCTTCTTCTTTAGGTCCGATTTTTATTTGTTTTACCAATATACTAACCTCTGCAATTGCCAAAGCGGTGAAAACCACAGCAAAAAGCCAGAAAGTAATCTGAACTGCGCTTGCATCGATTTTTGAAACTGCCGCAACGGTTGGCATTAAATCCTGGATTACCCAAGGCTGTCTTCCTACTTCAGCAACAATCCATCCTGCTTCACTTGCAATATAGGGTAATGGTAAACTTATAAGTGCTAGTTTAAGGAACCATTTTTTATTCGCGATTGTATCCCTGTAAACAAAAAGCAGACTCAAAGCAAAAAACAGTACAAAATAAAAACCAAGCATCATCATTACTTTAAAACTATAAAAAGTGAGAGGCACATTAGGAATAAGGCTATTTACGTCATTCAGATAACCGTAGCCAAAATACCGGAAAAATTCCTCTTTGTAAGTTTTATCGTAAAATTTCGCCTTATATGAATCGTAGGCTAAAAGATCCTTCGCTTTTTTAGCATCTTTCATGGCCCTTAAATCAGCAATTGCTATTTTCCCCCGTCGTATTTTTTCTTCTGCCGACATTATACCATGTTTCTCATTTCCTTTTGTCAGATCAGCAATACCGGGCACAAAAGCCTGCCAATTGCCGTAGGCCATGTAAGATAAGAGATTGGGGATTTCAAGAATGAAATGATAATCTTTCAGAGTTTCATCATCCAGATTTTCCGATTCACTTGAGAGTATCCCTAAAGCAATTAGCCCTGCACCTCTCTGTCCATGAAATAAACCTTCGATAGCGGCAAATTTCATTGGCTGCGTTTTAACGATTTCACGTGTTGTGCTATCGCCGGAGAAAATGAGATAAATTGAAGTGATTAATCCAAATATCGAAGCAACAAGTATGCTTCTTTTTGCAAACCATGTTTCTCTCTTTTTGATGAGAAACCATGCGCTGATTCCTATTACAAAGATGGAAGCAAGCACATAACCGGAGCTAATGGTATGAGTAAATTTATTAACCGCAGATGGGGAAAACAATACATCCCAGAAGCTCACCATTTCATTTCTTGCTGTTTCGGGATTGAACTGCATACCTACCGGATTTTGCATCCAGGCATTTGCAACCAGAATCCACAAAGCGGAAAGATTTGCACCAATAGCAACAAGCCATGTGGAAGTTAAATGGAATCGCTTACTTACCTTATTCCATCCAAAAAACATGACCGCGACAAATGTCGATTCGAGGAAAAAAGCCATGATTCCTTCTATCGCCAGAGGTGCTCCGAAGATATCTCCTACAAACCATGAATAATGCGACCAATTAGTCCCGAATTCAAATTCAAGAATAATGCCAGTAGCAACGCCTATGGCAAAATTAATCCCGAAAAGGGTCATCCAGAACTTGGTAAGTTTTTTCCAACGCGGATCACCGGTTCTGACATAAATTGACTCCATAATTGCCATCAGAAATGACAATCCAAGAGTAAGTGGCACAAATAGCCAGTGGTAAATGGCGGTAAGAGCAAATTGCCCTCTCGACCAGTCTACCAGGGATAGATCTACATTTTCAAGCATGGTTAGTTTTATTTAGTTAATTGATCTAAGACGTATTCACTTCGTTGTTCATCGGTATCAAAATTTCGTTTTAGCAGATCAGGAAAGAAAAAGATTTTGAGAATAACAAACATGATAAAAAGCTTCACAAGGATAATAAGCCATACCTGTCTCCCCCAGCGAGGCATTTCGCGGAAACCTGTGTAATAGAAAATGAAAACCTGTTTTATTTTCCGAAACATATACAAATATAATAATTTGCTGGTATATTAAAAGTAGTTGGCAGGGATTGAAGATTAACAACCCAACCTGTCATTATCAGGCATTAAGTAATCATCAGAATTGAAACTGGAGATAATCGCTGGGTTCCCGTGGGTTCTGGACGGGCATTTCAGACTGCTAAAACTCCAAATATGTCAATGCAGAAACTACTAATTGAATTATCCCTTTATCTGCAATAGTTGCAATCTTAGCAGCAGAATCATAAAATAGTTCACGTTCACCTAGTAAATCGATAACCACATTTGTATCAAGAAAGAGTTTGTCTTTCATTTGTATTTCTCTGATAAATAATCACCATAAGCTTTTTTATAATCATAATCATCAGGAAGTTTAATACCTGTTCTCATGCTCTTAACAAAAAATGAAATTTCAATATCTTCATCCGATTGAGGGTTCTCTTTCTCTATCAATGCTTTTAAGTAGGACTCTATCAGGCGAGAAAGACTTCTTTGATGTGACGTTGCATATTCTTTTGCTTTGTCGATCACATTCTTATCTTATTTTAATGTCAATTTCGCATCCATATTCCATTAATTTATACGTGCAAATATAGCTTATTAATCCGTGCAAATAAAGTTTTCCCTCCCTTCAAATTTGCGCATATAAGCAGAATTAAGGATTCTTTTTTAATGAAAACAGTGAATATAATCACCATATTCATTATAATTTGGTGATTATATTCTCTGAGTTTCAACGATCTGCCGGAATGTTTATTCCAATAAAAAATTTACCGGATAAGTATATTGCACCGAAACTGCCTTACCCCTTTGCTTTCCGGGTGTCCAAAGTGGAGAACCTTCTAAAATGCGTATTGCTTCCTTATCAAATGCTTCTACTGAGGGAACAACAACCTTAACATCAGTAACTTTTCCGGTTTCATTTACAGTAAACTGCACAATCGTGCGACCTGTTATCTTGTTTTTCTTTTCAGCTTCTGGATATACTAAAATACCGTTGATATACTTACGGAATTCCTGTGAAGGTTCCCCACCGTTGAATTTTGGCATTTCTTCAACAATATTAAACACCTGACCTATTGCAGAATCACTAACTGACATCATACTGGACTTACTTATACCATTTTGACTCCGTGGGTTCAACCAAGATCCGGAATCCTTGTAATTGGGTTTTAACCGTTTGAGATTCTTTGGTTTTATCATGAGTAGTTCCCGTATGACTTGAACTATTAATGGTTTTATTATGTATATCAGTCGTCGGAACCGTTGAAATTTCATTAGTACTAATAATAGTAGTGACATTTATTACAACCTCTATGCCATCCTGTCTCTCCTTCTTTTGAATATCACTAAGATGTGTTACGCTAATGCCTTTAACACTTCTCGGATCCAGATTTTGAAACGTCTCTGCGGTTTGTTTTTTACCATCAATAATAATTAGCTTTTTGGCTTCATCGATTGTGGTAAACTCGGGATGATATGTTTGCCTAATTCTAACCGAATTGCTGGTTTCCTTATTTTGAATATCATCAACAACAACAGAATTTTGCTCTGTGGCCTTTTTCTTTGTAGTTATAACGTACATGTCTTTCCCACCGGGCTTTCCAAACCTGTCAAAGCTCTTGATCGAGGCGATGTCGTCCTTATTAATCTCGTCAATATTAGTGTAGTTTGTTTTTACCCCATCAACAATAAAAACCGGTGGAATCAGATTTACCACTTCCCTTTCAAGTACAACAAACCGGTATTCTCCGGGTTCAAACCAATGGGATTGGGATTTATATCCTATATGTGAAAATACAACTTCTTCCCTCTCTTTCAACTCCAGCAAATATTCCCCTTCCTTTCCCACAACTGCGCCTGTTGTGGCGTTTTTTATCACCAGGGTGGAGCCAATTGCAGGCTGTCCGGTATCTGCAAATACAACTTTACCACTAATGGAAGTACCGTGCCTGGCTTTACCAACAGCAAAACCCAATGAAATCAAAATTGCCGGAATAAGTATCCCAACCTTTATGATTCCTGAACGAATGGAATGTGATTTTTTCATCATTTCGAATCTGTTTTTTATAAAAGAATTGTTGAATTGTTGTGACAGGCTGAAAACCTCCACCCCCATAGTCTGGTTCAGAAGCTGTATGCGGTAATGGGTAGGATCAGCTCCGCCCTGCAAAGCCTCACGATCGGCAAGGTGTTCGTGGTTTTCCTTCAGCATCCGGGCAAAAAGCCAGGTAAAGGGATTAAACCAGGTAGCAAGGATGACAAACTCCATGATAATAAGATCAATATAATGGAGCTGGCGAACATGTGCCTTTTCGTGAAGCAAAATGGAATTGATGTCCTCAGAATTTTTAAGGCTTTCAGGAAGAAAAATCCTCGAGAAAACTGCAAAAATCTCGTCATTAACCGAATAAGCTACCCCTTTTTCTTTTCGGTCGGCTTTTCTCCAGACATTGTTCCACTTCAAAATCAGAAATATATTACGAAACAGTAGAATCAAAGCTCCACAGAAGTACAGAGCAAGCATTACGGTTGGCCAGTTTATGGGTGAGGTTTCAGCGATTTCAGGAGCAATAACCGTTTCTGCAGGAACAAATTGTAGTTCATCCGTTTCGAATACAGGAGTGCTGTACTCGACAATTTCCGGGCTTTTCAGGGCAAGCAGCGGGATAAGGAATGCGATTATTAGTCCCCCGAGAAGAAAAAACCGCTTAAGACGGAGAGCAGCATCTTTCCTGAGGAAAAAATAATATGTTATGGCAAATAAAGTTATGCCAAGACATGCCTTCATAATATACAAAGTGTAACTATTCATTTTTTAATTTTTTGTTCATTTCCTTTTGTAGCTCGGTAAGCATTTTTTCCAGTTCTTCCATGCTGATGTCATTTTCCTTTGCGAAAAATGTGGCCATTCCAGAAAACGAACCGTTAAAATAGCTTCCTACAAAATCCTTTAGTTGTGCATTGGAATATTCCCTCTTGCTCACCAGAGGAAAATAGAGATATGTACTGCCATAAGACTTATGGGATACGAAGTTCTTTTTCTCAAGGACCCGGATAACCGTTGATACTGTAGTATATGGGGTTTGCGGATCCTCAAGTTGTGAAATAATGTCTCGCACGAGAGCCTCTCCCAGCCTCCAGAGGATAAGCATTATTTCTTCTTCTGCTTTGGTTAGTTTTTTCATCTTTATATGGATTTGAGAATTTCATAAATCAAATGTATTACTATTTTTTACGTTTGTCAACTATATTTGCAGTTAGTTTTGAAAATATTTTTTAATATATTAACATTCAATGTTTTATACAAATTAAATTAGTAATAAAATAAAACAAAATGCATTAAAAAAATTAACCGCTTCAAAACAGAGCTTCGGGGAACTTACCCCTTAGACATTAGAATTAATCAAACATTATTGATTAATGCCTCCAAATTTTTGGATTATTAGCAATGTATTTTTGAATGTTATTGAAAGCATTATCATCTTTTATAATTCGATCATGAAATCGCTCCTGCCATTCAAAATTTTTCATTCCCATTTTTCGGGCGTGGGTAGTTAAAGCAGATTTAAATTAAACTCATATTTAACACGCATTTAATGCTCTGTTTAACAATATTATAATCACATTTTATATCTGCAATTTCCAATTTCCTTCCAAATAAGCCCTTCTATTTAAATTCATTTTAATAATGAGCTTGTGTTTGTTATCTTTGGCTTCATTGGAAATCGGCATAATTTTGTATATTTAACCCTAACTAATTGATATCATTGCCATGAAGTATTTAAGTTTAGTATTTATTGGTTCTTTTCTATTTGCTGGTTCTTTTCTATATTCTCAGACTCCCTTATCCTCTCCCCCTGTAGAAATAGGCTTTTTAGAAAAGCAGGGACAATATGTTGCCCTTGATACCCGATTAATAAACGAAAAGGGTGACACTGTTTATCTGCGCGACATTATCAATAAGCCAACAATTTTAAATCTGGTATATTATCGTTGCCCGGGCACCTGTAGCCCTCTGATGTGGGGAGTTTCCAAATTCATTGATGAGGTGGATCTTGAAATGGGCAAGGACTATCAGGTTCTTACCATAAGCTTCGATCCTACCGAAAGTATCGATCTTGGAATAAAAAAGAAGGCCAATTATGTTAGCAGCCTGAAACATAAAGATCGTGCAGATTTTTGGTATTTCTTTGTATCGGATAGTGCCAATATTGCTAATTTGTGTGAATCGGTTGGTTTTCATTACAGATGGATCAATACTGCTTATGTTCACCCGACCGGCTTAATAGCCTTAGCAACTGACGGTAAAATAACCCGCTATCTCAGAGGCATGGAATTTCTTCCCTTTGATATTAAAATTACCATGGTCGAAGCTGCAAATGGAAAGATCGGACCAAGCATAAACAGATTATTAGCTATTTGTTATGATCAAAAAGGAAACGATTTTGTTTTTAATGTTTTAAAGGTCTCGGGAATTGTCATTGCATTTTTTATTATTGTAATATTTCTGATTCTGTTTTTATCAAAGAAAATCAATAAATAAAAGGGATAAAATATGAGTGCTCATACCATCACCCCTGAACCCAGTTATCTGGAATATAAGGGTAAGTACAAAGGGATTTTCGCATGGATTCTTTCCACCGATCACAAAAGAATTGCAATGCTTTACCTTTATTCAATCATGTTATTTTTTCTTGTAGGCGCTTCCCTTGGCCTTCTGATGAAATTCGAACTGATAGCTCCGGGTAAAACAATAATGGAGGCACAGACCTATAACGCCTTTTTTACTCTTCACGGCATCCTAATGATTTTTGCTGTGGTAATACCAGGACTACCAGCCGTTTTCGGAAACTTTTTGCTCCCGATTATGATTGGAGCCAAGGATGTTGCCTTACCCCGGCTGAATCTTTTCTCGTGGTATTTGTATGTTGTCGGAATCGTACTGGTTTTAATTTCGCAATTTGCAGGTGCAGGTCCTCCTGATACTGGCTGGACATTCTACGCTCCCTACAGTTTCCGTACAGCTGGAAATATGCTACCAGCGGTTCTTGGCGCGTTTGTTCTTGGGTTTTCATCCATTTTAACTGGATTAAATTTTATTGTAACGATTCACCGTATGCGCGCACCGGGAATGGGTTGGTTTAAAATGCCTTTATTCCCATGGACTCTATACGGCACAGCCTGGATACAGCTTCTGGCAACTCCGGTTGTAGGCGTTACCCTGCTTATGGTGGTTGCTGAAAGAACCTTAAATATTGGTTTTTTTGACCCAGCTTTAGGTGGCGACCCGGTTTTATATCAGCATTTGTTCTGGATTTACAGTCACCCTGCGGTTTATATCATGATCCTTCCTGCCATGGGTGCTATTTCTGAAATAATTCCCACTTTCTCCCGAAAATCAATTTTCGGATACAAATTTATGGTTGCTTCAACCCTTGGGATTGCCTTTGTTGGCTATTTTGTATGGGGGCATCACATGTTTACTTCTGGTATGAGCAACACAGCAATGTATACTTTCTCCCTTCTAACCTTTCTGGTGGCTATTCCCAGCGCAATTAAAGTTTTTAACTGGGTTTCGACCATGCATAAAGGTTCAATTGATCTGCAGACACCATTCCTTTGGGCACTTGCATTTATCTTTGTATTTATGGTAGGTGGATTTACCGGACTGGTACTTGGTTCGCTGGCAGCTGATGTGCATCTTCATAATACTGCATTTGTTGTTGCCCATTTCCATTTTATTGTTTTCGGGGGAACCGGATTTGCCTTTTTCGCCGCAATTCACTACTGGTTTCCAAAAATATATGGCAGAATGTATGACACAAAATGGGCAAATACAGGATTGGTAATGTTTTTCATTGGCTTTATTACTTTATATATGCCTATGTTTTATCTGGGATTTATGGGAATGCCAAGAAGATATTATGATTACGACGAAGTTTTTCACGGTGGAAACATTGTTTCATCAATGGGTTCGTGGATGCTTATAGCCGGATTATCAATTATTATCATTAATCTCTTTCGTTCGGCCAGATCAGGACCAAAAGCACTCGCTGATCCATGGGGAGGCAAAACTCTGGAATGGACAGTTGCTTCACCTCCCTCTCTGGAAAACTTTGAAGAAATACCCACTGTAACCAAAGGACCTTACGATTATACACAAGATTAATTATGGACACACATAGAGATGATGTAGGCTCTAAAATCGGGATGTGGCTTTTCCTCCTGACAGAGATGCTCCTGTTTGGAGGACTATTCATTGTATATTCCGTTTATCGTTTCAGAAATCCCGAAGCCTTTCATCTGGCTGCTGAGGAACTGAATGTTTTTGTTGGGACATTGAACACTGCCATTTTGCTAATCAGCAGCGCAACCGTTGCAATGTCGATAACTGCAATTCAGCTAAAAAACAAAAAACTTTCACTCGTTTTACTTGGCATTACAATTGCACTAGGTCTGGTTTTTCTGGTAAATAAATACTTTGAATGGGGAATAAAAATTGAGCATCATATTTATCCCGGCTCAGAAATCCTTGCACTTCGCGGACATGGGGATGTGCTATTCTTTGGATTATATTATTTCATGACGGGGCTTCATGCCTTGCATATTATTGCGGGCTTGATTTTTATCGGATTTGTTTTCGTTCGCATTTATAAAAACAAAATCGATTCCGGTAATTTCGCTCTTCTTGAAAACTCGGGGTTATACTGGCATCTGGTAGATCTGATCTGGATATTCCTGTTCCCCCTATTCTACTTAATCACATAATTTTCGTCCCGATGGAAAATGAAAAACATCATATTGTTCCGTACATAACCTATTTGCTAGTCCTAGCATTTTTGCTCGCACTAACAGCGATTTCTGTTGCAGTTACCCAGATCAACCTTGGAGCCCTGACAATAACAATAGCTCTGTTCATAGCCTGCGTGAAATCGACTTTGGTTCTTAGTATTTTCATGCACCTACGATCCGACAATAAAATGTACTCTTTCATGGCCATTGGTGTTATTCTGCTTATTGGAGTGCTTATATTTATTACCTTTTTAGACTACCTTTTTAGATAAGAAATTATGTATTCATCCAACGTACCAGACGCATCGAATTTCGTATCAAGTTTTGATACAGCTTTTTACTCCGTGATTGGAGTATCAATTTTTCTACTTATTGCTATTACCTTTCTCATGTTGTATTTCGTATTTAAATACAACCGGAAAAAGAACAAAATAGCTTCAAATATTGAAGGTAATACCAAACTTGAAATCGTTTGGACTGTAGTACCTACCATTCTTGTACTTGCCATGTTTTATTTTGGATGGGCAGGTTGGGAGCCAATGAATAAACCGCCAAAAGACGGATTAAAAGTTACTACTATTGCCAGGATGTGGAATTTCTCTTTTCTCTATGAAAATGGGAAACAGAGCGATGAACTTGTTGTTCCTGTTGGAGTACCCGTTAAGCTAAAACTTGTCTCAGCCGATGTATTACACAGCGTTTTCATCCCTGCTTTTCGTATCAAGGAAGATATTATTCCCGGAAGAGATAAATTGATGTGGTTTATTCCACAGCGTGAAGGAAGCTACGATTTGTATTGTGCCGAATACTGTGGTTTAAAGCATTCTTACATGGGAGCCAATTTAAGAGCCATCCCGAAGGTTGAATTTGATAAATGGTACACCGATACAACAGCCACGAAATCTACTGCTGACCCGTCTGTACCTGGCTCAGAAGGGCTTGCAATATTAAAAGCCCAGGGCTGCAATGCCTGCCACTCATCAGACGGCACAAAAATTATTGGGCCAAGTTATTTAGGTATATGGGGAAGGCCTGTCGTTGTTGTTCGCGGAGGACAGGATGTTACAGTAATTGCAGATTCAGCCTACATTAAGAGATCAATTTACGAACCAAATTTTGAGGTGGTTAAAGGATATCAGAAAGGTCTTATGCAGACTTACGATAAATCTGTATCAGCGAAAGATTTAGAGAAAATTATTGAATACTTGCAAACACTGGAGGAATAAACACAAGCCGTGAAATTTCAGGACTATCTCCAGTTAAGTAAAATCCGTATTATGTTGCCGGTTGCGTTTACCGGTTTTACAGGATATTTCATATTCCAACCTATATTAAACGTTGAAATTCTACTTGTGAGTCTTGGTATATTGCTGCAAGCCATTGCATCTTCAGTGTTAAATCAGCTTCAGGAAGTTGATCTTGACAGAAAGATGAACCGCACTCATAACAGGCCTTTGCCTACAGGCAAAATCACCATCATTTCAGCAATTTTATTTTTTTTGCTTACCCTTGTTTCAGGAACACTTCTCATATACTTTTTCGGAAACCTATTGGCCACACTGGTTGGGCTATTTACAATATTCTGGTATAATGTTATTTACACATATTCCAAGAGACTTACAGCTTTTGCAGTTGTTCCCGGATCATTAACAGGAGCTCTTCCTCCATTTATAGGTTGGGCAGCAGCCGGTGGTTATTTGCTTGATAAACCTATTGTTTTACTGGGATTCCTTCTGTTTATCGGACAGGTTCCCCATTTCTGGCTACTGATTCTTAAGTATGGAGAAGAATATGGAGGGGCAGGAATTCCGAGTCTCACAAATGTTTTAAGTCGTCCGCAGATCAACAGACTGAGTTTTACCTGGGTAGTAACTTCAGCAATATCAGCACTATTTCTTTCCTATTTTGAAGTTATCCATTCAAAAGTAATAATTGTTTTGCTTCTGATTTCTACATTTTATCTGATCTGGTCCTTCAGGGGAATGATTACCGGACCCGATAGTAAAATTCCTTTCAGGAAAAATTTCATTCTACTAAATTCTTACTTTTTACTGATCCTGATTTTTTTAATTGCCGATAGAATCGTTTCTCCCATTTAATAATACGATGCCCAATAATTTACTATCTTCGTAAGGTTAGGTAAATACTATATTTCCCAAAATGAGGATTTGAAAATATGAGTGAGAACTTCTTTTCCGATATATTGTTACCCATAACCCTTGCTGTGATTACGCTTGGAATGGGTCTTGCTATTGAGGGAAAGGATTTTACAGGAATTTTTCGGAGACCGAAATCCATCATCACAGGCTTACTGGCTCAAATGATAATCCTTCTCCTAATTGCATTTGGAATAGCCTACTTTGCTGATATTGACCCGGTTTACAAAGTTGGTTTGATCATAATTGCAGCTTGTCCAGGAGGTGCTGCCTCTAATCTTGTAAATTTTATGCTTAATGGGAATGTGGCGCTTTCACTTTCCATTACCATTGTTAACTCCCTCCTTACTCTTATCACTATTCCTCTCATAATCAGGACAGGACTTGAGATTTACCTTGGTGAATCGGCGGTAATTCATTTACCCTATGGGGAAACTATTCTCAATATTTTCCTTATTGTTGCCCTGCCAGCAGCTATTGGAATTACTATTCGCTATTTTTTCAGGGGATTTGCTATTGGGCTTGAAAAACCTTTAAGGTATTTATTACCAGTTATGCTTTTTGTTGTATACAGCGGAGTATTATTTATCGACAAAGGAGCTAAAACTCTCCATTTGAAAGACTATCTGAATCTTTACCCTCATGCCATACTTCTGAATGTTTTGTCGATGCTGGCTGGATGGTACGTTGCAAGAGTAATTGGTCTGAAACGTAAAAACCAATATACAATTGCAGTTGAAGTGGGACTGCAAAACAGCACTCTGGCAATTTTTATAGCAGCAACACTTTTATCGAGTCAACAGATGGCCGTAGTTCCTATTATTTACGGCTCTTTTTCCTTTTTTACAACCTGGGGAATTGGATACCTGATGAAGCGTTTCACCAAAGAAGGACTAGCAAAAAAAGCAGTAGAAGAAAATCGGAAATAACCCCATATAATTTTCTATAGGCAAAAATTCGCGGAAACATTAAAATAATCAGCATTGAGGCAGAAATGAGTATCAAAGGTAAAACATGGTTTAGCTTAGCTCCCAAAAAGATATATGCTGTAAGGGCTATAAGAATGGACAGGGTCAGTGAATAAACAGCCATATTCATTGCATATTTGAGTCCGAAATTAATCACAATTGATCTGTTACCGTCGATTTCATCGGCTTCCCTTTCATAAATGCTGTAAATCAATACATTTCCAAGGATGACCAATCCAAAAGCAGCAATTTGGATAAACTGCACAGGACTTATTATATCCCCGGCGTAAATGACAGGTCCGCCCCAAACAGCCAAAGTGTAAATTACAGCAATCCACAATTCTTTGATAAAAAACCATTTAGATTCCTTTTCATAATAACGGTTTAACAGCAAATAAATCATCACTGCAAACCCCGGAGCTATGCCAAATTCAATAATATTCAGTTCGAGTCTGTAAAGAATCAACCTGAAAGTAAAGATCACTACCAGCAGAAAAATGAGAATTATGGGGATTTTGTAGGAGTTGAAGAAATTGTGCGTTTCCGAGGTTGACTTCCCTCGGGTCTTTGCTCCGTCCATTAAATGATCAGCAATGTAAATGAGCCACACCACAAGCCCGAGAACGGTATAATGACTGCGCGGCAGGCTTACGTTCATAACTGAGGATGCAAAAACGAGCGAAGCCAGCACTCCAGCGACAATATCGATCGAGAAAACTCGGATGAAGAAGTAAATCCTGGAGAATACCATCGGGTGTAAATGCTTTTTATAATGTTAGTCAGATATTTGAAAAATACTGCATTCTACCCACCTATTGAAAATGGTGATTTAAACTCTCATCAATATACGGATGGTTTGCGGGGATAATCTTTGCCTTGCCAAGTGCTGTTGCTGTTACTAAAGCAAACAACCCAGCATAGCCCAAAAACATTCCTGCCTCTACAAAGCCAAATTGAAGAACCCCAGTGGTACCGGGCATAATTTGAAGATAGAGATCAATATATTGCCCGATAATAAGAAACAAAATAACCACAAGAATGACATTTCTGTTTTTACTTGCTTTCACCGGAAGTAACAAAATAAACGGAACTGCCCAATTCAAAATGATATCAAGGAAGAATAGCGATTGCCAACCTTTTTCCCAGCGGACGGAAAAGTAGATGGTCTCTTCAGGTATATTACCGTACCAGATAATCATAAACTGAGCAAACCAGAAATATCCCCAAATAATTGCAAGCATAAACAGATATCTTCCGAAATCGTGAAGGTGAAATTTATTTAGGAACGGGAAATATCCATTGGCATTTAAAATCAAAATAATTAGGATCAGAATTGAAGAGCCATGCAGAAAAGCGGCTACCATATTTTTAAGTGCGAATAAGGTACTATACCAATGTGCATCAATCGACATGATCCAGTCAATTCCGGCAAATGAAAATGTGATTGCAAGAATAAATACAAAAACTTTTGAATAAAACTCACTCTTTTCAAACCATTTTGTTCCTCCCTCGAGATCTTCCATCAAAGAAAATTTGCGAAGTGTGCGGGAAAAGAAAATCCATAGAGCAAAAAACACCAGCATCCGAATAAAGAAGAACGGGACATTCAGGAAGGGTGATTTGTGAGATAAAAGTCCGTCTTCAGCAACAGCCTCTTCATGGCTCCAATGATACAGACTATGAGTTCCAAAATACAAAAGCAGAAAAAACACCGCAGCAAAAGGAAGCCACGACATCATTGCTTCCGGAACCCTCTTGAATCCTGCCGACCAGCCAGATTGAGAAATATACTGAATCACGAAGAAAAAAGCTCCTCCCATTGAAAGAGAAAAGAAATAATAATTATTCAGCAGATAATTTGCCCATGTTCTGTCAGGATCACTTAGAAATCCGAGCGTAACTGATACTAAGCCTAAAACGATCAGAACACCTGTAATAATCCTGAAGATTTTACCGGATTTAAAGTATTCCCTGCTTGCAGAGATTTCTTGCGTGTGTTGAGTTTCCATAATCTTTTAGTACTATCGTATCTGAACAGTATCTGAAATTCCTTTAAAATTTTTCTGTAGATCTTCACGAATGAATTGAATCAGTTTCCAACGATCATCAGGTTTTATCTGGGAGCCATGAGGACCCATGGAAACAAATCCCAAAGTAATAGAATGGTAAATTTCTCCATCCTTAAGATTCTTTGCAACATCATTCACCAATGACCTGGGTTTTAAAGGATATAATCCGGAAGTATAAAGTTTCCCGGTACCATTTCCATCAGCGCCATGACATTGCAGGCAATAGACCGTATAAATTCGCTTTCCCCGCACTAGATTTTCCGGAGTTGACTGAAAAGGATTAACTAATTCTCTGCCTGCTCTGGCTCTCTCTCCCTCGAGAAGAGAATAACCGAAACTTGTTATTTCGCGGGATACCGTTCCTTTTACAGGATCACGAAAGGTCTTTCCATCAGCAAAATTTGGATTCGGCGAATAGGTTTCATACGCTGTTGAATAGAACATATCAGGGAAGTAATCCCAGCCTGGATGGTTTCTGTTCCTGTCACATGAGACTGTTAAAACCGACAGAAATGACAGGATCAAAACTATATGAGCAACTTTTAATTTTTGAAATATGTGCATACAGCTATTATTTTATTCCGTTTATCTCTTTATCAATTATTTCAACTGCACCTGATTCTTTCATTATTCTTCCCGCTTCTTTGGATGCGTTATTGTCTAATCCGCTTGCATCAAGAACAAGGATAAATTTATCGTCTGTGGCTCTCTCATCGAAAATCACTGGTTCCTGGCCTGGAAATAATTTAGAGCGAATTGAAAATGTAAACAAACTGGTGATAGTTACAGTAAGAATTGTAAGTACAATTGTAATGACAATGAACGACGGAAATGAATTGAAAGGTTTTCCACCATAATTTACCGGCCAGTTCACAACTGAAGTATAATATAGAAATGCCAAAACGCTCAATGCACCTGTGATCCCGTAAATAAGACCAGCGGTTGGCAGTTTTGACTTACGCTTCAGCAAATGCAAAACCTCATGAATAGGGTAAGGCGTAAAGACATCATAAATTGCGAGTTTCTTTTCCTGAAGGGATTTGATTGACGCTATCAGTGTCTTCTCTTCATCAAACACTCCTATTTTATAAACTCCGGCCATTTCTTTGCTTTTTAAATTAAAATACCTCTTATGCGATAATTAGTATAAATTAACTTTTTTTATATCCCTTTAACTAATCATCTACTTTAGAACCAATATTCAATACTCCCTTTACCTCCGATATTGCGATCATTGGAATATATCTGAAGAACAGCAGCACACCGGTAACAAATAGTCCGATTGTTCCAACATAAACTCCCACCTCAATAAGAGTTGGAGAATAGGTAGCCCAGTTTGAAGGTAGAAAATCGTTTGCAAGTGAGGTAACAACGATATTAAAACGCTCAAACCACATCCCAAGATTTATTGCCAGTGAAATAAGCAACAAACCCCATGTGCTTTTCCTTATTTTTTTGAACCAGAACAGCTGCGGAATAAATGCATTGCAGATTACCATCCCCCAGAATTGAACCGAATATTCACCTGTTACGCGACTCTTGAAAAAAGTGTACATCTCATATTCATTTCCCGAATACCAGGCCATAAAAACCTCAGTCGCATAGGCCGTTCCCATGATAAGTGAAATGAAAGTAAGAATGCGGGCAATTGCATCCATATGATTATCCGTAATGTAATCGGTAAGTTTGTAAACTTTCCTTACAACAACCATCAGAGTCATAACCATTGCAAAACCTGAAAAGATAGCCCCAACCACAAAATATGGTGGAAATAAGGTAGTATGCCAGCCGGGAATTACTCCAACTGCAAAGTCTGTTGATACGATTGAATGTACCGAAACCACCAATACCGCAGCAATTCCACCTAAAATAAAACTCAAGGATTCAAAACGTATCCATTCGTGACTTCCACCGGTCCATCCCATGCTGAAAAAACCGTAAACTGCCTTCTTAATTTTGGAAGTGGTTTTATCACGGATGGTAGCAAAATCGGGCAACATACCCATATACCAGAAGGAAAACGAGATTAGCAGATACGCTGAAATTGCAATAAAATCCCAGAATAAGGGCGAATTATAATTTACCCAAAGTGGGCCGCGGGTATTAGGATATGGGAAGATAAAAAATGCAAGCCAGACTCTACCCATGTGTAAAGCAGGAAATAACGCAGCACATCCTACAGCGACCACTGTCATTGCCTCGGCTGCCCTGTTTATTGAAGTTCTCCATCTCTGTCTGAGTATTAGTAGGAATATGGAAAAAGCAGTTCCCGCATGTCCAATTCCAATCCACCAAACAAAATTGATGATCTCCCATCCCCATCCAACGGAGTTATTGAGTCCCCAAACACCAATCCCTTTAGTAACTGTAATGAAAATCGAATAAAAGCCAACCAGGGAAGCCGCACTCGCTACTGTCATTGCAAGATACCACCAGATTCCGGGATTTGCATCAATGGGTGCAATGATGTCCTTCGAAATCTGACCATAAGTCTTGTTTCCTTCTACAAGCGGACCTCTTATTGTTCTGTTATACATACACTATTTGTTTTTTGGACCTATTTGCTATTTTAGTGCAATCAAAAATGGTTTTATGTCTTAAGCCTCAGTATTTCTAACTTTTGTGAGATATCCAACTGAAGGTAAAGTATGAAGTTCTTCAAGTAAATGATAATTTCTAGGGTCAGCTTTCATCTTTGAAACCTTGCTTTCCTTATCGTTCATGTTTCCGAAAATAAGTGCGTTCGAGGGACAAGACTGCACGCAGGCAGGTTGTACGTCGCCATCGGCAATTGAGCGACCGTCGAGCTTAGCTGAAAGCTTAGTTTCTTGAATTCTCTGGACGCAGAACGAACATTTCTCTACTACACCTCGCTCACGAACCGTTACATCCGGATTTAATACTAATTTTCCAAGATCAGATACCGCATTAAAATCAAATGCTTTGTTGTTAGTATATCGGTACCAGTTGAATCTTCTAACCTTGTAGGGACAGTTGTTTATACAATATTTTGTTCCGATGCAGCGGTTATACGACATCTGGTTAAGCCCTTCATTACTGTGGTTCGTAGCCGAAACTGGGCAAACATTTTCACATGGAGCATTATCGCAATGCTGACACATTAATGGCTGAAAGACAACCATTGGCTGAGCCGGGCTGTCGGAATAATACCTGTCGATTTTTATCCAATGCATTATTCTTCTGCGATACACCTCTCCTTTTCCTACAACAGGAATATTATTTTCAGCCTGACATGCAATAACGCAGGCACTGCAACCCACACAGGAGTTCAGGTCAATACCCAATCCCCAGTGAAAACCATCAAATTTTACCTCTGGGTATAAAGTTTGGTGTTGTGACTCAAATTTTTTATTTAATTCATTTCCCGATTCAGGGTTTTTAAGATATTCGCTTAAGCTGGTCTCCCTTACAATTGCCCTGCCCTCCATCGAATGGTGGGTTTGCGTGAGAGCAAGCTGCACTTTTTCAGTTGTTTTCCCAATACTATCAATGCTAAAGCCGTATTTTTTGTTGCCTTCAAAATATTTTATAAAAGGATACACATTGACTCCAACTTTGTCTGCAACTTTTCCTGCATTACTGTGCCCATAACCCAAAGCAATCGAAATTGTTCCCTTTGCCTGTCCCGGTTGAATGAAAGCCGGAATGGAAATATTTTCCCCCAATTTAATGACATCTCCGGTTTGCATTCCCAATTCTTCAGCATCCATGGGCGATATAGCCGCAACGTTATCCCAACATAATTTAGCAATTGGATCAGGCAATTCCATCAGCCACGGATTGTTGCTGTGCTTCCCGCTTCCCAATGAAACTGAAGGGTAAAAAAGTATTTCAAATCCAATTTTTTGCCCGTCGTCAGCAGATTCAAGCGCTGCGGCAATGGATTCATATTTTATTTCGGGGGATTTGGACTTGGGCGCTTCAAAAGTGAAAACACCTTCCTTCAGGCTACGTGTCCAAAATTCTTCGAAATTGCTTTGCTTTGAAATCGTGAAAAAAGTTTCTTTCCAGTTTTCCTTAAGATAGTCATAATAGCTAATTTTACTGCCAATCCAAGTGAGCACAGAATCCTGAAAACTACGGGTTTCAAAAATTGGATAAATACAAGGTTGTGTTAAACTCAGACTTCCAGGAGTAATCTCAGCATCATCCCATGACTCAAGAATGTGGTGAACCGGGCAATCATAGTTGCAAAGTCCGGCCATTTCATTCAACTCCGTTGATAAGTTAATGCTAAGTTTCAATTTTGAAAGTCCTGACATAAAACCAACTGAATCAGGATAATCGTATGCCAGATTAACATTATAAATCAGCATGGCACTGACTTTTCCATTTTTCAAATCCTGTGTCAACGCTTCCATTTCTGCATCTGTACCGGATGAAATGGAAATGGATTTATCCAGATCTATACAGTTTGGATAATTTCCCAGCATGAGATTTATAGCGCTTACAATCAGCTGTATACGTTTGTCATTTGTGCCGGATATAACTAATGATTTACCTTTGTTTGCGAGCAGGTCTGAAACCACATTTTCAAGGTTTAACTCGCACAGCGGAATTTCGAAAACTTCTTTGCCAAGAGATGCGGCTATTTTGTTATAAATTGTTGCCAGAACGATTTTTTCCTGAGAAGGGCGAATCGGTGTACGATAATCTGCATTACTTCCGGTAAGTGACATCCCGCTTTCAAAATGATAATGCCGAAGCATGTCGGTCTGACCCTGATGTAGCTTTCTACGTGAAGTATATGATGAAATAAAATGTACAGGAACAAGCCAGCTACCCAGAAAGTCAGCGTTAAATGAGACCACTGTGTTTACTTTATCAAAGTGTAAATCGGGTATCACTTTTTTACCAAATATTTCCTGATTTGCCTCGGTAATTGCACTGTAGGAAACTGCGTCGTATTGCACCCACCTGAAATTTGTAAACTTTGATCCAAACTCTTTTATCAGTCGTTTTGTACTTGGTGATATAATGCTTGAGGTTAGCAGAACAATTTCTCCGCCTTCATTATTTATTGCTGTCAATGAGGCAATGATTTCAGAATCAGCTTTATCCCAGGTTAATGAGGTTTTGCCTGAAGCGGGAGATTTTAAACGGGCATCATCATAAAGACTAAGTACAGATGCCTGCACTCTGGCAGAGGTTCCGTTACCGTTGAATGCCGACAAATTATTTCCTTCAATTTTTATAGGCCGTCCATCGCGGGTTTTAACCAGTATGCTTGCATATTCGTGTCCATCATAAAAAGATGTAGCATAATGAAGTGCTTTCCCGGGGACAATTTCCTCAGGTTGGATTACATACGGAATGGCTTTCTGAATAGGTTTTTCACAACTGGCAAGCACTGCTGCTGAAGTAACACTAAAACCAAATACTTTGAGGAAATCCCTTCGTGAGGATTTGGTGTTTATAACATCCTCCTCAAACAATTCAAGTACTGCCGATTTATGTTCTTTTTCAAATACCTCCTCTTCCTTTCCCGGAACATTATTGAATTCTTCAATGCTGTTATAATAATTCTTCATTTGCCTGAATATTTTATCCTTTGGTTATACTTGGCTTTCAGCCTGCATTGGGTGTTAGAACATTTTTTCAATGTGTCAAGCTTAGTGTAAGCCCTTTTCCTTAATAATGACACTTCATACAATCCGTTCCTCCTACCATTTCCACAGTAACACTGTCGATAACTCCCTTGTTCATCTTTTCAACCTTTTCCCTATACACCTCATAAAACTTGTTATCATGAAAATTCACCGCTTTCTCGCGATGGCAGCTGATACACCATCCCATTGAAAGATCAGAAATCTGAGTAACCCTATCCATGGTTTGTATTTCTCCATGACATTTCTGACACGCCAATCCAGCTACACCAACATGCTGAGAATGATTGAAGTACACATGATCCGGCAGGTTGTGGATTCTGATCCAGTCGATAGTTTCGCCGTTTTCATAAGCTTTAATAATTTTCGCAATCTCAAATGCTCCTGAACGAGTTCCGTTCCTCACAATAAGATGACAGTTCATGCACACGCTTGTAGCAGGAATGCCCGCCGATTTGCTGGTTTCAGCAGAACTATGACAATATAGACAGTCGGTTCCGTTTTGACCGGCATGAACTTCATGCGAAAACTTAATTGGTTGATCAGGTGAATAGCCCTGAGAGCGGCCAATTGCCATTGCATCTGTTACCAGAGAGTTTGTTATATAAATACCTCCACCTAAAAGAATGATCAGATGAACCCATTTGTATCGGAATTTTTTTATAATCGTCAAGTCTATAAGCGATACAAATAGCAGAAATGCGATAATGATAAAAATGATCCTGTTGTTATATGTTCTTTTTTCGGCTTTGAGACCATCAACCGCAAGCTTATCCATAAAGGTCTTTATCATGGAAATATCTTCTTCCGAAAGGACAAATGCTTTATGAGCTTCCATCATTTTAGGAGACCTGGGTTTAAGCAGAGTATTGCTTAAGTCTTTAATAGTTTTGTCTTTGTACTTAACGGAAATCTCTGCTGCATTTGGATTCCAGTTTACAGTATCAATAAAACTAGTGTTATGGCAACCGGCACAATTGATAGACGCGTCACTGTTATAAACCAGCCCGTAAAATAGTCGCTCACCTCTGATCAGGTTCTCACGTGAAGGTTCATGGGATCCAGCAACTGTTGCAGTATCTGATGCAGAACCCAAGGGGAAAAAAGCCGGGTTGAACATGAAAAAAAACAAACCGCAGAGGAATAAAGTCCTGCGAGATTTTCCGGCGATGTAATTATTCATTCCTGTGATTATTTAAGAGTATTGAAAAGTCCAGGTTAATGCATTTCACAAAAATTGTAAAGAAATCCAAAGATATTAAATATAAAAAAAACAATATCTGACAGGATTCTTATTTGGAACTTATTTAAAATCGAAAAATAATTCCTTACAAGTTATTCAAAATCACTCAAATAAATAGACAAATCCTTTAAACTCATTTAGAGGCTTACCGTTAAGTTGCTGAATGGTGTAAAAATAAATACCGCTTTTCACCTTCTGACCGGAAAGTGAGCGCCCATCCCACTCTATCGCTGGAGATTCGGATTTGTAGACCAAAGTTCCTGAACGAGTAAACACAGAAAAGGAATATGAACTAATTCCATTTGTTTCAACCATAAACCGGTCATTGATATTATCATCATTTGGAGAAAATACATTTGGGAGATTAAGAGTGTCAGAACAATCTATAATTCTTACCATACTATTTTCAGTAATGGTGTATGAACCGTTTATAGTGCAGATTACATCGAATGTTCCCGGTAAATTATATAAAACTGAAGGTTTCATCTGAGTGCTTACTGCAGTCCAGTTACCAAAAACCCATTCAACGGAGGTAATAGTATCAAGTGCTGATGCAGGCTCAATGCGGAATGAAATTATTGAAGCGCTACAACTTGCAGTATCATCGGCCTGAATAGAAATTTGAGCAGTAAGGGCTGCTGAAATTAAAAGAAATGTAAATGCTAAGAACTGCTTCATCCGGCTTTTTGCATATGTAAAGATATTTATTCCGCTTAGTATCATTTATATCTTCTCCGTCAATTTTTTCACAACTCTGAAATTATTAAAGAATTCTTTGGCAAAAACCCTTAAGATCGTATAAGATGGAATAGCCAGAATCATTCCGGTTACCCCGCCAATACTACCGGCCATCATTATTACAAGGAATATTTCCAGGGGATGCGCATGTACGCTGTTTCCGAAAATAAATGGCTGGAATATAAAATTATCTATTGCATGAACTATAAGGTAAACAAGTACCATATACCCTACCATTGGTAGAAGGTTAACTATCCCCATGTCAATATGAAAGGCCATACCCATTAAAATTCCTAGTCCAGAACCAAATAAGGGTCCAAGGTAGGGAATGATATTCATAATTGCTGCAGTTAGTCCAATCAATAATGCCTGTTTAAAATCCAAACCGATAATTGTCATTCCAATGGTCACAAGTAATAGAATTCCGGTAAGTTGCCCACCAATCCCTATAAAATAACGAATCAGCAAACGGGTTGTCGATTCAAGTGCCCGCCTTACTGCAGGTTCGTGTTTATTAGGAACCAATAGAATTATGGCTTCTGTAACCATGCCTTGTTCTTGAAGAAAGAAAAATGTTATAAATGTTATTGAAAACAGCGCAATAAAAAGATTACCAAGAATTTCAGCCAGCGTACTTACCATATCCGACAATATAGACACATCCAGAATATGCCTGATTTTACCGGTAATTATTTCTTCAAAACCCGGACTATTTGTTTCCCTTATCTGATACTTATCATATAAGACCTGAGCTTTATCAAGAGGTACCTGAAATTGAGCAATCAGACTGTCGGCCTCAATATTCGAAAGTGCATTCGCCTCTTTGGCAACAACGGGAATAAAAATCCAGAAAAACCCAACAAAAACCATATAAATGGCGCAAAGTGCTATAAATGCTCTGATTGCAACCGGCAATCTAAATTTCCAGATATGTATCTTTCCCAGAAAACTCACAATCGGACTTCCCACTAATGCCAAAACAGCAGATATTATGATATAAACCACAATACTGCTGAAAAACCAAAGCAGAAATACAATAAAGGCTAGGCCTAATCCAATTAATGTGAAACGGTAATTTTTACTCATTGAGAAAAATAATTAACGAATATAAAAGAATATCCGGCTCAGTGCAATCTTTAGAGGAAAAATATAGATGTAAACACCAATGATTTGAAAAACCAACAGTCTATTTATAGTTGAGTTCCACCTTTTTCGGTCAGCTAAAATTTTAGGATCTTCAAGTGTATCCCAAGCCCAGGATAAACGATACTTTACTAAATCTTTCTTACTACCAGTCATTTAATTCTAAATCCTTATTTTTGAATGTTCTCAAATAAAGGAGTAAACGAATGATGTTTTGTCCATTAAGTTTTGGAATAAATTAATGGAGAAAAAACTTCACCTGTTTCAAGTTCTAATTCATAGAATTCATCCATGAGCTCTGTTTCAACTACTCTTATGATACCGAATCTTAATATAATTATTTTATGGTACTAAGTCAAAATTGTATAATTTTAAGCTTTTAATAATTATAGAAAATAACGCCAACAAGAGGCAAAGATTCAGAGAGTTACAGAGGTTTTTCTAATAATTTAAAATCCTCATTCCTTTGATTCCGTGATCCTTATGGCGGAAAAAACAAATTATGAAGCAATATCTGGAACTGTTATCCCATGTGATGGATAAAGGAGTAGAAAAGAGCGATCGAACGGGCACAGGTACCAAATCAGTTTTTGGTTACCAGATGAGGTTTGATCTGAACGAAGGATTTCCTGTTCTGACTACAAAAAAACTTCACCTGCGGTCAATTATTTATGAACTTCTTTGGTTCCTCCAGGGAAACACGAATACAGCCTATCTGAACGAAAATGGAGTGAAAATCTGGAATGAATGGGCAAGTCCGGATGGTGAACTTGGAAAAATTTATGGATATCAGTGGAGAAGCTGGACAGCTGGCAATGGCAAGCATATCGATCAGATTTCGCAGGTTATAGAATCAATAAAAAAGAATCCGGATTCAAGAAGACATATTGTTAGTGCATGGAATGTTGGAGACCTGGATCAAATGAACCTCCCACCTTGCCATGTTATGTTTCAATTTTATGTAGCCAACGGGAAATTATCCTGCCAGCTTTATCAGCGCAGTGCAGACATTTTCCTGGGTGTACCTTTTAACATTGCATCCTATGCTTTACTGCTAAAAATGTTTGCACAAGTTACAGGACTTGAAACCGGCGAATTCGTTCATACTCTCGGTGATGCACATATTTATCTGAACCATATTGAGCAGGTGAAAACTCAGTTGGAACGCAAACCCCGTAAATTACCCAACATGATACTAAATCCATCGATAAATAATATTTTTGGATTCAAATTTGAGGACTTCCAACTTACTGATTACGACCCGCATCCACATATCAAAGGGGATATTGCCATCTGACCAAAAACGTAAATTTTCTGTTTTTGGCGAACGTATTTTAATCGATTTTTTAACTTAAATAAAATGTTGACATGTCGCAGATAAACAATAAAAATATTTCAATCATTGTAGCCATCGCAGAAAACAATGCCATCGGCAAAAACAACGACCTTTTGTGCAACTTACCCGACGACCTGAAACGTTTTAAACAAATCACAACCGGACACACCGTAATCATGGGTCGTCGCACGTTTCTTTCCTTACCAAAAGGAGCCCTTCCAAACCGCAGGAATATAGTTATTTCAGATGCACCAGACGAAACATTTGAGAACTGCATAATGGTCTCTTCGATAGGAGATGCGCTTAATGCCTGCGATGATAATGACGAAAGCTTTATTATCGGGGGAGGAATGGTTTACAAACAGTTTTTGCCACATGCCCGTAAGCTTTACATTACCCGATTGCATAAAGAATTTGAGGGAGATACCTTTTTCCCTGAAATAAATTTCGATGAGTGGCAGGAGACTGAAAGAACTAAATTTCCAGCGGGGGAGAAAAATGATTTCTCTTATAGTTATATTATCTACAAGAGGAAGTAAACCCAATGCGGGCGGCTTTTCCCGTTTGGTAAACTCATTTGTTTATAAGTATGTTTATTGTCTTTAGATACATAATCATTGATAAAGCAATACCATAATGAATTAGGTGCCGAATAATTGGATTATAATAATGATTGCCCTGAATTGGAGTAATAATAGTTTCATTTAACCTTAACCACATATAAATTCAATCATAAAGAACCATTTTCGGAAAAATTGCTTTATTTTGGTATCGACTTAACTAAAACAAATCTCTATGAAAAAACTAATTCTTACCATGCTTGTTATTTCTACAGCATTTTTTACTGTATATGGACAAAAAATAAAACTGGAAGTTGGCGTAAAAGCTCCAGATTGGAAATTCACTGATGCTGATGGAAAAGAGTTTTCAATGGCAACCTGGCCGGGAAAAGTTCTGCAATTGAACTATGTTGATCCTGACGTTTCTGACCTGAACGATGTATTCAATGACGCCGTTAAAAAAGCAAGAGAAGTTGACAACCGAATCAGTAGCGACAAATTCAAAGGGTTTGGTATTGTCGATTGCGAATCAACCTGGAAACCCAATTACCTGATCCGCACTATTGCCGGAGGAAAAGCAAAAAAATACGACACAACTATCTTATTCGATTATGAAGCTACTCTCCAAACTAATTGGGGATTGCCTATGGATAATTACACCGTTGTAATTCTTGATAAAAACCGCGTTTGCCGCGCTCTCTACAAAGGTAAAATTCCTGATTCTGAAATTGAAACTATCATTAAGCTTATTATAAAACTTGGTAGCGAATAGGGAATATTAGCGCTCCAAAAGTAAATAAAGACACGAACACGCAGAGCGATTGTTGCTTGGGACGCTAAAGTGCAAAGTTAAATGATTAACTCAAGGCATCATAGACCATCCAAACAACAGTCGCTTTTTGCTATATTCTTTCAACTATACAATACCTTGAGATATCATGGCATTTGCCACTTTGATAAATCCACTTAAATTAGCACCTTTCACATAGTTGATATACCCATTTTCCTGAGTACCATATTTTGCACAAGCGACATGAATATTCTTCATGATGCTTTGCAATTTTTGATCAACCTCTTCACGACTCCACTTCATCCGCATGGAATTTTGGGCCATTTCAAGACCAGAAACAGCAACACCTCCCGCATTAGCCGCCTTACCAGGTCCAAATAATATTTTGTTTCCATGAAATATATGAACCGCTTCAGGGGTTGATGGCATGTTAGCACCTTCGGTAACACAGAAACAGCCATTATTGATTAGTTTTTGCGCATCCTCACCATCCAATTCATTTTGAGTGGCACTGGGAAATGCCAGATCGCATTTGATACCCCATGGTCTCTGTCTGTCGAAATATTCTGCATTTGGATACTCTCGAACGTATTCACTTATTCGGCCCTTATACAAGTTCTTCAATTCCATAATGTATTCGAGTTTTTCAGGTGAAATACCCTCCGGATCATGGATATACCCAGAAGAATCAGACATTGTAAGAACCTTACCTCCCAATTCGGTTACTTTTTGAGCAGTATATTGCGATACATTTCCTGAGCCACTTATGGTTACCGTTTTACCTTTGATCGAATCGTTTCGTGTTTTGAGCATCTCCAGAGCAAAATAGGTTGCTCCGTAACCTGTTGCTTCAGGTCGTAAAGGAGACCCTCCCCATTCGGAACCTTTTCCAGTAAATGTGCCGGTAAAATTATTAGATAAACGCTTATACTGACCATAGAAATAACCAATTTCACGACCACCTACGCCTATATCTCCAGCCGGAACATCAGTATCGGAACCAATGTGGCGATAAAGTTCGTTTACAAGTGATTGACAAAATTTCATCACTTCCTGATCGCTTTTTCCTTTTGGATTGAAGTTACTTCCTCCTTTACCACCTCCCATAGGCAAAGAAGTCAGGCTATTCTTCAATACTTGTTCATATGCCAGAAATTTTAAAATGCTTTGGTTTACTGATGCATGAAAGCGCATGCCACCTTTATATGGACCGATTGCACTGCTCATTTGTACTCTATATCCGCGATTAACCTGAATATCGCCGTTATCATCAATCCATGGAATACGAAAGGAAATGATTCTCTCAGGTTCTGTCATTCTCTCCAAAATTTTGTTTTTCAAGTAAATTGGGTTATCCATTACAAATTCAGCGAGACTTTCTACTACTTCATGAACAGCCTGATGAAATTCTGGCTCATTTGGATTTTTTGATATCAAATCGGCCATAAATTTTTCTACGAACTCCTTTACTTTTAATGTTTCCATAATTAATAATTAACGATTTAAAATAAATACTGCATTTTATGTTGTAATTTACACTATTCTGAGGACTTTATATTGCAATTACAAAATATTTATAAAATATTCTTTAACTCATCATTCATTCCTCTTTCTTTGTCCGAAAACGAACACTCCTGTTCCAAAATCGTTCATATTTGTATTGATTATAAATAGTCAATATATACATATCTAATTCATTATCTGTTTTTTATAAACTTTGGCACGCATTGTGTTAATATGTTTTCATAATCGTTAAAATAATCGAAATGAAAACAAAATTATTCTATATCCTTTTTATCGCAGCATTCAGCTTAACTACTTTAAATACTTACGCTGATTGTAATAAAGGCAAAAAAGCAAACAAACAGAAAAATCTTACTTCAGTTTCAAACATCATACTTACTGTTAAGGAAGCTGAGATGGAAATTGAAAGCTGGATGACTTCGCTGACTGAATTCAGTAACAAATTCACGTCAATTAGTGAGGAGCCAATTCAATTGGAAGACTGGATGTTAAAAAGCTTTTCAATAAACAATACTAATGATTTTCAGGAAGAAGAAATAGTCCTTGAAGATTGGATGCTGGAATCTTTTGATGTAAAATCTCAGGAGATATTCATCGACGAGGAACTGGAATTAGAAACCTGGATGTGTAATATTCTGTAAACTTTTCTTTTTTTAGGTTTAAGTGGTTAGCGAAAGAGGGCATCCCGTGATGGGCTGCCCTTTTATTTTTTAGCGGCATTATCATCAAACTCACCTTCCCATCTGGCAATAACTGCACAGGCAAGACAATTTCCAATTACATTTACACTTGTGCGGGCCATATCGAGCAATACATCAATTCCTAAAATGATCAAAACGGGTTCTACGGGAAGGCCGAAACCTGCCAAAGTACCCAATAGAATTACCAGAGAGGCTCTCGAAACTCCCGCCACTCCTTTGCTTGTGAGCATAAGTGTTAGTCCTATTGCTACCTGCTTTTCAATGGATAACTCAATTCCCGCTACCTGTGCAACAAAAATTGCTGCAAGCGATAAATACAAGGTTGAACCATCAAGATTAAAACTATAACCGGTGGGGATTACGAATGAAACAATTTTTCGGGGTACGCCAAATTTTTCCATACTCTCCATTGCTGAGGGCAAGGCAGATTCTGAGTTTGACGTCGCAAAAGCAATAGAAGCGGGTTCTGAAACCGCCGAAATAAATGCTTTTACCGGGATCTTAAAAAATAAAGCCACAGGCAATAAAACAGCAAGCAAAAAGACCAGCAAGGCTACATACAATGTCGCGAGTAGTTTAAATAATGCGAAAATGACATCGGTCCCCATGGTTCCTATCGCATAAGCAATAGCCGCAAAAACAGCAACCGGTGCGAAATACATAACAATATTGGTAAATTTAAACATCACCTCGGCCAGACTTCCAGTAAATTTAAGCATCGGCTCCCTGTAAGTACTTTTCACCATGGCCAGAGCAATCCCGAAAATAATGCTGAAAATAACAATCTGCAGAATGTTCCCTTCAAAAATGGCCTTCGCAAAATTCTCAGGGAAAATATGAAGAATAAATTCCGAAACCGTCTGGGCTTTTGCAGCAATTAGATTCGGAGAATCAGGCAATACGGGCAAATTCAGTCCCACTCCAGCCTTGGAAATATTAATAGCAATCAAACCAATTATCAATGCAATTGTCGAGACAACTTCGAAATACAAAAGTGATTTCCAACCCATTCGGCCAACTTGCTTTAAATCGGCATGACCTGCAATTCCATTTACTAGAGTCGCAAATAGCAAAGGGGCAATTATTGTCTTAATAAGCCTGAGGAATATTTCTGTCAGAAAAGAGAGTTTTTGCGCAATAAGTGGAACGTCATAGCCAAACTCGGCACCTGCTACCAGACTAATAAGTATCCAGGTTGTAAGAGATTTTTTCCGAACTGCAAAAACAATTAATGCAGCAACGGTACTAATTCGTAAAACTGCTAATATCGAATCGTTTAACTCTAAAATTCCATAAATCTTTAAAACTGATGCGATAATAGTTACAGAAATAATACCAATAAGGAAATATCCATAAACTGCCCATACTTTCTTCATGCTTGTAAGTTATAGATTCAAATCTATCTCAATTTCTGTAATTCTCTATCAATGCTGTGGCTAAAATCTGTGTTGAGTCGATTAGTGGAATTCCATGATAAGAATCCCCACTTATTGCCAGCGGAATTTCCGAACATGCTAAAATCAGAGGACCGGCACCCCCAACAATTCCAATCATACTTTAAGTTAAATTCACATCTCTTTGATTCACGAAAATACAACCAGCGTAAATGAAAAAACACAAATTAAGGTAAATCAATCCTATGAAAATCAATTAAACCTTTAGTTGGTTTTCAGCATTTCTGACACTTTTCCTTACTCCTGTATTTCCGCCTTGAGTAAGATTAATATCAACAACCTGATTGGTTTTAAAAGCCCCGCAAGTAAAATCAGGTATTTGAATCGAGTTTGACCGATTAGAAACCGACCACTCGCTTAGAGGTGCAATACTGCTCCACAAGGCAGCGTCGTAAACATCTTCATCCAGGGGAAGTCCGTTACGCAAACAATCAATAAGACGCCAGTCCATCATGAAATCCATGCCACCATGTCCGCCAATTTCTTTTGCCATGCTTCCAAGTTTTTTCACAATTTCAGGTGAATATTGCTCCTGAAGTTCGGCCATCTTTATTTCTTCGATCCATTCGTGTCCCTGAGCAATTTTTCCCGGCTCAGGGTATTTAACAGCAATTCCTTTTGTTCCGCTAATCAGGTGAATCCTTGAATATGGCCTAGGTGAGGTAACGTCATGCTGTATCATCATGGTTTTACCTTTTAAAGTCCTGATAAGGCTTGTATTCATATTCCCTCTATATCCATTAGTAGCAAATTCTTTATAGAATGCGTCTTCTTTAGCAAGATCACCTGCCATCTGGGCCATCTGAAAATCATTCGTTGACATGGAGGTAAGATATTCCATCCGGTCGCCGCGATTTATGTTCAAAGCCTGACAAACAGGACCCAAACCATGAGTTGGATAAAGATTTCCATTTCTCAACTGATTTTCTCGTAACCTCCACATTTCTGTATATCCTTCTTTACTGAAATTCAGCTCCCTGAGATCATGTAAATAGGCTGCTTCAACATGACTAAGTTCCCCGAAGAAGCCTTGTCTGGCCATATTTAATGTCATTAATTCAAAAAAGTCATAACAACAGTTTTCCAGCATCATGCAGTGTTTTTTTGTACGCTCTGATGTTTCAACCAATTGCCAGGCTTCTTCAATAGTAGTAGCTGCAGGTACTTCAGAGGCTGCGTGCTTGCCGTTTTCCATAGCGAATACTGCCATCGGAGTATGTAATTTCCAGGGTGTGCAGATGTAAACCAGATCAATTTCATTACTCAGACACAATTCTTTCCATGCGTCTTTACTTCCTCCATAAGCCTTTGCGGGAGGCAAGCCATAATCAGTCAGAACTTTTTGCGTGTTCTCTACCCTGTCCATTCTCTCATCACACAATGCTTTAATTTCCACTCCTTCAATATTTGCAATTCTTTCTACTGCGCCGGGACCGCGCATTCCGAGTCCAATGAATCCGATTCTAACGACATCCAGCTTGGGGGCGCCATAACCGCTCATGTTAAAAAGCTGAGAGTGCGATTTCTTTGCTGCTTCCTCAATAAAAGCTAAAGTGCTTTCCTGTGGCTTATTATCTTTTGAAATACACGATGACAGTGCCCCTGTGAATACTCCGGCACTAGCAATACCGGCAACTTTGAAAAAATTTCTTCTTGAAGAGTTCATTGGATTATATCTTAGAGTTTAAATATGATTATGGCAGAAACTAACTTATTATCTGCAAATTACTCGTTACACAATTCGTTTTTCAATCGGATCCCATTCAACCCTCCGCTTTTCAACGTACGATCTGTGCGCCATTATACTCGTAACTCCCTCTTCAAATGCTCTTTCAATATTTGCGCTGGGAATGCCACCGTTACGTATACAATCTATCCATTCTTTTAGATGGAGATGAACAATGTCAACTTCCCGGCCATTCACATAGGTTTTATCAAGTCCCCTTTCTGCATAATACCTTGCTGTAGCGGATGTTATGGCATCCACTTTGCCATTTCCAGGTTTAATATATAGCATCGGACCTGCTGAAGAGATTTTCCCGTTTTCCATCTGTTCTTTGTACCGAAGTGATTCCCTGTCGGCTGTTACTTTTAACGATGCTCCCAGTTCCATAAATCCATCATTTCCCATAAAAACCCGGCCTCTGTCTTTACTTGAGGCAAGGTTTCCACTGTATGTCAAAGTGAGGTTTTTATCGGGATATTCAAAAACTACATTAAGCACATCGGCCATATCCCTTCCATCTTTCCAAAAATAGATACCTCCTGAAGCAACCGCAGATTTGGGAATTCCAATTCTCAGAAGCTGGTTTACAGCATCATATTCGTGGGAGAACAATTGACCGATCAAGCCTGTATCATAATCGAAATATTTTGTCCAGTTATAGAATCGTTCAATATTAAAAGGGACATTAGGCTTTGATCCCAGCCATTGCTCCCAGTCGATTGTGTTTTCATCACCGGGTTTGATCTTGCCGCTTTTATCAAGGTGTCTGATCCATGCGCCATCAGCAGAATTTCTGTTTGATGTGGTTTCAACATGAGTGATTTTTCCCAGGATATCTTTATTGATAATATCTTTTGCCTGACGGAACACCGCGTTCTGTGGAATCTGATGTCCCAACTGATAAACGCATTTGCTTGATGTAACAGCCTTATATAAGGTGTTTAACTCTTCCTCATTCATTGCTACACCTTTCTCACAGTAAACATGTTTACCTGCTTTTATTGCCTCTGTGGCGATTGTTGCATGATGATGATCAGGAGTAGCAATAATTACAGCGTCAATATTTTTGTCGTCGAGCATTTCACGAAAGCTGCGATAACGTTTGACTTTGTAGTCTGACGTAGGCAAAACTCCCGGACAATCTTTACTCCCGGCAATGGCAAGTCCTTTTTCAGCATGCAGATCAAACACATCACATATACCAGTTATGGTCACATTCAGATTTTCCTGTAGCATGTAATTTTCAAAGCTATCGTTTGCTTTCATACTTTCCACCCTTGAAGAATTTATGAAACCTAAAGCTTTTGAAAGGTCTTGTGCCCGGTTACCAAATCCGATGAATCCAATGCGAAGCATTGTCTCATCGGACTTTGTTTTTGCTCTTATCACATAAGGTTCATTTATCCCAGTAAGACCAAGTTCAGAAATAAGACCGTTGCTTTTATTCTGATCAAAAGACTTTTTCTTCATGAATTCGTAAGCAAATAATCCAAGAACAGGTACCCCAACCAACGTTTTTAATACTTTTCTTCTGGGGATATTTGTCTTTTGATTATTTTCGGAATTTTCAGATTGTGACATTTTTTTGTTAATTAATTATTCTGTAAACGTTGTGCTAAGATAGACTTTTTCCCTATTTCATTTCATTGTTGTCTGGTTAAATATCATGAATATTCAGCAAATCCTTATAAAAAAGCACAAAGTACAGCTTGAACCTGAAGCCCTTTAGATATCCACGAAATTACCCACTGGAAAAACGAACAATTGCCAGACTTGGCGGAAGGTTTCAGAAAACAACCATTAAGCAAATTAATTCAAAAATCCGCTATAACTGCTTGTAAAACATGCTTCAACCCCTTAAATCAATCATCATAAATACAAGGTTTTTTTAAAAACTTGTGATACTATAAAAAATAACCTCCATTTTCTGAGGGTCATTTTACAATTGACGAAAAAAATAAAACCGTAATTGTTTCTGCTGTGCATCATACAAGCAGAGACCCTTGGTTATGGAAAAATAGATTTCAGTGAGGTTTCTTCGGTTATCTTTGCGACTAATAAGTTTGCCAGTCTCTTCATCAAAACTGCAGTCAGGTTTTGAATGGTATCGGCGGCTATCCTTTTTTTTATTATTCAGCTCGTTATCGCCTCTCTTAACAGCCTAATCCTTATATACAACTTTGAATGGATATTAGAAGTACTGATAGTGTAGGTGCATTCAATGTGGCTGTTGGAGTCCATTTAACCGTCATTATTTTAATTTAAATTTTGCTTTTGCTTCTTTCATCACATCTGCATGTGCCAATAAATCGCCATTATCTGCTTCAACGATTCCTTTATCGATGGCGATCTTTTCTGCCTGACTTAAAAATCCCACGAGTCTATTGCTTTTTCTTTTTTCAAAACATCCTCAACCTTTTCAAGAATAGAGGCTTTTTCGGTATTTAAAATAAGTTGAACCAGTTCTAGTTTTTTTGACTGTATATTCATGGTTGATTTCATTTACATTACAAATTTAGCATATAAATACATATTTGGATCGGGAAATATAGACTTATTAACCTTGCCAATTAAAATCTCGGTGAGGTTTCTCCATTAATCCATGCGACTAATAAGGTTGCCGATCTCTGCATGAAACTATATCAAGATAACCAAAGTTATTATAAACATAAGGGATTGGAAAACGCTTAATCCTGTTCCATAGTTTTTATTCCACCCAGACTTTTCTTTCTTAAAAAATATACCGGAATGCCTAGTAAAACAATGATCAGTCCAGGCCAGGTATACATTGGTTTATAAATTAAGAGTATCACCATAATAAAGGTAGCCGCAATCACGTAAATTGCAGGAATAACAGGATAACCAAAGGCTTTATAGGGTCGTTCCGCATCGGGTCGTTTTACCCTGAGAATAAAGATTCCCAGTATTGTCATCACATAAAAAATGAGCACTGCAAAAACCACATAATCCAAAAGATTTCCGTAGGTGCCCGAAAGGCAAAGTAAGCTGGCCCAAACCGACTGTGTGATCAATCCAAAAGCCGGGACACTCCTTGAATTCAGCACTGCAGCTTGCTTGAAAAACAATCCATGTATAGCCATGGCATAATACACTCTTGCGCCGGAAAGAATCAGGCCATTATTGCATCCGAAAGTTGAAATAACAATAAACATTGCCATTATAATCTCCGCGTATTCCCCGAATAATCCAAACATTGAAGCTGTTCCCAAACGATCATTACTTGCAAACTGCATTCCTCTTTCAAATACAGTAAGTCCATCAGGGGTTCCTCTTAAAGGCATCACCTGAATATAAACTAGATTCGAAAGAAAATAGAGAATCATCACGGTAGCAGTACCAATAAGCAGACTCAAGGGAATATTTCTTTTTGGGTTAACGACTTCCCCTGCTGCAAAAGTTATATTATTCCATGCATCGGATGAAAACAATGAGCCTACCATTGAGGTGGCAATGGCTGCTATTAATGCAAATCCAGTTAAAGAAACCAATTGTCCGTTCTCCATTCTGGCTGCCTGCCAGAAAATTTTCGAATTCACTTCCATGGCGTCTCTATTGTTTGCAAAGAAAAGTCCTGCAACAAGAAAAGCAAGCAATATTCCAACTTTCGAAAAGGTAAATGTATTCTGAACGCTCTTCCCTGCCTTGATTCCCCGGGTATTGATCCATGTAAGTAAGCCTATTGATCCGATTGCCGCAAAGTGAACTGTATTGAACTTAATAAAACCAACTTCAAGCCAGATATTACTTTCCGAAAACCAGGGAAATAATACGCCAAGGAATTTCGCAAATGCCATTGCCACTGCAGCAATTGTACCGGTTTGTATAACAGTGAAAAGTGTCCAACCATATAGAAACCCAGCCAAAGGATTATAGGCTTCCCTTAGATACACGTACTGACCGCCGGCTTGTGGCATCATAGCTGCAAGCTCTCCATAACTAAGGGCCGCAATCACTGTCATTAGGGCAGTAATAACCCAGGCTACCATAAGCCATCCGGGGGAACCGAGTGTACGAGCCATATCGGAACTTACAATAAATATTCCCGAGCCAATAACTGAGCCCATTACCAGTGAGGTACTGTCAAATAAGCCAAGGCTTTTTTTGAATGTTTTTGATGTGTCCAAATTCTTTAATAATTAAGATTTACTTCATCCTAAGACTTAATCTTTCATTCACACAAATATAGAATCAAAAAGCAATATGAAACCCATATGTTTCGAAAAACACAACCTAGCGTAGCGCTCTTATAGCCTGCCCCGTTACTTCGGGGAGTGCCAGCGAATAAACATCCTGGTAGCTCATAAAATCGGCGAGTCGGGTTTTATGGTATATAGTGACGCCAAGTAATCTTGCGCTTTAATTCTCCTCTTCACGATTAATTCTTTTATTCCCATATTTATGAGTCGAGCCAATGCAAAAAAACATTTCGTTCGATTTTTTACATTGTGAAAAAGTAAATTATTATTTACCTTTGAATCCAAGTTATTAAAGTATTTTCTTGATGAAATGCTCTGAACTATACCGACTGCTGATTAAAGATGGCTAGTATCCTAAATTGCAAAGTGGATCTCATGTGAAAATGAAACATGATAAAAAGACAGGAATAATGAAATTAATCGAACGCCGAAAATAAACCGTAAAAATGCTGGCACTGGGTCTACTGCCGATCGTTAAAAGAGCCATTATTCATGGCCAAACAAATCTGCCGGGAAGTATTTATTGCTAAAACCCAGCTGAGACAAGGAACTTAGCCATTTGAGATAAAAAACTCTTTAGTTACTGTAGATTTATTGCAAATAAATTTCAAATCGCCTAAGTGTTTTCATCATTTTATTGCTTTCCCCATTTTTTTATAGATTTCGAACCAGATGATACTGGAAAATCCTGCCACTGTGCATATAATAATTTCCAGATATCCTATTTTTTCAAACTGGAACAAGTCAAGTAGAAATGGTACATTCAGAATCAAAATGAGGAAGATAACAGCTCCACTGACAATCCATGTAACTGCTTTATTTGGAGTTGAAAGGATTTTAAAAAATCCTGCAGTCCATGAGCGGTTTGATAGGATTACTGCAATATTTGAGATTATTAATGTAAAGAACGTGAGGGTCCTGACACTTTTTTCGGAATACCCCATTTTAAGTCCGATAAAATAAACCAGTAAAGTAATTACTAGGATTCCGACACCCTGCATGCAGCTGAAAATTATTTTTCTTGCTCCGAAGAAAGGTTCGTTTATACCTCTTGGTGGTCTGGACATTACATTTTCTTCTTCCTTTTCCGCCTCAAAAATCATAGTACAGGCCGGATCAATGATTAATTCAAGGAATACTATATGCACTGGCCACAGTATAAGAGGTAAGTCCGCAAATAGCACCGGAATCAGCGATAATCCGGCAATAGGAACGTGGATAGCGAAGATATACCCAGGGCTTTTTGTAGGTTATCAAATATTTTTCGTCCCATTCTTACAGCGCCAACTATTGATGAGAAATTATCATCCATCAAAACCAGTGAGGATGCTTCCCTTGCAACATCGGTACCTTTTTCTCCCATGGCAATTCCAATATTTGAGGCTTTGAGTGCCGGGGCATCATTAACCCCATCGCCAGTCATAGCAACAACTTCCCTGTTTTTTTTGAGAGCATTTACTATTTTAAGCTTTTGCTCAGGAATAACGCGGGCAAAGATATTTACGACCTTTATCTTTTCACAAAGTTCATCTTCTGACATCCCATCTAATTGAGGCCCTGTGATGTAATCCTCCGGATTTTTAAGTCCGATTTCTCTTCCAATGTTGGAGGCAGTTACAGGATAATCCCCTGTAATCATAATTACCCGTATCCCAGCTTTATAGCACTCTTTAACTGCATCTGGAACATTTTTCCTTATAGGATCTGATAAGCCGAGTAATCCAACAAATTCAAAATCAAAATCATGCTGCAAGGATGGCAGATCCTTTTGAGTTATTTTAGCTTTAGCAACGCCAAGTACCCGCAATCCTGCCCCAGCCATCTCCTCAACAGCTTTCTCAAATTCTTTAACTTTTTCAGCGTCCAGGTGGCACAAATTAAAGATAGCTTCCGGTGCACCCTTCGCTGCAATCACCTTTTCCTTTGTTCCCGAATTTGTAAAAACCCTTGACATGGCCAGTAAGGTTTTAGATAATGGGTATTCTTTTTCCATTACCCAATCTTTATGGATATGTGCAGTATCTTTCTGGAATAGGCTGGCGGCTGTTAAAATCGCCTTTTCCATAGGGTCAAACGGGTTTACCTGACTTGACAAAATAGCATATTCAATTATTTCATGGAATGGTTCAGGAAAAGCACTATCTGATTTGACGGTAATGAATTCTGTTCCATTAAAGAGCCGGGTAACAGTCATTTTGTTCAGTGTCAATGTGCCGGTCTTATCAGTGCAGAGCACTGTTGCTGAACCCAGAGTTTCAATTGCAGCGGGTTTTCGTGTCAACACAGATTTCTTGGACATTCTCCATGCACCCATTGCCAGGAAAACAGTCAATATCACAGGAAATTCTTCCGGCAACATTGCCATTGCAAGTGTGATACCGGCAAGGAAACCTTTAAGCAGATCACCCCTTGTCAGTGTATAAACTGCAATAACCAAAACACATAATGAAATGCCAATAATTGCAAGTCGTTTTACCAGAGTGCCCATTTCCACTTTTAACTTGGTGGGTTCTTCTATTAAAGATGACAAGGCATTACCAATTTTCCCGATTTCGGTCTTTACTCCAATGCTTGTAATCCTTATGATTCCGGAACCCTGAACGATCATGGAACCAGAAAAGACACATGGAATATCATCTCCCCCAGGAATGAAAGCCTTATCGCCCTCATTCCATTCCCTTTTTCGCACAGGAACTGGTTCACCGGTTAAAAGGGATTCATCGGCCATGAGATTATTACAATCCAAAACTATGCCATCAGCAGGAACCCTGTCACCTTCCTGAAGCACAACAATGTCATCCATTACAACTTCTCTTCCCGGGATTCGTATTGTTTCGCCATTCCTAATAACCAGGGCTCTGGGACTTGCGAGGTCTTTAAGAGCATCGAGTGCTTTTTCGGTTTTTTTCTCCTGATAAAACTCTATCCCCATAATTACAAACACAAAACCCAGAAGCATTAAGCCTTCAGTGAGATCGCCAAGGAGGATGTAAAGTGTTCCGCAGGCAACCAGCAACAGGAACATTGGCTCTTTAAAGACTCCAAGAGCTATTTTAAAAAGATTTTTAGGCTTTGAAGAAGGCAATTCATTGTAGCCATGAGAGGTAAGATTCTGCGCCATCTGGGCATCAGAAAGTCCTTTAAAATTCTCTTTCGTGAAAGGTGTTCCCATTAATTTTAAAGTATTGTTGAAATTTCTAAAATTTTAACTATTCAGGTTATTTCAGAAGAAGGTTGTCAGGTTTTGACTTTGTGACTTTTTTGATCCCAATAGCTCTCAGCGATTATTTTATGCAATTGATTTTAGCATAGTTTTTATACCAGTTCTATCAATTGATTCCAAAATTAGCTATGTTGTTTATTAGTTAGCCAAGTAATGTACAAATTCCTCAATTTTGCTACAGCCTAGATAACCTGAAGAATTACGAAATAAATTATAATAAATTTACTACTTCCCTGGGAGCTTATTTGTTTTAATGTATTCTGCAATCAAGACCCTGGCAAGTATGTTTGCCGGATCAATAAGTTTGATGCCCATATACTCTTTTCCGGTTACAGCAAGCGGAATTTCAGTGGCTCCCATCAAAATTGCCTGTGCTCCCTGGTCGGCCATCCAATCCATAACATAGTAAAGATGCGTTTTTGCCCTTTGTGTGATTGCCCCTCTTTGCGTTTTTATTCCATATTCGGGATGGTAAACTGCACTATGAACCATTTCGGTTTGGACATTCTCTTCCGGGATAATCGGGGAAAAACCAGCATCCTCAAGCTTATGGAAGTAGTTTTTCTGTCTGTAGGGTCCATTGGTACTCAGAATCCCTACTTTACTTTTCGGGGGAAGAATTTGCTGAATATACGCAACTGTTTCGTCAATCATGTGAATCAACCTTACATCGCAGTTCATCTGTTTAAGCTCACTTGTAATCTTATCAAAAATTAAAGGTGCAAAAGCAGTATTGCAGGGGATACCTATAACAGTTGCTCCTGCCCTTGAAAGCTCAAAGCATATCTTTGCGATTTCAATTCCCGGGTTTTCCGCGATTCTGCCTTCGAGGTATTCCGTCCTATCTTTTATCCGGTTCGGATAAGACATCATAATGATTGGTAAGTGCTCCTGGTCGGTATTTGCCGGAGTTAGTTCAGTGATTTTCTTAAATAAATCGGCGCCAGCCATGGGTCCGACACCTCCAACAATTCCTATCATACTTATTACGTTTATGGGCTAAAGGTAAAGCAACAAATTAACTTAAATCAATATCATTCGCTGAATTTTTGGCAGTATTTATTCAGAAGTCGGAAAGTTACACAGTTCTGTGCATGATTTAAGAAATAGAAATAAACATTTATTTGATTCCGAACTTTATCTATTTTCTTGTTTTTTTTGACGCATTTGCCGGTAAATGCATTCATACAGGATAGCCCTCTCAACCTCTACCTCCACCTTAACCTCTACCTCCACCTCCACCTCTACCTTTTTTACCACGGAGGATCGGGTTCGCAGATCAATTTTCCGGTTCCGCAGATAATTTATTTAGGTCTGCAATACAGGATTCTAGGTCCGCAGTGCTTTTTATAAGGTCTTCCGTACTATTAAGGTAAAAGGGCGCAAATTTTTCTGATTGGGTTAGTTCATTCAGCACTTCATCCTATCTTTCCAGGATTGATGTTTAAGGAATGAATTAAACGAAAAAAACTTATCTTGCAAACTCCTTATTGAATGCAATTTGAAAAGTTAGCTCAGGCAAGTTGCAGAAATTATACTTTGGCTCACTTACTTATGAGAATACATATAAACCATATCTGCATATTTTTAGGTTTTATTTTATTTATTAATCCTAATCTTGTAAATGCACAGCAATATTATTTTAACTATCTGACTGCTGAAGATGGATTATCAAGTAATATTTTAAATTATATTACAAAAGACACACGTGGTTATTTATGGGTGGGGTGTGACAATGCCTTAAATCGGTATGATGGTTCAAAATTTATAAAGTACGTTCATAATCCAAAAGATTCGACCAGCATTACAGGGGGAGCAATTCGTGCAGTATTTGAAGATAAAGACGGTATTTTATGGGTTTCAACCACCGATGGAGTCTGCACATTTGATTATAAATCGGAGAAGTTTACAAAAATAAGGACATTGGGAATAGAAAATACTTCAGGTGGAACATTTTATGTAACGAAGAAAAAAGAATTTATTCTCTGTTCTCAAAAGGGTCTTTATGTTTACGAAAAGACTTTACAAGGATTTGTAAAATATTTAAA
>Ga0105048_10000252_pt1 | contig 79004 bp, 72 predicted proteins | sample MAT05_FD_78382 | JGI IMG/M metagenome (GOLD analysis project Ga0105048, IMG submission 78382) | Freshwater microbial communities from Lake Fryxell liftoff mats and glacier meltwater in Antarctica - MAT-05 | ecosystem: Environmental > Aquatic > Freshwater > Ice > Liftoff microbial mat | place...
AACACCGAACAGGATATTGGGTTTACAATCGGCGGCAACCTTAATACCACCGCACTCACAACATTCTGTGGCGCAAACTCTTGCTTCATCAGAACATGGTATGACCAATCGGGTAACGCCAAAAATGCAACACAGACCACAAATGCCAACCAGCCTCGCATCGTTAATGCGGGAGTAATTGATACGCAAGGAGGAAGATTATCCCCCGTCTATGATGGAACTGACGATTCAATTGATCCAACAGGTCTGCCAAGCACAACATCCCTTTTTGCAACGATTATTACCTCTTCAACCACTGCAACTTGGAATAATTTTGGGACTCTTTTTTCAGATAGAAGTGCCAATGGATTTATTATTCATCCCAATCAAGGAGCAACAAGCATAACTCCCTATGTTATCAATAGCGCCGCTGGGTTCGTCGGGGGAAATAATTTTCCCAGCACAACAATTACCAATCTCAATATATATTCTTTGGGTTATGATGGAGCAACAATGACAGCTTATTCAAATGGCATCGCTGGGACTGGCCTTGCTTCTGTTATTACGCGCAGCGGAACAACTCTAACCTTAACGGGAATTGGGAGAGATTCGAATATTGGAGGCAGGTTTTTAAACGGAAGAATAACCGAAACCCTTTATTGGACAATCAACCTTATTCCATCAGACAGAACTACTTTGGTTACCAGTCAAAAGGCCTATTTTTCTATCCCTTAATAAGAAATAAGATTGAAAAAACTTAGTCTTGGTAAAAGGTCTTGGCAAAAACTTATTCTTTCCGCTATAAACCATATTATGACCTTAGCTATTAAAGCAAATCTATCTTCTGCCGCCTATTCTGCCCTTGATGAATTATCAACGGTTATGAAGGGTGATATGAACGCGGTTAATGCTCTTATTATAGATAATATGCAATCGAGCGTTCCTCTTATACCCCAGCTTGCTGGCTATCTCATCGCATCTGGTGGCAAAAGGATACGCCCTCTCATTACCGTAGCTTCAACTCGTCTTTTTGATAGTGAAACAACACGCCCCTACCGTTTAGCAGCGGCGGTTGAATTTATTCATACAGCAACACTTCTTCATGATGACGTTGTGGATGAAAGTAACCAAAGGCGTGGCAAGCCATCGGCCAATATTGTTTTTGGCAATCAATCCAGTGTCTTGGTTGGTGATTTTCTTTTCTCGCGTGCATTTGAATTGATGGTTGAAGATGGATCGATTGAAGTTCTTCGCATCCTCTCAAACGCTGCCGCTGTGATTACTGAAGGTGAAGTTCTTCAACTCTCTATCCAAAGCAAATTAGAGACAAGTCTTGAGCAATATCTAGAAGTCATTGCGGCCAAAACTGCCATCCTATTTGCGGCTGCCTGCGAAATTGGCCCTGTCATTGCGGGACAGCCTGTAACCATCCAAAAAGCTATGCATGATTACGGACATAACCTTGGAATGGTTTTTCAAATTGCTGATGATTTACTGGATTATCAGGCAGACGAAGCAAAACTTGGCAAAACGATTGGTGATGATTTCCGTGAAGGTAAAATGACTGTCCCCGTTATTTATGCCCTTCAAAACGCAACATTAGATGAAAAGAAATTTTGGAAACGCTGTTTTGAAGACCATAATCAGGGAGAAGCTGACCTCGATACGGCAAACTCGATTATAAAAACCCATAAAGCAGACCAAAAAGCCTTTGAATTAGCCAAATCATATGTTGATAAGGCTATTTTGGCAATTTCTATACTTCCTTCGTCCCCTTTAAAGACAAACCTTGAACAATTAACTTTTTTTGCTCTTTCCCGTAACAAATAAAGCAAAAAACGGCGTATAACATTCTTATCTTATCAAAATTTTAATTAAATCTGTTATAATAGAGTGTGGAGTTTTTGGGGTAACTATGGGTTTCATAAATCAGTCTTTTAAAACAAAAGATAATCAACGCGGGTTTTCGTTGATAACAGTGTCTTTGATTTTGACTGTAATCGGAATATTGATGATTCCAGCTATACATCTCTATAATCTTGCATCAAAAGCCGAAGAGCTTGCTCGTAACCAGACAAGTACATCGATAGCTTCTAGTGCATTAAATAGATATTTTTTAATGTTTGGCAGATATCCAGTTCCTTCAGACCCAGGAAATGCTCAAGGTACAGCAAATTTTGGAAAGTCCTCTCTATTGGCCGCTTGGCCAAGTTGCCAAGCAGGAGCGACATCTGATGCTGTTGTTTGCTCAACTGTATTAAATACTCTTACCGGTGGAGAAGTGCTGATAGGAGTTCTTCCATTTGCCGAACTAAATATTCCTTTTACTTCCGTGTTAGATTCTAACAAAAACCTTATTACATATGCAATTACAAGACGACTTACTGCAAATGCAACTTACAGTGAAAGCGGTGGAGAAATTATAGTCACCGATAATGCAAACAATCCTATTTATGCAGCTGGAGCAAGGAGTCATTTTGTGGTTATTAGCCACGGAAGAGATCGATTAGGCGCGTATGGACAAAACGGAGTTAGAAATTTAGCATGTGGCAACAATGCTAACTCAATTGATTTTGAGAATTGTAACAAAGATGGAAGATTCCGTAGTAATTTATTGCCTGGATCAGTAAATGTTCAAATAAATGATGGAACTGGTGCTGCACATTTTGATGACTATGTTTTAGAGAAAAATTCTTCTGTTTCTGGTATTTGGTCATTTGTCCCAAACCCTCTTCTTCCCAACTTAAGTATAAACGATCGCGCTGGCGGAAATGTGGCATCAGGAAATTGTGATGGAAGAACTCCATGTTCACCCGTTGCACGTTTAGACATATATGGTGATGGTTTATCTGCTTCCGTTCCAGCCGTTAGAGCAAACGATATAAGAACTAGTCGTTTCTGCGGACGGGGCGGGGGAGCAGGAGATGCTCCTAACACAGGTGGTTGGGGTTGCATCAATGATTATACATTGGCATCAAATGTAAATGGAGCTGACCAAACAACATGTTTTGGAGGTATTTGTCCTTCTGCAACAGCAACTTGGGGGGCAGCAACCCTTCCCCCTTGGTTTACGCCTCAAATAATAACCGGAATACCTCCCGTTTTACCAGAGGCAGGAGATTATTGGATTAACAATGGCGCAAATCATGGGTCTTTCCATAGAGGTAATGGCATTTTATGTGTTGGAGATCGTGCATTAAATGGTATCTTTGATCGTGATGAAGCTTGTAATAATACTAGTTGGATTAGTAACGCCTCTCGAACAACTCTTTCAGGATGCACTTCGGGAGAATATGCCAGAGGACTAAATGCTTCAGGTTCACTATTCTGCCAATTGCCCGGAAGTAATATTTAAACTCTAATATAGTGCTTTATAATGATAAAGAAGAAAATGATACGTACAAAAACAGTCACCCCTGCAAAACAAAATTGCAGAGGGTTTACTTTGATTGAACTTTCTATTGTTCTTTTGATCTTAAGTATATTACTTATTCCCTTGATACAGTTATATAGTAACTATATTGGCGAGCAGAACATAAAAATAACTCGGGAACGAGTTATAGATGCATCTAGGGCATTATCACTCTCGTCCCCCATAAGGTATCCTTGTCCTTCTGACAGAAGCTTGCCACCAACAAATGCAAACTATGGAGCTGATGTTTGTAGTATAGCAGGATTTACTCTTGCAGGTATTCCAAATTGTAATGCGACTGGACAAGAACAAGGAATATGCAAAACTCCAGGAGTAAGAGATACTTCAGATGACATCGATTTAGTTGCGGGTAACAACAACGAATTTGTTTTAGTCGGTGGAGTTCCTTTAAAAATTGGAACTACTTCTATCGGCGGTATTTCGGGAGGTAACATATTAGATGCTTGGGGAAATCAATTAAGTTATGCCGTCAGTTTTACATCCTCCCGCCCTAATAGAACCGAAGGGTTTACCAGATTCAAAAATGGAGTTATTAGAGTCACAGATGAATGGGGAAATAATACTGCTGGAACAGCAAATGATGCTCAGTTCTTCGTATTTTCCCACGGGCAAAACGGTTTAGGAGCATTTAATAGTTCTTTTGTAAGAAGGGATTGTATAACCACAACCATAGAGGGTGAAAATTGCGATGGTGATAGTACATTTGTTCAAGGTATTTCACATTTTGATGGAACAATAAGATATGATGATTATTCTTATACAAAAGTAGATAATAGTGCTCAGCTATGGCGCGTAGTTGTTGACACAACAAACCCAGGAACCCCCCCCACAACCCATATAATCACGATTCCAATTGGTAAATTAGGAGTCAACACAACCACACCAGGAACAACACCACCTGCTGGAGTTGATGTGAGGCTTGACGTTGCAGGAAATATTCGTGCTGATACTGTTAGATCAGTAGAATTGTGCAAGAAAGATGGAAGTCGTTGCATGACGGTTGACTCTCCAACAGAATTTTTTGGAAGTCAAAAAACAGCTGCTGTAGGCGGCGTTAGAAATGATTGCGGTGATGGACAAGTTATCTCAGCTATTAGCAACAGCCAAGTGCAATGCTCTTTGGCAGATATTCAGTTTACAGGGGCTCAAGTTCGCTGCCCTGTTACAACTTGGGTGGAACAAATTTTAACAAATGGAAGGATCAAATGTACCGGCGGTATTATTTGTCCGGGGGGAGTAGGATGTCTATAAATTTAAAACAATCACAAAAGAAAAATTTATTTAATTCTTCAAATGGATTTACACTTGTTGAGATGGCTATCTCAATGATAATCGTTGGTCTTGTGGCGTCATCTGGATTTTTTGCCTACACTGTTTATGAAACAAAAAGAAACGAAACCAGAACGCTTCAAGTGGTATCAAAAGCAACTTCTGCCTTGTATGAATTTAAAAATGCGAACGGTCGCTATCCATGTCCTGCGCCTATTCTTGAAACAAAGGATACTAGTCCAAATTATGGTCGGGAAACAGACTGTGCTGATCCAAATATAGGAACTGGGTCTGTGGTTATTCCTGGTCAATGTTTAGATGGAACCACGGCGCCAAATAATTATAATGGAATTTGTGTTGAGAGAAGCACAAGAACAATTTCTGGAATAAACCCACGTGTTCGAGTTGGGGCTATTCCTTTCAGAGATTTGCAAATTGATGAAAAAGATACTTTTGATGGTTATGGATCAAGACTTGTCTATGCTGTGACAGAAGATATGGCTGTTGCTGCAAGATACAAAGATACAATTGCAGCCATAGAAATTCAGGATGGGAATGGGAATATCCTCTCTAGTGGAAATCAATCTGTTTCGTTTGTGGTTATTAGCCCAGGAAAAAATAAAAATGGGTCCGTAAGTGTTGCAGGAAACTCTCAACCTTGTAATGCAGCAGCCACTGATCTTGATGCTGGGAACTGCCGAGACTTTGCCTCGGCTGTTAACACTCAGGCGATCTATGTAATGGATGCTACTTCCTCTGGCACAAATCAATTTGATGATATCGTTGAGTATTATGTCCCTATAGGGGCAGAAGTCTGGAGACGCGAGAATGCTGCATCCGAAAATATTATTGATCTCTCAGAAGATATGGTTGGCGTAGGAATAACTAGTCCTGCGGATCTTACCGCTGATTTAACTGTTAAAAACAGTACAATGACTAATGATGCAAGCATGGCTACCCGCAGAGCTTTGGCTGCCACAAATACTCTTGGTGGAAATAATCAAAGCGGTGGATTAAGAATTGGAAGATTTGATGGAGTTTCTCATTCTGGAAAAATTTTGGCGGATAGATACTGCACTGAAGATGGAACTCAATGCTTCACAACAGATCGTATAGCTGGGCCGTATGACAACAATCCCGCAACTGGCACTTCAGGAATGGGCTGCCCCGTAGGGCAATATATGGTTGGGGTTGAGGCGGGTCGTGCAAAATGTTCACCAATTAGAATTTTCTGTCCTCCTGGACAAGTCATTACTGGATTTGGTGGAAGTGGAGATCCCATATGCGCTGTTCCTACTGCTAACTGCGTTTCAGAGTTTAGAAACTTATGTGGAACAGCGTTTACTGTTATAACAGCTGGAAATGGTGTAACAAGAAGAATAAACTATGTGACTGGTGGGGCTTGTGCCTATAATGATTATAGATGCGATTCTGGTTCTTGGACTGATTTAGGCGGATATAATAGTGTCGCCGCCTGTTCATTTGTTGCAGCAACTCCTCCAACTAGTTCAACACCAGGTGTTGCATGTGGTGCAGGTTTTAGTGGAACCTATACACAAAGTTTTTATCTAAATTGTGCGGGCAATCAAGTTAATACTACAAATACTGCTGCTACTGATTGTGCCTGCGTTGGGATTACAGATAATGTGTATTGTGGTGCTAGTTTTGGTGGTGCTTTTGTGGGGACAAAACAAAGAGTTTGTTCGGGTCCCGCTCCTGGTACACTTGGTGCAAGCTATACAGTATTTAAAGATATAGCCAACGTTAATTACCCTTCTGAAGCTGCCTTGATTGCCGCTAAATGTTCATGTAGCAAAACTGACTTCTGGGAATTTGCGAATTGCCCTGCTGGCATGGTTAGAAAAGCATCACCAACCCCTGCAAGTTTTGCTACTCCTGCAGATTCTTGGCCGGGGGGTGCAGGAGATGCGCGTGGACAGTATAGAAAACGTACTGTTAATGCCTCTCTTTGTGATTGGGATTCTGTAAGTTTTGATTCTAGTAACTGTGAATGTTCTACAGGTTATAATTTCCGAAGTCAAAACCCAACCTGCGGCTCATGCGATGAAGTTGATGTTGTAGGGAGCGTTAGACAAATTCGAAGTGGTGCAGGATGTGGTTGGATTGACGATCCTGATACAAGTGGTAATACAGTTGGAACTTGTAGAGCTAAGACGTTTAGTTGGAAAAACTCTGGCGTAAGTGCTGGGCCTTCCAATCCACTTGCGGCAGGCAGGGGTGTAAGTCCGATATGTGGAACCGCTTGTTTATGTGGAGAGAACGGGAATTTAGGAACATGTGCTGTTTCCACTATTGCTGATTGGACCTATTTTAGTAGTAACTGCCAACCGAACTAAAGGAAATCATTACCTTGATTTTCAAGCTAATGACTTTACCAACATAAAACAAACTCTCTCATCAATCGGGCGGATATCGCCCGATTGAATTTGTGAGCGGTCAAAAACTGCGCCTGCGCCATCGGGGCTGTAACCCATTTTGATATATAACTTTTGGGCGGGTCCAAATTGGGCCGTTACCCCGACACCAATTCCAATATCGCTTCCACATCGATTTTTCGCTTCGGCTTCACAGGTCAGGATCAATTGCCCCCCTATTCCTCTTTGGCGCAAATCGGGATGAACGAATAGATCTTGAATCTCTGGAATGTTAAACCGCTTAAACGGAATATATTGAGGGTTAAAATTTAAGTGGATATAGCCTGCTAATTCTTTGTCCAAAAACGCCAAAAAAATTATTCGTTTATCATGGAGTTGTTCTTCAAAGGCAGTTTCAAAATAGAGAGGCTCAATAGAGTGATTAGATAATTTCGCAAAATTGGTTAAATTGAAAATATCTTCCTGAACACATTGTCTGATGATGATATTCATCGGTATAGCCAACCCTGTCTGTAAACTGGTGCTGCCGAGAAGGATTGAACTTCCGACCCCGTCCTTACCAAGGACGTGCTCTACCACTGAGCTACGGCAGCATCTTACGAAGCAACTTTATTTACAATAAAGAAACTGTCCTGTCACGTGTTTTTTATCGATTATTGAAACCGATTGCTTCGTGGGAAGCCGTTAGGCGGGAGTTTTCCAATGGCTGCGCGTTCCCCAACCCATTCTTTGGCATTGGGCACAGACATTTCACGCGTTCCGGATATAAAGTTAAGCCCCTGTTTCATATTAAATGTTTTCAGGTCAGATAATTCAGCATCTTTTAATTTTTGTAAGATAACACCCTTGCCTTTATTTAGTTCTGGAATTTGGTCGAGCGGGAACACTAACATTTTTCGATTATTTCCAATCACTGCCACATAATTATGGGTCTTATCAATGATACGACAGATAATCGCATCGCCATTATCATCAACCGACATGATTTGTTTACCATTTTTAGTTTGTGCCAAAATATCATTTGATGACACAACAAATCCCTTACCCTCACGATTAGCAAGAATAAGTTTTTTATCAGGCGCCCACACAAACATTTCAACAATATCCGCATCTGTTGGTATTTCAACAAGTAACCGCACAGGCTCACCCAATCCACGCCCTGGGGGTAATTTATCACCTGTGATTGTATAAAAACGACCATTGCTGGCGAAGGCTATAATCTTGTCTGTCGTTTGGGCATCAAATACAAATTGTTCGTAATCGCCCTCTTTATATTTTAAGTCCCCCCGATTAACGCCATGCCCCTTCATTGAGCGAATCCAACCTTTTGCAGATAAAATAACTGTTATCGGCTCTTTATCAACCATGACTTGGGTCAAATCTATGGTCACAGGAACAGGCGGTTTACCAATGGTCGTACGCCGTGCGCCAAGTGTTGTTGTTAGTCCATAAAGTTTTTTGGTCACACCAATTTGGCGTTTAATTTCTGCCCATTGTTTAGACTCGGACTTTAACAATTTTTCAAGAAAATCTTTTTCTTTCTCTAACCCATCAAATTCTTTGCGGATTTCAATTTCTTCTAATTTCCGCAAGGAACGAAGGCGCATATTAAGAATAGCTTCGGCCTGAACTTCGCTTAGCCCAAATTTTTTCATGAGTGCGGGACGTGGCTCATCACTCACACGAATGATTTTGATGACTTCATCTATATTTAAATAAACAATTAAATAGCCGGCCAAAACTTCAAGGCGATGATTAACCTCTCCTAAACGATGGTTAGAACGGCGCACCAAAACATCCTGCCGATGATTTAACCAGCATTGTAGAACATCTTTGATGTTCATGACTTTTGGCACAAGACCGTTTTCAAGAACATTCATGTTGAGTGAAAAACGATTTTCTAAATCAGAAGCTCTGAACAACGCCTCCATCATCAATTCTGGTTCAACTGTCCTATTTTTAGGAATAAGCACAAGGCGCATGTCTTCGGCAGATTCATCCCGTACATCATCCAACATTGGAATTTTTTTGTCGTTAATCAGATTGGCGATTTGTTCAACTAATTTTGCTTTTTGTACCTGATAAGGAATTTCGGTCACGATAATTTGCCATGTACCTTGTTTCAATTCTTCTTTAACCCACCGCGCGCGGGTACGAAATGACCCACGGCCTGTGCGATAGGATTCAATGATTGAATCGTGGCTTTCAACCAATATTCCGCCCGTTGGAAAATCAGGGCCACGAACAATTTTGACCAATTCATCAATGGATATATCTTTTTCAAGCATCAATTCCATGGCCTCACAAAGTTCCGCCACGTTATGCGGTGGAATATTTGTGGCCATCCCTACGGCAATCCCTGAAGACCCATTGGCCAATAAATTCGGGAAATTGGATGGAAGGACAATCGGCTCTAACGTATCACCATCATAAGTTGCTCGAAAATCAACCGCATCATCATCAATCCCCTCGAGTAAGGCAATGGCAACTTCTGTTAAACGGGATTCAGTGTACCGCATCGCGGCGGCATTATCGCCGTCAATATTCCCAAAATTTCCCTGACCGTCAACGAGGGGGTAACGCACCGCGAAATCCTGTGCCAAACGTACCAACGCATCATAAACCGATTGGTCGCCATGCGGGTGAAATTTACCAATGACATCCCCCACTACCCGCGCCGATTTTTTGGGTGGTAAATTGGGCGCAAGTTTTAATTGGTACATGGCAAATAAAACGCGTCGATGAACAGGTTTTAAACCGTCCCGCACATCAGGAAGTGAGCGCGACATAATCGTCGATAACGCATATGACAAATATCTCCCTGAAAGTAAGCCCGCCATCGGAGCTTCAATAATTTTATCATGCGCAGTGGTCGCAGGGGGAGATTTTTTAGCCATTTATACCGATTCCTAATTCATTCAGAATGGCAGATTAGCATGACTTATTGAGATGGCAATTAAAAGTTTTTGACAATTCCCAGATAAAATCATAATATCTATTATTATTTAGTGGAGCAACTATGGACAATAATTTTTTTACTTCTCTTAGAGTTGAATTTAATAAATCAAAAGCTGAATTCGCAAAACTTTTAATAAAAACTTCTTTGGGAACAATAGCTATTTGTGGTGTCGGCGGTAGTTATTTTCTGCCCTCAATGGTACAACATGATCAAGATGTTTTGACATTCAAAAAGCCAGCAGGTTTTCTTCAATATTCAACCAGTATCATTCGCATCCCATTCACAAGTACTGGTGCGTTTATAAGAAGTGTCGTTGATAATAACTCTACGCCACCTTCACCAAATCCTTGATGATGATTGATTGTAAACGCTGGCGTGCTTCTGGAATCCCAACAGAATGATGGGCAAAAACCCAATTTTGGAGGAAATAGCCCGTGAGTTTTAGCCCTTTAATAATATCATCCGCCCCATCCCCCAAAGGCTCAAACTTTAAAAATTCAGGCAAAGCAAGGAGTTTATCTTTGTACGGATACCCTTCCTTAAGCGATACAGCGCATCCTGATTTCGGGCTGACATAGGTCAGTGTCCGTGAATCGCCATTGGCTACGCAACGGGTCAAATCAAGTCCGAAACCTAATTCTTTTAAAAATGCCAATTCCCAACAAATATAAGCCTCAGCCCAAACGTCACTATGCAAATTATCAATCATTGCAATCATCCCATGATATAATCCTGCATGGCCTTCACGTTCGGGCAAGGCGGCATCACAGAGCGCACAAGCCGATAATAATGCAGCCAATTTTAATGGTTCATCCATCACACGTGCAGCGCAATTTTTTCCCTGCTCGAACTTAAAATTGCCCAATTGATCAGAAACACGCGATTGCCAATCAACTTCAATCCATGTTCCCGCTTCCAAATTTCCACGCATTTTAGAAGATTTAGCACCATAAACATATCCATTATGTCGCCCATGTTGTTCCGTCAGAACAGACACTACCGCTCCGCTTTCACCATGCCCCCTAGCAGATAGAATAATCCCTTGATCTGTCCAATGTTCCATGATGTAACTATGACATGGAAATCCTTACTTTTCCATACCCGCAAGGCCTTTTTAGGAACTATTTTCATGGTGTCTATCTTAAATCGAATTGACTATTTGCTATCTTCTCTCAGCGCGCGTTTTTGGATATGGTTTGTGATTCTTGGGTTGATGATGACCTTTGGCATCATGAATACTTATTATCTATCCGACTGGCCCAATATCAATATTTTATTATCTTCAGTTGATTCAGATGTTTGGTTACGACTGACCAAAGTGCGCGAACTTATTCAAGATGGGAATTTTTATAACCATGCTGTTATTGCAACCAATGCGCCGATAGGTGGCATAGAAACGCCATGGACACGACCTCTCGATTTCATTTTGATATTTCTTTATCAATTTACTCCTACGGATTTTTCAATTGAAAAGCGGTTAATACTTGTTGCCAGTTGGTATCCTCTCATCATTGGCGCATTGATAATTTTTTTCATGTCAAAGGCATCTGACTCTGGTTTTAAGGTGAGCCATAAATTTATAGTAATGATTCTATGTTTGGTAGGGTATTTAATCAACTCACAAACCCTGAATTATTTCCTTCCCGGTAATGCCGACCACCACAGCCTTCAAACATTATTATGGTGTATTTCGATATGGTTGATTTTAGAAAGTCCACAAAGAATAACCGCTGCTTTTCTTGGTATCGTAATGGGAATATGGGTATGGATAAGCCCCGAAGCACTTCCCCATATTTTCACAATTTTTATTATATTAGGCCTCAAAAGTCTTTTTAAACCTGACCTATCTATTTTCCCCCTGATAACCAGCATTACTTTGACTTTGGTTGTTTTGATTGGGTTATTTATTGAAATCCTACCCCAAAAGATAATGAGTTTTTTAGCTTATGATACTTTATCAATCATCCATCTTATCTTGTTTAGTTTTTGTTTCGTTGGTTTCTTCGTTGTTCATTTTTTTGTATCGGGGAAGAAGGATCTTAAAACACGATTGATACTAGCTGGAGGATTAGCCACTTTATTATCTTCGTTTTTTTTAGGTTTATTTCCTAAATTCATTAAAGGGCTATTAGTAGATTCGGACCCTTATATTTTTACAAATTTTCTGCCTTTTATTCGGGAAGCCCAACCATTATTAAATGCTGGGGTCTTTGTGTGGCTTCCTGTCCTCTCACTTTCAGCATTATCATTATATCTTTCAATTATCTATTTTAAAAAATCACCTTATTTACTTCCACTTCTAGTTGTTCCGCTTATTATGTGCTTTTTTCAGTTGAAATGGAATTATTACGTTGTAACGATTTCAATCATTATCATCGCAAAATGCCTTCCTTCTTATATGCATTATTTGAAATTAAAATATAAAGGAAATGGGTTGCTTTTTAATGCCTATGGTATTGTGTTTTCAATTCAGGTCTTAATTTTTGTATTGTCACCATATCTTGTAGTAAAATCATACTCAACACTTGAAATTGCAAATTGTGAAGGCCTTGCCTTTCAATCTGTCCAAAATGGAAGTTTAGTCAAAGCATTAAGAACTTCACCTTTGATTATTGAGTCAAATATCTTTGGAAATAGCGGAATTCCATTTTTCACACCCTATCATTATGTTGCTGGATATTATCACCGCGAGGGAATGGGGATGAAAATTCAACATTCAATTTTCTTCAAAACAAAAACAGAAAAGGATGTTCTTCCTTTTTTAAAAGACAGAAAAATCAATGCCCTGCTAATATGCCCGAATGAAGATACTTCATTGTGGTTTAATAAATATTTTAAAGAGTCCCCAACAAAAGATTCAAGCTTTGTTAAAAATAATAAATTGGAATTTCCACCAAATACACCTGAAACTCAAAAGCCAATTCTACTGATGGTAAAGACGAAATGACAAAACTTTATATACTTCCCCCGCATCCCTTTTATATTGTACGTCACGGTGAGAGTGAGGCGAATGTCCGCCGAGCGATGGCTGGGGGAAATTTAGACAGCCCATTAACTAAAATAGGCATTGGGCAAGCAAAAGATTTGGCAAATGTAATACACCATCTGCCCCTGAAGCCATCACGAATTTATTATTCACCCTCACAACGTGCCAAACATACTGCTGAACATATAAATGACGCTTTAAAACTTGATATGATTGAAGTTCACGATCTTAAAGAACATCTTTTTGGTGATTGGGAAAATGCGTCATGGGACGATGTATGGCATCTGGTTGAAAAAGATGTTAATCCACCCAACGGTGAAACATATGATAGTTTCGGAGGGAGGATAAGCTCTGCCTTACATAGTATTTTTAAACATCACCACCATCAACCTCCAATGCTTGTTGCTCATGGTGGTGTCTTTCGCGCTATTATGCGTCTTTATAATATCAAATTAGATAAAGTCCCGAATTGTGCCTTGTACCATTTTGAACCCGTAAAAGAAAATCACAGTTTTCCTTGGAAAGTCACATCATATAAGCCTAGTGATATAGAGGGATTAGAAAAAGCTGAAATATTTTAGCTTTCTACCATGTACGAAAATCGCCAGAATCCATATGTACAAATCCACTACGTGGATAATATCCAACTCCGCCTGCGCCCAATTTAACAGCTGCCTGACGAATGTTCTTTGCACTGATTTCACCCAGACGAACATCGACAGCTTGACCAGACATATGAAGAGATCGTTTTGCAACACCTTCACTATGTGAACGTAATTCAGAATTAGTATGTGGGGAACGATAGCCCGATAATAATTCATACGGCTCATTCACATCCAAATAGCGATGGACAATAGATATAATATCAATCACACGAGGATCCATTGGAAATATTTCATCTTCACGCACATCACGCATCACATAATTGATACGCTCGAACGCCTGAGGCAAATACTTATTACCAATGCGATAAACACCTGAAAAAGTCTCACCAGATCTTTGATTCTTAAAAGAGGTGCTATACTGCCCATTACCAGTCGCCGCCATAACAGGCTTAAACGAACCAACAGATATCAATGCAGAAAGTGACAGGGTCAATCCCCCCATAAGGACACTACGACGGCTTAACACAGCATCGCAGTCAGAAATTTGAAAAGACATCATTCACCTTTTGAAAGAGCGACAAACAGACCAATTGTTTAGCAAAAAATACGGATATATAATAGACCGTATCAAGAGGATAAAGAAAATATCCCGATATAATCATTTTACTAAAAAACACCTATATTTACAAGTTTATTGAATTTTACCAAATTCAAAAGGAATTTTTCCTTTTTGTTGAAGGGCTTGGACTAATTTGCCATCCCATCCATAGAGGTCATTTGCAATAATAACCTTACCCTTGGGATCAACCCAAGCCGTAAAATAAAACAAATAAACAGGAATTGGGTATTCTGCACTTACCTCTACCAATTTTTGTTTTGCGATAATTTTTTCTAATTTTTCATCAGACCATTCATGATTATCACCTAAAATAAAGTTAGCAATACGCCGAGGTTCAGACAAACGAACGCAACCTGAACTTAATGCTCTGTCATCCTTTACAAATAATTCAGGGGCGTTTGTATCGTGCAAATAAATATCATATTTGTTTGGCATTAAAACGCGAATAACACCCAGTGCATTCTCCTCACCAGAATCCTGATACATTTGAACCGACTTTAAACCATCCTCGCTCATATTTGCCCAATCAATTTCTGACGATGATACCTTCTTCATTCCCTCTTCGGTTTTAACTCGGAATAAAATTCCCTTTTTTACTAAGGCATTAGGGTCTTTTTGAAGAGCAGGTAAAAAGTCTTCTTTCTTGATGGTATCGGGAACATACCATAAGGGATTAAAGCGGATGCCAATAATTTCGTCTATAAAACTATTCGTTGGTCTTTTATCTCGCCCAACAATAACTGGCATTTGAAAAGAAACCTTTGTATTATTGACAGCATATAATTGCATTTGTGGAATATTAACTTCGATATATTTTGACGGCAAAGGTCTTCTAACCCATCTGCGTCTCTCTAAATTTGCAACTAGCTTTATCAATTTCTGAGTACGAGTCTGAAATATTGCATCAAAGCTTCGCGGTCCAATCAAACCATCTGCTGCCAAACCATGTGATTTCTGAAATTCAATAATTTTTTTTCTTAAATCTTCGTCATAAATTTGTGATTGGCTATTATCCCCCATTTTTTGACGGATAGGGATAATAGATGGGTGGATCATTGCTGGTTTTAATGTTCCCGAGAATTTTATTTTTTTAATTTTATTTTCTGGATTTTTTGCTAAATCCTGAACAATATTTTGAAGTTCATCAGATAATCTTTGATAAGTCATATCATTAGGTAATAATAATTGAACAAAATCAGCACGGCTATTTCTTTCAGCTAGGATATTTAATAGGCTATAAGCATCAACGCCCCTTGACCAAGACCGACCATCCTCATCTAATTCCTTAGGGGAAATCCTCATACCACTTAAATCTTGAGCATAAAGAATAATAGAATCAGAAAGCAAAACTTCTGTTTCAATCTCACGCCCTTTTGGAACGCCATTTTTAGCCAATTCTTGCAAAATCGTGTAACGATAATTGGCAGGATTTAAACCATGAACCCATGATGCACCGATATCAGTAATGATTTCCTTTGTATCAAATGATAATTTATTTCCATCAATCCACAGAAATTTATCTTGGTTTTCTCCATAAAATTTTTGGATAGCACTTGTTTCAGATATTGAAATTCCAGAAACTCTTTTGATAGAGTATGGCGATGCGTGAAGAGATGCCGAAAATAAAAGAAGAGAAAATAGAAAGAAGGAAAGATAATTTTTCATTCTATAAATCAACAAAGACATGCTTTTCTGCCTTTCCACCGGGATGCGTCACTGCTCCTTTACGTGCAGAACCGACTAGCTGGGCAAATTTCCAAATGGCTCCTGATTGATACATCGTCTCACGCGGTATCCAAGACAATCTGCGTTCTGCTAACTCTATGTCGGACAGCAAAACATCCAATGTACTTTTTTCTGCATCAATACGAATTATATCGCCATCTTTAAGAAGGGCAATTGGTCCGCCTATGGCTGCCTCTGGCCCCACGTGACCAATGCAAAATCCGCGCGTCCCACCTGAAAACCGTCCATCAGTAATAAGTGCTACTTTTCCGCCCATGCCCTGTCCGTATATTGCGGCAGTGGTCGATAACATCTCACGCATTCCTGGGCCGCCTTTAGGGCCTTCATAACGAATGACCAAGACATCGCCTTCTTTATAATCACCACGTTGGACAGCATCATAACAGTCTTGCTCACTGTCAAAACATCTGGCCGTCCCCTCAAACGCTAAATTCTCCATACCCGCAATTTTGACAATTGCTCCATCGGGAGCAAGATTACCTTTTAATCCGACAACTCCACCCGTCATTGAAAATGGCTTTGTAATTGGTGCAACAACATCTTGACCTTCTGGGAATTTTATATCGGCCAAATTTTCGGCAATCGTTTTTCCTGTCACAGTTAGACAATCACCATGTAAATATCCACCCTTAAGCAGTTCTTTCAATACGATTGAGACCCCACCAATATCATACAAATCTTTAGCCACATATTTTCCACCAGGTTTTAGACTTGCTAAATAAGGTGTACGGCGCATAATGTCGCATATATCAAACAAATCAAAATCAATTCCTGCCTCATGCGCTATAGCAGGAAGATGAAGAGCTGCATTAGTAGATCCACCTGTTGCGGCCACAATCATCGCAGCATTCTCAAGAGATTTGCGCGTCACTATATCACGCGGACGAATATTCTTTCTAATCAGTTCAACAACTGCCTTCCCCGATGCATAGGCGTATTCATCTCGGCTTTCATAGGGCGCTGGTGCACCAGCTGAATTCGGCAACGCTAGCCCCATTGCCTCAGACACGCAGGCCATTGTGTTTGCGGTGAACTGACCTCCACACGCGCCTGCACTGGGGCAAGCATTACATTCCATTTCTTTTAAATCAGCATCACTAAATTCACCACTTGCATGTTTCCCAACTCCTTCGAAAACATCAATGACAGTCACATCTTGCCCACGAAATTTTCCAGGCAAAATTGATCCCCCATACATAAAGACGGACGGCACATTCAAACGCACCATCGCCATCATCATTCCGGGAAGTGATTTATCACATCCAGCCAATCCAACCAGCGCATCATAACAATGACCACGCATCGTGAGTTCAACTGTATCAGCAATAGCATCACGGGATGGAAGTGATGACCGCATCCCCTCATGTCCCATCGCAATCCCATCGGTCACCGTAATTGTTGTAAATTCACGGGGTGTTGCCTTTGCTTCAGATACTCCGCGCTTGGCGGATTGAGCCTGACGACTAAGAGAAATATTACAAGGAGCAGCCTCATTCCAACAAGTGGCTACACCGACTAGGGGTTGATGAATCTCCTCTTCAGTCATTCCCATTGCATAGTAATATGAACGATGAGGTGCAGATTTTGGGCCTTCGGTTACATAGCGGCTAACCAGTTTTGATTTATCCCAAGTCATTTAAAAATTCCCTATACTTTATCAGTTTCTTTTTTCTCACGCTGATAAAGCAAATCATCAATGATATTTCTGACAGCAGCCGCATTTGCCAAGTATGGAATATAGGAATATCGTGACCCAATACCTGTTAATACAACAGTTCCGTAATTCAATAGTTGCCCTGTTATTGTTCTTTGAATTTCAACGCTTTCAACCCTATCTAAACGCACCTGAACAGTGTCAACCTTAATAAGGCCTGATCGAAAGAAAATGCGATTATTGGTCACAGTCAAAAGTAAAAATTTCTGGAGAAGCAAGGAATAAATAAATGTTAACAATGCTACAATGCCCATAAAAATCCCAAGAGGCGGAGCAATAACCCACAACAGCAAAGCAACCATCAAAACACTGAAGGCTTTCCAGTAAATTCCTTGAGAGATACGACCCTTAATAAGGATTGTTTCACCTTCGCGTAAAGCAGCTGGCAAATCATTTTGATCATCTGAATCACGCGGCACTTTGGTTTTATTTTTCATGGAACCTCCAATTTTTATTCAGTTCTGGCCTTTTCAATGGCACGCCGAAAACGTATAGGGTCTGCAAGATTCGGCATTATTAACTCTCCCACGCCCATTCCACGAATAAGCAATTGACCAAAATTAAAAATACGACCCCAGAAAGATTGATGAACGGAAATACTTTCGATTCTGTCTATATTCATTTCTCCAACACTTCGTGCAATTAAGCCACGTTTATAAATCAACCTTGTATTCGTCACTGCTATTTCAGTGGTTACTTTAATTACAAGCATCTGTGTAAATTTCATGACCCCCAAAAGAAATATTAAAACCGAAGCCAACTTAATAACAGGATGAAGTTTACGAATAACAGCAACAGCATCGTCATTTAATAATAACGGGGCAGTTAAGATTTTTTCACTGATATTGATTGGCACATAATTGACAACCGCAACAAACGACATTAACAAGGAAATAGATAAAAAGGTTCCCCATACTATATTCATGACGGCTTGAACGTCATAAAACCAGTGAAACTTCGCAACGTAGATGAGGTTTTCTTCAGGAGCTAATGACTGTTGAACATAGAGCATCAATCGTCCCCTAATGAAATACCCAATGCACGCGCTGTGTGAACCAATGATGAATTGACATCAACAGCTTGATAAGCGGCAATAGCGGCTTCAATCGGTACATCGACAACTTCACGGTTTTTCCAAGCAACCATACGATCAAATTTATTTTCGGCTATCAAATCAACAGCGCGAACGCCAAAAGCCGAGGCCAATAATCTGTCATTATATGTTGGGGTACATCCGCGCTGAACATGGCCTAAAACAGTCACGCGGGTTTCAGAACCTGTTGCTTTAAAAATTTGGTCGCCTATATAATGTCCAATTCCACCATAGCGTAACTGTCCATCATTGAATTTTTGTTGCTGTGAATCGCCATCTAAAGTTTTGACTGCTTCCGATACAATAACCAAAGCAAAATTACGACCACCCGCCTTAACAGCGGCAATTTTCTTTGCAATACTATTAACATTGTAAGGAATTTCTGGGATAAGAATAATATCTGCACCACCTGCAATCCCTGCGGTTAATGCAATATGCCCAGCATCGCGCCCCATTACTTCCAATACCATTGTCCGATCATGTGATGCTGCCGTTGGTTGCAACCTGTCCAATGCTTCGGTTGCAACCGATACGGCTGTATCAAATCCAATGGCCGCCTCTGTTTCTCCAATATCATTATCGATTGTTTTTGGAATACCGACCATGCGAATTCCACCTTGCATGGCTAATTTACGAAGAATGGCAAAACTTCCATCCCCTCCAATACCAATAACAGCTTCAATTCCTAAAGTTTTAAACCCATCAATAATTTCTTGGGTACGATCTTTAATTGTTCCATCAGGCATAGGGTATGCAAAAGGATTTCCTTTATTAGTCGTCCCCAGAATTGTTCCGCCCATACGCATTACGTTATTATCAAACATATTAGGGGTCAGGACACGATATTGCAGAGGATTTTGTAAAAGACCTGCGGTTCCGTCTAAAATTCCGTAAATTTCCCATCCAAGAAGGTCTGCCCGGTGAACTGCCGCACGAATTGCTGCGTTTAAACCGGCACAATCGCCACCACTTGTTAATATTCCAATTCTTTTTGTCATTTTTCCTCAAAAAATATTTTGTACTTTTAAATAAGACTCTACCTTACTGATTCCATTAAGAAAGGTAAATGCCCTCTGTAAAACAATATTCAATAAAGTTTGACTTACATATTGTTGAAATTTCTGATATAAATTTCTAAATTTTAAAGAATTGGCCTAGAATTTACATGATTGACGAAGATTCCTTACGCGAACAGCTTGAAGAGCATAGACGTGACCATAAGTCATTAGATGACCAAATTAACCAAATGAGCCGAATGGGCGCAGTTGATTTTTTAACGATTGCAAAGCTCAAAAAAGAAAAATTAAGGTTAAAAGATTGCATCCAACGCATTGAAAGTATGTTGATTCCTGATATTTTGGCATAAGGATTTTTATAATGAGTGAATCTGATACAAACCCTCTTATTGGTATTATTATGGGTTCCCAATCAGATTGGGAAACTATGCAACATGCCCATGATATGCTTCATGCCCTTGAAATTCCGCACGAAACAAAAATTGTTTCTGCTCACCGCACCCCTGAGCGCTTAATTGATTATGCAAAAAACTCACAGTCTCGCGGACTAAAAGTTATTATTGCTGGTGCTGGTGGTGCCGCCCATCTTCCTGGTATGACGGCGAGCATGACTCCCCTTCCTGTTTTAGGGGTTCCTGTAGAAAGCCACGCATTAAAAGGAATGGATAGCCTGCTTTCTATAGTTCAAATGCCTGCAGGCATACCTGTTGGAACTTTGGCAATTGGTAAGGCGGGAGCCATCAATGCAGCTTTGTTCGCTGCCTCAATTCTCTCATTAAACGATACTGCTCTTGCTGCACGTCTTAACGCATATCGTCAAAATCAGACTGACTCTGTGGCAATTGCTCCAAAATAATCATCCGAATATCAAAAAATATGATATTCTATAAGCCCATACTTAATTCATAGGCTTTCAATCGTGTCTGAACCAACTCAACGCCCTCCACTGACCTCTGATGATGTAATTGAGTATCTCAAATCTCATCCAAATTTCTTGACCAACCATCCAACAGTCTATGAATTCCTTATTCCTCCAAAACAACAAAATGGAAAAGGTATTGCCGACTTTCAAACTTATATGATTGAAAGATTGAAGGCTGATAAAACTGTGGCGATTGAAACTGCCAAAGAAATAGTTGAGACGGCACGTCATAACATGAATAACCAAGGTCGTATCCATCGCGCAGTTTTAAGACTTTTGGAATGTGAAAGTTTTGAAGAATTCATCGAATCAATTACCTCTGACTTAACCACATTTTTAGATGTTGATATTACTTCTTTGGTCATTGAATCAGATGAAGAAAAAATTCCGCATGTTACATTACCGGGTATTCGCATCGTTCCTGCCGGCACACTCGATAAATGGATGAACGGAAAAAATATTTTGCATCAATCGGATATAAGTGGCGTTGAAACTGTTTATGGTGCAGGGGCGCAATTGGTGCGGTCACAGGTTTTAGTGCGGGTGGATGTATCACAAAAAACACCGCCCGCCATTCTTGCATTCGGTTCACGTGACCCCCATATGTTTCAAGCAGGGCAAGGAACAGAACAAGTGTCGTTTCTAGCAGGTGTCGTAGAAAGATGTATTCGGTCATGGCTTCACCTCTCGATTTAACAACGGCACTAGCCTCTGACCTATTTGAGGCTGTTGAAAAGTGGCAAACATGGCTTAAGATTGAAAAGAATGTCTCGAAGCATACTTTTCGTGCCTATAATTCCGACCTTGGGCAATTTTTAAATTTCCTGCGCGACCATTATGAAGATGATGTAGGATTAAATACATTATCTACAACGACACTTACTGATTTCAGGTCATGGCTTTCACGAAAATCAATGGATGGATTATCGGCATCCTCTCGCGCACGTTCTTTATCAGGTGTTAAAAATTTTCTGAACTGGCTGGATAAGCAAGGGGTCATGCATAATGCATCAATTGGTTTGGTACGCACACCAAAACAGGGGCATAAACTGCCAAGGCCGATGGAACAGGTTCAGGCATTTAGGTTATTATTTGATGCAGTAAGTGATGATTGGGTTTCTCTTCGTGACCGCGCCCTATTTACAATTCTCTATGCATGCGGCCTTCGTATTAACGAGGCTCTCGCCTTAAACATTTCTGATTTGCCACGTGATGGTTATATTATAGTAATGGGTAAAGGAAGAAAAGAAAGGCAGGTTCCTAGCCTACCCATCGTTACAGAAACTTTATCAACCTATCGTGAAAAATGCCCCTTTGCTGAAACATCAGACCGCCCACTGTTTATGGGGGAGCGCGGAAAACGTCTTAATCAGGGGATTGCCCAAAAATCAATTCGTGATGTACGTTTGGCATTAAACCTGCCCGAAACTGCAACTCCCCATGCCTTACGCCATAGTTTTGCTACACATCTTCTAGAAAATGGTGCTAACCTAAGAGAAATACAAGAGTTATTAGGTCACGCCTCACTCAGCACAACACAACGCTATACTGAAATTAACGCAATCGAGCTTATAAAAATCTATAAAAACTCACACCCTAAAAGTAAAAGTAAGGCAGAATAAAACGATGAAACATTTAATTAAAAACGAGAATGGAAGCGTCTTTGTATTTATCCTGATTGGAATTGCATTATTTGCAGCACTCTCCTATGCCGTCACTCAATCAATCAGGGTAAGTGGAGATTCTGAGGGGATTACAACAGGAAGGGCTGATAGAAACTCACTAGTAATTGTAGATCTTCAACAATTCTTAGAAGCCGTCTCAATGCGTGTAACACAACTCACACAAATCAATTCAGTACCCGAAGGCCAACTTGATTTTAGAAATGATATTTATAGAACTGGATTGAATGTACTTCTATCTAATAACATAAATTCTACTTGTATAACAAGTAATTGCAGGATTTTTTCTCCCTATGCCCCAGATGGAATAATTCCCGTTGTTATAAGAGAAGCAGCAAGTACAGATGATCAGCCTGCCAAAACTCTGCCACAAAATGGACATGCTACTGTCAGACAAATACGTATTGATAGTGTAGGAAGTTCAGCACCTGAATTAGTCTTTATCATTCATGCTATCTCGCCACAGATATGTAACCTTTATAATGCAAAAAATGGAATAACCACTAATTACAATTCAACAACAACCATGGTGTCTATTAGTGAAACCTCTCCTGGTTCTGTCCCAGAGAATTTTAGTGGCTCCTTTAATTCAACAAGAAGTTTTGGTTCGGGAGCAACCATATTTAAAGGTAAAAAAACATTTTGTGCTCCCGCCTATTTAGACGGACTTAGTAACAGATTGGGAATTTGGAAAGTTGTCAAAATACGTTGATTTAGATATGTAATGGCCGTCCAAGAACAGCCAAAGCTGCCTCTTTAACGACTTCTTCTAAAGTCGGGTGAGCATGACAGGTTCGAGCTATATCTTCAGATGACCCTCCAAATTCCATGACAGCTGTTACCTCAGAAATCAAAGTCCCCGCTTCCGGCCCTACGATATGACACCCTAATACTTTATCAGTTTTAGCATCAGCCAGAATTTTAACGAAACCATCCGTTGCATTCATCGCACGGGCGCGCCCATTGGCCATGAAGGGGAATTTACCTACTTTATAATCAACGTTTGCGGATTTAAGTTGTTCTTCGGTTTGTCCAACACTCGCTACTTCTGGCCATGTGTAGACAACTCCCGGAATCAAATTATAGTCGATGTGACCTGATTGACCAGACAGCATTTCTGCCAAGACAACACCTTCGTCTTCTGCTTTATGTGCCAACATCGGCCCCACAATCACATCGCCAATTGCGTAAATTCCAGCGACATTAGATTGAAAATGAGCATCTGTTTTAATCCTCCCACGTTCATCACGGGCAACCCCCACAGCATCAAGCCCTAAACCATCAGTATAGGCTTTACGACCGACAGCTACCAAAACAATATCGGCCTTGAGTGTCTCTGATGTTCCGCCAGCGGCAGGCTCTAATGTTAATGTCACGCCCTTTTTATCAGCATCAGCTTTGGTAACTTTGGTTGATGTTTTAAATGTCATTCCTTGCTTAGTAAATATCTTTTGTGACTCTTTGGCTAGCTCACCGTCCATGGTCGAGAGTATTTTATCCATATATTCAATAACGGTGACCTTAGAGCCTAAACGCATCCAAACCGCCCCCAGCTCAAGACCAATCACACCGCCGCCAATAACCACCAAATGCTCAGGAACCTCTGATAATTCCAACGCTCCTGTTGACGATACAATTCGCTTTTCATCCACCGTAATTCCAACTGGCACAGCAACATCAGACCCCGTTGCAATCACAATATTCTTGGCTGTATAAACCGTTCCAGCAACATCAACCTGACCAGATGCAACAATTTTTCCAGCCCCTTTTAACCAATCTATTTTATTTTTCTTCATCAAAAATTCAACGCCTTTAGTATTGGCCTCAACCACTGAATTTTTATGCCCCATCATACCAACGAGATCCAGTTTAATGCCAGAGAACTTGATACCAATTTTTTCAAAATTATCTTTAGCTTCGTGATATTTCTCTGATGCTGATAAAAGTGCTTTGGATGGAATGCACCCAATATTAAGGCAAGTTCCGCCTAATGTCGGGCGTTTTTCAACAATCGCTACTTTCATCCCTAGTTGTGCGGCTCGTATGGCGCAAACATATCCACCTGGGCCTGAGCCGATAATAATAAGGTCATAATTTTGTGACATGGGAAAATCCTAAGGAAAATTAAAAAATTAAGAATGTTTAATATCACAATAATGGCTTAAAGACCAGTCTAAGGCTTATATACAGTTTAAATTTAAGATTGTGGGAAACTCAAAAATTTAAGGACTTTTTAATTTATCGAATGACCAGAATAAGTATAATGGATTAATATTTTGTTGACATAACTTTTATATTTCAATAATGATATTCAAACAAAAAATGAGGAGTGACTGATAATGGCATATGACCCTTCGCATGAAGCCGCGGCCAATAGGTTCTTGAATGGAATATCATCCCTTCCTTACATTCCTATAATTGGTCGAAGGGAATATGAACTTAAATTAGCTTTTGATCCATTTATCCGTCAAGGAAATATAATGCCCCTATTCATGAATGCTGAATTGGCTGTCAGCAGAGGTAGAGATAAATTTTATAGTTTAATGCAAAGCTTTAATTGTGCCTCAAATCAAGATTCTATTAAATTTGATCCCGCAGGACTGTTCCCCAATGACTACGTACTCGTCAGCTTGGGTGTTGATACTGTTCGAGGAACTCTGCCAACGGCAGAGTTTTTTAGAAACGGCTGGCAAAACAGAGTGCGTTTCGCGATAGATGCCCATCATCCTGAAGGAACAGATTTACCACCTATTAAGCAATGTGATGCTAATGCAAAAACACTACTTTCATCACACGATTCTGAAAGTCATAGAATAGAATTAGAGACTGAAGTAAGCCATCCTTCCTGTTTTTTTGCAGCTTTCAAAGCTGCAAAAGGAATAAACCTCCCTGAATTTACGTCAACTATAACTGATTCTATTTTAAGAGTGAGTGAAATTTGTATGACCTCACGATCAGGGTTTTTTATAGAAATGAAAGTTCCCAATAAAGATGCTTATATTCTTTTGCATGGTGTTTTTGATGTAAGTAATTATACAACACCATCCGCAGAGGTCTATACACGCTCTATTCCACGCATTGAGGTTGAATTCGAAGCCAAAATGATGAGGGGAACAGAACCAAATATTTATTCAGAAGAAGGACAACAATTCCTCATCAATCTTGTATTTGATGAAATTAGAGCCCATGGATTACAGAATGGAATGAATCAATTTACCCTGAGTAAATTAGAAGATGCCGCCGTCGCAGCCCAAGATTTTTATAAAGATAGAAAACCAGATATTAGCCTCTTTATAAATCATTTAAATTCGCAAGATTTCTCGCATATTCGTCAAGGCAAAATTCCAGATTATCTAGCCTATGCACTTGTAAGAGGAGTATCAGTTGGTGATGTCATGAGAGATATCAAAGAAAAAGGGTCTCAATCCCCTATAGCCCTTCTCTCTCGTGGACTTCCAAATCCATTAACCTTATTGGATAATAATTTATTTCAACAGCATTTAAAAGTTGCCTAATGTCAAAAGTTTTTACCGCTATTGGTAATGCCTGCACCGACCTTGTTGCAAAGGTGGATGAAAATTTTCTTGTCCGTCATGGAATAGTAAAGTCAATTTGTGGGCATTTGACATCATCTGATGAGTTAGAGGTATTAAAATCTGCGATAGGTTCATATGAATCTTTTTCTGGCGGTGCTGGGGCGAATGTGGCTCATGTTATTTCTGCACTTGGTGGTAACTCGCATTTTATCAGTAAAATCGGCGATGATGATGAGGGGTATGAGTTTCAATCGCATATGGAAGAAAATGGCGTAACCTGCCATTTCCCACCACCCTGCCCCCCTCCGCTTGGGTCAACAATTGTGTTGACGTTGATAACATCCGACAGCGAAAGAACTTTCGTCAGTTATGATAATGCTGCAAGAACCATGAAATATGAAGATTACGCGCCAGATATTTTGAATAAAACAAATTTTTTATATCTGGACGGGTATAGTTTCTGTTCGCCCCATACAGGCAAATCATTTTTAAAAGTTGCCTCAGAAATGCGTCAGGCAGGTAATCATGTCACCTTTAATATTGGTGATATTAGTTATTACGCTACTGATAAAACTGAAATTGATATGCTATTATCCGAATGCGACAGTATCATGTGTAATGAGATGGAAGCGGAAACTATTTTTGGGTCATTCGTATCAATTGATAAATGTGTTGAGCATTTGGCGGAACAATTTTTATTTGGTGCGGTAACATTAGGTAAAAATGGTGCGATAGTTTTTTATGATAAGAAAATACGCCATATTCCTGCACTTATCCCAGTCAAAATTATTGATACCAATGGCGCAGGTGACCATTTTGCAGGTGGCTTTATTTATGGACTGATGAATGGACATAGTTTAGAAGAATCAGGAAAATTAGGCGTCATGTGTGCGACAGATTGTGTGAGCCATGCAGGCGCTCGGCCCTTGGGGTCACTAAAACATCTCGTCCAGCAGACAGAATTCTGATATCATAAAGTATGAATCCTATTTTCGCCATGCAACAGGCTGTTGATATTGTTTTATCCAGCCCTCATCCTGACAATAAAATTGCCGCAACTCTCTTTAAGAACCAAGAGAGCATTTCGAAAACTAATGAATGGCCCCCCATTATTTTAGAAAAACTTGGCATGAACAAAAGAATTGGTGATAGCAGTGGAACAATTCATGCTGAAATCAACTGTATTATGGATGCCAAGTTTAAAGTGGAGGGTGCAAACCTAGCCATTACCGACCCCTGCTGCCCCAATTGCGCCAAATGTATTGCAGAGGCAGGGATAAAATCAGTCTATATAGACCATAAAGGCTTCCAAAAAGATTTTGCCGTACGACGCGGCGGAGAATTTCAAGATATGTCATTGCGTATCTTGGCTCATGCAGGAATAAATATTTATGAAGTAGCTAGAAAAGAAAAGAAAATCACAACACTTTACGAAGCCCCCATAGATTACATTCCTCCAGAAGATAACCCGATTGAAATTCGCCCCTGTAACCAATCGGTATCGTTGCAGACTTTAATGAAGGCCTTGGGTCTGGTCAAAGTTAAACATGAAAGATGGGGGTGTGCATTGGCAACTGATAAAAATGGCAAGGTATTCACACTTGTTGCGTCTGCCCATCCTGCAATTGGGTATACAGAAAGAAATATTGAAGATAGTGACGGTAAATATGATTTCTTTTTGGAGCCCGTTAATCGACTGATAATCGGCTCAGCCAGAGAAGGTCTTACACTATCCAATACCCTTCTATGGTGTTCTGTACTACCGTCACCTCGTGAAATGATAAATTTAATTTCTGGGAATTTTGAAAAAATTTATATTGGAAACACAGAGAAAGCCAAGAAAGATGCCTCAATTGAGGCAAAGGAAACATTAGAATCCAGAGGCATTCTTTTATTTGAAAGACTATCTATCGATTGATAATCATATCTTGAATGTCCTCTTCAGAAAATTCAAAGCCACGTGCTAATTCTTCAATGATAACTTCACGAATAAGCCCACCTAAATCTTCGCCAGTTTCACACCAAACATCTAGAATCGGACGACGATAAATAACAATTTTATCTTCGCCATTAGCAATTTTCTTTTGAACACCAGGGGAAATTTCTTTGGCAGAATGGTAAAGCGCCAAAAGCTCATACGGTGTTTCACATTCTAAATCTTGAATAGTTGTATCATCTGGAAATTCTTCAATTTCTAAGATCAGCTCTTCACATTTTGAAGCCAATTCATCTGGAAGATTTTCTAATACTTGACGAGCAAAAACCGCAACATCATCTCCAGTGGGAGGCTTTGTAAAATTCATGATAATTTCTTGTCTGGATATGGCTTTCAAACTCATCATGGCTCCTCTCTTGCTTTCTGAAATGTGTGATTGATTCGTAGAATAGCGCAAATTAGAGAGAATTGCTAATGTCCCTCATTAAATTTATACAAAACAACGTAAAAACTGACTAAATTATATTCTGTGATGCCAGTTTACTTTGTTCAACGGATAATTTTATATCTTACAAAGCGACGACATAATAATTTTTACCCCATTGCCCCCGTCAATCATAAATTGAACGACTCCTAAATTTAGTTTTAGGTTCTCAAAGCATACTGAGCCTACAAAAAAAGAGAATCCTAAGAAATAGAAACTAGATTTTTAATTTTTCGGCTTGTGGCATTGCCTTCATTGCTTCATCAATATCATCTGAGAAAGGCATTGCTGTTTGTGTCCCTTCCTTTTGACAAGTTAAACTTCCTGCCACGCTGGCGCGACGCATTGCCTCAGGCAAAGAAATTCCATCATGAATAGAGGCGGCAAAAGTTCCGCAATAGGCATCCCCCGCACCCGTGACATCAACTACCAAAGATTGATCCATTGGCATGATGGGAACCCCCCATGCCTCTCCAGTTTTTGTAACTGCCACGGCTCCGCCTTTGCCAATCGTTACGATACAGGTCAACTGACCTTCTATGGATAGTGCCTGCGCCAATTTAATTGCATTATTTTCAGTTTTTAAATGAAGTTTTTCCGCAATTTGACGAGCCTCGATGCTGTTTACGATAAGATAATCAAGATGTCCCAATGCTTTTTTTGGTAACACAATCGCAGGTGCTAAATTCAGAATTGTTTTAACACCTTTTGAATGGGCGCGTTCCAATAGAGTTATAGTTTCATCAATCGGCAATTCCATCTGCATTAACAACACATTGCCTTTTAATAAAATTTCATCGGGAACTTGATCATGAATGGCTTCCATATTTGCACCAGACATCACAATAATATTATTTTCACCTGATTTCTCACGTGTAACAACAGCAAGTCCCGTTTCTGTATCGTCGCTATATGCAACGCCAGAGACCATGACACCGTTCGCCTTTAATTCTTCACGTAAAGTTTTTCCATAGTCGTCATTTCCAACTCGTCCGACCAAGGCAACCTTAGAATCAGAAACACGAGCAGCGGCCAAAGCCTGATTTCCCCCCTTACCACCGGGAGAGTGTCTGTAAGATTTCGAAAGAACGGTTTCGCCAGGCAGAGGAAAGCTCTCGACCTGAATAGCGATGTCCATATTAAGGGAACCAAAAATAATAATCATAAATTTATTATAGCAGATTCAAAATAAAACCAAAGCCTCTTTAGTAATAATCATTCTTAACTTCTCTATTTGGCATTCCTACTTTTCCATCATATAAGAGAAATGAGGAGATTCTGAATGAATTATCAAGCTTTCTTTCAGTCAAGTATTGATGCCCTTAAACATGAGGGTCGATATAGACAATTTGCAAATTTGGAACGTCTTGTTGGTCGTTTTCCTAAAGCTCTTTATCATGCTCCTGACGGGCTTAGCCGTGAAGTGACGATTTGGTGCAGTAATGATTATTTAGGCATGGGACAAAATCCAGTTGTTTTAAATGCCATGCATGAGGCAATCGATAAATCAGGCGCAGGCGCAGGTGGAACACGAAATATATCGGGTACTACAAAATATATTGTTGCCCTTGAATCATCCCTTGCCGATTTGCATCATAAGGATTCTGCGTTAGTATTTCCGTCAGGCTACACGGCTAATGAAGGGGCGCTTTCTACAATTATCAAACTTCTTCCCGATTGCCATGTTTTCTCAGATGCGCTCAATCATGCCTCAATGATTCATGGAATTCGTGACGGAAAATGTATCAAATATATTTATCGCCATAATGACATTGAACATCTTGAATTCCTTTTAAAGTCAGCCCCAACGAATGTTCCAAAATTGATTGCCTTTGAATCTGTTTATTCAATGGAAGGTGATATTGCCCCAATTAAAGAAATTTGTGATTTGGCTAATAAATATAATGCCATGACCTATTTAGACGAGGTTCACGCCGTTGGCGTTTATGGCCCCCGTGGGGGCGGCATTGCCGAAGAACGAGGATTATTGGATAGAATAGATATTCTTGAGGGGACTTTTGGTAAAGCCTATGGTGTGATGGGCGGATTTATAACGGGGGATAACTCCGTTATTGATGCCATACGTTCGTATTCGGGGAATTTTATATTTACGACTGCGCTGCCCCCTGTTTTATGTGCAGGTGCATTAGCCAGCGTTGAATATCTTAAAACATCTTCATTTGAACGTAAGGCTGTTCAAGACAATGCAAAAAAACTGAAATCAAAATTAAGTTCTATTGGACTGGAATATTTGGCTGGGGACAGTCATATCGTTCCATTGGTGGTTGGTGATTCGGTATGTTGCAAGGCGATAACTGATTATTTACTCAGTGAACATAATATATATGTTCAGCCTATCAATTATCCAACTGTGCCTCGAGGGACTGAACGAATGCGATTAACAGCTACGGCAGTACATACACAGGCTCATATTGAAATTCTAAGCTCCGCACTCCAAGAATTGTGGCAACATGGCCATGGATTTTTAAATCTTAAAGCGGCCTAACCATTCAGATAGGATGCAAGGCTTTCTATTCGTCCTAATGTCTTATCAAGTTCAGCCATTGTTTTACCTAAATCTGGTGACACATCGTTCATCCATGTCAACAAGACCCATATATATCCAATTGATAGGCCTAACAATTTTATAGAACCAAAAATTCCTTCCGTTTCAAGTCCTGCACATTTTGCCATGCGCCCCATACTTGATTTCATCATCATCAAATCGGAACAACTTGACTCTTTCGTCCAACCAAAAGATTTAAAAAATGAAATATGAGCCTCGCGATGTTGATCAGCCAAATCAATTCGCTCCATCAAAACATCAAACAGCCTATCACGGATAGACAGACTGTCATCAATGCTTTGAAAGCTTTGCTCAACATCATAATCTAACTTATCGATAATCGCCTCTAACATATTGATTTTACTTGGAAATATAGAAACAACGTCGGATATTTTTAAATCAGCAGCTTTGGCAATTTGGCCAATTGTCACAAATTCCCATGGGTGATGAGCAGCCATATCCAAAGCCGCAGAAAGGATAGAATTGCGAATTTGAGTTGAATTTTTTCCTGATTGTGCTTTTCTCTTAGACATGAATTGAGAAATACTCCTCTCATCTCGAATTTTCAATATAAAAGTAAAGTAGATAAATAATGCTCCCCAACTATGCTCTTACCGCAATCGGCAATGCGATTGTTGATATTCTTGCCCCTACAACCCCTGAATTCATATCCTCGCAGGCAAAAAATGGAATGAAGCCAAATACAATGAATTTGATTTCAGCAGAGCGAGCAGGTGAAATTTACAAATTGATTGGGCCTGCAACAGAAGCCTCAGGTGGGTCAGCAGGAAATACAATGGCTTGCTTTGCCTCTTTTGGTGGCAAGGGTGCCTATATTGGCAAGGTTGCGGACGACCAGTTTGGCAAAATATTTGCTCATGATACACGGGCGATTGGCGTTCATTTTGAATCAAAACCATTAATTGGAGGTAAACCCACCGCGCAAAGTATAATATTGGTCACACCCGATGCTCATCGTACCATGAATACTTATTTAGGAGCCTGTACACAACTTACCGAAGATGATGTTGATGAAAGCATTATTGCGAATTCAGCGATTACATATCTTGAAGGGTATTTATTTGATGAACCAAAAGCAAAAGCTGCTTTTTTCAAAGCCGCTGAATTGGTTAAAAAACATAGTCGCAAACTCTCCCTCACTCTTTCCGACCCATTTTGTGTTGTTAGGTATCGTGATGAATTTATGGCACTTGTTGAAAACCATGTGGATATCCTGTTTACAAATGAAGAAGAACTCAAAGAGCTGACCCAAAAAAGCGATATAGAACAGGCGATTAAAGCCATTCAAGGAAAATGCGAGATAATTGCCGTGACGCTTGGGGATAAAGGCTCAGCGATTGTAACTAACAAGGAAATTATTCGTATCGCCCCTATTATGCCATCACAGTTGGTCGATACAACAGGCGCAGGAGATGCCTATGCCGCAGGGTTTCTATTTGGTCTGACTGAAGGCAAACCCCATCCTGAATGTGGGCGTTTAGGTTCACTCGCCGCCAGCGAAGTCATAAGCCATATGGGACCAAGACCTTTAACCCCACTTAAAAATTTAATCTAAATCTCTATTGGAACACCAGCAAAAAATTTAGATGTCTTGATGGACAAAGATGATTTAGTCGATTCAATATTAGGGCTTTCAAGAAGCTCTGTGGTCAAAAAGTTTTGATAATCATCCCAATCTTTGGCAACAACTTTTAACATGAAATCACTATCGCCTGTCATCATATAGGCTTCACGGACTTTGTCCCACTTTTCAATCTGCATTTCAAATTTTTTCAATTCGCCTTCACCCACTGATTTCAATTTGACGAATGTAAAAACAGTCATCGGGTATCCAAGTGCAGATGAATTGACCCGTGCATGATAAGATAAAATTAAACCTGCCTCTTCCAAATTACGGACACGACGCAAACATGGTGGAGCAGATATACCTGCATTCTTGGCTAATTCAACATTCGTGATACGCCCATCTTTTTGTAAGTCTGATATAATTTTGCGGTCTATTTTATCCAATTTGACTTGTTTGGTTTGAATGACGGCTTGGCCTTTGGAGATTTCTGACATTTTGTGATATTATTCCTTGTTTTATTTGTCTCTTATGTACATTATTTTGATGAAATTGAAAGAAATTTGTCGATGACCGATACAAAAAAATCTTTGTGGATTATTACAGAAGGCCTAACAGGCACAGAAAACCAGTGTCTTGGCGTGGCAGAGGCTATGGGTATAGTTCCTATTGTTAAACGTATTACTCTTCGGCAACCTTGGAAATCCCTCTCTCCCTATCTTGGGTTCGAATGCGCGGCTACTTTTACATCCCCGCTTTCCCCACCATGGCCTGATATTTTAATATCTTCGGGACGAAAATCTATTGCCGCAAGTCGCTATATAAAAAAACAAAGTAAAGGCAAAACATTTACAATTCAAATTCAAGACCCTCGGGTTAATCCAAAACATTTTGATTTAGTAGCTGTACCACAACATGACCCCACGCGTGGAGTAAATATTGAGGTTACAATTGCCACGCCCAATCGTATCACACCCCAAAAATTGGTAGATGCTAAAAAAGAATTTTCCCCACTTTTTGAAAAAATGAATTCTCCCAGAATTGCAGTGTTAATTGGGGGAAGTACAAAAAAACATATCTTTACAAAAGATGATGCTAATAGTTTGATTCAAACTTTGTTACCTTTTAAAAATTTAATGATAACAACCTCACGCAGAACAGGTGATGAGAACACAGAAATTATAAAAGATTCTTTAGAAACCCCAACGAATTATTTCTATAATAACCAATCCCCTAACCCTTACATGGGGATGTTGGCATGGGCTGATATAATTTTGGTGACGGCTGATTCAACATCAATGATTTCAGAGGCAGCAACAGCAGGGAAGCCTGTTTATGTCCTCCCCATGCAAGGTGTTACAAAACGACAGCTTCAACTTATTGAAAACCTTAAAAATTATGGCGCCGTAAGGGATTTTAAGAGTGAAATTGAAAATTGGTCTTATCCACCCTTGGCAGATTCCCTTCATATTGCTTACTTAATCCATCAAAAATGCGGATTATTTTCATAGATTCTATCTTCGCCCCTTTACCTTTTGTGCATACCCCATTACATCATATTCTATCATGACAGAAAAACATATCGCGACTAACGTTCTTATTATCGGTTCTGGGCCTGCGGGCTATACGGCGGCCATCTATGCCGCTCGTGCAAATCTAAAACCTGTTCTAGTCACAGGGATGGAACCGGGTGGGCAACTGACAATCACAACCGATGTTGAGAATTTTCCTGGGTTTGCTGATCCAATCCAAGGCCCATGGTTGATGGAACAGATGAAGGCGCAAGCCGAACATGTTGGCACACAACTTATTACCGATATGATTGTTGACGTTGATTTCAGCAAACGCCCCTTTACAGCTAAAGGCGATAACGGAACAGTTTATAAAGCTGAGACAATCATTATTTGTACGGGGGCAAAAGCAAGATGGTTGGGTTTGACCTCAGAATATACTTATCGTGGATATGGTGTATCTGCTTGTGCGACATGTGATGGATTTTTCTATCGTGGCAAAGAAGTTGCGGTTATCGGTGGCGGAAACTCTGCTGTTGAAGAAGCCTTATTCCTTACGCAATTTGCAAGCAAAGTAACACTTATCCATCGCCGTGATAAATTGCGTGCTGAGAAAATTGGGCAAGATAGATTATTTGCTAACCCAAAAATCTCTGTAATTTGGGATACGGGCGTTGAAGAAATTTTGGGCAATCCCCCAGGGACAAAAGACGCACCGATTGGTGTAACGGGAATTAAACTTAAAAATCTCAAAACCAATGCAATATCCGAATTAAAATTAGATGGCGTATTTGTGGCAATTGGTCATGATCCTGCGACAGAGTTATTTAAAGGAAAAATTACTATGGATGAAGGTGGGTACATTATCACTGCCCCCGATTCAACAGCCACAAATATCGAAGGTGTTTATGCTGCAGGCGATGTCAAAGATAAAATTTTCCGTCAAGCCGTCACAGCAGCGGGGATGGGCTGTATGGCAGCATTAGAAGCTGATAAATTTATAGCTTTAAATGTTCATACAACCCAAGAGGCAGCCGAATAAGTTATCATGGCAATGGATTGGGACAAACTTCGAATCTTTCATATGGTTGCCAAGGCGGGAAGTTTTACCCATGCAGGTGAATCCCTTAATTTATCTCAATCCGCAGTTTCACGTCATATTTCCTCTTTTGAAGAAGATTTGGGAATAACATTATTTCACCGTCACGCCCGTGGACTTATTCTTACAGAACAGGGGGAATTATTGTTTCAAACCTCCACAGATATTTTTACAAAAATGATGGCAATTGAAGGGCAATTAAGCGATGCCCGTGATACAACCGAAGGGGAATTGAGCGTCACTCTTCCTGAATTTTTGGGAACATCATGGCTTGGGGCGCATATCGGAAGATTTCATAAAGAACATTCTGAAATAGAGTTATCATTACTCCTAGATGATAGAATTTTTAATTTAGGATTACGTGAGGCCGATGCGGCAATCAGGTTATATAAACCCGAACAATCTGAACTGATTCAAAAGCATTTAGCGAGTATTACTTTTGTAACTTGCGCCAGTAGCGAATATTTATCTAAAAATGGAACTCCTAAAAAATTAGATGACTTAAAAAAACACACGTTAATTGGTTACCCAAACCAAGCACTTGTTCCTTATAAAAATCCGAATAATCTTTTTGAGCAAGCTGGAATTTCAGCCATAAAAAACAAGAAAATGATTTTAATGAATTCTATTTCAACTATTCGTCAAGCACTTCGTGCAGGTTCAGGAATTGGTGTCCTTCCTCACTTTATGGCGGACAGTCTGCCTGACTTAGTAACTATCCTGCCATCTGCAAAAATTCCTTCTATTGATATGTATTTTGTATATCCTGAGGATAGACGCCATTCAAAACGCATCGCTATTTTCCGTGATTTTCTTATCAATCTAGTTGGACAAACAAAGTTTTAAAGTGATTTTTTATGTTAGCTGAAGATTTTCAAAAAATTGAACATCACATTTTGAATCATTCCAGAATTAGTATGCAAACTCTTTTCAAATTGATTAAAGAAGACAGCCTTCTGATTATTCTTTTTATCTTATCTGTCCTAAATATTATATTAGCCCCACTTCCTGCAAACTCTTTTGTACTAGGAATTCCCTTAATGCTAATCTCCGCTGCCTATGGGCTGAGAATAGATTTAGGTGCAAAACCATATAAATGGTTACGCAGGCCGGTTAAATGCACGCGGTGGCGGCCTTTTATGGCTCACGCCAAGCCCATTTTGATGAAAGTGGATAGATTCGTTAGACCCAGATATTCAAATTTTGTTGCACCTCGATTTGATTTTTTGGCTGGACTATCTTTGTTTATATTAGCAGCCATTATCTTTCTTCCTATTCCGTTTGGTAATATCCCAGGATCAATTGGAATGATTTTACTGATTGTTGGATTATTACAAAAAGATGGAATTTTTGTTCTAATTGGCTATTTTATAACAATTGCACATTTGATTGCCGTTACCCATGCCGGCATTTGGTTAATTTCGACATTATAATTTAACCCTCAAAAAGAAAAAACCCCCTGATGTTCAGAGGGTTAACCTTAAAAACTTTATTTTTTGTTAGGCCTGAGTATCAACACTATTCACAACTTTATATTGTGAACTATCGGATGAACTTTCAGTTTTAACTGATTGCGGAGTAAAAACCGCAGGCTCCTGCTGTTGTTTCACCGCTTGACGGGCAGCCTTAAACTCAATACTTGATTTTGCGACATCAGCACTCCTAAGTGCTGCAGCTTCTGAAGATGAAGCACTCTGACTTTGAAACTGAGCCTGAATAACCATTTGCTCTCTGACAGCAGATGCTTTGGAATAAGCACGAATTTGTGCTTCACTAGGGAATTGTCTAATAGTTTCACCAGTAGATGAATCGCGCACCACGAATATTGGTTTGCTACTGCCACCATTATAATCCACATGCGGGCTTAAATAAGGAGCACTAATCGCTGCTGTCTGAATTCTGGCTGGGTTTGCGCTTAAATTTTGGGATGTAGATACCTGATCTGCTAAACTACGCAGTACTTGAGCATTGGATATGACGGCGTTTACAGCTTCGATCATTTTTACTTCTACTTCCTACGTAATCTCATATGTTTTTTTAAACTTACATGAGTCCCTATTATTATCTTACCGATTCTTATGCTGAAAGTCAAGGGTTTAAGCCAAAGGTTGTGCTTATACACTAGCTTAAGAAATTACTTATAGAATAAATTAGTTAATGCTAAGTAAAAGTAGTCTATATAATTTTGATTCACATAATCCTACAACCTTGAATCTATTCAATTTTTTTCAAATGATATAGAAAGATTAGACGGAATCTGTTAAGATATACATTGAATAAAAATAATTTAAACTTGCCAACAAAAGCAGGAACCCGTTTGTGAATAACTTTCTTGAAACTTTAAAGAAACTCGGGCCTGGCCGTCTCAGCATTATGGGCGCTGTTATTTTTGGCCTTCTCCTCTTTTTTATATATATTTCAATGCAGGTCTCTGGCCCTCAAATGAAGATGCTTTATAAGGATTTAGCATCTGAGGATTCAACTGCTATTGCAGGTAAACTAGAAGAGTTAAAAATACCCTATGAAATAAATCCAGATGGTTCAATTATTTCTGTCCCTGATAAACAAGTAGGAAAAGCCAGAATGTTATTGGCGCAAGATGGAATGCCAAATGGCGGATCATTGGGATACGAATTATTTGATAAACAGTCAGGATTTGGAACAACGAGCTTTGTCCAGAATATTACTCAAGTCCGTGCATTAGAAGGCGAGCTTGCTAAAACAATTTCATCATTAGAGCCCATTAAATCAGCTCGTGTTCATCTTGTTTTACCTCAGCGAGAATTGTTCAGTCGTGAAACTCATGCCGCAAGTGCTAGCGTCTTTATTCGCCTAAAGGGTGGCAAACAACTCGATGCTACACAACTTCTAGGTATTCAATCAATGGTTGCTTCGGCAGTTCCTGATTTGAAAGCCAAAAGCGTGTCTATTGTTGACTCTGAAGGGGTCCTTTTAGCAGGCGGAGATCAAGATGAAGGCATCATGGCTTCGAATAAGGCTGAGGAATCTCGTCGTAAATATGAACAACATACAACACGGGTTATTGAGGATTTGGTTGGCAGAACCGTTGGTTACGGTAAGGTTCATGCCAATGTAACTGCTGTTCTTGATTTTGATCAAATGAGTGAAAATCAAGAAATATTTGACCCCCAAGGTCAGGTTGTAAGGTCAACAAATGTTATTGATGATAAAAGCAGCGAAACAACTCCCTCATCTGAAACCGTATCTGTTCAAAATAATTTACCTGGGGCTGATGCTCAGACAACTGGTTCGTCAGAGCCAACCTCATCTGCTGCTAAGACAGAAGAGACAACAAATTTCGAAATCAGCAAAACTATTCGTAGTGTTGTTAAACAAACGGGTGGAGTCAAAAAAATATCTGCGTCCGTTCTTATTGACGGGACTTATGTAACAGATAAAGAAGGCGTCAAAACCTACCAGCCTCGCACCGAAGAGGAAATCAAAAATATCATCAATTTGGTTTCATCGGCAATTGGTCTAGATGAAAAACGTGGTGATAAATTAGAAGTTATCAATATGCAATTCGCAGATATTGATACGCTGCCAGAGGAAGATGGCACTAAATTTATGGGCTTTGAACGATCAGATTTACTTGATGCCGCCGAGATTCTGGTTGTAGCAATTATGATTATTCTTGTTGTCTTGCTTGTGCTCCAACCTATGGTTGGACGTTTATTGGCTCAAGAAAATGCTGGCGGTGAGGGTGGTACTGCTGGTGGAAACGGAATGGACCCTATGGGTTTATTGCAAAACAACGCGGCACAAAACCCTGCCTTAATGCCTCCAGGAATGTCTGGAAGTATGGGGGGGCAATCGGGCGATGTCTCTGAATTTTTAAATAACGCTGATAGTGATAGCGACTCTATGATTGATGTTCAAAAAGTTGAAGGTCGTGTCAAAGCATCATCACTCAAGAAAGTTGAAGATATTATTACTGCCTATCCTGAGGAAACAGTTTCTGTTCTTCGTGGATGGATGACGCAAGAGGGACAATCATGAGAATACGCGAAGACTATCGTTCTTTAACGGGGGTTGAAAAGGCCGCTATTTTTATGCTGTCACTTGGGGAAGAACATACATCAAAGTTATTTCAAAGCATGGATGAAACGGAAATACTTGAAATTTCTCAAACAATGGCAACGCTAGGCAAAGTAAGTTCAAGTATTGTTGAACGTCTATTTATTGATTTTGCTGAACAAATGTCATCATCTAATTCTTTGGTTGGGACTTTTGATAGCACAGAAAGACTTCTGGCGAAATCTGGTTTGGGCAAGGATAAAATTGGTCAAATCATGGAAGAAATTCGTGGGCCCGCAGGGCGCACAATGTGGGAAAAATTAGGGAACGTGAACGAAGAAATCTTGGCCAACTTCCTTCAAAAAGAATACCCTCAGACTGTGGCCGTTGTACTTTCAAAAATTTCGACAGAACATGCTGCGCGTGTCTTAGCACTTATCCCTGAAGGGTTTGCGCTTGAAGTTGTTCACCGTATGTTGCGTATGGAATCAATTCAAAAAGAAGTTTTAGATGATATTGAAAAAACATTACGTGTTGAGTTTATGGCGAACTTGGCCAAAACAACTCGCCGTGATAGCCATGAATTGATGGCTGAAATTTTCAACAGCATGGATAGAAGTATTGAGACTCGAATAATGGGGTCATTGGAAGCAACTGCCCCTGATGCTGCAGAAAAAATTCGTTCATTGATGTTCACATTTGAAGATTTAGGTGGCCTTGACCCAACATCTATTCAAACAATTATTCGTGCCGCAGATAAAGAAAAATTACCGACTGCTCTCAAAGGGGCAACAGATACCCTCAAAGACCTATTCTTCTCAAACATGTCAGAGCGTGCTGCCAAAATTATGAAGGAAGACATGGGTGCAATGGGTCCTGTCCGTCTTAAGGATGTCGAAGAAGCGCAGCAGTATATAGTAACTGTTGCAAAAGATTTGGAAAGCCGTGGTGAAATTATTTTAGCTAAAGGCGGCAATTCAGAAGATGCCATGATATACTAAGAATATGATTGAGTTGAATTGAGGAAGTTGTGTCGACAGAAGGCCGTAAATATTATTTTGATCTAAATAATTTTGATGGAAATGCTATTCCTGAGCCAGAGGAAGATCTGCCTCCCCCTCCTCCTATCTTCTCACTTGATGAACTTGGATCCGCAAAGCAAGAATCATTTGAAGAAGGGCGTATAAAAGGCCATCAGGAAGAACAACAAAGTCGCGCCCAATATATTGCAACGCAAATTTCTGATTTAAACACTCAAATACTCTCTCTTGTTCTTTCTGAACAAATTCGAGAAAAGAAATTTGAACAAGAAGTCATTCATCTTTGTCATGCCCTATTTAAGAAAATTTTTCCATCGCTCACACAAAGAGATGGTACTTCCGAGTTAAAGGCCACAATCCAAAAAGTTATTGAAAACCAACCAAAATCCCAAATTCATATCGAAGTTCCGAAAGAGGATGAAGAAGATATCAAAACTTATCTTTTGTCTTTAAAGGATATTGAAGCCGATAGGTTACATATTAAGGGCATAGACGATTTAGATAAAGGCAGTTGTCGCATGCGATGGCAGGATGGGGGAGCCACGCGCGACCATCAAAGCTTGGCAGAGGCTATTTTCTTAGAATTGGAAGGGGTACTTGCCCCGCCCTTACAAAAAGTCCAGAATAACGAATCAGATTTAAAACCGACCAACGGAGACCAAAATGCCTGATCCAGAAAATCCAGAGACCCCAGATAAAAACGGATTATCCTTAAACGAAATTTCAACTCCACTTCCCGATGAAGATGAGAATCCTTATGCATTGGGAGAGGCAATGGCCAATGATGTCACGGCAATCTATGACATTCCTGTCCAAATTTCTGCCGTTCTAGGCCGCTCATCAATGAAGGTTTCCCAACTTTTAAAATTGGGCCGTGGTGCCGTTGTTGAATTAGACCGTAAGGTGGGTGAAGCCATCGATATCTACGTCAATAATCGCCTTGTCGCCCGTGGAGAAGTTGTCGTTGTTGAAGATAGGCTTGGCATCACAATGACTGAGATTGTTAAATCAGAACAAAGTTAAATCATTTGTATGACAATGCTATCCAAACATTCTGTATTGATTATTTTCAGCTTTTCGCTTTTTTTCATTGTTAATCCTGCAATGGCGAGTATGAGAGAGTCTATCTCTAATACCATTACCAATATGGCGCTCGATCTATCATGTGACAAAAATGAGCAATGTAAATCTATAGGGTTCGGTGATAAGGCATGTGGTGGATTTCAGTCTTATAAAATTTACTCCATAAAAAATTTAAATGAGGACTCTTTTATAAAAATAGTGAATTCTTATAATGCATTAGATAAAGAAAATAATCTCAAAAACAATATGGCCAGTACCTGCGATATACTTATCAAGCCCTCTACCTCTTGTATTCAAGGGCAATGTGCTTCTTCGGTTGGCAATTTTAGTATATATTAAATAAATAGGAATTTTAGACCATGCGCTTAATGATAATCGGACATTTAGAGGGCTATATTAGTGCCGCAGGTAAAATTGCCCTGCAACGTGGTGCAAAAGTTATCCATTGTGAAGATACAGAACAAGCATTGGGCGCGCTCCGTAATGGTAAGGGTGCCGACCTTGTAATGATTGATGTCAAACAAAAAATTGGTACATTTATTGAGACTTTAAAATTAGAACGTATTCACGTGCCTGTGATTGCCTGTGGTATTAATACAGACGCACGAACAGCAGTCAAAGCCATTCAAGATGGGGCAAAAGAATATGTGCCACTTCCTCCAGATGCTGATTTGATTGCAGCGATATTTGAGGCCGTCACCGAAGAAAATAATACAATGATTGCCAGTGACCCTGCGATGAAACAGGTTCTTTTACTGGCTGATAAAATTGCTCCCTCTGATGCCACGGTTTTAATCACTGGTGAATCGGGAACAGGGAAAGAGGTGATGTCACAATATATTCACCGTAAATCCAAACGCAAGGACGGGACATTTATTGCAGTGAATTGTGCCGCTATTCCCGAAAGTCTTTTGGAATCAGAACTATTTGGACATGAAAAAGGTGCGTTTACAGGCGCTGTTGGCCGTCGTTTAGGCAAGTTTGAAGAGGCTAATGGCGGAACACTCCTTCTCGATGAAGTGTCCGAAATGCACCCCTTGCTTCAGGCAAAATTACTCCGTGCTTTACAAGAGCGTGAGATTACACGTATCGGAAGCAACGAATCCGTAAAAATTGATGTGCGCATCATCGCAACATCAAATCGCAATTTAGAAGAGTCGGTTGGTAAAGGCGAATTTCGAGAAGATTTATATTTCCGCCTAAATGTTGTCAATGTTCGCTTACCCTCTTTGCGAGAACGCAAAGGTGATTTACCGCAACTGGCACAATTTTTTGCTGATAAATATTCTGACCAAAATGGATTACCACTTAAGAAATTATCGGCCGCAGCTTCAAGTAAGATTCAGGGTCATCATTGGCGAGGGAATATTCGCGAACTTGAAAACACGATGCACCGTGCTGTCCTTATGTCGATGCAAAATGAAATTGAAGCAGATGCCGTTCATATTGCAGGAAGCATGGCGAGTATGGCTTTACCCCCTACTCCCGTCCCTGATAAAGCCCCCGAAAACTCAACAGGTGTATCAGCCGCATCTGAGGAAGCTGTTACCAATTCAGGTGTTGTTGAAAACTTAATTGGGCGTACCATCGCCGATGTTGAACGCCAAATGGTTTTGAACACGCTGGATCATTGTTTGGGCAACCGCACCCATGCCGCCAATATTCTGGGGATTTCCATCCGCACCCTCCGTAATAAGATAACTCAATATCGAGACGAAGGCGTTAACATCCCAGAGGCTTAGTTTTACTCTGTAATCTTAAATTCCGATACAACGTCTGTTTTTAAATCAAGGTTAAGAATGCGGTGGTTGTTGGTATCAGCAATCCATCCTTTATCACCTTCAACCCAGATTGCGCCGGGTTCATTCAGGGTGTCACCGACAGTCTTTAAGGTCGATAGTTTGCCCGATGTGATGTCATAGATACGAATGGCATTGTTATAGGTGTCGGCAATATAAATTTTATCATCTGCCACGTACAGACCTTGCGGATGTTGTAATAAACCGTCTGAGAGGTTTCCATCTTTAAGACCAAAATCAAAAAGCCCGCTGCCAATTAAGGTTTTTACTTGTCCGTCCTTTATAACACGAAGAGCGGAACTTTCGGCATCGACAAAATAAATTGCCCCGTCATTTCCCATGGCTAATGCGCTTGTTTGGGCTAACTCTGCTTCATTTAATTTGCCATCTTTCAAATTTTCTCTGCCGCTTCCTGCAAATACTGATGATTGGGTGTCATTCCATTTTACAATTTGGTGTGTCCCCGCCATGGCAATTAAAAGACCTTCATCTTTTAAAGATAGGATGTCCCAAGGCGATGCCCACATATTTCCACGATGCCCGTCTCCGCCGACCACCTGTTGTTCACCAGTTTGAATATTGATACGCACCAAATTATGCTGTTCCGTATCCGCCACAAAAATATTATCACCAACAACATCAAACCCACGTGGATTATGTAGCCCATCATATTTTTTGATGATCTTTCCATCCTGATTAACAGCAAGAATTCTGTCATTTCCAGCATCCGCCACATAAAATAAATTTCCAGATTTCTTAATGCGTGCTGGAAAAGATAGAATAGACTGATTTTTTTCAACAGGAATCAGTGATGCTATTGTTGCCCGCCCTTCAACTTTTTTTACTTTGCTAATATTCTTTTCAATATCTTTGACGATGTCTTTTAAATGTCCTTCGCCCACATAACGATTTATTTTCGTTCCATCTGGATTTAATAAAATCAATGTAGGCCATGCCCCAACATCAAAACTTTTCCAAATAGAAAAATCAGAGTCGTTAATAACGGGATGCTCTAAACCAAATCGTTTAGCGGCTGAAAGAATACGAGAATTTCCTTGCTCCCCTTTAAACTTGGCAGAGTGGACGCCTATAATTAAAACATCATCACCAAATTTATCTTCAATTTTTTTAAGGTCAGGAATAATTTGAATACAATTAACACAGCCATACGTCCAAAAATCGAGGAGAACCAGCCGACCATTCATATCATCTGTTGTTAGGGAACGGGTTACGTTTAACCACCCCCCTGCGCCACCTTTGGCCAGAGTATCAAAATGACTTTCTGCATGAGCCATATTTAAAAGACAGAAGAAACTGAATAAAAATGTAGAGAATCGAGCGAATTTAGCCATGACTTTGGTACTCTTAATACCCAAATAAAGGTAGGCTTTTTTGCCTTTAAATCAAGATTCAGCGCAAGAGTTGGCAATTAGAGAGAAAAATACCTTAAAAATCCGTCATTTTTCTTGACAAGGATTTCAAATTGGCTAATGTACCCCTGAATTTCAACCTAAAAAGGTACTAAAAATGGCAAAAAAAGGCTCAGTTGTTAAGGTTCGTCTCGTAAGTTCTGGTAAGAATGCTAAGGGAAGCCCTACAGGATTTACTTACTATGTTAAGAAAAATCCTAAAAATATTACGGAAAAAATGGCTTTCCGCAAGTATGACCCTCGCGCTATCAACGCTGAAACAGGTAAACAAGGATGTCATGTTCTGTTTGAAGAGAAAAAGCTTCCTCCTCACAAGAAATAATTAGGTTATCTTTCATAGCATCACTTATTGGTACTATGATTATAGCACTTAAAAACCACTCCTTTCAGAGTGGTTTTTGTTTATTCTAGTCTAAAAATGAAAACTCCTACGCTGCTAAACCACGTCGCAGGAAATTGGCCATACGTTTTGCAAAGGCACTTGGGTCATTAACGGGCTGGCCCTGAATAATCAAAGCCTGATCGAAAAGCAAATCCGCCGCATCACGAAGTGATTCAGTTTGCGTCGAAATTACAGCCATCGAATCTAATTGATCAATTAACGGATGTCCTGCATTTATTTCTAAGACAGGTTTAGTTTTAGCATCATAATTTTGGTTGGCTTTTAAAATGCGCGTTACGTTTAAATCGGCATCCTTATCCGATGCCACCAAACAAACTGGGGAATCGGTCAAACGGTCAGATACGCGAACATCAGAGACCCATTCCTCTAAATGTGATTTAAGGAAGGTTATCAAGGTCGAGCGATTATTTTTTTCTAATTTATTCTCTTCCTCTGAAGCACTTTCAGATTTGAATTTTGATAAATCAATAGCACCTTTCGTGACTGATACAAATTTCTTACCCTTAAAGTCCATAACAATTGGTAACCAGAAATCATCAATTGTATCGGTAAATAACAGAACCTCTAAGCCACGCTGTTTTAATCCCTCAATCTGAGGGGAATGACGAAGATTCTCAACATTCTCACCTGACATGTAATAAATACTGTCTTGGCCCTCTTTCATGCGTGACAAGTAATCATCCAATGATGTCATTGTCATAGAATGAGTTGAATAAAACTGTGATATTTTAAAAATATCATCACGGTGTTCAGGGGCATCGTATAGACCCTCCTTCACCACTGCTCCGAATTGAAGCCAAAAAGATTGAAAAGCAATACCATCATTTTTGGATAATTTTTCTAAATCTCCCAAAATCCGTTTGGCAACACCAGACCTAATTTTATCAACGATAGCATTTTGCTGAAGGCTCTCACGGCTGATATTAAGGGGTAAGTCTTCACTATCCACAACGCCACGAAGGAAACGAAGCCAAGGGTAGACCAGCCCGCCACATTCATCAGTTATAAAAACACGACGAACATATAGACGGACACAATGTTTACGGCTTGGGTCATAAAGATCCCATGGGCGTAAATTTGGAATAAATAGCAATGCCGTATATTCAATTTTTCCTTCTGCCTTCCAATGCGCCGTCAAAAGTGGGACATCCACACCGATAGAGCCAGACGTGATTGAGAAAAATTCATTATAATCCACCTCAGAAATTTCTGATTTTGGTTTCATCCATAATGCTGATGCAGAATTGACTGCGACTTTTTCATCTTTTCCCACATAAACAGGCAAACTAATATGATTGGAATAGGTTGTAACAACAATTCTTACTTTTTCTTCCAATAAAAACTCAGATGCATCATCTTTTATTTTTAAGATAACCGCAGTTCCTGAAGTTGACAGTAGCTGACTTTTCTCTTCATCTGTGGCCTCACGAATATTAAATCCATCATTACCACTGGACGACCAAGCCCATACATCATCTGACCCAGCAAAGCGAGAAACAACATCAACCGAATTGGCCACCATAAAGGATGAGTAAAACCCTACACCGAATTGTCCAATTAAACTTGGGCCTTGCGCCCCTGCTTGTTTCATTTGTTCCATTAAGGCTTTTGTGCCTGATTTGGCAATCGTCCCTAAATTCGCAATTAAATCATCTCTGGTCATACCAACACCTGAATCACGCACAATCAATTTGCGTTCTTTAGCTACAGTATGAATACGAATTTCATATCCTTGATGTCCTTTTATCAAGGCAGGATTTTGGATAGCATCATATCGCAACCTGTCACACGCATCGGCTGCGTTCGAAATCAGCTCGCGCAGGAAAACGTCCTTATTAGTGTAAAGGGCATGGGTAACGATTTCTAAAAGGTGAGATACATCTGCACCAAAATTCATATTTTCTGTAGTCATTTTTTATACCTTATTTCCAATTCTCTTAATTTCCCAATGTAGAGTAAGTCCAAAACTATTCAAGACCCGCCTGCGGACCTCTTCGCCCAGATTTTCTAAGTCTGCACCTGTAGCGCCTCCTGTGTTAATCATAAAATTGGCGTGAAGTTCAGACATTTGAGCTCCACCAATTTTTAGGCCTCGTGCACCCACTTTATCAACCAACTGCCATGATTTTGTGCCTTCAGGCAATCCACACACTGCCAATTCTTCTGGCTTTGGGTTGGCAAAAGTTGATCCACCCGTTTGTGACCGAATAGGTTGCGTTGACGCACGCTTTTCACGTATTGATGTCATGTGCGCTATAATATTTTCTGGCGCATTTCGCCCTGATGTCTTAAATGTTGCCCCTGTTGCAATCCACCCGTCTGGAATTTCCGAATGACGATACGCCATGTTTAAATCTGTGGAGGTTAAGGAATGCAAAACACCATCCCTGTCCACAAATTCGGCAGACACCAAAACATCTCTGATCTCTCCGCCATACGCACCTGCATTCATGGCGATTGCCCCACCAATCGACCCCGGAACACCGCAGAGAAATTCTAATCCTATTAATCCAGCCTGCGCTGCTGCTTCTGCTGCATTCACATCCAACGCCGCTGCACCAACTTTTACCAACCCATCGTCCTGAATTTCAACGCTTGCAAATTCACGTCCCAAACGGATTGTTACGCCTCCCACACCACCATCGCGAATAATAGTATTCGATAAAACACCCAAAATAGTCACAGGAATATCTTTGGGACAAAGGTTCAGAAAATTTTGTAAATCTTCAAGGTCGGCAGGCTTAAATAAAACCTCTGCTCCGCCCCCCGCCCGAAACCAACCAACCGCACCCAACAGCGCATCAGCGGTATATCGCCCACGCACAGCAGGAAGTATAGATGGTTGAATTTTTACGTTTTGCATTTCATTCCTTTTATGAATAGCTAATTCAAACCTAATTTTCTTGCCTGATCAATTTCTGCAATAGAAACTGCAATCTGCAACCCCTGTTTATTAGCTCTATCCATTACCTCATCGTAAAATGATGGTTTTATTTCTTCAACCTTCTGATTCATTCCAATCCAAACTCGAACATCAACTTTATCAAGAATCGGGAAGCATTGAAAAAAAGAACGAATTAAGGGTCTAATATCTTTTCCCAAAGATTGATCATCAACGCACTTATTGTGTAAGTGTGTAACGGTATAAACAAGAATTTCTATTGCTTGCTCATTTATGATCCCATACGCACTCGCAAAGCTCCATAACATTTGTTTTCTAAATGGGCTAATCCCTTCTGAGCTATCTTTAAAAACTTTTCTCGGTTCCATTTTTTCTCTACGCCCTTAATTTTTGTTCCTGCAACGCCGTAAGTTGTGCTGGCAAATCATGTGCCCAATAAGTGATACTTCCTGCGCCTAAGCAAATCACCATATCACCCGATTCTGCCAAATTATGAATTTGTAATGCTAGTCCTTCAGATGAAGCCATGATATCAACAGAGCGATGACCATGGGCTTTGATACCGTCAACCAATTTTTCGCTATCTATATTCTCAATCGGCTGCTCACCTGCCGCATAAACATCAGCCACCAAAACAACGTCCGCCTCGTCAAAGCATGTACAAAACTCATCTAATAAATTATGAAGACGTGTATAACGATGCGGTTGAACAACAGCAATCAATTTACCTTTACCTTCACCCACTGCCTGACGACCTGCCTTTAAGACGGCAGCAATTTCAACAGGGTGATGACCATAATCATCAATTACAGTAATGCCGCCCGCAATACCCGTGCGAGTAAAGCGTCGTTTTACACCTTCAAATTTTGATAGAGCATTTTTCATCTGAGGCACTGTCATTTTTAATTTATATCCAACGGCAATCGCCGCCAACGCATTCTGAACATTATGAATGCCCATCATAGGTAAGAAAATATCATTTAATACAACATGGCTATCTGAAATTTCAACATCGAATGTTGACCCCATAACGTTCGAGCGTATATTCACGGCACGAACATCCGCCTGTTTATTAAATCCATATGTTACCACAACACGGTTAGTAACCTCAGGGATAAGTCCTTGAACCACAGGGTGATCAAGGCACAGAACAGCGAAGCCATAAAATGGAATGCGTTGGATATAATCTAAATATGCTTGGCGGACATTATCAAAAGATCCATAATGTTCCATATGTTCTGGGTCAATGTTGGTCACAACCGCAACAGTTGCAGGAAGCATTTTGAAAGATCCATCACTCTCGTCTGCCTCAACAACTATCCAGTCTCCATTTCCCAAACGGGCATTGGTGCCATACGCATTCACAATGCCACCATTGATAACAGTCGGGTCAATATCTCCCGCTTCTAACATAGCACCAACTAAAGAAGTCGTTGTTGTTTTGCCATGTGTTCCTGCAATTGCCACTGCCCATTTAAGACGCATCAATTCTGCTAACATCTCTGCACGTTGAACAATCGGAATTCGCTTTTCTTTGGCGGCAATTAACTCAGGATTATCTTGTTTGATGGCAGACGATACAACAACCGCCCCCGGAAAATTTCCATCTTCAGTTTTTAAGTTTTCAGAGGCATGTCCAATCATCACACGAATACCACATGCACGAATACGCTCAACATTATAATTTTCGGAAATATCACTGCCCTGAATATCATATCCTAAAGAGGATAAGGCTTCAGCAATGCCACTCATGCCAATTCCACCAATACCAATAAAATGTAATGTCCCAATTTCTGGGGGGATATGTTTCATCTTTTGTCCTTATCTGAAAGGATAGATATGGCAAAAATTGACTAAATTCTCAATTGAATTCAGCAATCAAATCGGCTAAACGCTGTGTTGCGTCAATTCTTCCAAGCTTTTTAGCTGATTCGGCTGATTTTTGAAGGGTTTCAGTGGAGTTTAATATCCCTTCCAGCATTGCTTTTAGCCCGTTAATGGTTAAATCTTTCTCTAAAATCATCCACCCACCACCTGCATTAACAACTTGCTCAGCATTAAAAACTTGCTGATTGTCTCTATTCCAAGGAAATGGAATGTAAATAGCAGGTCGCCCCGAAACAGTCATTTCGGCAAGAGTGCTGGCTCCCGACCTTGAAACAAAGAGGTGTGTATTTTTAATCCGCGCAGGCATATCATCAAAAAATGATTTAATTTCAAAATCAATATTCGTCTTTGCATAAATTTCCCTGACAGCATCAATTGTATTGGGAAGAGCTTGTTGAGTAATAACTAAACGCATTTGTAATTCACTGGGTAAAGTCGCAAATGCCAATGGAACGATATGACTTAATATTTTTGCACCCTGCGACCCGCCCACCACCATGATATTTATTTTACTGATAATAGTCGGATATGGTTGGACAGATAAATCAATAATAGCCTGACGAACAGGGTTACCAATTACGGCTGACTTAGCTTTTGCTTTTTCAGTCATATTGACCGTGTCGGGGTATGATAAGGCAATTTGACTAGCGTAAGGTGCCAATAATTTATTTGCTAATCCTAAAATTGCATTTTGTTCATGAATGATTGTTCTTATACATAACAATTGACCTGCAAATAAAGGCGGCGCAGACGGGTATCCACCAAACCCAACAATAGCAACAGGTTGAATATCCTTAATTAATTTCAAAGATTGAAAAAATCCCTTGATAAGTTCAATCCCGCCATAAATTTTTCCTAATATTCCTGATGTATATGTCCCAGATGCAATAATATGGCGAGGGATGGATGTATCCAAACCTTCAAAATATTTCAATCCACGTATATCCGTTGCCACCTCAACACTATATCCGCGTAACAATAATTCCTCAGCCAAGGCACGCGCAGGAAACACATGCCCACCAGAACCACCAGCAGATAATAAAATTGTTGGAGAATTTTGATGCATTTATTTTCCTCTTAATCTTGCGGTTAGGGAGAGTCCCTGACGGGCTATGGATGTTCTAGCTTCGCGTCGTGTTAACCCTAACACAACCCCCATTCCAAATCCCATGGCTAACATTGATGATCCTCCATAACTAATAAAGGGTAATGTCATTCCCTTAGCAGGCAGAATATGAAGACTTGACCCCATATGAATAAACGCCTGCAAACCAAACATACAGAGTATTCCCCCCACCGCCAAAACAACAAACATATCATTACTTTCCATCAATCTTCCAAATCCGCGAAGCAAAATTAGTCCATAAATACCAATCAATAATATTGTAACCAATAAACCTAACTCTTCCCCTGCAACGGCAAATATAAAATCGGCGTGAACATCGGGGATAGTATTCTTAACTGTTCCCTGCCCCGGCCCAGTTCCCCAAAATCCACCATTTGCAAATGCTTCCATTGATCTATCAACTTGATACGTATCAGCTGTTCCATGAGGGTCTATAAATTTATCCATTCGAACCCGAACATGGTCGAATGTAAAATAAATACAGACAACACCAATAGCTCCTATCAATCCCATGATGAAGAGATAGCGAAGTGGAAGACCAGCAATAAAAACCTGCGCCACAAACATTGATGTCAAAACCATCGTCATGCCAAAATCAGGCTGTGACATTAAAAGAAAGACTAGAAATGCATAGATCATTGTACTAAATAAATTTCCATGAAATTCTGGATTCTGTTTTTGATGCGATATAAGCCACGCAACAATAATTGCAAATGCTGGCTTGATAAACTCACTGGGTTGCAAGGAAAATCCAGCAAAATTTATCCAACGTTGTGCATTCTTAATTTCAGGCCCCACAAATGGAACTAAAAGCATTAAGAAAATAGTCCCTCCAAAGACAATTATTCCTAAACGCCTGATCCATAGATGGTCAAGAATTGAAACCCCAATCATAGTTATCAATGCAGGAACTACAAAAATCATATGTTTGATAAAGAAATGCCCATGCCCTGCCCCAATACGATTGGCAACAGATGGACTGGCCGATGTAACCAATGCGATCCCGACAACAAATAAAATTAAAATGCTGGCCAACATGACTTTATCGACAGTCCACCACCATCTTGCCAAGACAGAATGGTCTGTTCTTGAAAAAAAACTGGTTAAAGAATGTGAATTTGTCATGGTAATTTTTGTCCCATCAAATCTTTTACCAACTGGCCAAATAAATCTCCGCGATGTTCAAATGATTTAAATTGATCCCAAGATGCACAAGCTGGGGATAATAACACAACCCCTGATCCACTTTCTTGAGCCTCTTGATGTGCTATTTTTACTGCATTTTCTAATATACTACATTGTGTAAATGGAACATTTCTTTTGACTAACCATTCACTAAATTTATTTGCTGCTTCGCCAATTAAATAGGCATGTTTAATTTTATGCATATAATCATCCAATCCATTTAAACCACCTTCTTTAGGTTGCCCCCCCAAAATCCAATAAATATCATTAAAACAAGCCAAAGCTCTAGCAGTGGCCTCGGCATTGGTTGCCTTGCTATCGTTGATATACTTAACATTATTTAATGTTGTGACTAGGAATTGACGATGAGCTAGGCCTGCAAAACCCTTCATCGCATTTATAATTTCGTGCGAATCAAATTTATATAATCGACTTATGATGGCATAGGCACAGGCAATATTCTCAAAGTTATGTTGACCTTGTAGAAATTGAAAATCATTTAAATTAGAAATTTTTTGATTATCTTCATACAATATTCCGCCAACGACTGAAAACCCCTTACTCAGCTTCTTTTGGGTTGATACGGGAATAACATCCCAAATTCCATCTTCCTCTAATTCTTCATACACATCATAACTATCTTCGGTATCTATTCCAACAACGGCAATTGGCTTTACATTAAATAAATTTGGATTTGAAAATATTTTTTTCTTGGCCTCAACATACCCCTTCATGCCGCCATGCCGATAAAGATGATCTGGCGTAATATTTAGAAACACTGCCCCGACAGGTGAGAATGAGTATGATAATTCAGTTTGATAAGAAGACATTTCAAGCACATAGGTTCCGCCTGCCCCCAATTGCTCTAAATCAAGAACAGGAATACCAATATTTCCACCCATTTGAGTTGGTCGGAATTGTTTTAAAGTGTGCTCAATCAAAGCTGTTGTTGTTGATTTTCCATTTGTTCCTGTAATTCCAATATAATCTGCGTTTGGAGCGGCAACGGATAAAATATCAATATCTGATATTATCTTTATCCCTTCTTTCTTTGCCTGTATGGCAACCAGATGGGGTTCTGGATAGGTATGTGGAATACCGGGCGACCATATGAGGAAGTCTATATTAGCTTTTTTTATTTCTGTTAACTCAATACATTTAATTCCTAAGCTTTCTGCATACTCACGTGAGGATTGATTATCATCCCATGCCACAACATTAGCGCCTGCTTTGTGAAGGAATAGTGCTGTTGAAAGGCCAGTTTTACCAAGCCCCATCACCGCAATTTTATCACCACAAAAGCTAGATAAATCAATCATTGTGCCTTCCTTAACGCAGTTTTAAAGTAGATAGTCCAATCAATGCTAAAACGACTGCAATAATCCAGAATCGAATAACTACAGTTGATTCTGACCATCCCTTTTTCTCAAAATGATGATGAATGGGTGCCATCAAAAAAACACGTTTTCCACGTAATTTAAATGATAGGACTTGAATGATGACTGATATAGTCTCCATTACAAATATACCGCCCACGATAATCAATACTAATTCATGCTTGACCATAATAGCAATTGCCCCAAGAACTCCTCCCATAGAGAGTGAGCCCGTATCACCCATAAAGATCATAGCTGGTGGTGCATTAAACCATAGGAATCCCATGGCTCCACCAACCAATGCTCCACAAAGAATAGAAAGCTCTGCTGTACCAGGGACATAGGATATTTGTAGATATTCAGAAAAATCAACACGACCTACTAAGTAAGCAATCAGCCCAAAACAAGCGGCGGCAATCGCCACAGGCACAATAGCCAAACCATCTAACCCATCTGTTAAATTAACAGCATTCGATGCTCCTATCATCACAATGGCCGACCAAACAAAGAACATAATTCCTAACGGTATAAAAAAATCTTTGAAAAAGGGAATAGCAACGCTAGTTGCAATATGTGGAGGTAGTATTTGAATAAAGCCATAAGTGGCAATTAAACTTATAACTAATTGCCCCAATAATTTTTTGCGGCTAGATAAACCATCTGTATTACGTTTGGTTAGTTTCAAATAATCATCAAAAAATCCTAATAATCCAAAACCGACCATGACCAATAAAGCTAACCATACAAATGGATTAGTTGGATGTGCCCATAAAACTGTGCTAATCGTAACGCTTAATAATATTAACAAACCACCCATAGTTGGTGTTCCAGCTTTTTTAAAGTGAGTCTCTGGGCCATCAACACGAATAGGTTGCCCAGATCCTTGAATAGATTTTAGCCACCTAATCATCGCGGGGCCCATCATCAAGGATAAAAAAAACGCCGTAATAATGGCTCCTCCCGTTCGAAAGGAAACATAATTAAAAAGATTAAATCCAATCCAAATATCTTTTAAATCAGCCAAAAGTGATAACATGATTTTTATTTCCCTTCTGTAACCGATTGATTTGAAGATTTACTATTTTTAACAGACATTTCACGTAATGCCTCGACGACTAATTGCATTCTTGGTCTGTCCCCACCACCTCGCGACCCTTTGACCAAAACAACATCTCCAGGAACCAAGACATCAGGAACGATTTTTGCCATTTCTGGAGCCTCATCAGTATGCTTACCTCTATTTTGTTCAGGGATTACATCATAAAGATTCTTCATAAGTGTTCCGCATGTATAAACCAAATCAATGCCTGCGGCCTTCAATGGTAATGCTAAATCACGATGCATTTTTGTAGAATCATTTCCTAATTCATACATATCGCCTAAAATTGCTATACGCCGCCCCCCACGACCTGGGTCAATCAGAGCCATAACTTTAAAAGCTGCCTGCATCGCAATTGGAGATGCATTATAACTCTCATCAATCAATGTAACAGAATTATTAAACTCTCCCATATTTAATATTTCGCGCTTGCCACGTCCTGCGGGAGGCTCTATGTCACGTAAAGCTGATACAGCTTTTGTTAATTCACCGCCTGCCAATTTTACAGCCAACAAAACAGACATAACATTCATTGCAATATGTGGCCCAGCATCTTTCATTGAAAATGTAATATCCTCACCCAAAATTTTAGCTTTTATCTGAGTTCCATTACTTGCCACTAAGCAATCCAATAAACGTGCATCAACTTTATCAGATGTTCCAAACGTAAATATTTTTGTTATACCCTGACGTTTAGCTTCACTACAGATTAAATCGAATTGAGGATTATCGTGGTTAAGGATAGCAATTCCATTCTTATCCATTCCTGCAAAAATTTCTGATTTAGCACGTGCAATTCCATCCAACCCATCAGAAAAATGTTCAATATGGGCGGGTGCAATTGTAGTAATAATTGCAATATGAGGTTTTACCATACCAGATAGGGGCGCAATTTCATTCGCATGGTTCATTCCCATTTCAAATATACCAAAATCACATCCCGCATCCATACGAGATAAAGACAATGGAACACCCCAATGGTTGTTCAAACTTTTTTCACTATAATGGGTTAATCCATAGGTTGAGAAAACCCGACCTAACATTTCTTTTGTCCCAGTCTTTCCAACACTACCTGTAATACCAATGATTTTTGCGCCAGTCCTTGCGCGTGCTGCTATTCCTAAATCTTGCATAGCTTTGAACGTATCCTTGACCATCAAAATTTTGTCGGCAGGAATACCATCAACTTCTCTATCAATCATAACTGCTGCAGCGCCCTTAGAAATGGCATCGGCAGCAAATTTATGACCATCCATGGCAGCACCACGAATGGCAATAAATAAATCACCTTTTTGTAGACTTCGTGAATCAATAGATATTCCTCTAGCAATCCATTGCCCCAGAGTATTGCCACCCGTCGCTTTGGCAGCATCGGAGGCCGTCCAAAGTGAGATAGATTCGTATTGTTTTGAGTGTGCATCGAACATCATAAAGTGCTTTCTAAAAATAGGATAAATATTGGATAGTTAAAAATAAGAATCAGAGTAAGATATTTTGGAGGGCAGTTTGAATTTCAGTTAGGTCATCAAAAGGTTCGGTATGAGTTGCAAAAATTTGTCCCTGCTCGTGACCTTTCCCAGCCACAACAAGAACATCTCCTGCATTCAAAAGTTTTACAGCATGACGAATGGCATTGCGCCGCCCATCAATTTCTATTGCATTTTTTGTACCCGCCATAATTTCAGAGCGAATGAATTGAGGATCTTCGCTCCGTGGATTATCATCAGTTACAATTGTTATATCGGCAAGACGAGATGATATTTCACCCATCACGGCTCTTTTGCCCCTGTCTCGGTCACCACCACATCCAAAAATACAAATCAATCTATTTTTAGTATGTGAACGAAGGGCTTTAAGAATGGTCTCTAGCCCATCCGGCGTATGGGCAAAGTCAACATAAATTCCAATATCATTTTGGATATTTGGGACAGGCTGCAAACGGCCTAGAACGCTATCTAACTTTGGAAGAACGGCTATCACGTCATCAGCGGAAAATCTTTGCTCAGCTAAAACCAACCCTACCGCGCATAGAACATTCATTGCCTGAAAAGAACCTACTAAATTTAAATGCACCTTATATATTTTACCAAATAAATTTAGCTTAAGGTCTTGGCCATTGCTAACAGCCTGTTGATCTATGATTGAAATATCAGCATTTTTAATAAAACCATATGATATCACGTTTATATTCCGTGAACGGCACACCTCAGATATCTTTTCAAATTCAGGAATATCTGCATTAAGAACAGCAACACCTTCATCTTGAAGAATTTCTGTAAACAAACGAAGTTTAGCCTGAAAATAATTCTCCATTGTTATATGATAGTCGAGATGGTCGCGAGTGAAATTTGTAAATCCAGCGGCCTTAACCCGAACACCCTCAACACGATATTGCTCTAATCCATGACTAGAGGCCTCCATCGCCAAATGTGTAAATTCATTCTTTGAAATCAAATCTAAAGTTGAAAATAATGTTACAGGATCAGGTGTTGTCATCCCTGCGTAACCATCAAAGCCCTCAGCAATTAAACCTAATGTTCCTAATGATGCTGACTTTATTCCTAATAAATTCCAAATCATTCTTGCAAAATTAACCGTTGATGTTTTGCCATTAGTGCCAGTAACTGCAACTATATTACTAGGTTGATTTTTATAAAACGCAACTGCAGTCATTGATAAAAACTGGTGAGGGTTTTCAACCTCAATCCAATTTGTAAGACCAATATCCTGTTGTTCAGAGCCTTTTTGAACTGCGATAAATTTTGCACCATTTTTGATAGCATTTTGAATATAATTACGTCCATCAAGCTTTGCACCACTTATGGCTACAAAAAGGAAGCCTTCTTTAACTTTACGACTATCAGAGGTTAGTCCAGTTATTTGAGAGACATCAAAAATCATTTTAATGCTCCCCATTTTCAACAGAGATAAATTGCTTTAATGGTTCTGCAATATCCGCATCATCATGGCGGGGGCGCATACCCATAATGGAACCCATATCGGATATAATGCGTCCAACCGCAGGGACAGCAACCCATCCAGCAGTTGCATAGCCAAAGCTGGATTTATTTGGTTTTGGCTCATCAACCATTACCAATACAGCATATTTTGGATTATTCATTGGAAATGCACCAACAAATAATGCCATTCTTTTATCAGCTATATAACGCCCATGAATATTTTTTTGAGCAGTTCCTGTTTTTCCACCAATATTATACCCATCAATATCTGCTTTCTTGGCTGTACCTTGGCTTACAACAAGACGCATTAATTGGCGCATTTTCAAAGATGTTTCCTTGGAAATAACCCTTAATTCTGATTTATCTTTATTTCCTTGATTATTCTTATCCTCCATAACGAGGGAAGGTTTTATTTTTAAACCTCCATTGATAACTGTTGCCACACCTGAGATAAGTTGTAAGGGTGTAACTGCAATTCCATGCCCATAAGACGCAGTTAAAGTATTTATATCTCTCCAAGGACTTGGAATAATCGGCTTTCCTATCTCATCTATTTCAAATTCAGATCGTTTCATTAGACCAAAATCAGTGAGAGATTTTTTGAATTCTTCCGTTCCAATTTCTTGTGCCATATGTGCTGTTCCAATATTTGATGACACCATAAAAATTTCAGGAATTGTTAATGGGCGTTTTTCTGGGTGAAAATCCTTAATCGTAAATCTTCCCTCGCGTATAGGATTGACAGCATCATATTTTTTTAAGAATGATGGATGTTTTGATTCAATAAGAGCAGCAGTTGTAAAAATCTTAAAGACTGAACCAGGCTCATAAACACCAAGCGTTACACGATTAAACATTTCAGGAGCTGTTGGATTTGCCGTTACTCGATTAGGATCAAAGTCAGGCAAAGATGTTGCCGCCAGAATCTCTCCTGTATTAACATCAATGATAACACCCGCCCCAGCAATAGCTGTAAAATCAGCTATTGCGCGCTTTATTTCACGACGCAAAATATGTTGAAGACGAACATCAATACTTAACCGAATGGGGTCTTCAGATTTAACCAGTAGCGCATTAAAACTCCGTTCAATTCCTGCCAACCCATTTCCATCTATATCACTATACCCTACCATATGAGATACTAAGTTTCCTTGAGGGTACAGCCTGTGATAATCATAATCGAATACCAATCCGGGTTCCCCCAAATCAAGGACTGAGCCTTGCTCTTTTGGAGTCAAATTTCTTTTTACCCAAATAAACCTTTTTCCGCTTTGTAATTTTTTGAGTGTGTCGCCATAGGTTAATTGAGGAAATATTTTGATTAGTCCTTTGGCAGTTTCAGCAGGGCTTAATATTTTTTTTGAGTCTGCATATAAGGAGGCCGTTTTTAAAGATGTCGCCAATAGAACACCATGACGGTCGATGATATCCGCTCTGAATTTATTTTTACCGTCAGTATTTTGAGTTTGCTTTCTATCATTGCTGCCAATTGCATCAGGCTGTTGGCTTAAATACCCCTTGATGATCGAAACATCAATCAATCTTGCTCCTACAACCAAATAGCAAAGCATAAAAAATGCAGTAATTAAAACCAATCTTCCGCGTGCCAAGGTCAAACTATCTGATTTTTCGCCCATTATTGGAGCGGAAAGTCTTGAGAAAGGAGATTTACGACTCATTCGCTTTCCCCTTCTGTTGTTTTCTTCAAGACACGATTAAAATCATATAAATCTAAATCTTGCTTATCTTGAATAGACCTTGGATCAGGTTGGGCTGACAATTTTTTTTCAGTCTTTTTTAATTCATAATCTGTTGAAACCAGTATTGGAATTTCATCTTCCATTTTTAGAATCTGGGGTTCGGGAACGGCATTAGCATTTTTGATTAAGTTGTCTGGAACTACTGATTGCATCTTATCCAGATATCTTAATGCTAACTCTTCAATGCGGTCAGGGCGATTTAAATAATCCCACTCGGCGTTAAGAACGCGCATTGCCTCTTGCTTGCTTTCTATCTGTTCTAATAGGCCCCGCTGCTCACGCTCCAATATTTGAACCTGCTGTGATACAGAAAATAAAGCTGTTCCCAATGCAATAGCAAGGGCAAATGATAGAAGAGTTGATAATTTTATTTTAAATCTCTTCATACATCACCCAGTCTAATAGCTGCGCGAAGTTTTGCAGAGCGAGAGCGAGGGTTAATCTTCATTTCTTCTTCAGAGGGAGTGACAGGTCTTTTTGTGATAAGCGAAAAGCTTAACCTGTTTTGAGGTGCAGCAATTGCCATTGGCATATGACGAGATGGTGCAGGCGCAGGGCGCGCCCGAGTATTAAGGAAATTTTTAACAATACGGTCTTCAAGCGAATGGAATGTAACAACAACTAAACGACCGCCAATATTTAATAAGTTTTCGGCAGATATTAAAACAGATTCCAGTTCTGCCAATTCATCATTGACCGCTATGCGTAAAGCCTGAAACGTACGCGTAGATGGGTCAATTTTATCACGAGGAGATACGTGGATAACGCTACGAATAATGTCAGCCAATTGTTTTGTAGTTTGAATTTTTGTTAAAGCACGTGCTTTAATAATGGCGGCTGCGATATGGCGCGATTTGCGCTCTTCGCCGTATAGGTATATTAAATTTGCTAAAGGCTCTTCAGCCATTGTATTAACAATATCTTCTGCAGTCTGCCCATTATCCCTGTCCATCCGCATATCAAGGGGTGCATCGAAGCGGAATGAAAATCCTCGTGCCGCTTCATCAAATTGCATAGATGAAACGCCCAGATCCAATACAATTCCGTCAACTTTATCAACATCAATATTCTTTAATGCATTCTCTAACTGACCAAAACTATTTTTGACCAATGTCAGCCGACCAACATAATCTTCCCCCCAGTACGATGCCATATCGTGCGCAGTTTGGTCTCTATCAATTCCAATGACATTCGATTTCTTTTGGGAATCTAGAATACCGCGTGTATACCCGCCAGCACCTAATGTGCCGTCAACATAAACCTCCCCCGCAACAGGATTTAACGCAGATAAAACTTCATTTAACATCACAGGGATATGGGGAGTAGTATTCATGTTACACACCCCCCTTGTCTAGCCTAGGCAGGGTTAATCCATCACGAATAACATTGGCACGCGCTGCTGCACGACGCAGTTCAAATGTAACCGTATCCCAAATTTGAAATTTGCGACCAAGACCAACAAAGGTTGCCCCCTCATCAATGCTTGCAAAATTTAATAAGGCTTGGGGAACGCCGACGCGCCCTTCGCTATCAAAGGGACACTGTACAGCCTCGCCAAATATAGCGGTTGCCAAATCATCCTGAGCATTCGAAAAAAGGTCAAAATGGTCTAGGCGTTTAGAGAGCTCATCCATCGTTCCGAAATCAAAACCTTCGAGACACGGATGCCCCGTTGCCTTAAACAACACAACACCCTGAAATTCCTGTTCACCCAAAGTCGTGCGAAACGGCGCAGGGACGGAAATCCGACCCTTTTTATCGACCTTGTTGGCGTATGTTGATAAAAATAATGGCATATTGGCTTTTAGGGCTTGATTTGGGAATTAACCTTATATTAATGGGATATCATGGGATGCCATGGGAAATCAAGGAAAAACTGCTCTGTTCTGCGGAAAACCAGAAGAAATCTATGGATAAATCTGTGGATAAATTGGGTAACTACTACGGATAAAACGCAATCATTATTTCAATAATTAATTAATTATATTTGGGTAGAATAAAGCAAGGTTTAAAATAAGGTCTAAATCAAGAAGATGACTTATCCAAGCAAAGACACTTTAAATGGTTTTATGCGCCTAGAGGATTTATCACGTAGACATAATCCAATTATGTTTGACGCGACAAATAATCCGAAACAGGTTAATTTCCCTGTAGCTCAAACAAATGATCAATACACAAGAGATGCCTTTCATAAAGCTAATTTAGAAAATTTAACCCGTTTGGGGTTTAATCCTGAAGTCATAACCGCAAACGATGGATCAAAATCACTTCGACTGATGGGAGAAGATGCAAAAAGATTTGCGTCTCTTTCTGCAACTCTTCCTGAAATGGCAAATAACCTCATACAATCATCGCCTAAGCAAAAAAACTCTGATGGCTCTGTTACAATCAAAACACCAGCAGGTGAACATTATCACTCGCATTTATCTGCTTTAATAGTTGCATTACGTGTTGTTGGAATTACCCCCCCCCCAACTGCCACATATGATCATTCTAATCCTATAGTATCGATTCAAAATAATGCGCAAAGAGACGGAATAGAATCAATATTAAAGCCAAATCCAACACATGATCATGCTATACTTACTTTACCCAAAACTTCTATTGATAATGCTTTAAATAGTGCAGAATTTATGCGCCCCATACCTATGAAAGGAAGTAATCCCCCTTCATCAATACCTCCATTACACGTACAACAAATTATGCTCTTTAATTCAGAGCACAGGATTCCTGAAAATACCCCTTTAGCCCCTGGATATAAAGATGGTGGTCGCGGAGCCAAATATGACACTGATGATGGAAAAACAATTATCGGCTCTCAAAGAGAGTCTATTACTTTCAAAGATCCATCTGAGGACCCTTCACTAAAGCGAGCAATTGATAAGGCTAAAATTGAAATGTCAGGAATGACTTCAATTGCTCAAAAAGCAGAATATTTAAACAAATTAGTTGATAATCTACTTCATCAAAGTGATCCAGATTTAAATACTAAAATCATTAATAGTATCCCACCAGGTCCAGATGGAAAAAGACGCCCTTCACTTGGTGATTTGATTGATAATCAAACTGGTGTATGTAGACACAGAACAATCTTATTCAAAGTATTAGCCGACAATACTGGCGTTCCATGCGCTATGGTAAGGGGCAACTTCAGAGATGGGAATTATGGCGGAGGTCATGCGTGGAATGAGGTTGTGCAAGAGAATGGTAAAAGACTTCTTGTAGATGTAATGCATGGTAAAGTCGTTGACATGAGTGATCCATATGCGCGACACTATCAAGATATAAAAAACAGACCAATGTATGATAATAATGGCTCAATTAATCATAATCCGCCCCCAACACCCCAATCACCCAAGCCTGCAGTCTCCTCATCTCTCGACATAGCTAAACTGACTATTGCACAAAAAATGATTGCTAGAGAGCAAATCGAACACACCGAAAAAGGTAATTATCTTGGGGTTGGAAAAACTCAGGAAGATATCAATACTCTTAAAGCGGCTCTAATAGCTCAAGGCCTAGAACCAGATAAACATTTTAAAGAAAAACCGTCTTCATTAAATGGCGGCAAAAATATTATTCAATTAACACCCGAAGGGAGTCAGCTAGTCGATAAGATTAAAGCAGATTTTCAAGTGGGGAAACCTCCAGTTATGGTTGGGAAAAATCAACCAGCAGCAGATACGTCTGAACCTTTGAAGCATGCTATTTCTTCTCCTCCTCCAATTGATGTAACTAAACTAACTAATGCACAAATGACTCTTGCAGCTGCTGGAATAACTGAGGCTATCAAAGGCGATAAGCCAGTTACATATATCGGTGTTGGAAAAACATCTTCTGATATTGAAAATCTTAGAGCGGCATTAAAAATACAAGGCTTTGAAGAAGGAAAGCATTTTACGGTGGGAACATCTTCTTTAAATCAAGGTGGCAATGTTATCAAATTGACCAATGATGGAGCGGCTGAATTTAATAAAGTCAAAGTAAATTTCCAAGCTGGCAACCCACCTATTATGGTTGGGGTAAGTCCAGTAGGCATAGATATTACAAAACCCACACCCTCTAGTGTTAGCCCTCCACCTCAACCCACAAAACCATTGATAATACCTGTTGATATTGATTTATCAGCTGGAAAACCTCTAATTCAACCATCCATTGTACTTTCAAAACCTTCTCCTTTAACACCTGAAACTGCTATGTCCGCAGCAGCAGAAAGGTTTAGACAAGAAGTTAATAACCCTGTTATTAAACCAGTTGCCGCGACAGTAGCAGCCCCAAAAGTTGGTATTGATTTATCAGATGCTGGGCCAGCAAAACCATCGGGCGGAGTGAGACCATCTGTATCCGCAACGGGACAAAAAGTTGAGGGAAAATTGGGGATAGCCCAAACTGCGATAACCGCTGGCGCGCAGGCCGCCCAAGGCGATGTAGCAGGTGCTGCCGTAACAGCGGGCACAGCTGTTGCTCAGCAAGTGGGGATAGGAAAAGTAGCACAAGTTGCTGAAAAAGTAGCAGCAACGGCTACTCCTGTCATTATGGCGGCGGCAGAAAAATTAGGTGTTGCTGGTGCTGCACAAACTGGAGGAAAATTTATTCCTGGCTTAGGAGCTATAATTGGCGCTGTAGAAACAGCTTCTAATGTCACATCGGCACTGCGTCAGGGACAATATGCTAAAGCAGGGATTGAGGCTGTTACTGGTGTTGTTGCAACCTTCGCAGGATCTGCTGGTTTTGGTGCAGCAGATCATATAAGGAAGATTTCAAATATGGCTGTTACGGCAACACTTGGAGATAAATATGCTCCACATCAAGGTAGTTTGTATGATACGTATGATATTGCAAAAGCTGCACTAACCTCAAGAAATGATTTTGCAAAACTTTCACGAAGTGATTTGGCAGCTGCCATTCAAAAAGACTCCACCATGGTTGATACTGTGAGGGTAAAGGGTGTTGAAATGACTCTGGCAAAAGCATTAGAAGATAAAGGATTTAGGGCAACATTTTTAAAAGATTTAGAACAACAGAAAAAACCAGATCAAATCGCCTTAATTAATGCCTATACCGCAAAATTAGATGCAGGACAGCCAGTGACCCCATCATCTGCATCCGTTGTTGCACAGGTCGCAAAACCTGCGTCAGCTTCTGCGTTATCGCCACAAACACAGGCGCAGGCACAGGCACAAAACGTAACGCTTAACGCTCAATATAAATCAATGTCAACAACCCAGCTATCGACAGCTATATTAAAAGACCCCGTTTTACCAGATACTGTTGTTATCGGTGGAAAAACATTATCAATTACCGAAGCCATTAAAGACGATAACTTTCGTAACAAGTTGATTTCAAATTTAGAATCTGCCCAAGCAAAAGGGAGTGACCTGTCAGTACAAATTGCAATGATAAAAGCCTACGACGATAAAATGGACGCATCAGCAAATGCAGTGAAACCAACACAGCTAGCTCAAGCTCAGATTCAAAGACCTGTGCAGTCACCACCCCCATCAATCTCTGCTCCAATGGCGTGATATAGATATAAAAAATGCCAGTTGGTCGATAAGCCGGATTCTGTTCCCTTGCGGGTGAGAACCATTCCTCTCCGATTTGTGTTGCCACAAACCTCTAGCAACCTACCCGAGCCACAACGCGGAAATGCGCCATGTGTGACTCCTATTTGGTCTTGCTTCTGGTGGGGTTTGCCGTACCTGTTCATTACTGAACGAGTGGTGCGCTCTTACCGCACCGTTTCACCCTTACCTATTCGAAAATAGGCGGTCTCTCTCTGTTGCACTTTCCGTCAAGTCACCCTGCCCGGCCATTAACCGGCACCATATTTCCGTGAAGTCCGGACTTTCCTCACTCATTTTAAGGCGAGCGCGGTTCCCTGACCAACTGGCACGGTAATATGCGTCGATTTAGGAAGAAATGTCAAATAAGGCCGTTATATCTTCTTGTGTGACATCCTCAACACCTAATAAATGAGGAAGGAAATGACGACGAAATTCAGTCAAAAGAATATCGTTATCAGCAGGATAGCTATATCCATAGGATTTAAGATTTGTAAAAAAGCTATTATTATCCCCTTTGACATGTTCAGGTAAAATTTTATTATTTGGCATATTTCCAATGCCTGCATTAGCTAATTTTTTCCATGGAAATTTTTCACCCGGATCTAATTTGCGCCCAGAAGCAATATCGGAATGACCTACAATATTTTTATCGGGTATATTCCACCGTGTCCGAATCTCTTTTATCAACCTAATCAAAACATCAATTTGCTCTGGGATAAATTCTTCTAAATTATGTTCATGGCCTGTATTCCAGATTTCAATCCCGATAGAAGCAGAGTTAATATCTGTTATATTTCCCCATGATGATTTCCCAGCGTGCCAAGCCCTTTTCTCTTCTTCAATAAATTTTAGAACTTGGGAATTATCATCAATCATATAATGTGGAGATACACGTCCAAATGAACCCACAGCATCAGGGCAAATAAAAATATCCTTAGCGTCAGACGCTGTTAATGTTCCCGTATAATGAATAATAATCATAGTTGGGTCTTGCCCACCCGCGCGGTCATCAAAATTGGGCGATGGGCAAGATATCATTTTCATGATTTTTACCAGTTCTCTCTCAACCACATTTTGGCGCGTTGCCAAATATTCCCAGCTTCAACAGTTGCCATGATTTCAGCTGGCATTTCATTATAACGCTCTGTGACGTAGTGCAAAAGTCCTGCGGTAGCTGAAAATGCTGGCCCACTCACGGCATCTGGCAATCCTTGCAATCTTATTGGTCGACCAAGACGCACCTGTTTTTCTAGATATTTTTGTGATAATTCACGAAGCCCTGGAATTTGGCTTGCACCACCTGTTAGAACAACACGTCGTCCTGCAATTGGACCCAATCCACTATCAATCAAACGGGCACGAACCAATTCCAATGTCTCTTCAATGCGCGGCGCAATAATACTAACTAAATAAGACCGCGGAACGTGGTTTGGTGTTAGGCTATCTTCTTCCCCTAATTGGGGAACATCAATCAAATCTTTTTCATCGGTTGTCGTTGCTATGGCACTTCCATAAAGTGTCTTCATTCTCTCTGCTGCATGAAGCGATGTTGTAAGACCGCGTGCAATATCATTGGTCACATGCTGGCCTCCAACAGGAATAGCATCAGTATAAATTAATTCCCGCCCATAGAATACAGCAATTGATGTTGTCCCACCCCCCATATCAACAACAGTACATCCCATATCCATTTCGTCATCAACAAGACACGCAAGGCCCGCAGCATAGGGAGTCGAGCATAGAGCCGTTATATCTAAATGTGAACTTCGGATACAACTAGCAATATTTCGAAGGGGTGCCATGTTGCCCATCACCATATGCACATCGACATCCAAATGTTGCCCAAATAATCCGCGTGGCTCCTTAATTCCTTCATGTCCATCGATGCGATAGGCTGTTGGAATAGTGTGAATAAGCTCAATATCATGTCCACCCGCCTGACCTTGAGCTTTTGCCAAAGCACGACGAATATCATTATCTGTGACGGCTGACCCTAATATCTGCACCCCCATATTCATCAATTTTGAATGTGAATGCGTGGCGGGAACATTCACAATAACTTCGCGTAACGGATAACCTTTGGTAACATCTGCCGCCATATTTTCTGCGGCGTGAACAGCTTGACGAATAGCCACCTCAGCCAAATCTAAATTGATGACTGTTCCAGATTTAATACCTTGCGATGCCTGATGCCCAATGCCAATTAAATCAATATTACCACTATCATCACGTATACGTGCAATGAAACAAGCGATTTTGGTTGACCCAATATCGAGCGCGGCAATCACTGAACCTTTGGGATGGAATTGCTTGCCCATATTTCTAATCCTTAAATATTTTTTTGAGGATTATAGGATGCCTGATATTCCTCGGCGGCTCCCGGAGATGTCTGAACAACAATGCGTAAGGGATCGCGTAAATCAATTGATTCAATTTTCCTATCCATCAGATTTGCTTCACCTTGTGCGGTTGATAAACGCCGAATAGCTTGACCCATATCATCCTCAGGAAGCTTAACTAACACACCATTTTTAAGGAATAAATCCCAACGTCGATCACCAATCCACTTGGCTGATTCAACACGGGATTTCAAATCAGGCTCAGCATTTATCATGGCGACTAAATCACTCGCCTGCTTTGGTGCTTCATCCCCTACTACAATCAATAAACTTTTAAACCGTCCCAGATAATTGTCCTTTAAAACTTGTCCATCTGTATCAATAATAGAAAGTTGACCTTTGTTTTGCCACAATGCCATTGGTTGACGCTCTTCAATACGAATAAAAATTGTATCGGGCAAATGACGCTCAACGATGGCTGATTTAACCCAAGTAACATTTTGCAATTCATTTCGAATATGCTGAATATCTGGCTCAAAAATTGATTGCCCTTTATCAATATCAACAATAAACTTTAATGCTTGAAGATTTGCATTTTGGCGACCTTCAAGCTTTACATTTTGAACATTAAATCCATTTCCTGCCATTGTGGAATGAAAACTGCGGTCTATACGACCAGATATTTGATCAAAAAACCCTGAATAAGTTGCATAAGATAAACCACCAAATACGATTCCTCCTGACAAGGCAATTAGGCCAATCCGCTTGACCCAATACATAACCTGCGCTTTTTGACCGGCACGGCGGTTCATAATGGTTGTTCTACGAGTTCCTGTTTTTGACATATTCTACATCTTAGAAAAAGTGGCCACTGGCTGAAAGCCAGAAAAGATTTTTTATATTATACATCGAAATCATGAATTCCAAGGGTTTTTATTTTCAGATTTATTTTCGGCATGGCTTGTATATACTCTTTTTTATGTCCAAATCTGATTCCCCTTTAAAAATTGCGGTTCTGTGCGGTGGTCCGTCACAAGAACGTGGAATTTCCCTTAATTCAGCGCGATCAGTCATCGACCATTTGACCGATGATGCCGTCTCGGTTACTCCATTTTATGTTGACCCTCACCTCAACTTTTACGAACTATCGCGGTCACAAATTTATTCAAACACGCCGAGTGATTTTGATTTTAAATTAGCCGATACCCATAAACGACTTGATGAAAACGGACTTGGGATACGTCTTAAAGATTTTGATTTAGTCTTTCCCGCTATTCATGGGGCATTTGGTGAAGATGGAACTATCCAACAATTGATGGATGATTTTGATATTCCTTATGTTGGATCCCCTGCTGAGACCTGCCGTAAAATGTTCAATAAAAACCGTGCAGCTTTTTTGTTAAGGAAGGCAGGGTTTCCTACTTTTCCGTCCATTATGTTACGTGAAGGAAATCCCCATAACCGCGAAATGGTTGAGGATTTTTTTAGAAATAATAAGCTTTCCCGTGCTGTGATTAAGCCTTCTGCAGGGGGATCAAGTATTGGAGTATTCTCAGTCTCCACGCCTGATGAAGCCATGATGAAATTAGAGAATAATATTTTCGGTAAACATATTGATACAACGGGACTTTTAGAGCCCTTTTGCGAAGGACGTGAATTCACAATTATTATCCTACAAAATGATGCGGGCGAACCTGTGGCGCTTATCCCCACTGAAATCAGTATGAGTTACGAGAATAATGCTATTTTTGATTTCCGCCGTAAATATTTACCTACCAATATGGTATCATACCATTCTCCGCCACGTTTCACTGATGCCAAAATTTCTGATATCCAGAAGAATGCCGAAGATATTTTCAAACTTCTTGGAATGCGAGATTTTGCAAGACTAGATGGGTGGTTAATGCAAGATGGCAAAATTTGGTTTTCTGATTTTAATCCCATATCAGGAATGGAACAGAATTCATTTATGTTTCAGCAAGGGGCAAGAATTGGTTTATCCCATTCAGACATGATGCATATGGCAGTGCGTTCGGCTTGTCGCCGTCACCATTTACCAATTCCACACAGTAACCCCCTCACATCAAACCAGAAAAAAATTTATGTGTTATTTGGCGGACAATCAGCAGAACGTCAAGTGTCGCTCATGAGCGGCACTAATGTTTGGCTTAAACTTCGTAAATCAAAAGACTTTAATGCAATACCCTATTTCCTTGATACGGCAGGTCAGGTCTGGCAAATCCCTTATATGTTCTGCTTGTTCCATACGATTGAAGAAATTATTGAAAGCTGTAAAAATGCAAAAGATATTATAAGGAAATTAGAAGAATTAGATCCCCCCATTCGTAAACGATTAGGCCTATCAGAGGCTATAAAATTTTCTCAACCTATCCCGCAATCACTTGCTGATTTTATCTATGATGCGAAAGAGGAAAATGCTTTCGTCTTTTTAGGATTACATGGTGGCATAGGCGAAGATGGAACTATACAATCCATGTTGGATAAAGCTGGGGTTCTCTATAATGGGTCCAGTTCATTTTCTTCTGCACTTTGTATGGATAAAAATGCAACGGGGATAGCTATTACACATGCAAATCTTCCGCATGTTTCAACTGCCTTAAAACAAGCCGTGCAAATTCCTCGTGATTTCAAAAATTTTAAAACTCCAGATTATAAGAATTTTTGGGATAGCCTATGCGTCAGTTTAAAAACAAAAAGTTTTATTATAAAACCACAATCTGACGGCTGTTCAGCGGGGGTTATTCATCTTCGGTCTGCTAAAGACATTCAAACCTATGTTGAGCTATTGAATAGTAATGCGCCGTATATCCCTGCTGAAACATTTCATGGTCAAAAAGAGTTGGTTGAAATGTCACGGTCAGGGTCAAATGGATATTTGATAGAATCTTTTATTGAAACCGATGTTATTCTTATCAATCATACCGATTTATCATATGAAGAAAAACAAGGGTGGATTGAATTAACTGTGGGGGTCATGACCAATGTTGCCCGTCATGAATTTTATGCGATGAACCCGTCGATTACAGTGGCCGAAGGTGATATGCTATCGCTTGAAGAAAAATTTCAAGGTGGGACAGGTATCAATATTACCCCACCACCAGAATCAATTCTCACTAAAAAACAATGTGACCACCTACGTTCATCAATCACCAAAGTAGCGAGTGTTTTGGGAATAGACAATTATGCACGAATTGACCTTTTTTATAATCGTAAAACAAATGATATGATTATAATTGAGGCCAACACATTACCGGGGCTTACCCCCGCCACAGTTATTTATCATCAAGCTTTGGCGGAATCCCCCCCTTTATTCCCGACTGAATTTTTAACTCTCCTCATCCAAAGAAAAATAGTGGGTTAAGAAAATTTGAGAATAGTTCTTAATTGCTATTGACAATCATTCTCAATAGAATAAAGTGAATTTATCGGACAAACTGACGGTAAAAACTTAAAAAAATTGAGGATGTGATAAATGAAAACAGAACTTCTGGAGCCTCCAGCCCTTTCGCAAGGCCTAAATCTTAGACCTGTCTTTGTTGGCATTACAATGGAAGATGGTGGACAAAGTGCTGGCGCAAATCTAACGACCTTTATTGCAACAAAAGAATTTGCTTTGGTCGCTGTAATAGTTTCCCCTTCCCAAGCAGCCCAATCTAAAGTCTCTCTCCCAACTGCTGCAATGGAATTTTGGAATTCTGACTTACTGACTAGAAATTGTTGTTAGGGAAATTTTATCCAAAATTCTTATTTGATAGATAGGGTAACAAATCATCAAACGATGTAATACATGCGCCTGATTGCTGGATATGGTTTAGTGTGAAATTGTCATCTGTCTGATAATCTGTGCCGTCTTTTAAAAGTACAACTGTCCGCCCTGTATATTTTGCACCCACAACAGTATCTGCAACACAGGCTTCAAAGGCAACTCCACTGACTAATAATAATTTAATATCGCTCTGTTTAAACATCCCTCTAATATTAGATTCTTTAAATGCAGAGACATGAGTTTTGGGAATAACAACATCATTCAAATCTGGCTTAACTAGCGGATGAAAGCCCCCATATGATTTATCTAATTCATTTGGCTTTCCGTTTATGCCCATATTTGCAAAATAAACCCATATGGTTTTTATGCCCATAATTCGAAGAGAGGGTATAATTTTTTCTGTAACATTTTCAATTGCCAAATTTTCTTCTTCGGTCTGAGTAAAATTTCGTTGAGGGTCAATACACATATGCATGACCTGAGAAGGCTGAAGAGTAAACCTTCCCATTTTATCGAATAGATGTGCAAGCTTTTCTAAATTCATTTCAAATCAAACACCAGCTTAAGCAAAAAATAATACAATGATGCTGTTTAACTTAAACTTTTTATTTTATTATGTCAATATTTAATGCTGAGTTTAATTATGATTTTCTTTTAATCGTAAGATCAATTTCATCATCTTTTCAGGTAAGGATGACGAAAAAGACATTTTTCTTTCATTACGAGGATGAATAAAGGATATCTCAGTAGCATGCAAAGCTTGATGAGGAAATTCTAAAACTTCTTCTATCACGCCATCTGCAAAATTTCCTTTTTTCATTTTAGATATGAGTTTGGTCGTCTGCGCCCCGTAAAGTACATCCCCAATTAAAGGGTACCCAATATGCTCCATATGGACGCGTATTTGGTGGGTGCGCCCTGTTTCTAAATGACATTCAATCAACGATAATGCGTTATGATATGACTCTCGCATATTATAATTGGTAATAGCCTCACGCCCTGAATTTGTATGAACTGCCATTTTAAGACGGTTACTTTGATGACGACCAATCATCGTCTGTACCCTCCCACGCGGCGGGAATGGAATGCCCAAAACTAAGGCTAGATAAACACGTGAAAGGCTTCTATCCTGTAATTGTTCCGATAAATGATGATGTGCCAAATCATTTTTGGCAACCATCATTAAACCTGATGTATCCTTATCAAGACGATGCACAATACCAGGGCGTTTAACTCCGTTGATGCCTGACAGGCTCTCTCCGCAATGATGTAACAATGCATTGACCAATGTTCCTGACTGATGCCCTACGGCAGGATGAACAACCATTCCGACAGCCTTATTTATGACCAGCAAATCCTCATCTTCAAAGATGATATCAAGTGGAATATTTTCTGGCTGAGGCTTGTCATCTATCAATTGGGGTAAGGTTAGAATGACCATATCGCCCATCTCCATTTTGCGTGATGGGGTTTTGCAAATTTGTCCATTAACTAAACATTCACCTTCATCAATCAATCCTTGTAAACGTGTGCGAGAGTAATCAGGGAATAATTGTGCCACCGCCCTATCCAGACGCATCCCTAATTGCTCTTCAACCATCACAACCTGAAGTGTCTCAATGTAATCATCTAAATGTTCGCTCATGGAAGATCATCCAATGTCCGGTTAGGACTTCCTGCACAAGAATTTGTATATTCAGGTAAAGGGGCTAAACCCATCATCCACATATCATAGGCCGCATATTTTAAATCATTCGCCACACCATCTTTTGAAAATCCTGTCTCTGCCAATCCCAATATAACTCGCTTGCCATTTTGATTGATAATACGAACAGGGATAGAATTTGATGCTTCAATAAAAGATTCATCTCCAATTATAACCCCTTCAGAAGTGAGTGTTAGCACACGTGCGTATTGACGGCCCCCTTCATTTGTTGGCTGGCCTGCAATCAACATATTATATCGACCATCTCCCAGCGCGATAACATCAACACCCGAATACTTATATTTTCCTGTTAAATATTTTTGCCAAACAGGGTTTCCTTGTTTGTCTAACTCCATAATCCACGCTGCCTTATCTCCTGCAGCAGATGGCAAAGTATCACCGACAACTATCATCGCGCCATTCCCCAGCGAAGCTGCACGGCGTATAACCGAATCTCCACCGCGCGGGTAAGGGCGTTGATAGATGATTTCCCCCTTTGAACTCAACCTCAAAACCCATCCAGAATCACGGCCGTTTTCATCAACAACGCGCCCAGTCATAACCGTTTCACCTTTGTCCAGCCTCCCTATGAATTCAGGCCTGTTTTGAACACCGGGCAAATATTCTTTTTGAATTATTTTTTTCCCCTCCTTATCAACCCAAATAAGAACCGAAAAAGTATCTTTAAGATTTTTTCTAGATATAGCCTCAGCCGCGATAATCATTTGCGTTCCACCCGTGACCGACACCATAGATTTAGGATTTAGTCGGTATCTAGGGTCAGATATTATTTTAGCATTTCGTTCCTCACCTATCCCATTTAGAAATTGAAGGGAAATAACATCGTCATTATCAGTACCCAATTGAGAGAGAATAACAATTCGGTCTTTTAACAAAATGGCATCAGCAACAGTTTTCAACCCTTTGACATTGATCCATTTTTCAACAATCACTTTCCCAACTCTATCTGTTCTAACCATTTGGATTTGAGGAAGCCCCAATCCCGTTTTATCATCAAATGGAACACTGCTCCCGATAAAAATCTGTCCACCATCAACGACTGGTAAAGCGGTCCGTGGTCTTTCTATTCCTTTGACTCCACTTATCTTTTTCCACAACGCAGACTGATCAAAATTAGGAGTGCGAAGGGGAATAATCTCCTCTCTCACTAAACGACACGGATCAATCTCAATTTTACTTTGAGCTTTAGATTGTCCGATTGTAAAAAAACACATCATTATAATAGGATAGATTATTTTGTTCATTATTTTCATTCAAAAACTTTCCAGTCTACATTCCTTAAAAGAATAGGATATTTAGGTTAATTCATAACATTTCTAACCCATTTGTCACAAAAAATAGTATCCTGTGGAAAATTGGTCAGAGTTTTCTTGTCACTCCTGCCAAATTATGGTTAAAGACTAAGTATGACTGGGGAATATTATAGATAATACTAAAGAAGAGCATAAAATGGCACATATTTTAATTGCCGAAGATGATGATTCAATGCGGGGGTTTTTAACTTTGGCATTAGAAAAGGCTGGACATCGCGTCACGCCGTGCGCCGATGGTCTGGCTGCCTATAAAGCTGCCGAAGACTTAGGTGGGCAGGTTGATTTACTTTTGGCAGATATTGTAATGCCAGGGATGGATGGAATTGAACTTTCCCAGCGTGTCTCCCAACTCCATCCCCATATCAAAATCCTTTTTATTACAGGTTTTTCGGCAGTGGCAATGGATGCAGGATTAAGCGGAAATTCTAATACAAAGGTATTATCCAAACCTTTTCACCTTAATGACTTGGTAAAACAAGTTGATGAAATCCTTACAAAGTCAAACACCGCAGTTCTTTGAAATAAAAGTTAACTGCTATATCCAGAGAAAAGTTTAGACTTGCATTTCGTCTAACTTCCCGCTAAGAAACCAACATTCTGAACAATAAAAAATGTTCAAAGCGCAATTAGCTCAGCGGTAGAGCACTATGTTGACATCGTAGGGGTCACAGGTTCAATCCCTGTATTGCGCACCATTATTTTCCTTAAAATATTAAAATTCTGAATAGACCTTGTAGTCGTTTACGACTATAATCTTTTCAAATCACTCTTGCCTTAAGGATTACCTATGTCAGACAATAAAGATTTCCGTAAAAAATTTCTACTTCCAACAGTCTACTGTGCTGTTGTTGCCATGGCAATTTGGAGCGGCAATTCCATGGTCTCATCCATCGCTTCCAATGCCGTCGGTGGTTATGCTGTCTCAGGAATTGAAACGGCCTCAGGTGAAGAAGCCGAAGCCCTTCCAAAAGTAAGTGAAGCTGAATTGGCTGATGCTCCTGAATTACCCGCACTGCCAGTTGCAGCAGTAACTCAAGATGCAACCGAACTCCCACCACTTCGTATTTCACCAGATAAACCAGAAGTTATTCAATTAGATAGAGATGCGGTCAACGTCCTTGTTGGAAGCGATGAAACATTACGTGCCGTTCCTGATACTAATCGTACAATCGTCCTTATTCCTAAAAAACCGGGTGCAACGTATTTTAAAGCAACAGATGCCGAAGGTAAGGTTATCATGCAACGTCATGTGATTGTTGGTGCGCCTGATAAAGGAAGCAAATATCTGCGTATTCGCCGTGCTTGTGCCAATGATGATAAAGCGTGTAAGCAATTCAGTGTTTATTACTGCCCTGATGTTTGTCACGAGGTTAATGTTGTTCAGGGTGATGCATCCACGTCACAAGAAAACCAAGCACCGAACGTGGCTCCATCAGTGTCGGAACCAGATTCTAGTTCAGAATATGTTGAACCTGCTGAACCATCCCCTGCACCACAATAATTGTTTGATAGGATTCTTATAATGACTTATTCACCTCGTCATCTCTCCTTGCTCTCTTTGACAGGGTTGTTATTGATATCAACCTCACTAACAGGATGCGGAACAACTCAAACTCCTCCGCTTGACGCCAAAGGTAAACCAAACATTGAACTTCCTAAACCATCCAGCAATGCAGATATTCTTTATGGCGAAACGCGAGATGATTTATCAAGGATTGAAAGCGACTATCAAAAGAATAAAGAAAATTCTCTTATCACAGCAAGATATGGGAAGGCACTTCGTGAAGCGGGGAGATTAAAAGAGGCACGTACCATCCTGTTACCCCTTTCAAATAATAAGGATGTTGGGACGATGGCTAATTCTGAATTATCTGCCGTATACATGGCAGAAGGTGAATTTGAAAAATCAGAATTTTCAGCCCGCAAGGCGATTAAACAAGATGGTGCCAATTATCGCGCTTGGCGTAATTTAGGAAATGCTCTTGATGCCCAAGAAAAGTATGTTGAAGGCGAAACAACCTTCAGGCGGTCAATGGATATTTGGACAGGGGACGACAAAGTTCCTATCATGAATAATCTGGCATTAAATCTGGCCGCACAGGGATATACTGACCGTGCTTTGACCCTACTTTATGAAGCCAAAAAATTATCGCCTGACCGTATCGAGATTGAACGAAATATCCGCATCATCAGAACTTTAAGCGAGCCTCCTGAATTTGCCCGCCCTAAAAAGCCATTTCCTGAGAGTAAGGTATCTGAGTAGGTTCAAATAAATGCATCTTATCGCCATCAAAATGTTGCTCGGAGATAAGGCAAAATATTTGGGACTAGTTTTCGGGGTTACGTTTGCAACCCTACTTATGGCTTAGCAAGTCTCCATTTTTATTGGTCTCATGTCTCGCACAGCAAGTGCTATTTATTCAGTATCCGAAGCCGATATTTGGGTGATGGATACACGTGTGAGGTATATTGAAGAGGTCGAGCCACTTCGTGATATTGAATTAAGTAATATCAGGTCAGTTGAAGGTGTAAAATGGGCTGTCCCATTCTATAAAGGCCTCTCAACCATTCGTATGCCTGACGGATTAACCCAACAGGTTCAATTGATTGGGGTTGATGATGTCTCATTGGTTGGAATTTGCCCAAGGATGGTCATGGGTGATGCTCTTGCCATTCAAAAACCTCAAAATGCGATGATTGATAAATCTGGATATGCATTTACTTGGCCCAACCAAAAATTAAAAATTGGTAAGCAGATTGAATTAAATGATAACCGACTTATTATCAATGCCATCTGTGATGTTAACCCCACTTTTTTTACGTTCCCCATTATGTATGTCTCTTATAATACTGCCATGGAAATTACTCCGCCATCCCGCAAGAAAATGCCTTTTGTTTTGGTTAAGGCTCAGAACGAACTAGATTTACAGGAATTAAAATCAAGGATTGAAAAGCAAACAGGCTTACAAGCCTTAACTCAAAATGAATTTGCATGGCGTAGTATCAATTATATTTTGGAGAGAACGGGCATTCCAATTAACTTTGGAATAACAATTTTCTTAGGGGTTATCATTGGGGCTGCTATTACCGCCCAAACATTTTATATTTTTATTGTCGAAAATTTAAAACAATTTGCTGCGATGAAAGCAGTCGGTGTTACCAATGGGCAATTATTAAAGATTGTCCTTACCCAAGCGGGGATTGTTGGGGTAACTGGTTATGGATTAGGAATAGGGTTTACAGCATTCTTTTTTAAAATGACCGAAGATGTACCTGCCCTGACTGGATTTATTCTGCACTGGCAAGTCGTCGCAGGAACAGCGGTTATAATCACTATTGTTATTCTATTTTCAATTCTATTTAGCCTTCGTAAAGTCTTTACACTTGATCCAGCAATCGTGTTCAGGGGTTAGAATGGATAAAAATTTACAAGATAAAGCAATTCATATTGAACACGTCAATAAAGATTTTCCTGTCGGCGATGATATGGTGCGGGTCCTTTATGATATTTCAATTGAAATCCGTATGGGCCAGTTAACCATGTTGGTTGGCCCTTCTGGCTGTGGCAAAACAACACTTATATCCATCATCTCTGGCATATTAACGGCAACATCTGGGATGATAAATATATTTGGTACAGATATTGGAAATATGAAAGGCCGAGACAAAGTCATTTTCAGACGCAATAATATTGGCTTCATTTTTCAGCAATATAATTTATTGCCCGCCCTAACCGCGTCTGAAAACGCAGCTATTCCTTTGATAGCAGCAGGGGTTAGAATGGATGCTGCCACAAAAAAGGCATCGAATATATTGGATGATATAGGGTTGATTGGTCAGACTGAAAAATTACCACGCCAATTATCAGGTGGTCAACAGCAACGTGTCGCAATCGCTAGGGCTTTGGTTCATCAACCACGATTGATTGTCTGTGATGAACCTACTGCGGCATTGGACGCAAAATCAGGAAGTGCCGTCATGGATATCCTCCGTAAAATTGCTAATGATACTGATAAAGCTGTGCTGATTGTAACGCATGATTCACGGATTTATAAATATGCAGACAGGATTTTAGAAATGTCGGATGGTCGTATCATGGGTGATTATACATCTGAAGAATTTATGAATAAAGAGAGGGAATAGAAAATGAATATTTTGAAAAAGACAAAAGGATGGAAATTGCCTCTTATTGCAGTTGTTGGTTTAATATTTGCACTTGTGACTGTTTTGAGTCGTCAGCCTGCCCCCGCTAAAGAACCTCTAGTAATGCCTCCAACAAGTAATTTTGAAAATTCAATTTCTGGTATTGGTATCATTGAGCCCAAATCGGAAATAATCAATATTGGGTCAGAAGTATCAGGAATTGTCCGTACTGTTCACGTCAAGGTCGGTGATAGTGTTAAGGCTGCTGATAGGCTTTTCACAATTGATGAAAGAGCTATTGATGCCCAAATTAAAACACTTGAAGCAACATTGTTGGCTGCCCAGACATCAGCACTTGAGAGTGCCGCGCAATTTGCCATTGTCCAATCAATAGGAAATAAGGGAGCCGTTTCAAAAGAGGACTTTATTCGAAGAAAATATGCGTCCCAACTAGATCAAGCACGTGTTACAGAAGCAGAGGCACGTCTTATAGAATCCAAAACAACCAAAGACCGTATGACTGTAACCTCACCAATTGATGGTAAAATTTTATCTGTCGATATTCGGGCTGGTGAATATGCTGTATCAGGGATGGTTACAACTCCTCTTATTCGAATGGGGAATACCTCCACCCTTCATGTTCGTGTTGAAATAGATGAGGAGAATGCCTCTCAGGTTATGAATCATGCTCCTGCTGATGCAGTAAAACGTGATAACGATAGAGCCAGACTACCATTAACCTTTGTGCGGTTTGAACCTTATATCACTCCAAAACAAAATCTGGCCGTTGCAGGTGACCCGCCCCCTATAAATGAGTCCAAGTCTAGAGTGAATCTGGATATATTATGGATAGCTTATAGGAGAATAAGGAATGGCACGGAGAAGATTTACAACGGAGCAAATCA
>Ga0105048_10000253_pt1 | contig 78998 bp, 76 predicted proteins | sample MAT05_FD_78382 | JGI IMG/M metagenome (GOLD analysis project Ga0105048, IMG submission 78382) | Freshwater microbial communities from Lake Fryxell liftoff mats and glacier meltwater in Antarctica - MAT-05 | ecosystem: Environmental > Aquatic > Freshwater > Ice > Liftoff microbial mat | place...
CGATTATTTTTACTTTATTCCATTTGGCAAACATGTCTACGTAATTGGAAAAATTAGTAAGCAATATATACTGTCCGAAATTTTCAAGTTTTTCACCTGTGTATCTTGGCAACCAGTTTTCAACTATTTCTTCTTTTGTCTTCATGCTACTTGTGTTTAATGGTTTATTCGTTTATTTGTAACAGTAATATTTGTAAAAATGCTTTCACTTTTAATAACGGGGGCAATAAAAGTACAGATTTTTTTTTCTGCTGCATGATTAAGATTGAGTATCCGCCATACCAGCCCAAAATAAAGGTAGCAGCGGATAAGGAATTTATTTTTGATGAAGTGCGTAAACGCTGGGTGGTGCTGACCCCGGAAGAATGGGTGCGGCAGAATTTTTTACAGTACCTGGTAGTGGTAAAGCGGTACCCTGCATCTTTAATCGCGGTAGAAAAGGAGATTCAGTTGGGCGAATTAAAAAAGCGCTTTGATATTGTTGTGTACAAAGACGATGCACCCTGGATGATCATTGAATGTAAAGAGATGAATGTGCTTCTGGATAAAAAAGCACTTGACCAGGTGCTGCGGTACAACATTCATTTGCAGGTACCCTGTTTAGTTATTACCAATGGTAAATATTGTTATGCTTTTGCTGTGGTGGATGGAGGGCTGCAGGAGATGGCTGAACTGCCTGATTCAATATGAACCGTATAACCCGGAACTAAATGAAATTATAAAAAATCAAGTTTGTTATTTGGCGCTTATTTCATCATAGGCATTTTTCCAATATTCGTTACACTGCCATGATCTCTTTTTCTTTTGCTTCCAGGTGTTTTTCTATTACTCCAATAAAATGTTTGGTAAGTTCCTGTACTTCTGCTTCCGCATCCTTAGCAATGTCTTCGCTGAGCCCGTCTTTTTGCAATTTCTTTATTTGTTCAATGGCATCCCTGCGGATATTGCGGATAGATACTTTTCCATTCTCCCCTTCCGCATTGCACCGCTTCACTAATTCTTTTCTTCTTTCTTCTGTAAGTGGTGGTAGAAACAGGCGAATATAATTACCATCGTTTTGTGGGTTGATACCAATATTACTGGCTATAATTGCCCTTTCAATTGGCTGGAGCATATTTTTTTCCCAGGGCTGCACCGAAATGGTACGGGCATCTAAAACCGATACGTTCGCAATTTGGGCAATGGGAGTAGGGCTACCATAATAGTCAGCTACAATGCCATCCAGCATATTAGGATTGGCTTTGCCTGCACGTATTTTTACCAGTTCTGCTTCGAGGTGGTTGATCGCTTTCGTCATGGTACTTTCCGTATCCATTTTTATCAATGCTAATTCTTCTGACATAAATTGAAAATTAAGTGGGGCAAATCTAAAGAAAAGATTGAAAAGCAAAGTAATTAACTCTGTAACAAAATGTTAAGCAGAGCGTAATTTCGGGATAGAAAGGCAAGAATTAAATAATGGTTTATGACATTATACAGCGCAAAAGATGATGATGACTGACTGGTTCCAACCATTTAAACGGTCTATTCCGCTTCTGCAATTTCCACTTCTGGAGACAGGGTAAGAATTTTACGGGCTTTAATTAATTTTTCTTCAGACAGCAGGCTATTGTTAGTTTTAAAATGCTTACCGGGGCGGGTGTAGTAAATAAGTGCGATCAGGGAGATAGCGATAGATAATAAAATTCCAATTACAACGGTGGTGCCCAGAGTGCTGAGCGAAACAGTTAATACGATAAAACCAATATTAGCACCCACACACAACAAGGTAACCATACGGTGGCTGAAGCCCAGGTCTAACAAAAAATGATGTACATGTGTTCTGTCGGGGCTGAAAGGAGAGCGCCTGTCTAAAATACGCAATCCAAAAACACGTAAGGTGTCAAATAAAGGAACAATTAAAATGGCGAAGCCAATGGCCGGGGCCGCATCAAAATGCAGTTTGGCACCGGGCGCACCTGCGATATTAATAAACTTGATCACCATAATTGAATTCAGTAACCCTATCAGCAGCGAACCGGTATCGCCCATAAATATTTTTGCCGGCGAAAAATTATAAATCAAAAACCCGATCAGGCTGCCCGCTAATGAAAAGGCCATTACTGCATACAATAACTGGCCAGCATACAAAAAGTAGCTGCCAAATACAAGGGCAGTTAATAATCCTAAACTTCCCGCTAATCCGTCAACACCATCAATAAGATTGAAAGAATTGGTGATCACGATAACTGTAAATAAAGTAAATACGATACTGGCAAGTTGTGGTATGGGGCCGATGCCTAAAAAGCCGTGCATGTGTGTGAGCTGGACGCCACCAAATTTGATAACGATACCAGCGGCTACCAACTGGCCTATGAATTTTTTTGCCGGCGACAGCACCAGGATATCATCTTTAATTCCAAGGAAGAAAATAACGATGGCAGCGGCAACAAAATATTGTAATTCGGGGCTGCCCAATGGTACACCCAGTAACGTGGCTAAAATAAACCCGGCAAAAATACCCAATCCGCCAAGCGTAGGGATCACTGTTTTATGAACTTTCCGTTCGTCTGGCTCATCAAACATCTTTTTTTGCCTCGCCACCTGGATGATCACCGGGATGGCAAAAAAAGTAATTAAAAAAGACAAAGCACCACTTAATAATATATTGTCCATGCCAGGGGGTAGTTAGTTAATTTACAAAAATGTAGTTCTCTGGAGGGTACTTTCCGCATTACCAAAAAATTCTGCAATGCAACATAGTTAAATTAGGCCGATTTTTAAAATTTTAACACAAAATTTTGTGCCCATAAAATTTCTTTTTTCTGCTTAAATTAGGAAACGACAAAAGTGAAATCTTATTATAATATCCTGGGCTTTTTAAAATTTATACTTTGTAATTGCAGCGATTTAAAGTAGGTTTGCCCGGTTAAAAACAGATAAAATGCCTGAATTAAAAGCAATAGCTACCCAAGTAAGAAGAGATATCGTCCGTATGGTGCATGGTGTACAAAGTGGTCACCCGGGTGGTTCCCTGGGTTGCACCGAATATTTGACAGCCCTGTATTTTGATATAATGAAACGCAAACCCGGGTTTGATATGAATGGTGCTGGAGAGGATTTGTTCTTTTTAAGCAATGGGCATATTTCCCCTGTGTTTTACAGCATACTGGCCCGGAGTGGTTATTTTCCCATCCAGGAACTAAGTAGTTTTAGAAAGTTAAATAGCCGTTTACAGGGTCACCCTACCACACACGAACACCTACCTGGTGTTAGGGTAGCAAGCGGCTCTCTTGGACAGGGAATGAGCGTGGCGCTGGGAGCTGCTTTGGCAAAAAAGTTAAATAATGACGATCATATTGTTTACTCATTGCATGGGGATGGCGAACTGGACGAAGGCCAAAACTGGGAAGCGATCATGTTTGCTGCACACAAAAAGGTAGATAATTTGATTGCCACTATCGACTGGAACGGACAACAAATTGACGGGCCCACCAGTAAGGTAATGAGCCTGGGAGATTTGCCTGCAAAGTTTTTAGCATTTGGCTGGGAAATGCTGCAACTGGAAAATGGGAATGATATGGTTGAAGTGGTTAGCACGTTGAATCATGCCAAATCATTTGTGGGCCAGGGTAAACCAATTGTGATATTAATGAAGACCGCAATGGGCAAAGGCGTTGATTTTATGGAAGGCAGTCATGAATGGCATGGTATAGCACCCAACGACGAACAGTTGGCCAGGGCATTGGCTCAATTACCCGAGACGTTAAGTGATTACTAATATAAAATATTCCTGTAAATTTTACAAAGCTTTCATTTTTTGAAAGCTTTTATGATTTATACACGCTGGCATCATCACCGTAGTTCAATGGCCTGGTTGGCAGCCTTCTGTGCCGGGAACCAGGAGGCCATGAATGCGATCACCGCAGCGGTAGCCGCCACCAGCATAAAATCGGTGGCATTTAATTTTACTGGAAAATAATCAATCAGGAAAGATCCACCCTGTAGTTTTATCAAATGGAATTTTACCTGCAATAAACAAACAATCAAGGCAAGCAAAATACCTGCTGCAGCACCGATGCCGCCCAGCAATAGCCCTTCACTTAAAAATATTTTTAACACCATATTTTTAGCAGCACCCATGCTCTGCAATATGCTGATGTCTTTTTGTTTTTCCAGCACCAGCATGGTGAGGGCGCTGATCATATTGAATGCTGCAATTAATAATATGAGGGTGAGTACTGCGTAAATCACCCATTTTTCGAGTTTCATGGTGTTGTACAGGCTCAGGTTTTGCTGGTATTTTGTTTGAACCGAATAACCGTTGCCCATCAATTTTTCCAATTGTTTTTGCAAAGCTTCCAGGTCTGCATTGTTATTGATCTTTATTTCGCAGGCACTGTATTCATCAGCGGCAAAGCCCATTTGCTGCTTTACAAAATTGATGTTAGTGATCGCGTATTTATTATCAAAGTCCTGCTGTATGGAAAAAACACCGGTGGTTTTTACATTGCCTTCGCTTAATGATTGCATGGGGTCGCTGATCGCTACTTTTCCTTTTTTAGGTAAGATGATGGTCACAATGGAAGCAGCCAGGCGATCGTCGGTATTGAGCCCTGCTGCATTCTGTATCCCGTAGCCCACCACCAGGCCAGGCTCGTCGGCAGTGCCGGTATTATATTCACCCTGGATGGTTTTTGCGGCTACTCCACTTACATTAATATAATTATCGTCTACTCCTTTGAGGTAGATGATGCTCTGGAGGTCTTCATTTTGGAGTAAGGCCTTTTCTTCTGCAATTAAGGAGATGCCGTTTATTCCCGGCTCCTGTTTTATCAAACTTATTTGGGCTGCAGTTAGCGTACATGTTTTGCCTTTTGCCGGCAATACTTTCAGATCGGTGTAGAAGGAACTGTACAATGACTTTACTAAATCTTCAAACCCGTTAAACACACTTAACACCAGTATCTGGCAGGCTGTGGCAAATGCAATAACCCCCACCGTAACCCACGATATAATGTTGATGGCGTTGGCAGTTTTTTTTGCTTTAAAATAGCGCCAGGCAAAGGTTAAGTACATCGGTGAATGGTCAATAGTGAATAGGAGCTAAATTCTTAAATGGCTGTATGGTTAAATTGTTGAATTGCTTTGATGCTAACTTCTGCTGCAATCTCAAATTTTCGTCAAACATCAGACATGCTGCATCAGACATCCTTACTTCCATCCTCTTCCTTTTTTATCTTCTCAAACAACTCTTCCATTTTAAAAACATAATCCAGCGTATCGTCAATAAAAAATTTCAACTCCGGAATGCTCCTGAGCTGGTGTCGTACCCGGTTGCCCAGTTCTTTTCTTATCTCTTTGTATTTTTCTTCAAACTTATGCAGCATTGCCTGGGTGTCTTTTACCTGGAACATACTTAAATATACCCTTGCTTCAAAAAGATCCGGTGTAATTTTTACATTTGAAATGGAGATCATGCCGCCATCCATCATGGTCAATCCCATCCTGCGAAAAATAGCATTCAATTCTTCGTTGATCAATCCGGCCACCTGCTTTTGTCTTTTTGTTTCTGTCGTCATGGTTGATAATTTACAAGCGGTAAAATTACGCTGTTTATTCATTAATTCAGGGAATATGCTGTTGCGTGTGCGACCAAAATGAAAAAGGCGGTAATCATTACCACCTTTTTAAATTTGAATAGAGTAAATGCCTACCCGATATTTTCAATGATCCCGGCGATACCCTGCCCGCCGCCAACACAGGCAGTAACGATACCATACTTTTTATTCAGACGTTTCATATCATTGGTAAGCTGGATAGTAAGCTTGGCCCCGGTACAGCCCAACGGATGTCCCAATGCAATGGCGCCTCCATTAATGTTCACAGAATCCGGATTTAAATTCAGTTCACGGATCACCGCCAGCGATTGGGAGGCAAAAGCTTCATTTAATTCGATCAGGTCAATATCACCTAAGCTCATTCCTGCCTGTTTTAGCACTTTGGGTATAGCTTCCACCGGCCCGATTCCCATCACACGGGGATGCACACCGGCGCTGGCACAATTCACCAACCGGGCAATGGGTTTTAATCCCAACTCGTTGATCATTTTTTCGCTCATCACAATTACAAAAGCAGCGCCATCACTGGTTTGAGAACTGTTGCCTGCTGTAACGCAACCACCTGCGGCAAATGCTGGTTTCAACTTTGCCAGTCCTTCAATGGAAGTATCTGCCCTTACCCCCTCATCCGTATCCACCACATATTTTTTTGCCTGCTTTTTACCTTTCTCATCCAGGAAAACCTGCTCCACATGGATAGGTAAAATGCCCGTTTTAAAATAACCATTCTTAATAGCGTTGCCGGCTTTTTTATGACTGTTATAACTAAATTCATCCTGGTCCTCCCGGCTAACATTGTATTCTTTGGCTACTGCTTCTGCTGTGAGCCCCATACTTAAATAATAATCCGGTTCATCTTTGGCAATGGAATAAGCCGGGGAAGTTTTCCATCCGGCTGTGGGCACCAGGCTCATACTTTCCGCCCCTCCGGCAATAATGCACTCCGCCATGCCGGTCCTTATTTTTGCCGTGGCCATTGCAATACTTTCCAGGCCACTGGCACAATAGCGGTTGATGGTAATGCCAGGGGCGTGGATACCCACTGCCCGTGCCGCAATGATCCTTCCCACCTGTAAGCCTTGCTCAGCTTCGGGTACCGCATTTCCCACAATCACGTCATCCACTCTTTTAGGATCCAACTGAGGTACACTGGCCAGCAGGCCTTTGATTACATCAATGGCCAGGTCGTCTGGCCTTGTAAAACGGAAAAAGCCTTTTTTACTTTTTCCAACAGCAGTCCTGTATCCTGCCACTATGTATGCTTCCTGCATTGGTAGAAATTTTTTGTGTCCCCATCCCCTAAAGGGGAGATAAAGAAAATTAATGTACATGTATTTTACCCTTTAGGGGAGAGGGGTAAAAGGTTGTTTATGCAACTTTCTATACCAAAGTTAGCAGTTCCTTACAAAAAATCAAACTCAATTATATTTGCAGCACATGTACAAACTCCTCCGCAATTTTTTATTTCTTTTCGACCCCGAATGGGTGCACTATTTCTCTATGAACAGCCTGCGTTTTTTATGCAGTATCCCGTTCATGAAAAAAATTATCAATGCTCAATTCTCAGTAAACAGTACTCAACTGGTAAGAAACTGCTGGGGGCTTAGTTTTAAAAATCCGGTGGGCCTCGGTGCCGGCTTTGATAAAAATGCAACGTATTTGAATGAACTGGAAGCGCTCGGTTTTGGTTTTGTAGAAATTGGTACCGTAACACCTAAGCCGCAAGCGGGTAATGACAAGCCGAGATTGTTTCGGTTACCTAAAGACAAAGCCCTCATCAACCGGATGGGATTTAATAATGATGGGGTGGAGGTGATTGCCGAAAGACTGCGTCAATGGGCAGTGCTGAATGGTCAACCGGCAATGGGCAACACAGCATTGAAAACAAAAGCGGGTGGGCATTTAACGCCCCATTCCCCATTCCCCATTCCCCCTTCACGGCTGATCATTGGCGGGAATATTGGCAAAAACAAAATCACGCCTAACGAAGATGCCTGGAAAGATTATGCGCTTTGTTTTAAAAATCTGTATCCTTATGTAGATTATTTTGTAGTAAATGTGAGCAGCCCCAATACACCCGGATTAAGGGAATTGCAGGAAAAGGAATCTTTAAGAAAAATCCTTACCAATTTGCAGGAACTCAATTCGTCAATGCTCAATGGCCAATGGTCAAATGAAGCGCCTGGAAATTTTCAGTCCCGTTTACCATCCACTATTCACCATTCCCGTGCAAAACCCATTCTCTTAAAGATAGCCCCGGATCTAAGCCGGGAACAAATAGATGATGTGATTGACCTGGCACTGGAAATAAAATTAGATGGAATTGTCGCCACCAATACAACCATCACCCGCAACCTGCTGACAACAAAAAACAGCCAACTGCAAAAAATTGGTGCAGGGGGTTTAAGTGGTTTGCCTGTAAAAGTAAGCAGCACTGAAATTGTACACTATATCCATCAAAAAACAAATGGACAAATTCCTGTGATAGCGAGTGGTGGTATTTTTACGGCTGCAGATGCAAAAGAAAAAATCAATGCCGGCGCAGCACTGGTTCAGGTATGGACAGGTTTTATTTATGAAGGCCCGGCCATTGTTAAAAAAATATGCAGTGGTTTGTAAAAAAATGGCTACTTTTTATCAGCCAAGGAAAATGATAACCAAACAATATTTCATCAACACAAAAATTTACAATTATGAGTGAAGAAAAACAAGAACAAAGCTTTCTGGACAAAATGAAAGACAAGCTGGAAGATTTAAAAGACAAGGCAGAGGAAGTGTGGGATAAGGTGGAAGATAAAGCGGAGGAAGTATGGGACAAAGTGGAAGATAAAGCAGCGACAGGCTGGGATGCAACAAAAGAAAAAGCACACAATCTGAAAGAAAAAATAGAAGAGAAGATTGAAGACCTGAAAGGAGAAGAACAGACACCTGTAGAGAAAAAAACTACTGACACCAAGGCTTAATAATCAGCTTAAATTCTTGTTCAGGCACTAACAATCCGGCCATCCAGCCGGATTGTTCATTTTACCGGGTGCAACTTTAATATATTTGCCAAAATTTAAACACAGTAATGGAACATCTGTTTACCAGCGAAAGCATCATTAGTTTTATTGTTTTGGTTATTCTCGAAGTAGTGCTGGGCATCGATAATGTGATTTTTGTGAGCATTATTATGAATCGCCTGAAATCTGCCGCACAACACAAAAGAGCCCGGATCACCTGGATGATCACCGGGATCCTTTCAAGAAGTATTATGCTGATGGGACTTGGTTGGCTGCTGTCTCAAAAAGGAAACTATTTATTTACTGTTGCCGGTAAAGGTTTCGACTTGGCAAGTTTGGTGATGTTGGTTGGCGGGCTCTTTCTCATTTACAAATCAGTAAAAGAGATACATGGAAAACTGGAAGGAGAAGATCCTAATGTGAAAGCAGGAAATATAAAAGTACTGTCATTAAGCCAGGCAGTAGCGCAGATCATGCTGATAGATGCAGTATTTTCTTTCGACAGTATCATCACTGCCGGAGGAACCGCAAAGCATGTAGAGATCATGATTGCTGCAGTAGTGATTGCAATGATCGTGATGTTTTTGTTCAGCCCAAAAATATCCTCTTTTATACACAAACATCCAACGCTAAAAATGCTGGCATTATCTTTTTTGGTGATGATCGGCCTTAGCCTTGTAATGGAAGGATGGGATAGCGAATCAGCCGAAAAATTACACATGAAAAATTATATTTACTTCGGTATGGCCTTTTCGTTTGGGGTAGAAATGCTGAACATGGTGATGATGAACAGGCAAAAAAGAAAAAGGGTGGTTCGGCTAAATGAGCCAATATTAACTGCCACTGATGAAAATTACTCAGACCAGGCGAAGTAGCGTGGCTGCTACTATACCGGCTGTTTCTGTTCTTAATCTTGTATTGCCTAATGCAACCGGGATAAAATTATTCTGTAGAGCCTGCTGAATTTCTTCTTTTGTAAAATCACCTTCGGGGCCGATTAAAATTAGTGCAGGAGTTGAGTGGTTCAGGAGTTGAGCAGTTAGCTGCATCTTGTTATTTTCATCTTCGCAATGGGCAATGAATTTTTGTTGCTCCGCAGCCTGGGAAATTGCTCCAGTAAACTTTACTGGTTCGGATAACTGCGGTAGCAAGGTTTGTTGAGACTGCAGCATGGCGCTGATCAAAATGGCCTGCATCCGGTCGTGGCGAAAATGTTGTTTTTCTGTACGGGTGCAAATTAAAGGAATGATTGCTGTAACGCCAATCTCAGTGGCCTTCTCCAGGAACCATTCAAAGCGGCTTGAATTTTTTACAGGTGAAATAGCAATCGTAATTTTTGCAGTAGTTGGTTGGATGTGCGTGGTTTCCAGGATGTTAACTGTGCATCTTTTTCGATTATTGTCGGTGATACAGGCAGAAAACAAGTTTCCATTTCCGTCAGTTAACTGCAACTGTTCGCCATTTTGCATCCGCAGCACCTGTACAACATGCTTTGAAGTTTCTTCATTCAAAACAAAAATGGAATCGCCAGGCTTGATTTGGTTGCTGTAAAAAAAAGGTAGAGCCATAAAAAAAATTGGAGAATAAAGAATCAAATTTAATTCTTCACCCTCCAACAAATAAACTTTAAATTTAAAACTGCTTGTAAGTCTTCCGATAACATGCGGGTGAGATTCAGAACAGCCTAAAAAGGTGCTTCATCATCGAAGTTGCCATCATTCATTTTACTTCCTTTCTGAATATATAATTTCGCTCCACCGCCTTCATCCCCACTTACCGGCCGGAAGTTGCCACCGGGTGCAGCCGGGCTTCCAAAGTCGCCGCCATCATTGTCTTCCACAAATTTTTGTATGTGCAGCAAAGCCCTTAATTTGATCGTATCAAGACTACCGTTCCTGTGTTTGGCAATCTTCACATAGGTTTCCCCTTTGTTGCTTTCACCCATTTCATTGGCCGTAATATCATAATATTCCGGACGGTATAAAAACATTACCATGTCTGCATCCTGCTCAATGGCACCAGATTCCCTTAAATCACTCAACTGGGGAATTTTAGCACCCTCTTTTCTTTTCTCCACTTCCCGGCTTAACTGGCTCAGCGCAATGATGGGTACCTGTAATTCTTTTGCCAACCCTTTCAGATCCCTCGAAATACTGCTGATTTCCTGTTCCCTGTTGCCATTTTTGTTGCTGCCTCCTCCACTCATCAACTGCAGATAATCAATGATGATGATGCCGAGGTTATGTTTGTTTTTTAGGCGGCGGCATTTAGCTCTCAGTTCAAAAATATTCAGTGCGGCGGTATCGTCAATAAAAATAGGCGCATTGCTCAGGCGCTCAATACCCCGTTTGTACAGTTGCTTCATTTCATGCTCTTCCAGCTTACCCCGGTTAATTTTTTCTAACCATATTTCACTTTCCGCACTCAGGATACGTTGTACCAATTGCCCTGCACTCATTTCCAAACTAAAAAATGCTACTGCGGTAGGTTTGGTAGGGTGTAAAGCTGCACTCCGGGCAAGGTTGAGTGCAAAGGCAGTTTTACCTACGGAGGGTCTTGCTGCCAGCACAATTAAATCGGTAGGCTGCCAGCCATAGGTCAGTTTATCAAGCGAAGGGAAACCACTTGTTACACCCGTAATGTCTTCATCGCGGTTACGCATGTCCTCAATGCGCTGGATGGTTTTCACTAACACCGTATTAATGTCGTCAAAGTTTTTACGCAGGTGATTGTTGGTTATTTCAAACAATTTGCTTTCTGCATCATCCAGCAGGTCGAATACATCGGTGCTGTCTTCATACGCATCACCAATGATCTCTCCGCTGATCCTTATCAATTCTCTTTGAATAAATTTTTGTAAAACGATCCTGGAGTGGGCTTCTATATTGGCAGAGGAAACAACCGCATTGGTAAGCCGGCTTACATAGTAAGGGCCGCCAACGATGTCCAGTTCTTCTTTCAATTTTAATTCTTCTACCACAGTCAACAGGTCGATCGGCAGGCTTTTTTGGGCCAGTGATGTCATAGCACGGAAAATGCGCTGGTTGGCTTCTACATAAAAACACTCAGCTTTCAGGATCTCTATCACGGTATCAAAGGCACTTTTTTCCAGCATGATGGCACCCAGCACCGCTTCTTCCAGGTCTTTGGATTGCGGGGGTACTTTTCCAAAAACCATATTGCCTAAGTCAAGCGATGGTTTTCTTCTCGTCTTCCGGTCTTTATTAAGGTTAGTTAAATCCATTTTTTTAAAAAGTTAAACAATGTATGTTGAGTTATTTTATTGGAAATTGATCTTTCAAAAAGCGGATAGCCAGCCTGGTAGGTATTCCAATGATTAGCAAATTCACTTCTGTCGCAACCAATTTGTTTGTTGGGGCGGCTAAGATAAAAGCAAAAAACTTCCCGTTTATTCACATCGGCCTGTTACCAAGTTTTTTCACGGATTACCCACAGCTCATTCACAGGCAAAGGTAGTTTATTCACAGGCTTTCAACAGGGTTATTCACAGGCGATATTCAAATAAAATGGGAAATGGTAATAATTTATTAACAAGTATTTTTACGTTCATATATTTTTCTGCACCTGATAAACAAATTTTCAACTTGATTTTATCAGGCAGAAAATGTACACATTTTTATTTGCAGTATTCACAGGCTTTTGGGGCAATTGTAACCTTACCTGGCAATAACTATCTTTGCAGCATTCTAAAAAACAAGCAATCAATCAATGACGATTAGTTACAACTGGCTGAGCGAATACCTTCCTGAAAAAATTGAACCGGAAAAACTAAGTAAGATATTAACCTCTATCGGGCTGGAAGTGGAAAGCCTGGAAAAATATGAAGAACTGAAAGGTGGCCTGCAGGGACTGGTTATCGGCGAAGTGCTGGCATGTGGCAAACACCCGGATGCAGATAAATTGAGTTTGACAAAAGTAAATATTGGAACCGGTGAACCTTTGCAGATCGTATGCGGTGCACCCAATGTGGCAATTGGTCAAAAAGTAGTGGTAGCTACAGTTGGGGCTACCATATATCCAACCATAGGCGAACCGGTGACGATGAAAAAGGCTAAGATCCGGGGTGTTGAAAGCTTTGGGATGATTTGTGCGGAGGATGAAATCGGCCTGGGTGATAAGCATGCAGGCATCATGATATTGCCTGCTGATTCCAGAGCAGGAACTCCGGCTGCTGAATATTTTGGAGCATATAATGATTATATTTTTGAAATAGGCCTAACACCCAACCGCATGGATGCAATGAGCCACTTGGGTGTGGCAAAAGATGTATGTGCCTACCTCGGCCATCATATTAAAAAAGATACCCTGGTAAAATCTCCATTTAAAAATAACTTTCGCCCCGATAGTAAAAAATTGCAAATTGATGTAGCTATTGAGAATACAGCAGCCTGCCCCCGGTATTCCGGGGTTAGCCTGCAGGGAGTAACGGTGGCTGATAGCCCAAAATGGCTGCAGCAAAAATTAAGGAGTATCGGCCTCCGCCCAATCAATAATATTGTGGACATCACCAATTTCATCCTGCATGAAACCGGCCAGCCACTGCACGCTTTTGATGCGGATAAAATTGAAGGAAAAAAAATAATTGTCAAAAATTTCCCGGAAGGCACATCATTTATAACACTGGATGAAAAGGAAAGGAAATTGTCAGCAGACGATCTCATCATTGCAAATGAAAAAGAAGGGATGTGCATTGCTGGTGTGTACGGCGGGTTACAAAGCGGCGTTCAATCAACCACAAAAAATATTTTTTTAGAAAGTGCCTGGTTTAACCCGGTAAGCATCCGCAAAACATCTACACGGCATGGTCTGCGTACCGATGCAGCCACCCGTTTTGAAAAAGGTGTTGACATTGGCAACACAGTAAATGTATTAAAGCGTGCCGCTTTGCTGATAAAAGAAATTGCCGGTGGAGAAATTGCTGCTGAAATTGTGGATCTGTACCCGGTTCCAAAACCAAAAACAGAAGTTGCCATAAAATATCATTACCTTAAAAAACTGAGCGGTAAAAATTATCATGGGGATACTATCAAAAATATCCTGACTGGCCTTGGCTTTGAAATTTTAAAAGAAGGCCAGGATGATATCCGGGTAGCTGTTCCCTTTAGTAAACCAGATATCAGTATCCCGGCAGATATTGTAGAAGAGATCATGCGGATTGACGGGCTGGATAACGTAGAGATACCATCCGCCATCACCATTTCACCTGCGGTAGAAACATTGGGTCATGAAGCAGCTCTTAAAGAGAAAATTGAAGCGTACCTGACGGGGGCAGGGTTCAATGAAATTTTTACCAACAGCATCACCAATGCTGCCTATTATACCGAAGCAGTTTTGCAAACTACGGTGAAGATGATTAACAGCCTGAGTGCAGAACTGAATGTAATGCGGCCCTCTATGATGGAAACCGGTTTGGAAACGGTAGCCTATAATCTGAACAGGAAAAATAACGACTTGCAGTTTTTTGAGTTTGGTAAAACATACAGCACAACCGAGCCGGGCAAATACCACGAGCAGCAGCATGTAAGTTTGTATATTACAGGTAAAAGAACTGCAGACGGCTGGAAAGTAAAAGCTGCTAAAACAGATTTTTATTTTGCTAAGGGGGTGGTTGAAAAATTAATGTTTTTACTGGGGATAAAAATTTCAGGATACCCTGCAGGAATAAATGAAAAATTAAACAGCGCTGTTACAGCCACCGTAAAGAATGAGGTGATAGCAACCGTTGGCAGCATAAATAAAAAAACACTGGCACAATTTGATATTAAGCAACCTGTTTTTTATATTGATATTAATTGGGATAAAGTAACGGCATTGCACAAAAAGCAGCAGATTAGTTATGCAGAAATAGCTAAGTTTCCAGCAGTGCAGCGTGACCTTGCCATCGTAATAGATAAAACCATTGCTTACGAACAGGTAGAGAAAGCAACTGCCGGTGCAAAGGTTGGTAAGCTGCAATCTGTAAACCTATTTGATATTTTTGAGAATGAGAAACTGGGCGCCAATAAGAAATCAATGGCGATCAATTTCACCTTTTTGGACGAGGAAAAAACGATGACGGATAAAGATATTGATGCGATGATGGGTAAAATCATTTCATCTTACGAGAAAGAATTGAATGCGGAGATAAGGAAATAAGACGCCCCCGATCCCCTAAAGGGGTGTAAGGAAAGTGTTTCTATTGGAAACGGTAATTATAACACAAAGAACCAACATAAATAAATACTCCGAAAACCCCTTTAGGGGAAGGGGGCATGGCTTTATTAGAAAACGATATTAAAAGAGTGCAGGATAAACTTCAGCAAATGCTGAAGCAATACCAGTTAGTGCAAAGGGACAACGAAAAATTAAGTGCGTCAGTCAAAAAATTAAGGGACGAAAAAGAAAATCAACTGCAGCAAATTGAACAACTGCAGCAGCAGGTGAGTATTTTAAAAACGGCTGCCGGACAAATGAATGAGACCGATAAAAAAGCATTTGAGAAAAACATCAACCAGTATTTAAAAGATATTGATAAATGCATCGCTTTGTTAAGCGAATAATATTATGGCAGAGGAACTGATACCGGTAAATATTGTAATTGGCGACCGCACCTATCGCATTAAAACGCTGGCGAGCGATGAAGAAGTGATACGCAGTACCTTAAAAAACATTAACGATAAAATAATTGAATTTAAAACCCAGTTTGCGGGAAAAGATATGCAGGATTATATCGCTATGGTAATGATTTGGTATGCAACCCAGGGGGCAGCAGATAAAAACCCTTTAGCAGAAAAAGAAATGGCGGCTGCTTTAGCGAAAATGGAAGAACAGCTCGACAAATTAATGTAGCGTTGCAAAATTGAACTGAACGTAAAAAAGGCACCTTACCAGATGCCTTTTTATTTTACCAGGGTTTAAACCCTTGATGTTTCATGTGTTTAATAACTTTTCGGCCGTATTGATTAAATAGTTTCATAAAGATTATTAGCACAAACGCTAATAAACAATATGGGTATTAAAAACGGGACAAAACACGAAGGATAAAAAATGACGGGAGTAAGATTACCCCCGTCTTACCCTAATAAAACCTTAAACCAGCAAAAATTTAAAAGCTTAACCAAATTCTATTCTAAAAATACCTCCACGTTAAGCTTAATGGTAAATCACAAGGATTCTAAATTTCTTTTAATATTGATCTTAAAAATTATTGCGAACAAGTATTGTCGTCAATATGCATTTAAAATCATTTATTGATTAATGGACTTTCTACTTTTGGGATCTAACTTTCCAATATTATGCCAAAGAGCAAAAATGTGGAAAACTAGGAAAACTCATTAGGAAATAACCTGTTGACTGGTATTTTTGTATAGCGCTGCAAACCCCTATTTTATTACCTTTGCCAACATTTACAAAAGATAGTTAGCAATAAAAAATATGTCGGGCAAATACAAAGAGTTCCAGCAACTGAACTTACCTAAAATAAGCGAAGAAATATTAGCGAAGTGGGAGGCCTCCAACGCATTTGAAAAAAGTGTAACATTAAGAGAAGGTTATCCGCCCTTTGTTTTTTATGAAGGCCCCCCCAGCGCCAATGGTTTGCCGGGCATTCATCATGTAATTTCAAGGACATTGAAAGACCTGGTTTGCCGTTACAAAACAATGCAGGGCTTCCAGGTTAAACGCAAAGGCGGTTGGGACACTCATGGATTGCCGATTGAACTGGGCGTGGAAAAAGAGTTGGGGATCACCAAAGAGGACATTGGTAAAAAAATATCTGTAGAAGATTATAATAAAAAATGCCGGGAAGTGGTAATGCGGTATAAGGATAAGTGGGACGATATTACCAAAAAAATGGGCTATTGGGTTGACCTGGATAATCCCTACGTGACTTTTGAGAATAATTATGTAGAAACACTATGGTGGTGCCTGAGCGAGTTGTACAAAAAAGGATACCTGTATGAAAGCGTGAGCATTCAGCCATATTCTCCTGCCGCTGGTACCGGGTTAAGTTCGCATGAACTAAACCAGCCTGGCACATATAAGGATGTAAAAGATACCAGTGCTACAATGATGTTTCGCATCCCTAACCCTGCCAAAGGCGGGGCTAAAGCACATCCTGCAGTGGTTAACATTTTTTCAGCAATTACCGGTTTAGAAAATCCTTCTTCGGAAGGCAGTGAGGCTTTCTTGCTAGCCTGGACTACCACTCCATGGACCCTGCCTTCTAACTTAGGCTTAACGGTTGGCCCAAATATCGATTATGTTTTGGTAAAAACATTTAATCCATATACTCACTTGCCAATAAATGTTATTCTGGCGAAAGCCCTGGTGGGCAAATACTTTAAGCCAGAAGGAGAAAATGGTGAGTTCGGAAATTACAGTGCAGAAGTGAAACTACTGCCGTGGAAAATAATTGCTGAATTGAAAGGGAAGGATCTTGAAGGGATCGTCTACGAACAACTGCTTCCATTTGAAGCAAATTCTTTAGAAAAGATACAGGAAATAACTCCCGGTGCACAGCCTTTGAGGGTGATCACCGGGGATTTTGTCACTACTGAAGATGGTACCGGTATTGTACACACCGCCCCTGCTTTTGGAGCGGATGATTATAAGGCGGGTAAAAAAAACAACCTCGGTATTTTAACCTTAGTAGATAAACAGGGGAAATTTGTAGATGGGGTGGGAGAATTCAGCGGCCGGTATGTTAAGGATTACAAGGATGAAAAGGGGTACACAGATGTAAACGTCGATATCGCTGTAAAATTAAAATTAGAAAACCGGGCTTTTAAAATTGAGAAATACGAACACAGTTACCCCCATTGCTGGCGTACTGATAAGCCGATCATCTATTATCCGCTGGATGCCTGGTTCATTAAAACCACTGCTGTAAAAGACCGGATGGTGGAGCTCAATAAAACCATCAACTGGAAGCCTGCTGCCACCGGTACCGGCCGCTTTGGTAACTGGCTGGAAAATATGGTAGACTGGAACCTGAGCCGCAGCCGTTTTTGGGGTACACCGTTACCCATCTGGAAAACTGAAGATGGGGAAGAAGAAAAATGTATCGGTAGCATTGAAGAATTGAACAATGAAATAAAAAGGGCCGCCGAAGTGCTGGGCGGCGAAACAAACAAACATTATTTACACGAAGGAATTCTCGACCTGCATAAACCATATGTAGACGAGATTACGCTGGTAAGTGCATCCGGGAAACCCATGAAGCGGGTTCCCGACCTGATCGATGTTTGGTTCGACAGTGGTGCGATGCCGTATGCCCAGTGGCATTTCCCTTTTGAAAATAAGGAAACATTTAAGCAAAACTTTCCGGCAGATTTTATTGCTGAGGGGGTTGACCAGACAAGGGGATGGTTCTATACGTTGCACGCTTTAGGTGTGTTGCTGTTTGATGCTGTTGCCTATAAAACTGTTGTTAGTAATGGTTTGGTACTTGATAAAAATGGCAACAAAATGAGCAAACGAACCGGCAACGTGATTGATCCTTTTGGCACCCTCAATACTTTTGGTGCAGATGCCACCCGCTGGTACCTGGTTACCAATGCTTCGCCATGGGACAGCCTGAAATTTGATGAGGATGGTATTAAGGAAGTGCAGCGCAAGTTTTTTGGTACTTTATATAATACTTACCAGTTTTTTGCTTTATATGCCAATGTGGATGGTTTTGCTTTTAAGGAGGCGTACATTCCGGTAAAGGACCGGCCAGAGATCGACCAGTGGATCTTATCTTCCCTCAATTCGTTGATACAACATGTTGAACAAAATTTAGACGAGTACGAACCTACCCAGGCCGGTAGAGCAATTGAAGAATTTACTGATTCTTTGCTAAGTAACTGGTACGTACGGCTTTGCCGCCGCCGTTTTTGGAAGGGAGAATATGAGCATGATAAGATCTGCGCCTACCAGACCCTGTATGAATGCCTTGAAACCCTTTGCCGGTTGATGGCTCCCATTGCGCCATTTTTTGCGGACTGGTTGTTTGCCAACCTCAATGAAATGACGAACCGCTTTGCAACTGAATCAGTTCATCATATCAATTTTCCCAGGGCAGTTAAAGCAGTGATTGACGTTGACCTGGAGAAAAGAATGCAATTGGCACAGGATACCTGTTCACTCATTTTGTCGCTGCGTAAAAAGGTAAGTATTAAAGTGCGGCAACCATTGCAAAGGGTTTTTATCCCGGCCCTGGATGCCAATATGGCGAGTAGACTTAAAAAAGTGGAAGAAATTATTAAAGCTGAAACCAATGTGAAGCAAATAGATGTTTTGGGTTCTGATAATGACTTTATTAAAAAGAAAGCAAAAGCAAATTTTAAAACCCTGGGTAAGCGCCTGGGGGCTAAAATGAAATGGGCGGCAGATGCGATAGCAAAATTTGACAATGCCACCATTGACAAGGTTTTAGCTGCTGAATTTTTATTGAACCCTGACTATCAATCAAAAAACGAAGAACCGGTAATAATTACACAGGAAGATATGGAAGTGTCAACCGATGAAATACCGGGATACGAGATAGCAAATAAGGGCAGTTTAACCGTAGCTTTGGATATTACCATTACAGGAGAACTAAAGAAAGAGGGTGATGCCCGGGAGTTTGTGAACAAGGTACAAACCATCCGGAAAGAAAGCGGTTTTGCACTTACTGACAGGATAAATGTGGAAGTGTTAGAAAATGCTGATCTCCAACCTTCTTTAATTCAATTTAAAGATTATATTTGCGCCGAAATTCTGGCAGATTCGCTTGCTTTTATGACCGTTTTACACAGCGGCACCGAAATTGACGTGAATAATGCCATTTTAAAAGTGAACGTACTTAAAAACGAAGCATAGTATGGCAACAAAGAAGCAAGCCCCGGTAAGACCGGCAAAAACGGCAAATCACGTCGTGAAAAAACCAGTAAAGGCGGTAAAACCCGTCTCTCAAAAGGCAGTGAAAGCTGCTCCTTTAAAAAAGGCAGCTCCTAAAGTTGTTGCCAGAGCTTCAAAGCCTGTTCCAAAGCCCGTTAAAAAGGCTGCCAAAGTGCCAGCTAAGAAAGCAGTAGAAACCCCTAAAAAAGCAGTTAAACCGGTAGTAAAAGCACCAGAAAAAAAATCAGCCCCTTTAAAGAAAGCCCCCGTGCAGGCGAAAGTGAATGTGAAGGTGGCAGCAAAAACAGTACAAAAAATCATGGCAAAAAAAGAAGAAATAAAAAAACCAGTAGCCAAGCCTGCTGTAGTTGCAAAAGAAAAGCCGGTGGCCGAAGTAAAGGCAAAAGATATTAAAGTGCCAGCACCAAAGCCTGTTGTAATACCTAAAATATCTACCAAAACGGTGCGTAAATACCAGCCGGATTTCACCAAGTCAGTGTTGGATAAGGCACAGTTAGACCCCGGTGCTCCGTCATTGCGCTACAGCGATGGAGAGTTGGTGGAATTTCGTGAGTTGATACAACGAAAACTGGAAGCAGCTAAAAAAGAACTGACTTACCTGCAGGGATTGATTACCCGTAAAGATGAAATGGGTGGTGACGAAGGTGATAACCGCTATATGACAATGGAAGACGGCAGTTTAAGTATGGAACGGGAGCAATTGAGCCAGATGGCCAGCCGCCAGATCACTTTTATTGATCATTTGGAAAAAGCACTGATGCGGATTGAAAATAAAACGTACGGTATCTGCCGGGTAACCGGGAAATTAATTGACAAGGCCCGTTTACGTGCCGTGCCACATGCTACGCTTAGCATTGAAGCAAAGATGGGTGCCTCAAGGTAATTTCAATTAAAAATATTTTTTGTCAGGAGAATGGGAAACCATTCTCTTTTTTTGGGCCTGAAAAGACGGACAACAAGAATATAATTTTGCATGTTGGCAGCGAGGTGAAAAATAATTCAACAGTGTTGCAAAAAATATTTATACATTTGCAGCATTGTTTCAAATTATAGATTGAAAACAAAACAAACCATACGGCAATTCTTAGGAGCGGCAATGTTGCTGCTTTTTGTATTTGGCAATACGCCAAAGCAATGGCTGCATGATGTATTTGCCAACCATATAGATTGCAAAAAAATAACTTCAACTGCAAAAAACGTTACCCAAATTGGCTATTTGAAATTTCATTGCCATTGTAATGATAGCGTTATTGAATCCCCTTTTGAAAATACTATTGCTTTATTTTGTTTTCTACAACAGCATCAATATAAGATGGCTGATGTGTCTGTGTATTCTTTTGTAATAAAAGATTGCCCATCCTCACTTGTACTGCGAGGGCCGCCGACTGCCCTGTTGTAATTTTTTCTGTAAATAATCAGCTATTCGGGCGGCATCATTTTTCATTAATTCAATTTTTTTGCGGATACTTTTAATTATATGCTTTGGTTTATTGTGCTGCCCAAATGCACAGGGGCAACCATGTGTTTTAACATTGGCAGGGCATGTAGAAGATACGGATACCAAAGAAAAATTGCCATTGGCAACAGTATTGATGAAGGAAACTAACCGCCAGATTATTACAGATATAAATGGTGATTTTATTTTTACAGGTTTATGTGCAGGCGATTATACCATCGTCATCAGCCATGTGGATTGCCAAACAGCCGAAAAAAAAATAAGCCTTGTCAAGAATCAGCACATTGATGTGGATATGCCGCACTTAAAAAATATTTTAAAAGATGTAACGATAGAATCTTTCATTGGCACTCCTAACACCGGTTATAAAAAAGAATTGTCAGGCAAAGCACTGGAACAAACAAAAGGGCTTTCCTTATCGGAAGCATTGAGCAAAATAAATGGTGTAACATTATTGCAAACTGGCAGCACTATTTCAAAGCCCATCATTCATGGGCTGCACAGCAACCGCATACTCACTATTAATAATGGCGTAAGGCAAGAAGGGCAACAATGGGGCAATGAACATGCGCCGGAGATTGACCCTTTTATTGCAGATAAATTAACCGTGATAAAAGGAGTGGATGAATTAAAATATGGCTCTGATGCTATTGGCGGCGTGATACTGGTAGAAACAAAACCATTAAGAATTACCCCAGGGTATATAGCAGAATTCAACACTGCTTATTTTACTAACAACCGGCATTATGTAGTATCAGGAGTGTTTGAACAAACAATAAAAAAACTACCCAACTTTCGCTACAGGCTACAAGGCACTTACAAAAGAGGTGCTAACACTGCCACACCAAACTACAGGCTAAACAACACTGGGGGCAATGAATTAAATTTTTCTGGCACAGCAGGCTACAAAAAAAATAATTTTACCAGCGAGTTATTTTACAGCCAGTTCAGCACCATGCTGGGCATTTTTGCCGGCTCACATATCGGCAACCTTACCGATTTGCAAAACGCTATTGCCGCCGATAAACCAAATGATGTTTTTTTAGGTCAAAATACTTACACCATCATACGCCCAAGACAGGAAGTACAACACCAGTTGCTTAAATCAAAATCGTCTTTACAGGTGGATGGGCATAAATTTAATTTGCTATTATCCCTGCAGCAAAATAATAGGAAGGAATTTGATGTGGTAAGAAGCACTACCAACAAAAGCCCCCAAATGGATCTGTCCATCCTCACTTTATCAGAAGATATTACGTGGGAACACCCAAAGAAAAATAATTTTGGCGGCTTGGCAGGCTTATCAATGATGCAGCAGGACAATTCTTATGGTGGCCGTTATTTTATTCCCAACTACCGTTCTTATACTTTTGGTGGATATTACATTGAAAAATGGAACAGGCACCAGTGGGAGCTACAGGGCGGAATACGGTATGATATTAAAACCATCAATACCGAGCGGTTAAAGTTTAATGGCACTGTTCTCAATTATGATTTTAATTTTTCCACACTGGCTTCTTCTTTTAATATAATATACAAGGCGACTAATTTGTGGCGGTTCAATATTAATGCAGCCTTGGCCAGCAGGGCGCCGCATGTAAATGAATTAATGAGTGATGGCATCCATCATGGCACTGCCACTTACGAGCAAGGCGATATTTTTCTGCGTCCGGAGCAGTCACTCAATATCAATACAGGGATCAGTTTTCACAATAAGGCCAATACATTTTCTGCCGATGTAAGTATTTATTCAAACAACATCCACAATTTTATTTTTCAGCAACCATTGCCAGACAGCCCGGTGCTAACTATTTCCGGGGCATTTCCCCTTATTAAATACAGGCAAACTAATGCTGTACTTAACGGAATTGACATTGCCGCCAATTGGAAACCAACAACTGCATTTGAAATAAATGCAAAAGCATCTTTGCTGAGGGCCACCAATAAGAAAATAGCCGACTGGCTGATATGGATGCCAGCAGACAGGTTTAGTGCTGAAGTAGTGTATAATTTTTCGCCAGGTAAAATTTTCCATGGCAGCTATATTGGTGCAGAACTGCAGCAGGTGCTGAAACAAACAAGAGTGCCAGACGATATAAGATTTGGCAAACAGGATTATAAGCAGCCGCCACCTGCATATAATTTGGTAACGCTGAATGCCGCTGCAACTTTTGAAATTAAAAAGCAACTTATTACCATTAGTATTGGTTTAAGAAATTTATTGAATACTGTTTACAGGGATTACCTCAACAGCTTTCGCTATTACACTGATGAGACGGGCCGCAATATCAGCATACGTTTAAAAATTCCATTTTCACACTAATAATTAATAATAAAACAAAAAACAATGAAGGCAACATTTTTAAAAGCAGCCGCAATTATACTAAGCAGTGCTATAGTATTTTCTGCCTGTAAAAAAGAAAAACCGGCAGAGCCGAATGACGAAGAAGTAATAACCACCATGGTTGTAAAACTTACCCCAGTGGGTGGCGGTGCTTCAATAGAGTACAAATTTGATGACCCCGATGGGCCAGGTGGTGGAGCGCCTACCATACAGGATATTGTACTGGCCCCCTCCACCAGCTATGATGCAGAATTGATATTATTAAATAAAACGGTAAGCCCTGTAGATACTACATCAAAAGAAGTGGAAGAAGAAATGGAGGCACACCGTTTTTATTTTGAGCCACAGGCAGGCGTAAATCTTAGCATTACTAATTTAGATACTGATGCCAATGCTGTGCCGGTTGGGTTGACAAGCACCTGGACTACTGGTGCTGTATCAACAGGCAAACTACAGATTACTTTAAGGCATTATGGAGCAACTCCACCTAATAAAGCCGTTGGTGATTTAGTAACAAGTGATAAATCAAGCACTGATATTTCTACAACCGATATAGGAGGCTTTACAGTTAAAGTGCAATAGTATGTTTGTGATGAATCAATATACGGCGGGGCATTGTTGTCCTGCTTTTTTTTGTTTGCCAATCCAACATCTTGCGGCATACTCAATTATTATCAGTATAAAATATGACTTACTTTTTCATTGTTGTCCGACTAAATATCTGAATGCCTTACTATGCCTGCATGACCTCACCCCAACCCCCGTCCGACCGGTCATCCGGGCGGGCCTCTCCAAAGGAGAGGGGCCAGAACCTCCAGCCAGTAGGAGTTTTAGCGATATGGTAAAATTTTAGTCGGATAATAGTGTTACTTTTTATTTTTTTATATTGGCCATAGTGCTGTCCTTAAGCGAACAAAATTTTGATATTGACATACTCAAATCCATTAATCAAAATAAATTAGTATTTAAATATGATTACAGCAGCATGTCGAAAAATTTTACGCCAATAACCATTGCAGCACCAGTAAGTTTATTTGTTGCAGGCTTGGCCAACCATGAAAAAAAAATATGGAAAGATGAAATGTATTTTGCAGGTGGTTATATTTTGTCGGAAATCTTTACACAGGGTGCAAAGCATATTGTGCAAAGAAAAAAGCCTTTCAATACATATTCATTTATAGAAAAAAGGGCTGATGGTGGTAATTGTTCATTTCCATGGGGGCCTACATCTTCGACTTTTCATACTAATACGATATTAAGTATTTTATACGTTAAACGGTATGTTATTGCGCCATCTTATTGATGAATTGCCAGTGTGGGACATGCCCCTTTGTAACAGGGAGTGCATTATTCAACCGATATATTGGCAGTAGCCATTGTGGGCGAATGCAGTGCATGGTTTGCATATAAATTTCAAAAACGGACGGAGATAAAAATGACCCGCAAAAAACAGCAAAACCGGCAGCCTTGTAAAAGAATCTTTTAACTCCCTGCTATCTTTATAAAATTGCCGTGTAAATTTATAGCATGTTAGAAATCTCCATCAACACCCCTGCGTTATTATTCCCCGCTATTACCCTGTTGATGCTGGCTTATACAAACCGGTTTTTATCGCTGGCAGCACTGGTACGCAAACTGCATGAAGAATACAACAGGGGCGAAAAGGAACAGCATATTTTGCGGCAGATAAAAAATATCCGCAGCAGGCTGAACCTAATAAGATACATGCAAAGCTTTGGTATCATGAGTTTTCTCTGTTGTGTGCTGTGTATGTACGCAATCTTTAGTGGCTGGTTGATTTTAGCAAGCTGGATATTTGCTGCAAGCCTGTTGTGTTTGTTATTATCAATCATTTTATCCTTGCTCGAGATCAATAAAAGTACAAAAGCGCTGGAGCTTCAACTGAGTGATATTGAAGAATTATCAGGTGCAAATATTTTTAAAGATATTTTTAAACCGGGCGAATAGAAGCAATGGATAATTTTTTAATTGATAATTAAAAATGCTACATAAATTAAAAGGCGCTAGTTGAACGTTATACCTTAAACTATTAAAGTTTAAATTTTTACTGTTTATGGTCAAATTCCTTTGGAGCCGTTTCTTTATAATGCTTACTATAGCTTACAAAAATGTATAAATAGATCACCCTGCTCAGCCGCATCAGCCAGGGCTGAATCACCACCAGCAACAGGCCGTTTAAACCCAGCCACCAAAAAACCCGGTTGTCTTCTGTGGAGACACCGATCAATACCAGCCATGCAATAAAAGTACTGATAGAAACGGCCACTGCCAATGCATAACTCACATAGCCGGTACCATACCAAAAACCCTGCTCCAGGTCGTACCGCTGTCCACATTCCGGGCAGTTTTCGGGCATATCAAAAATGTGAGAGAGCTTTAATTTTTTGTACGGATTAGGGTCTTTGAACATTGGTCCACGCCTGCAGCGGGGGCATTTCATTGTTAAAATACTCCAGAGATAATTGGGAGTTGGGATATCGGTATTCATAGCTGCAAAGGTAATTTTAAAAAACAACAATATTCAGGGCATAATTTTAAAATCACCTGATGAGGTGAAAACCATTTCTGTTACAATCGTACATTTATACAATCTAATTACTATTGGCGGAATGAATATTACCTGCACTTTTTTATTAAAGCTCGAATTTATGCTGATTGCTGTATGCATATTTTGCATCACACTGCCGGTAAAAGCCCAAACAACAGATACACTAACGGCGGCATTGCAAAAAAGCAACACATGACAGCGACAAGGTGAACATTTATGTAAACTATAGCTTTTCTGTGGTTGAAAGTAATCCTGATACCGTGGTCATCTTATGTCAAAAGGCTCTGATACTGGCTGAAAATCTAACTGACCCTTTTCACCGCTCCCGTATTTTTCAGAATATGGGTATTGCATACGACATTAAAAATAATCTTGACAGTTGCCTGTATTTTTTGAACAAAGCAAGAAAAATTTATAAAATTTTTTCGGAACCATTAAAAGAATCATTTGTGGTAAATGACATAGCCATCGCTTATCATTACCGGGGTATTTATGAAGTAGCCCTGCGCCTTCACTACGAGGCACTTTCCCTGAGGGAAAAAGCAAAAGACAGTAAACTGATTGCCCAGTCGTTTAATAATATTGGTGTATTGTACCGGGCAAAAAAAGATTATCCCAACGCCATTCGTTTTTTGCAACAGTCGCTTCATATAAAAAAGCAGATCAAAGATGAAGCAGGTATCATCAACTCCACCATCAATATTGGCAGTTGCTTTCAGCACATGGAAAACTTTGACAGTGCTTTGTATTATGCAAGGGAAAGTAAAGCCCTGGCCATGCAATACACTAAGCCAGATGATTTGACCGGTGCCTTATGCAACGAAGGTATTGCGTTGAAAGGGCTAAAACAGTATTCCAAAGCCGAGCCGGTTTTACATCAGGCACTTGCTGCGGCAGTTACATCAAACAACACGAGCGTACTGCTTACCTGCTATGAAGGATTGGGGGATATTGGTTTTGAAAATAAACAGCCGGATACCGCACTTAAATATTATATGAAAGGGCAGGCACTTGTATTAAAAAGTGGAAGATGGAAAGAACAGCTCGCTGTATTTTATCAAAACACAGCGAACTGTTTTGCAGAAAAAAAGCAGTTCGAAAAAGCTTATTATTATTTCCGCAACTGCAAAACGCTTCAGGATACTTTATTAAATGAAGAAAATATCCGGCACATAAATGAGATGAATGCACTGTATGAAACTGAAAAAAAAGAGAACCAGATAACACAACTCCATGGCGATGTGGCAAAGGGCAATGCTGTAAATGAAAAGAGTATCAACGAGAGAAATTACCTGCTGTTGTCTTCCTTGCTGTTGCTGCTGCTTGCGGCGGTAGCAATGGTTGCTTTCCGTAATAACAGAAAAAAAACAGTCGCTTTGAATGAACAAAAATTATTATTGAAAGGGCATTGGCTGATAAAGAAGTATTGTTAAAAGAAATACACCACAGGGTGAAAAATAACATGCAGATAGTAAGCAGCCTGCTGGACCTGCAAAGTATTTCTATAAAAGACACCCAGGCCGCAGAAGCCATGAAGGAGGGGAAAAACAGGGTGCAGAGCATGGCACTGATTCATCAGAATTTATACCGGCAGGACAATCTGAAGGGCGTGAGTGCAAAAGAATATATCGGTCAGTTGCTGATATACCTGAAAGATTCTTACAACATTTTATCAAACTCCCTGGAAATTACCGCCGACATACAGGACCTGAATATTGACATTGATACCATGGTGCCAATTGGGCTGATGATGAATGAACTGATCACCAATGTTTTTAAATATGCGGTACCTGCATCACCGCATCCACAATTGGAGATCATTTTGAGAGAAGTTGATACCGTACTATATCTCAAAATAAAAGACAATGGCCCGGGCTTTATTGATTTGGCAGATGCAAAAACAGTAAAAACTTTTGGAATGAAGATGGTAAGGGCTTTTGCCCAGAAATTAAAAGCGAGGTTAGAAATTGAAAATAATAACGGGGCTGTGATACAACTATTTATTACCAAATACAAAACAGTATGAACAAGATATGGGTGCTGATAGTTGAAGATGAACCATTGATAGCAGAACATATTGCCACTTATCTTGATAACAATGATTTTGAAGTAAGCGGTATATCTTACGACTGGGAAGATGCTACCGGGCAGCTCGCAGAAAATACACCAGACCTGGTGCTGCTGGATATAAATCTGGAAGAAGAAAAAGACGGCATTGACCTGGCAAAGCTGATCAATGAAAAATACCACTTGCCATTTTTATTTTTAACTGCACACTCAGACAAAGACACCCTGCAAAAAGCCAAAGCAGTAAATCCTGGTGGCTACATAGTAAAACCATACAATGAAAAAACAATAGCTGCATCAATTGAAATTGCTTTATTCAATTATCATACTGCAATAAATAAACAACTGCCTGTTATCAACGGCCATCACATTAATAAATTTTTGCCAGATGCTTTAAGTGAAAGAGAGCTGGATATTTTAAAGCTGGTTTATGAAGGCATTTCAAACAACCAAATAGCAGCACAACTATTTATTTCTATCAATACACTTAAAACGCACCTCAAAAATATCTACCTCAAATTGGATGTCAACAACCGCTACAGTGTAATCGTAAAAGTGAGGGAGATGCTGAAAAATAATTAACTGGATTATAATCTTGCTTACCTCATTCATGCAAAATCACCTTTTTGTGTGAAAAGATTCTAACATGTGTGGCTGAAATTTACGCTAAACTTTCCTGTATGTGTAAGTATCTCTTGCTGGTGGTTTTTACACTTTCAAATTATTGCAGTACTGTACAAAACGCAGTTGCCGGCACGCTCATTCATGCAGCAATGCTATATGTGGCAGACAGCGGGCTGTTATTTTCTGCAATGGAAAGTGCATCAGCAGCGCCGGAAAATTTGCTTGTAACAGCGCTGTAACATCTATCTGGAGTGGTGCTGAAAAAATGGATAATGCTGTCGGTGAGGGGCTGAAAATCATTGTCAAAATGAGTTGTATAAAAATATTTTTTATTACCTAAACTTAATAATATAAAACAGGTTTTTACAGTGATATTATTTTCCTGCTTTGTTGCAGTACAATTTTCTGTATATGCACAAACGGAGGTTGCGCCGGTATATTCACCGGATGGTGTAATCACATCAATGCTTGCAAAAGGCGATACATTAATTGCAGGCGGAAAGTTTAACCATGTGGGCAAACACACAGGTGGAGGCGCTTTGTTTACGGTATCGTCGGATCAGCCGGTTCTTAATTTCCCTAAAATATTAGGTAATGTTTACAGCAGCACGCCCGATGGTAACGGCGGCTTTTATATTTACGTTGATTTTAAAACCGTATCAGAAGTTACTGTGTTTACATTAAGACGTATTGAGCATGTGCTTGCTGATAATAGCTTCGACCCTAATTTTTCAATTCTGGTGAATGTATTGTTTGGGCCGGCAACCATTTTGTTCCACAATGGTATTTTATATTTTTCCGGCGAGTACGTAAGCCAGGTAGCCGGGCAAATAGCCGGCAATTTTTCAGCCATTGATGTAGCAACAAAAACACTGTTGCCCTGGGTACCGGTTGTTGCAACCGGCGAGTCGATCAGCAAAATGCATATAGCTGGCAATACGATGTATGTTATTGGGAATTTTACAACCATTGGCAGCGTGCCAAGAAGGGGTGCTGCTGCAATAGAAATAGGAACGGGTGTAGTAAAGCCCTGGAATCCCACACCTAGCTTTGTAAGTTTTATTGGCTACTCCAGCCTTTTATTGTACGACAATAAAATAATACTTGGCGGAAGCTTTAACGACGGACAGGCATTAAACAATTCACAACATGCCTGTGCAATAGTGGATACAACAACAGGCTCCTCGTTTCAATATGTTTTCAGATCGGGTGGATTGTTTGGCAATGCAGCAAGTTATTTACACTGGGGCGCTGCAGTAAAAGCACTTGCAATAAAAAATGATACCCTGTTTGCATTCAGCATCGGTACTTTTGACACAAGGATAACTGCTATAAACCTTACTGACAGCAACCGTACCATCTGGACAAAATATTTTAACAGCGAAGCCAATGCAGCAGCAATGGTGATTTCAGGCAATTCGCTTTTTGTGGCGGGGTCTTCTTTTAATGATATATACATCAGCAACGCCGTGAATGATAACCCGGCAAATATTGAACGCCCCATAAAAAATGCAGTGAAAATAAGTACCAGTGATGCGGCCTTGCAAAGTTGGTTTCCCGACCCGGTGGGATGGAATGTGAGTGATGTGTATTGCCTGTCGCTTGCAGGAAGCAATGTTTTTGCCGGCGGAAACTTCAGCCATGTAAACCGGGTTGACAGAACCGATGTGTATATGATGAACACACAGACAGAAACCATACTGCCTTTTAAATTAGACAGTGTTTATACCTATCCTGCCACTGTGGTAAATGCGTTGAAATTGGTGGCTGATACTTTATACATTGGCGGCAACATAAAAAAAACAGATGGCACCGACATCCCTGTTGCTGCTTATAAAATAAATAATAACACCGCTATTAACTGGCGGTCTGCTTTTTTAGGCGAAGTATTCTCCCTTGAAGCAGATGAACAATATCTTTTTGCAGGCGGCAGGTTATTGAAGCAGGGATCAGTAAGTGATACCATTAACCTTGTAGCCATTAACAGGCAAACAGCAACATTGCTCAACTGGGCACCTAATCCTGACGGCTATATTTATGCACTTCATCTTACAAAAGACAATCTGTATGCAGGCGGCGGCTTTGCTTCCATTGCAGGGCAAAGCAGAAATAATATCGTTGCATTTAACCGCAGCAATCTCTCTATCACCAACTGGGATCCCAATGCAAATTATACTGTAGCCAGCATCACTTCCAAAGATTTCACCACCTGGGTTGGCGGCATCTTTTGGCAACTAGGCGATTCGTCAAGAATAGGATATGCAGGTTTACAGCCTGTTACTGGAAAAGTAAGGCCCTCTTTTCAATTAAGCACGGGTACCGTAAGCAGCATTGTTTCAAAAGGCTGTTACCTGGTATTAGGTGGCAGCTTCAGGAGTAATTTTTCAGGCAACTGCAACAACCTTTTGCTGTATAATTTATTTGATAAAACTGTTTTTCCAGCCACCAGTTTTTGTTAGAATATTGAAGACCTTGCCGGAAGGGTGAATGCAATTGGTATTATAAACAATGATATGTTTTTTGGTGGGGATTTTACAAAAGTGAATGGCAAAGCAACTGCATCAAATATTGGCAGGATAAGGTTTCCGGCGGGATTTTTTGATGGCTGCGGAGAATATATCTCTGTACAAAACGGCAACTGGAATACTGCTGCCACCTGGCAAAAAAAATGAAGTGCCGCCATCAAATGCAAGGGTAACGGTAAGGCATATAGTTGCGGTTACACAAAATGCATCCTGCTATTCTTTATTGACAGAACAGGCCGGCATTTTAACCGTAAATACGGGCATGAAACTGGAAGTATTGAGCAATTATTAGTCAATGCCGTTTAAAGCGTTCGGCGGATGGAACAATAGTTGTGGCGATAGAAAATAACCCAACATGCAATTGGCTCAATGTGCTTGTTGTCTGATGCCCGCCCGGCTGAACGCCGTTCGGACGGATGATAATTTGCTAATGAAATGCAGGCGTGTACATTTTAGATGGCTGTAAAAATATACAATGCTCAACTTTCAATGCGCAACTATCAATGATAACCCCGAGCAGTGAACCCCAACCTTAAACCTTAAACCTCAAACCTTAAACCTTAAACCTCAAACCTCAAACCTCAAACCTTAAACCTGTTGTGCCTGCATCTTCTTCCGTTCGCCAATCTGCTGGCGCCACATGGCGTAGTACAATCCTTTTTCGAGCAGCAGGTTTTCGTGTGTGCCGGTTTCTACTATGTCACCTTTTTCCAGCACATAAATTTTATCAGCATGCATGATGGTGCTGAGGCGGTGTGCAATTAAAATAGTGATCTGTTCTTTGGCAGATGAAATGGCTTTTATGGTATTGGTAATGTCTTCTTCTGTTAAGGAATCCAATGCAGAAGTGGCTTCATCAAAAATTAATAAGTTGGGTTTACGCAGCAATGCCCTGGCAATTGACAAGCGCTGTTTTTCGCCGCCGGATAATTTTAACCCGCCTTCCCCGATCATGGTATCCAAACCGTTTTCGGCCCTGGAAATTAAATTGGTGCAGGAGGCTTTTTCAAGCACATCGTTCAATGCTGTTTCTGTGGCATCCGGGTTTACGAACAGCAGGTTTTCCCTGATGGTACCGCTGAACAGGTTGGTATCCTGTGTTACAAATCCAATTTGTTTACGCAGGTCATCAAAGTTGATTTTGGTTTCATCCATGCCGTTGTATTCAATTTTTCCTTCCTGCGGCCGGTACAGCCCTACGAGCAATTTCATTAACGTGGATTTGCCGCTGCCGCTGGGTCCTACAAAGGCGATGGTTTCACCCTGTTTTACATCAAAGCTAATATTGTCAATTGCTTTGTGACCTGCCGTTTGGTGTTTAAAGCTGACTGTTTTAAAAGAAAGTGTATGGATGTTTCCTAAGTGTTGAGGGTTAGCAGGTTCTGCTTCGGGGGCTTTGGTCATCAGGGTATGAAAATTGTTGAGTGATGCTTCTGCTTCCCGGTAAGAAAGAATGATGTTACCAATTTCCTGCAGGGGGCCAAAAATAAAGAAGGAATAAAAGGTAAGGGTGATCACTTCACCGGCAGTAAGTTTATCCTGGAAAACAAGCCATAGCAATGTAAACATGATCACCTGGCGGAGAAAATTTACAAAAGTACCCTGGATAAAACTCAGCGTACGGATACTTTTTACCTTGCGTAATTCCAGCCCAAGAATTTTATACGTGTTCTTGTTAAGCCGGGTAATTTCCTGGTTGGTTAGTCCCAGACTCTTTATCAGTTCTATATTTCTTAAAGATTCTGTTGTGGTACCTGCCAGCACAGTAGTTTCTTTTACAATATTTTTTTGGATCACTTTTATCTTCCTGCTCAGCAAACTGGTTAAGAGGGCCAGCACCAGCATGCCACCTAAATAGATGGGCATAATTGACCAGTGAAGCCTTGCTGCGTAGATGGAAACAAACACAATGCCCACCAGCATCCCAAACAAAACATTGATAAAGGAGATGATGAATTTTTCAGTATCTGATCTTACTTTAGAAAGGATGGACAGTGTTTCGCCGCTGCGCTGGTCTTCAAATTCCTGGTAAGGCAATTTCATAGAATGCTGCAGGCCATCCGTAAAAATTTTAGCACCAAATTTTTGAACGATCACATTCCCAAAATAATCCTGGAAAGCTTTGGCTATCCGGGAAACCATGGCCACGCTGACCAATATACCCAGCATACCGATAACGCCCCATACAAATTCACTTTGAGTTCTGATACCGGCGGCAATAAAATTCTTTTTGTCGTCGTAATATCCTGTTTGTTTTGGATGAGCCGCATAACGGTCCACCAGTTTACCAAAAAAATAGGGATCCAGCATGGAGAATACCTGGTTGATTGCAGCCAGTACCAGTGCCAGTATGATGAGCCATTTATATGGTTTTAAATATTGCAGTAAAATTTTCATGGCGCAAAGTTATAGGAAATTGAATATTGAAATGTTTCGATGTATTTTAAATGGAGATATCGATTCTTATTCAGGGTCCTGATTGAGGTTGCAGAAAAGTAAAAATAATTTATGGATTGCAGGCATGTACATATTCACCAATTTGTATGGTATCTTCTTTGCTGAAAATATAAGTGAGCGGCACTTTTCCGTAAAAAGATGCCCATTGGCTAAAGGTACTTGGCGGTCCGATGATACCATCGCATTGAGCTAAACCATACAGATCAACCATGAAATGCCTTTTGCCGGTAATGAGCTTTAACTGGCTGGAATAATTGCTGGTATTAATTTCTTCATTTGAGCAGATCAGGAAGGCGCATGTTTTTCCTTTTGCCATCATCTGCTGTTGAATCTGTTGCATTTTTTCTGCATATACTTCATCAGGATAATACCATATTCCGCCGTTGTACCTAAAATAATCACCCCGCCTGATGTGGACACCTATAATCACATCCGCTTCTTTTTTAGTAGCGCCCATCAGTTCATCTACCATCAACCGGTATTTTTCAACCGGCGCAAAAAAACGGCGGATCGTATCAGCATGTTTGATGAAATTGGTATGGTCCCTCATGATCCATCCTTCGGTGATCACTTTTTTTTGCCTGGCATCCTGCACAAACGAAGGGTCATTCAGATCAAAAATGATATTTTTTTTATCGTAGGTTTTAAACTGGCGGTATAAAATATAAAAGGGGGTACGGGTAAATAATTGATGGGTGATATCTGCCCACAAACGGAAGAGCCGGCTGAATACCCTGTCAGCAAAATGTTGTTTAAAAAGGGTGACACTTATTGGATAGCCGTCAAAATAATTTTTACTGGTCGCTTCAAAGTAAGGCACATATTCATCAAACTCCGGGTTAAATAATGGATAACCATATTCCATACTATTGGCAATAAAATGACCAAAAGCATATATTCGGTTGGCTAATTGTCCTCCTTTGTAATTATTAATAACCATTTTTTTTCAAAAGCTCCAACTGGTTTTTGATTCGTAAAATCAATTGGATCTGCTGGTTTTTTTGTTTGCCGGTAAAAGTAGATAAAAGATAAAATGTAGCGAATAAATAAATTTTGAACTGCAACAGTAAGTATGACTGTTGTTTTGCTGATTGCATCTTTTTCTTTGTAGTTTTGATTTTATCCTGGTAAAAATATGCGGAAGGTCAAAATAAATTTTGTTGATTTTTGGAAAGGCTTTGATCCATACAATAATTACTTTGTAAACAGTCTCAAAGGAAAAGTGGATTTTGAGATTTCCCCTGATCCTGAGATTTTATTTTTCTCTTACGCCGGCAAGGCACACCTCCATTATACCTGCCATAAAATTCAATACCTCGGAGAAAATGTAGCTCCCGATTTCAGGCTTACCGATTATGCACTTTCCTTCGATTACCTGCAGCACCCTAATCACCTGAGGCTGCCATTGTATGCCATGCGGTTTGATGAAAACGAAACGGTGGAGAAAACTTTCCCCCTGGTAACAGCCCCGGCAGCGGATACTATGCTGAAAGGAAAAACAGGTTTCTGCAGTTTTGTGGTATCCAGCAAAGACACCCAGAGCAGGATTGATTTTTTTCACCAGTTAAGCAAATATAAAAAAGTGGATTCTGGCGGAGCGGTACTCAATAATATTGGTGGTAGGGTGGATGATAAACTGGCCTTCATCGAAAAATACAAATTCAATATAGCTTTTGAAAATGCTTCCTTCCCCGGCTATGTTACCGAAAAACTGATTGAGGCAAAGCAGGCGGGCACTGTGCCGGTTTACTGGGGTAACCCGAGGATCGCCGAAGAAATGAATCCAAAAAGTTTCATCAATTATTATGAGTATCGTTCATTCAAAAAAGTTTTGGCTGCTGTGATTGCAGCAGATAATGATGACGGGTTATACAAAGAATACCTGCAGCAGCCCTTATTCTATAACAACCAGCCAAATGAGTATTTAAACAAGGAGCGGTTTGTTAATTTTTTTAAAAAGATTATTGTTGATATGACTGTTGTGCCGCCCGTATCAACGGGTAAACGGTTTAAGCGGTTCAGCCTGCCATTTTATTACAGTGCCACCAGGCACCGCAGCAGAAAGACCGTTATCAAATATAAACCAGACTGGTAGGGTATATTATGGTTTATATTTGTCGTTTAAAAAATATGAACTGTACATTTTAGAATAAAATAATTAATTGAATTTTTTATGCAATGCAAGTGTTGTTTGTTTGATGGGCCGGGTGAAGTATACCAGGTGAGGGAAATGCAGTTGGGGTTGAGGGAACTGTTTAACTACCACCAGTGCAGTAACTGCGGGGCATTGCAGTTGATAGATATTCCGGAGAATCTGGCTAAATATTATCCTTCAGACAAATACTATTCTTATAATACCAGCATGAAAAAGCAGGTAAAAACAGATATTTTAAGAAAGATTAAAGCCGGGTATATTCTGTATGGTAAAAATAAAATTGCCGGTAGTATTCTTTCTATTGGCTATAAAAAGCCGGAGTACTTTGATTGGCTAAAAAAAGCAAAGGTGGAATTTGATGATGCCATATTGGATGTGGGTTGTGGGGATGGCGGTTTACTGGTATCACTGGGTACAAATGGGTTTACCAATCTTACCGGGATAGATCCATTTAACCAGAGTGACTTTGATTATGGCAGTGTTAAAATATTTAAGAAGGACATTTTTGAGATAGAAGGACATTTTGATTTTATTATGCTGAATCATGTATTTGAACACCTTGATAATCCTAAAATAATTTTAAAGCGTTTATATCAATTGCTGAAGCCCCGGAAATATCTATTGCTGCGTACTCCTGTGATGGGTACCTATGCATGGAAAACTTATAAGGAAAACTGGATGGGCCTGGATGCACCAAGGCATTTGATTGTACATACTTTAAAAAGTATCCATCTGCTTGCAGAAGAAGCAGGGTTTAAAATTTCGGCCACTTCCTTTGACGGCATTGCTAATAATCTAATAGCCAGCGAGCAATACAAGCGTGACATCCCACTTACAGATACCAACTCCTATATGGTAGACAAACAGTCTGGCCAGTTTACCCAAAATGAAATTGCAGCATTTAAAAACACCGCCGAAAGAACCAATAGGGAACAACAGGGTGACCAAGCTGCGTTTTTTCTTTATAAACCTTAGCATTTTTTTAACTGAATTCTTAAACAAGCCATTATACTCTTTAACTGAGTTATATCTATTGAATAAATTTTAACATAAAAGTATTACATTTATACTTTATAAATCCCCAAAAAATGAAAATAATTAAAAATTTAGTTCCTTCTTTTTTCAAAAATCTTTCCATCTTGGCATTGGTATTTTTGTTTTCTTGCACAAAATCTAGCTTTCAGAAGGAAGTTGTTAATGCAGAAAATGTCAATAAGCCAAACTCACCTTTAGCGTTATGTAAAAATCCTTTCTATAGATATTGGAGTGGTTCAGATGGAGATCACTATTACACTACCGTACAGGGGAATTATAGTAATTATGTGTATGAAAAAATTGAATGCACTGTAATTTCTTGCCCGCAAGGTAATTGGAAGCCTTTTTATAAATACTATAATGGTTCTTCAGCAGATCATTATTATACAACTGTTCTAGGCAGCTATTCTGGATATATATAGGAAGGGATTGCTTGTTATGTCTACCCTACGCCAGGGGGGCAGGGAGCTTATTGATTCCACTTTATCAGTATTATAATGGATCAATAGGAGATCACTTTTATACTGTCACAGTGGGAACTTACTCTGGATATGTATACGAACAGATAGCCGGTTATGTTTTTCCATAAAGGCAATGGCCCCACAACTACTGTTTCTAAGTTGGTGAAGGTTTGATTTGTAAAATAAAAAGAAAGAAAAAACTACAAGTAAGTTGTCCGGTGTCGTTTATTTTGCCTTGTCACCAAGATATGTAAGATCTTATAATATCTTGACCTTAGTTACAATACCTTTACTAATCCAATTGTATCCATTTCAATCAAAAAATCAAATGAGTGACAGCTTATATATTGACCTCCTAAAAAAAGTATTGATAGATTATCACCGGATGGAGTTGGGGGAAACGCCGCCCATACAGCGGGGGAAACAAAAAAAACCAAGGTACTGGTTATTGTATTTGCTGGAAAATGTTTTGAAAAACAGCGACTTTACCATCCGGGAGAAAGTACCGTTTAACCTGGAGAAAAGATTAAATGGAAAAGACTGGCCAACTTATGCCGAATCAATGATAGGCTTAAAGCGGATGGAGAATATTGAGTTTTGTGTAAACGATACGATTAAAAATAATGTTCCCGGAGATTTAATTGAAACAGGCGTTTGGAGGGGAGGTGCGGTGATTTTTATGAGAGCATTGCTGAAGGCCGCTAACATCAACGATAAAACAGTTTGGGTGGCCGACTCCTTTGAAGGATTACCCAAACCGGATGAAAAAAATTACCAGGCAGACAAAGGTGATGACCACTATAAATTTTCTTCTGTACTGGCCATTTCTTTAGAAGACGTAAAACATAATTTTGAAAAATACGGCCTGCTGGATGACAAGGTTAAATTCCTGAAAGGATGGTTTAAAGACACACTTCCAACAGCTCCTATCGAAAAGCTTTCTGTATTAAGACTGGATGGAGATATGTATGAATCTACCATCAATGCTTTAGACAGCCTGTATCCTAAACTGTCTAAAGGCGGGTACATTATCATAGATGATTATGGGGTAGTGGAAGGCGCTAAACAGGCGGTACTGGACTACAGGAAAAAGTACAATATAACAGAAAAAATAATTGATATTGACGGTGCCGGAGTTTACTGGAAACGGGAGAATTGAGCAGCTTAAATAAAAATTTCTTATGGCTGTTCCAATGTCACCTGCATGTTAAATTGATCAAAGCATTTTCTCATCAGCCATCCGTTCCAGGATGGCTGTTTTAATATTAAGCGGGGAATTTTTTGCTGGTATTGAATGATGCCGTTTATTTTTTCCGGCAATATTCCGTCGTATCCAAAAGCTTTAAACTGATCGGAATGGGTAATTGAAAATTTTCTTACCAGTTCCCAAACAGAATAAAAAGCAAACCTGTTTGTTAAATGCAGTGCGGCCGGAAATTTAGACAGCAGGGTAAGGTACTCCGGTATTTCTACCAGCGGGTTTTTGTAACAGCTTACTGATACCTGCTGGTCATCCTTGGTGATATTGATCAGCGGTTCATGAATGTAAGTAACCTGTTGTTGGTGTTGTTGTAAATAACGGATGTAGAAATCAATATCTATCACCCACCGGAATTGGGCATCAAAATAAATGGCCTCTTCTTTTTTAAACATGGTTACGCTGGGGTGACCAATGGTATTCAGAAAAAGTAAACTCAGTGGTAAGCCGTCCACCAGTTTTTTGTCTTTGTCAGTAATTGATTCAACTGTAGTTGTTTTGCTGTGTGCATGAACCTGGAAAGAAGCGCTGAAGATAAAATCGGTTGAACCTTCCTGTGCTTTTGCTGCAAATTTTTCCAGTGCAGTTTCCCCGGCAAACCAATCATCATCATGCATCATTTTTATCCAGGGTGCAGTTGCTTTGCGGATACAATTATTCCAGTTATCTCCCATGCCGGATGCCGGATCGTTTCTGTAGTATTGAACGGGCAGCCTGTTGCTGAATGCAGCAACGGTTTTTTCTACTTCGTCCGTTTGGCTATCGTCTGTAATCACCACTTCATAATTTGTAAAGCGCTGGATGGAAATACTATCCAGCAGCCGCTGCAAAGCCGGTGCTTTTTCGTAAGCAGGAATACAAATTGATATAAAAGGACTGCTGTTCATATTGTCAGGTTCCGGTATTGAGTAAGCTGGCGGAACAACTGTTAATATCCCATTTTTTTGTGAAAAGCTTTTTAAAGAGTGGTAATTTTTTGTAAGCCAGTTTATCATTCATTATTGGCCCAGGCAGCAAAGACTGGATTTTAATTGCCAGCTCCTGTAATGACTTTCCTTTGTTGATTTCATAAAATTTGTTTAGCAAAACCCGGTATTCTTTCAAGTCCCAGTAATGAAAAATAAAATTATCTGCTGGTGATATCAGTCCATTTTTTTGCAACACATAACTAAAGGCAAACTGCTCTACAGTGTGCTTTGCAAATACAGGATAGATGCTGTCAGTGATGTTGAGTACTTCTTTCAGCAGGTATGCTTTATTGCTGTGAAGTCCTATCACACCGGCATTCCACATGGCAATGCCATTAATACCAGCAACAGGTTTTCCATTTATCGTACTATTTTTTGTTGTAAGAAACCGCTTCCACTTTTTAATTACGGTATTGTTACTTTTACCGATCAGTCCTTCATTGCTGTGCATATAAACCGCACCGTTTTCAATTTGCCGAAATAAACCGCTGATGGGCTGCAGGCAATAAGTATCGGTATCACAGTACAACACACTGCCGCTGTGACTACTAAAAAAATGCTGTAATATTTCGACTTTCACCCGGTGAACAAAATCAATTTTTCCACGCCATGCAGTTATTAACGCTGGTGTTACCATTTCAATGATGTTGTTATCGAATGCTTTTAGTTCTTTTGTAAAATAACCCGGATTATCTGTGTATAATACGAGGCATATATCATTTGGATCATTGTGCTGTAACAGTTGCATTAGCGCAAACCTGCACTCTGCCAGTATCTGCTGGTTGCCATAAGCCTGGAATAAAATATACCTGTTCGTCATTTGGCTATTGATTAAGGTAGGAGTTTGACTGATTTCCAGCTACCTGGTATTGCTGGTTGATCAATGTTGGCTGTGAAATAAAAGCAGTCAATAGATCATTGGTAATGGTAAATGCCAGTAAATTATCTGCTGTATATATCACCGGCGTTTGTTGCTGTAACAATATTTTGGCTGCCGGTAATGTGATGGCATAAGCATGTGTGCAATCATGAAAACCTGCTTTTTTTAAATGTGCCGAATAAGGGGCAGGATACAAATGGGTGATAACGGTATGGTTTAAGGTTTTTTTTAAGCCCAGGCTGTACATCAGGTGATAAAAAAATTTCTTGATGCCGGCATTGCCTGGTGGCACTTCGTTTTTGGCAAAGCCAAGGTACCACAACTGCCAGTTGGCAGGCAGTTCATTTTTGATAGCATCAAACAAACCAATGTTTTTTTTATCAATCACCACATCATCTTCCAGCACCAGCACCTGCTCAAAATTATTTTTAATCATTTCTTCATATACCATGATATGGCTGATGGCACAACCAATTTCGCCGCCTGTCATTTCCTTGTTCATGATGTGTTTTTTCTTTGCAAGTACAGGGTCATACAATTTTTTTGCCACCAGCTCTTTTGTATCTAAATCATTTTTATCAGCACCGTACAAAATTGTGTAGTTTAATCCGGCCAATTCTTTCTTTAAATGCAAGTGCCTGTCTGCAGCCCTTTGCAGGGTGATGACATATATTTTATCAAAAAAATTATTTAATGAGTCAAACATGGTTTTTTTTTGCTGTCAGACCGGGGACGGTCAAACAAGGTGAATCTATCCTGCCCATCCCTCCCGGTCGAGGCTGCGGTACTGGATGGCTTCGGCTATGTGTTCTGCTTTAATATCTGCACTGCCGGCAAGGTCGGCAATGGTGCGGCTAACTTTCAATATCCTGTCGTAAGCCCTTGCAGAAAGGTTGAGTTTTTCCATGGCTATTTTCAATAAATTCTGACAGGCCATATTGATCACACAAACTTCTTTCAGCATTTTACTGCTCATTTGGGCATTGGCATATACCCCTTCATTGTCCCTGTATCTTTCTTCCTGTATGTCTCTTGCCTTTATTACCCTTTGCCTGATGGCATCACTTTTTTCAAATTGTTTTTCCGACGACAGTTCACTAAAAGCAACCGGCGTTACTTCTACATGCAAATCAATTCTATCCAGCAGCGGGCCGGAAATTTTGTTTAAATATTTTTGTACCGCACCGGGCGGACAGGTGCATTGTTTTTCGGGGTGATTAAAATAACCACAGGGACAGGGGTTCATACTGGCGATCAGCATAAAGCTTGCCGGGAAATCCATCGCCACTTTTGCCCTGCTGATGGTAACTTTTCTTTCTTCCATCGGCTGCCGCATCACTTCTAAAACTGTTCTTTTAAATTCAGGCAATTCGTCTAAAAATAATACGCCATTGTGTGCCAAAGAAATTTCGCCGGGTTGAGGGTTGCCTCCGCCACCAACCAATGCCACATCAGAAATGGTATGGTGCGGCGAACGGTAGGGCCTTTTTGAAATGAGTGTTGCATTCTCCGGTAACTTGCCTGCCACACTGTGAATCTTGGTTGTTTCCAATGCCTCCTGCAAACTCAGCGGTGGGAGTATAGTTGGCAAGCGCTTTGCCAGCATGGTTTTTCCTGCACCGGGTGGACCTATCAGGATAGCATTGTGTCCGCCTGCTGCTGCAATTTCCAAAGCCCGCTTAATATTTTCCTGACCCTTAACATCACAAAAGTCTATTTCAAAATCGCCCTGGGCAAATGCAAATTCTTCCCTGGTATTTACTATCACGGGTTCTAACGAAGTCTCGTCTTCAAAAAAATGAATCACTTCATTCAAATGTTTTACGCCATACACTTTCAGGTTATTTACCATTGCCGCTTCCCTTGCATTTTGCACCGGAACGATAAGGCCCTTAAAATTTTCCTTACGTGCCTGTATGGCGATCGGTAATGCGCCCTTAATGGGCCGTACACTACCGTCTAAACTTAACTCTCCCATTATCACATAATCGGTCAATTTCTCCGGGTTGATCAATTGTTCGCTTGCGCCCAAAGTTCCCATCGCAATCGGGAGATCAAATGCAGTACCGCTTTTTCGGATATCCGCTGGCGCAAGGTTCACGATCAATCTTGTACGGGGCATAAAATAACCATTGTCCTTGATAGCACTTTCTACCCTTTGCATGCTTTCTTTAACGGCACTATCCGGCAAACCAACAATCACAGGTTCGGGTTTACCCTGGTTATTCAGGTTAACTTCCACAGCAATGGTAATTGCCTCTACCCCGTACACAGCACTGCCGAAAGTTTTAACTAACATGGTTTAGAATTGAAAGTTGATAATTATTTAATTGATAATGAAAAATAGCCAATCATAAGGAGATAGTAAAAAAAAGATGTTTCTTTAAGCCGGTATTTTTCCCGTAAAAAAAACAACCTGTTTCAATAATTAAAACAGGTGAGCTGTTCCCAATGCTTCCTCATCACTGATCACTTTTCACAGCGCAGCTAATTAATCTCCTGCATTTGTACCAGCTTTTTATAAAACCCGTTTTGTGCAATCAACGCTTCGTGTGTGCCCCTTTCAATGACTTCTCCTTTCTGCATCACAATAATCTCGTCTGCATTTTTGATGGTGCTTAAACGATGGGCAATAACAAGGGAGGTACGGTCCTGCATCAGGTTGATGATGGCATCCTGTACCAGCCTTTCACTTTCGGTGTCTAAAGAAGAAGTGGCTTCATCTAAAATTAAAATGGGCGGATTTTGTAATACAGCCCTTGCAATGGTTACACGTTGCCGTTCGCCGCCACTCAGCTTATTGCCCCTGTCGCCAATATTGGTTTGATACCCTGCTTCTTTTTGAATGATAAAATTATGAGCATTCGCAATTTTAGCTGCTGCAGCAATTTCTTCTGCCGTGGCATTGCTGTTGCCCAGGGCTAAATTACCGGCAATGGTATCATTGAACAGGATCGGCTCCTGCGTTACCAAACTCATCTGCTTTCGTAAAGATGCTATGCTGTAGTCTTTGATATTGATACCATCAATCAATATCTCGCCCTCACTTACATCATGAAACCTTGGGATCAGGTCTGCCAGCGTAGATTTGCCGGCCCCAGACGAACCAACCAGTGCCACAGTTTTCCCTTTTTCAATAAGCAGGTTGATATTTTTTATTACCGCTTCGTCACCGTACCGGAAACTTACATTTTTAAATTCAATGCTTCTATTAAAGCCACTGAAAGTAATAGCATTGGGTTTATCTTCTACTACTACCGGTGCATTCAGTATCTCTTCAATCCTTTCAATGGCACCCATCCCTTTTTGTATGTTGGAAACGGTGCTGGATAAATTCTTAGCCGGGTTGATCATCATGGCAAAGGCAATGATGAAAGAGATGAGGTCGCCACTGGCCAATAGCCTTCCTTCACTGAATACCAGTCTTCCCCCGGCATATAAAATAATTGACAGTACAGTAACGCCAAGCACTTCTGTTAAAGGGCTGGCAAGATCCCTCCGCATGGTCATTTTATTCAGCAGTATAAATAATTTATCATTGCCTTTTTTAAATTTGTGCATCATGCTGTCTTCTGCAGAAAAAGCTTTGATCACTTTTATACCACCCAGTGTTTCTTCCACCTGCGAAAGGTTTTCGCCGGCCATTATTGATAAGGTGGTGGATTGTTTTTTTAAGCGCTTGCTTATTTTTCCTATAATCAAGGCTGTTAGTGGCAGTAATATCAGCAGGAACAAAGAAAGGCTCGGGCTGATGTAGACCATGTAAATTAAATAAGAAATGATGGTCAGCGGATCTTTGATCAGCCCTTCCAGTGCCATTACAATAGAAGATTGTATTTCGCCAATATCCCCGATCATCCGGCTCATCAGGTCGCCCTTTTTTTGTTCACTGAAAAAACTGATGGGCAGCTTTAGTATTTTATCGTACAGCCTTATCCTGAAATCAGATAAAATAGCATTCCGCATAGGAGTGGAGATGTAATAAGAAAGGTACAGGAAAACATTTTTCAGTAAAGTGGTTACTACAATAATGCAGCAGATAACTGCCAGCCCGGCTAATTTATCCCTGTCAATGATAGGCTGAAGGTAATATTTTAACTGACCGATGGAATTGGACTGTATGGTATTAGTGTTTGTATTGGCATTGAATATTAAATTCATAAAGGGAGATAACATACCTACGGCAAACAAAGAAAATACTGCTGCCAATAAAGTATAAAAAACATATAATGCCAGCTTGCCTCCCGGAATATGTATGTATTTAAAGATCCCCAGAAAATTCTTCATGCACTTTGTTATTTGCTGCCTTTTATTTTCAGCATGGCTGCAAATTTACGTTCATTATTCAAAAACGGGGCAGTATTTGAAAAGGAAGTAAACCTTACAGGTTTTGTAACATCTTTACCACACCCTCATTTTTTAAGATGAGGTAGCCCAGCCGGTCGTTGCTGATGCCTTCTTTTAACTGGTAACTAAACACCAACTGTTCATTGTCAACTGCTGTTTCAAAATAATTGAAGATGATGTTGGGGTATTGCCGGAGTGGTTCCCCAATTTCATATAAATGGGTAGAGAGGATAAATGCGGTAGGCTTAATTTTTAAAAAGCCTTCTATCACTACGGAGGAGCATTTCATAGCATCCTGCACATTGGTTCCTTTAAACAGTTCGTCAATCAGTATCAGCCAGTTTCGGCCATCTGCTATTTTTTGTACGGTTGATTTAATGCGTTGCACTTCATTGTAAAAATAACTTTCCCCTTTTACAATATTATCCATCACATTGATGTTGCTCAGCAGTCCATCAAACACACTCAGCTCCATTGCAACTGCAGGGACGCCCATGCCAATGTGAGCCAAAAACACCGCCGTGCCAACCGATTTGATAAAAGTGCTTTTACCGGCCATGTTGGCGCCGGTAAGAAAGAGGAAATTTTTTTCCGGCAGCAACTCAATATCATACGCTGTGGGTTGTGCCAGTAAAATATGATACAGGCCTTTTACACTCAGTAGAGGTTTGCGTTCATTTGTAAAAGTGGGGAATACAAGTTCGTATTTTTTTACCGCCATGGCCATGCCATACCAGGCATCCAACTGGTAGTACATGTCCAGCAGGTCGAGGATATTTTGTTTGTAGCGGTAACGCACAAAATGGCCCAGCGCCAATTGTTTGGCCATGGGCATGGCAGTAGATTTATTATACTGTTTGATGATTTCAAACTGTTCTTTGTTAATGACCGTGGCCGCTCTGGTCAATAATTGGTATAATGGTGCAGGCGCATCCACGGTTAAAAAATGAGTGATCATTTGCTGCATACCCTTGATAAAATCAAACGCATGTTCGGTGGAGTATTTTACAAAAGAATAATCCGGTCCATGTAATATTTTATAGGCCAGTACGCCGGTCGCTGAAGGCTGCTCGGGAATTTCGTCGATGTTGGCGCCATAAAATTTTTCTATCATCATTACCGAGCCATTGCTGATCTGTTGCGGCCAGTGCTGCTCCTTTTGTATGATGATTTGCAGCGTTTGCTGTACGCCCTGTATCTGTTCAATGGTTTTCAAAGGCGTGGAAAAGTTAGCATACAAGCGGTGCCTGCCACCTGCTGTGCTGCAAAAATTTAACCGGCCGAAAACGGAGAAATCATCGTCCACATTCAGTATTGAAAGGTCAGCTAAGGTGGTGTTGTCTATTTCCATTGCTCCGGTCTGATCGTTTAGAAGGTTTAATTTTTTAGAAAGTTGAGCAGTTTTGTTACCTGTCAAACAAAAGGCGCTGTCCCTTTACAGATTCATTCCATATATTGTTTCTCCCGCCGTTGGCGGAACAGGCATACAGCATGGTACCGTTTACAAAAGTTTTTTCTATCGTTGCCGGAAAAGTGAAACCTTCCAAAGGGCTCCAGCCACATTTGTATAAAATATTCTCTTTGCTAACAGTAACGGGCGCCTGCATATCCACCATCACCAGGTCGGCAAAGTAACCTTCTCTTATAAAACCCCTGTCTTTTACCTGGTAGATCGTGGCATTGGAATGGCACATTTTCTCCACCACTTTCTCAAGGCTGATGGCACCTGCTTTTACATAATGCAACATCATGGACAGGGAATGCTGCACAAAGGGAACACCGCCATGTGCCTCTTCGTAAGGGACATTTTTTTCAGCCAAAGTATGTGGGGCATGGTCGGTGGAAATGCTGTCGATCCGGTCGTCCAGCACTGCCTGCCACATAGCGGCTTTGTTGTGCGGTGCTTTAATGGCCGGGTTGCATTTTATTTTGTTGCCCAGCGTGGCATAGTCATCGCTGGTAAAATGAAGGTGATGCACACAGGCTTCGGCGGTAATTAATTTTTCTGCCAATGGGAGCATGTTACTGAATAACTGCAATTCTTTTGCTGTAGTGATGTGCAGGATATGTAAACGGCTGCGGTATTTTTTGGCCAACTGGATGGCCACTAAGGAAGATTCAAAACATTCAATATCGTCTTTGATAATGGGATGGTCTTCGATGGCGAGTTCCCTGCCCGTTCCCTTTAGCCTGGCATAATTTTGCTGCATTATTTTTTCATCTTCGCAGTGGGTGGCAATCAGCAATTCGCTTTCACTGAACAGCCGGTTCATGGTAACCGGGTTATCCAGCAATAAATTGCCCGTGGAGGAGCCCATAAAAATTTTGATGCCGCATACTTCATTCTTTTTTGCATTTGTTTTTAAGGCTTCAACTGTATTGGCATTGGAAGTACCCATGTAAAAGGAATAATTAGCCAGGGATGTTTTAGCGGCAAGGGCAAATTTTTGTTCCAGTAATTCCTGTGTAAAAGTAGGGGGTATGGTATTGGGCATTTCCATGAAGGAAGTAACTCCTCCTGCTACGGCTGCTTTGGATTCGGAATAGATGGTTCCTTTGTATTCCAGGCCGGGTTCCCGGAAGTGAACATGGTTGTCTATGACACCAGGCAGTAAAAACTTCCCTTCCCCGTTTATTTCTGTTACGCCTGATCTTGTTTCAATGAATGGTGCAATTTTTTCAATCCTTTCGCCATCTGTAAGTATATCGGATACGGTTGTTTTTCCTTCGTTTACAACCTGTATGTTTTTAAAAAGGTATTTTTGCATATCTTGACACTGATTAAAAATTATAAATCTTCGCTATGGTAGTGAAACAACGCAGCAAGCGTTTTCTGCTGAATAGAATCAATATCGTACAAGAGTGGTTATTAATTTCTTTTAATAAAGGAAATCAACAACAAAATTATATTTGCCAATGAAGCCCAATAGTAATTCTATAGTTCCGCTTCATAAAAAAATCCACTTAATAAAGAAGAACCAAAACAAATACAAACTGATGCAAATTATTAAAAGCTTTACCAAACTACTGATTTTTATTTGTCCTTTCGTGGCAACGGCACAATCCACTTACCTGCAACAGGGCGACAAGGCTTACCAGTTGCTGGAAAGGCTGGAAATAAAAGCGCAAACCAATCCCAATCTTAATTTTTTGAACATCAAATACCTGAACAGGAAAGCCATGGTTACGGAGGCAGAAAAGCTTGACAGCCTCAGCAAGGCCTATGCCGGGTCCGGGCAACCAGACGCTCTTAAACTGAGTAAAATTGATGCCTACAACCTGCGCAGTTTTTACATGAACAACAGCGAGTGGGTGAGCGGCGCTACCGAAAGCTTCGTCAGCAAACGTCCGGTGCTAAAAACATTTTATAAAACACCGCCTAATCTTTTTGAAGTGAACACCAAAGATTTCTTCCTGGTGATCAATCCGATGCTGCAGGTTACCTATGGAAAAGAATCGGGCAATAACCAAAATGTTTTTATCAATAGCCGGGGAGTTACCATCAGGGGAATGATCGCCAAAAAAATTGGTTTCTCCACTACCCTTACCGACAACCAGGAACGGGGGCCGGGATTTTTCCAGGAATGGATTAATAAATACCGGGCTGTACCGGGTGTTGGTTTTTATAAGAATTTTAAATCAACCGGGGTGGATTATTTTGATGCCAGGGGTTACGTTACATTCAATGTTGCCAAATTTATTGATGTGCAGTTTGGACATGATAAAAATTTTATTGGTAATGGCTACCGAAGTTTGTTTTTAAGCGACTGGGGCAACAGTTATTTGTTTTTGAAACTCAATACCAAAATATGGAAGCTGAATTACCAAAATATTTTTATGGAGCTGATGCCGCAGTTTAGAAAAACCGGGGATAACTTAATTGACCGGAAATACCAGGTGGTGCATCACTTAAGCCTCAACGTTACCAAATCGATCAACGTGGGTATTTTTGAAGCAGTCACTTTTGGCCGTCGCAACCATTTTGAATTTCAGTACCTCAACCCCATTATTTTTCTGCGTCATTTAGAGGGCTCCATCGGCAGTGCTGATAAGGCAAAAGCAGGTTTTGATTTTAAAGCCAATGTGGCCCGTAAATTCCAGTTTTACGGACAATTTTTGCTGGATGAATTTGTGCTGAGCAAACTGAAAAATGATCCCTCCAATTATGTAAATAAATACGGCTACCAACTGGGAGTAAAGTATGTGGATGCTTTTGGCATTTCCAATCTAGACCTGCAGGTGGAGAGTAACAGGGTAAGGCCGTTCACTTATTCTCACCGCGATTCTGTTTCTAACTACACCCATTACAACCAGCCCATGGCACATCCGCTGGGCGCCAACTTCCAGGAATTGATTGGAATTGTAAAATACCAGCCTGCTGCAAAATGGTATATATATGCAAGGGCTATTTATTACAAACAGGGGCTCGACAGTGCAGGCTATAACTTCGGCGGTAACCCGCTCAGGCTGTATAGTGAAGACCGCCCGTTGCTTGATCCCAATGATCCCACCTCACAACGGGTAAGTGGTTTTAAAGTAGGAAGCGGGATGAACGCTACCTGCCTGAATGCGTTGGTGCAGTTAAGTTATGAGCTGAGGGAAAATTTATACCTCGATCTCAGCCTGCAGCACCGCACTTATAAAGTGCCGTTGATGAACATGAATACCAGCAATACGCTATTTACGGCCGGTATACGGTTGAATATGTTTAAAAGGGTCTATGATTTTTAAAAATCCCGTCACTTCAAACAAAATTGGAACAGGTAGATTTGGGAACAGGTTTTTGCTAAGCAAAATAATTTTTCACGGTCATCAAAGTAATAAAAAAAACGGGGTAAAGGATATAGATCCGGCCCCGTTTAAATCCAATATCGTGTTGAAAAACTTTGGCAAAAGTAAGCAGGTGGAAATTAGTAAGTGTTACATTGTTTTCATTGATTGTTATATAATTAACAGCTTTTATTTTTCCGAGATATGATACTGGTAGTGAAGTTGAACTGTAAAATGCTGTCGTTTTTTCGTTGTTACCTGGCGTTCCGTTTACTCAGCCGTTTCAAACCATATTTTAGCATCATCATCCCAGTCGCCGTTGTAGTTGATGGTTAATTCTTCGCCACGCTTTACCTCCCTTACGGTTTTGATGAGGATGGTATCTTCTTCAAAGTCCATAAAATATTCGCAGTTGCTCTGGTAGCTGTGGTTATAAATTGGTACCAGCCCAAGTGCCATGCAGCAGCGGTCTTTCTCTTTGCCCCAGTCAAAAATATAATTATACAGCAGGGTTTTATTTAATAGTTGTTTGTCTTCATGGGTCATTACAATTACCGGGGCTATTTCTACCACCGTATCCGCAACAATTTTTTTACTGGTAAAAACACCGCGGCCCGTTTTTGCTGTAGCCGCCACAAACAGGCAAGGTTGCTGCATAACAATTTATTAAAATGAATTAAAGTAATTTGCAAGGTAGTTTTAAACGTTGAAAAGGTTCAGGGGGTTGCAATGGTTTAAGCCGTTCAAAAGGTTTAAAACTTTTTAGCAAATCAGTCAACATACATCGCAAATCATATATTCGTAATGTCGTTAGAACTAGACAAAATATCACTGCAGGCCCAATTTGAAGAAGTAATCGCTTCCGAAGATAAGCTGCAGATAAAAGAATTTTTAAATCAACAGAATATCAGTGATGTGGCGGAGCTGATCTATGACAATGAGGATTTTGAAACACAGATCATCAGCCACCTTTCCATGCACCGGGCGGCCAGCGTGTTTAAAATACTGGAACTGCCTACGCAAAAAAGGATCATCAAAAATCTGCCCGCCTTTAGTACAGCAGAGTTGCTCAATGCCCTGCCGGCAGATGACCGTACCTCTTTTTTAAGTGAATTGCCCAGTAATGCGGTAAGAGAACTGGTAAAAACATTGACCCCGGAAGAAAGAAAAATTACTTTGTCTTTACTGGGCTATCCCGAAGGCAGCGTGGGCCGGCTAATGACACCCGACTACATTTATGTGTATGAGCACAACACCGTGGAAGAAGTACTCAATACCATCCGCAAATATGCCAGGAACAGCGAAACCATTGATGTGATCTACGTGATCAACAGCAAAGGCGAAATGATGGATGATATCCGGATCAAGGACTTTATCATGGCCTCGCCGGATAAAACGGTGAATGAGCTGATGGACGGCCGCTTTATCGCCCTGCATGCCGAAGACGACCAGGAAGTGGCCAACGAGGTGTTTAAAATGAATAACAGGGTAGCCCTTCCCGTGGTGAGCAAGAGTAACAAATTGCTTGGCATCGTTACCATTGATGATGTGTTGTGGGTAGCCAGTGAAGAATTCAGTGAAGACATGCAGAAGATGGGCGGTACCGAAGCGCTGGACGAACCGTACCTGGAAATGCCACTCGTAAAATTGTTCCGGAAACGCATCTGGTGGCTGGTGATATTATTTTTGGGAGAGTTGTTTACAGCCACGGTGATGAAATATTTTGAAGGCGAAATACAAAAGGCAATTGTGTTGGCGATGTTCATCCCATTGATTATTTCCAGCGGCGGCAATACCGGCTCACAAGCGTCCACCCTTATTATACAAGCCATGGCAGTAGGCGAAATAACAATCGCCAACTGGTGGAAAGTATTGCGGCGGGAAATTATCCAGGGCCTCATGCTGGGTACCGTATTGGGTTGCATTGGATTTGCCAGGGTAATGATCTGGTCAAAAATTTTACCAGGTGTATATGCCGGCAATGAAATGCTCATCGGCTTTACAATAGGTTTTTCGCTGGTAGGGGTGGTGCTTTGGGGCACCCTTACCGGATCGATGCTGCCGCTTATTTTAAAAAGGCTCGGCGCCGATCCTGCCGTCAGTTCGGCCCCTTTTGTAGCCACGCTGGTGGATGTAACGGGACTGGTTATCTACTTTTCTTTTGCGTATTTATTTTTACAGGGGATATTATTGTAACGTTGCGGGTTTGATCTGGGCTGTGGGCAATTTATCGTTGCTCAACTTCGGTTCCGGCTGTACATTCCAAATCCGGCACAGGAGCCAGGCTGCAGGCTTCACCGGGTTTTACCGTCCGAACGGCATTTAGCCGGGCGGGCATTTCCATCCGGCAGCTTCTCAGCAGGCTATCATTCAGCGATGATGTACACCTGTCTATTTTTGAAAATAGTTATTCCATAAACGCCTGGAAAGTTCAAAGCCGCTTAGCGACAGCCCCTGCATCCAGTCGAGGTAATCGGATGGGGTTTGCATACCGTGTTGCGTAAGGTTCAGGCTTAACTGTGTCATTGATTGCATCGATTTTTGCCAGGCTTTCGGTCCGCCGAAAAAAGTTGCTATACCGTATTGCGTACCTGAAATACCAATTTGCATCATGGTTTCGGCCATGAAAGCCGGGCTTAATACTTGTTTAGCCGGTACAATACCTGAAAGTACCCCTCCCGCAACACTGGCATAAGTTGCATTGGCCCGTGCACGGCACGAGATGGTATCCATCAACTGCAGCCAGATGGGGCTAAGTGTTCTGTTGCGGATAAATTCTATTACAACCTGCGATAGCATCAGATCGCAGCCGATCTCCCGCTCTACGGTAAGGCGGTAAGTATCCAGATCAGGTTTCGAGAGCGTATTTTTTTGCAGGCAACCGATCAGGGTTTCTGCAGCCCAGCGGCCACTCGAAATAGCTGTTTGAATTCCCTCACCATTCAATGAATTAATAAGACCGGCGGCATCCCCGGTTAAAAGAACCCGCTCTGCCACGATCTCCATATTGGGGTCGAAAGTGGAGAGTGGCCAACCCACGATCTTCCCACGGATTACGCCCTTTCCAATCCGCTGGCGCAGCGCGGGATCTTGTTCGATGATGTCTTTCAGTAGCTCATTTAAGTGGAGTGGATTTTCCGGGAATGTTTCATTCACCATCCCCACGCCAACATTAGCAGTTGTTTCGCCTGTTGGGAACAGCCAGTAATAGCCGGGGAAACTATTGGAGGAGTAATACACATCTGCCCTTTTTCCCGGACCATTTATATTGTCAAAATAGGCCCGTACCGCCAGCATCCTGTTTTTGGGCGAATGTTTAGTCCCGGAGAGTAACCGTGCCACCGTAGAACTGCTTCCGTCTGCACCGATAAGGGCACGGACTTTAAATCGTCTTTCTTCATTTTTATATTTACATACAACTTCAACATGGGTTTTAAACACCTCGAAATCCTTAACGCGGCATGGTTCATATATTTGAGCTCCACTCAGCCGGGCTGTTTCCCGTATCCACCAATCGAGCGTGATGCGTGGAATAACCCGCCCAAATGCAGGCAGCCCCGATACCCTTGAAATCGGGTGATTGGCCAATTCCTGTCCGTCCAAAAAAAGGGCAGCATCTGTTATCAAATTGCTGGATCGATAGTCATTGTCAAAAAAACGGCGGATACCGAGCCGGTTGAGTTCGTCGATGGTTATAGAACCTACAAAATCTCCACACACCTTATCCCTTGGAAATTGCTGAAAATCGAGTAACAATACCTTCCATCCCGCACGGGCAAGATGAGTAGCAGCACTTGCTCCGGCAGGCCCGGCCCCGGCTATCAGCACATCGGCATCAAGCTGTGGAATATGGGAGAAAGCGAGCATGGGTTGACGCTATTGTAAAAAATTTACTGGTTAATAAATACAGGCCGCAAGCCTTGATCTTTCTATTTACTTCTTTGCTGTAACCTGTCACAGAAAAATCTGGAGGCAAAGAAATAATAGAGCCTATTCATGCAGGATGAGGTTTTGCGGCTTAAATTAATTATCCTGATAGTTTATTTAATGGGCATCTGCACCCAATACAACAATATATAACATATAATTTTACGCTACAAGCCTTTTGATTTTTTTTGATTTTTCAATGCAGCGATTCTAGTGCAAAAGGCCACTTCAAAATGCTGGAAGAAGCAGGTATTGAAGAAAGTGCTCTCAGGCTCATCAGTTTATTCAATCTTTAGTTGTACTCCATTTTTTAATACAAAAAAAGCCGGCTGTTTAGGCCGGCTCTTCTGTGATCTATTTTTACTTGTTGCTTTTATTAAAAACTCCTGTTGATGGTAAAACCAAGCGCCAGTTTCCCGCCGCTGGTGCTTCTTGCCAGTTGGTCGATATTGGAGGCATCTGACGTACTGCCCACAAAGAACTGGAAGAGGTGACCGCCGGTATTAATTTCCAGGCCCACCGAGTACAGATCCGGGGTGTAGCTGATGGTGTAGCCATTTTTATCGATCAGGTTTTTATACATATTTAGCTGGCGGGCATATTCCGCTGTCAGGTTTAGCGTACTGGTCATTTTGTATTTTCCGCCTATGCCAATTGAATATACTTCGTTGCTATTGTTGGTGCCATAAGGCACTACATTAAAGTGTAGCCAGGTAGGCATTAACTGCAGTGATAATTTATCTGAAAATTTACGGGAAATCAGCAACTGGTGAATGAAGGACCACCTGTTTGGAATAAACTCATCTGCGGATTCTCTTTTACCAGCATAAATGCTGGCTAAAGAATACCAGCCCAACGTAACCGGGATATTTTTAATACCTGTTTGCTGGCGCAAAATTTTGAACTTGGCCCAGCCTTCAAATCTTGCCCGCCCGGTTGCAGCAAGTCCAACATTTGCAAAGGTCAATGGTGAATAATCCAACGAAAGGTAGGTATTGGCAATACCACTGTTGAGGCCGAAGAGGTTAGCAGCATTCTGGCGCATACGCTGCCCGCCATCATCGCCAAGATCATTGTTATATAAAGGGCCAAAATGGTGTGAGATCATAAACTGTATCGTTCCCTTGCTTACAATTTCTGTACTCTGCATATTAATGATACGGGTTGAGTTGAAAGTAGCCCTGGTAAATTTCGGTTTGGGAGCTTCCTGTTTTACCGTTTCAGTGGTATCCTGTGCTGTTATTTGCAGCAGCAGACCGAGGCAGAAAACGAGTAACGAAAATATCTTTTTCATATTATCTTATTTAATTTTAAAACATGCATTGTTATCAATCTGGTTCTTTGGTTAATTCACATCAACCGGGTCAATTACCTTGGCAGCCCTTGTGTAATCCATTCTAAAAATGTATTGGCTGTGCAACTGCTGATACTAATTACACCACCCGGGTGCCCGGTGCCCCCGCCGCTGTTCATCATATTGGTTAAGGCGGTTTTGTGAGACACCATTGCTGCGAAATCAAAGTTTGCGGCAATTCCTCCATGGCAGGTAGATCCTTTGCAGGAAGAAATATAAATAGGCTGGATATTGGCCGTATGGGTAATGTTACCTGTAACCGTACATCCACCTTCATCATCTTTGGCACCAGCGGCTATCCACATTTTAATAATGTTTTCCTCACTTGGCTTAAAATAGATTTCTCCTTCGCCCGGATGGGTTCCGCCATTTACCCAGGCATTGAACAGGCCAACCCTTCCAAGAATGGCACCATAAAAAATGGTATCGCCATGTGAAAACTGAATGGCCCTGGTGGTACCGTTATTATGACAACCGCAACCTCCTGCAACCATAATCGGTACTACATCCGCCCTGAATGACACTTTTTTAGATGCGGTAAGCAGGTCTTCTTTGTTTTTATAACAGGATGGCAAAATATATACAAGCATCGAAGCCATCATTGCTGTTAATATGATTCCTTTTTTCATATATCTGAAATTTTAGAATGATTGTTTTGGTTAGCGTTTTATAATGTTTCCTGTTTTCCTGTATTTAAAAATACCAGTATTGGCATTTCCATATTTCCACACTTCAGGAACATTGGGATCAGCAAAATACCAGGCCTTTACTAGGGCTATTTCACTGGGCTTAAATCCACCATCTCCATAGGCCATATCACCCTGGTGAGCCGTGGCAAAAACACCACTGTAAGGGTTGGCCAGCAGCAGCGTAGAGTCTATCCTTGATACCATAGAACTGGTTGCATTCAGCGCAATGCCTTTTGAATAATAAGTGATCAGTGTTACCGGATCAGTATACTGCACACTTGAATTACTTCTCACACTTTTAGGAACAATAATATCCAGTAAGATGTCATCATAGTTCTGCAACGGGCCTCTTGTGCTCAGGGCAGAACGGGGTGAGGTAAGTGTTTTCCATGGCCTGTAGCTTGCATAGGTTACTGTATCTGAATAAAATTTCTTCACACTGTCTTTGTAGGCTGTCCACACCTGGTTCCGTAGCGTAGTATTCGACAACTGGCAATACACTGTTGTAGTGCCGGTGCCGGGGTTAATATAACTATAAGTGGTAGTATCGCCGGCTGTTAGTCCCGCAATCAGTCCTTTTCTTGCCCAGCCGCCAGTGGCAGTTGCCTGGTTGTGACAGTTGGCAGAACCACAACCGGTAGTGATCAGTGCAATGGCAACCGGCCTCAGATCATTTAAATCGGGCCTTTCTTTAGCACCATTTTTTATCCAGTTATATATGAGTGTCTTGTCTGTAATAGTGAGTTCATGATTGGAATGCACCGGTGGCATGGCCTTTTCAAAATCATTGGTGGTGATGAATTCCCATAATTTGCTGCCTTCAGGATTACCCGGCGTTACAAAACTCATAACATCCGCATACGTATCAAATTTGGATGGGATGGGGCCACCATGACAGTTAGAGGTTGCGCAATACTCCTTTACAATTGTTTGTACTCCCCTGAATTGGATCACATCATTAACATCCGGCACCGCATCGGCAGTGCTTATTGTGTTGATCTCGTAAAATGAGGCATATATAGTAGTGTCTGCCGTTGCATTAAACGACCTGTCGAGACCGTTTATATTAACGCCCTCCTTTTTGCACTGAAACAGGGAAGCGGATATAAACATCACCACGAGAAAAACTGTGGCTGCCTGGGTGATTGAAATTCTTTTCATAAAATGTTATTTTACTAGTTGGTTTTGAGATTGTGTTTGTGACGATTGACACACGATTCTTAAATTGTTCCTAAAATTATCCAGCACTTCATGACAGTTCCATGACAATAACAGCCTCATCGCATGACCTTTATCATATCCGGCTATGTGCAGGATCATAATTAGCCGATCCTGATTTCTCTCATTGCTTCTCTTGATACTTGTCATACCAATCAAAAATCAACCTGGATAAATTGCACCAGCATTTTTCACTTAATAAAATAAATGAGCCATTTATGGGAGACAACAACAAAGCAGATGATAAATCCCGGCGTTGGTTTTTATCACTTTTCACTCCAAAGGAGCATCCAAAAGACAGCAATCCAGTGAAGCCGGAAATGGTTAAAATGCTTACTGCAGAGGGTAAACTGGTTGAAATAGATAAAGCTGTATTTGATGCAGCAACCAAAAAGCAAAAATCCACCAATAAGGAAATTTACGACTGGATGAAAAATCCATCGAAAGAAAATAATAGTTGATCCTTTCAAAAATCAATATGAAACAAGAAGAAATAACTGATAACAGCAGGCGGGATTTTATAAAGAATGCCGCCCTTGCAACTGTAGCTGTCACCGCTTGTGGCAGCCTGGCTTGTTCCTGCACCTCCAAAAGCGTGGTGGTAAGTGAAAAGGTAAGGCTGTTGTCGCCCGATGGAGAGATCATTGAAATTGATTCTGCTTATCTTAATCACCAGGATAATATGGCGGTACTTTCCCAGCATGAACAAAGAGTGGGTATAGCAGGCAAAAAATTTGTGATGGTGGTGGACCTGGCCCGTTGTAAAAATGCCCGTAAGTGCATCACCGCTTGTCAAAAACACCATTACCGCCCCGAAGAAACAGAATGGCTTACCGTGAAACTCATGAAGGATAGCGATAAAGCAGCTCCTTACTGGTTTCCAAAGCAATGTTTTCATTGTGATAACCCTCCCTGCGTAAAAGTTTGCCCCGTGGATGCCACTTTTAAAAGACAGGATGGATTGGTGCTGATAGATAACGATCGCTGTATCGGCTGTAAATTTTGTATGGCTGCCTGTCCTTATTCAACCCGGGTATTTAACTGGAACGAACCAGAGATGCCATTTGATATGAAAAACCTGCAATACTCTGCAGAGAACGGGATACCTGCTAAAGTGGGCACGGTGGAAAAATGTGATTTCTGTCCTGACCTGGCCCGGGAAGGTAAGCTGCCACCCTGTGTAGAATCATGTCCCAACGGTGTTTTTTATTTTGGCGATGAAAATGAAGATACGGTTACTAACGGTGACGAAACAGTTGGTTTCACCCAGTTGCTTAAAGAGCGGGGTGCCTACAGGTTCCTGGAAGAATTGGGTACCAAGCCAAGGGTATATTACCTGCCGCCAAAAGACAGGCAGTTTCCTGTTGAAAGAGGCTATGATAACCTGCCGGATAATTTAAAGGAAAGATTTAAAGATATTATGGAAGCAGATCAGAAAAAATCCTGATCAAACGGCTATTTACTTTTATTAAAAGAACATACATTTTATGGAACTCAATATCTACCAGCAGGAAGCCTTCAACTATCAGCGAAAAAATATTGAAAGGTTCAGCAGAAAAAATTTACTGTGGGTGCTTTTCTTTTTACTTTGGATAGTGATCGGCGGTTACGCATTGTACCTTCAAATTGCCAAAGGGCATGTGGTAACGGGCATGCGGGATAATGTGGTATGGGGCTTATTTATTGTAAATTTTATTTTTTTTATTGGACTCAGTTATGCTGGTGCCATTATCTCCGGGCTGCTGCATTTATTTAAAGTTTCCTGGGGCAAACCCATCATCCGGCTGGCACAGATGATGACCATCATCTCTGTTATTGTGGGGCCGATATTTATTTTATTATGTGTGGGCCGTTTCGACCGGCTGCATCATTTATTTATTTATCCCCGGCTGCAATCTCCTTTAACATGGGATGTGCTGGCCATTCTCACTTACTTTGTCGGCAGTGTGCTTTTTCTATACATGGCATTAATAAAAGATTTTGCTGTGTACCGGGATGCTAAAATGGATGTACCGAAATGGAAACAGCAACTATATAAAACGCTGGCAATTGGTTACCGTGGTGGAGCCAGTCAAAAAAGGCACCTGATCATTTCCCAAAACCTGCTGGCAATTATTATGATCCCGCTTTCAATCATTGTAAGTTCAATCCTGTCGTGGATATTTGGGATGACACTTCGACCCGGATGGCACAGCACCATCTTTGGTCCTTATTTTGTGTTGGGTGCGTTGTATTCCGGCTGTGGGGCATTAATCGTGGCGATGTGGGTATACCGTAAAATGTATCGCCTGGAAAATTATTTTACCGACAAACATTTTATTAACCTTGGTTACAGCATGATGGTACTGGCTGCCGGGTATGGCTACTTTACCTTCTCAGAATATTTTACCGGCTGGTTTGGTTCTGCTAAATGGGACAGTGAAGTAATTAATAAACTGTTCAGCATGGCTGAATATGGATGGTGGTCATTGTTTGCCAACGTGGCCGGTATCCTGCTTCCTATTGTAATTGTGGCTGTTCCTGCAACAAGAAAAACCAACTGGATAACGCTCGCTGCCTTTGTGATGGTGATTGCATTATGGGTAAAGCGCTACCTTATCATTGTTCCTACTTTGGAAACACCGGCATTACCCATGCAGGATACAAGGATGGAATATGTAAAATATTCGGCTACCTGGCCAGAATGGGCATTGACATTTGCGGGTATTGCCAGCTTCCTTTTATTCTTTACACTCATGTCAAAATTTGTGACCGTAGTTCCGGTGTCCGGATTGGAAGATACGAGCCACCATCCGCAGCACCACAGTAGCCCTGATGAAGTGAAAATAGATAAAGTTCAGCTTTCTTAAAAATACGAATAATGAAAACAGGTTTAATACAATCAGCAATAAAAAAAATATCCCTGTCGTTGATATTAATTCCCGGCCTGCTTATTGCCGTGATGCTTCCGGCGCTGCTGTTTGCCCAGGCAGACAGTGCAAAAACAAATGAGGCTACCACGGAAGAACCCTCTCTTATTGCGCCTTCACTCGAATTTGTCAGTGTTCAGAAATCTGATAAGACGATAGATCTGAAGGCGACCTTAAAGGCAAAAATAAAAGGCACGTTTTACAAAATGCCTTTGCTGAAGGTTCGGTTTGTCTTAATTCAGGATGGAGTAGAAAAAGAACTTGGTTTCAAAATAACAGATCCTTCCGGAACTGCAGTATTGACGTTGAAAGCAGACGGATTAACGACTGACCAGGAAGGAAAATTGCATTTTAAGGCGGTATTTGCAGGTAACAAACAGATAGAGGCAACAGAAGAAGAAAAAACTATTAAGAGGGGGCGGCTTGAAATCGTACCTGTAAAAGAAGATTCCCTGCTAACGGTAAAAGTGAAATTGATTGATCCCGGTACAGCAGGAGATTCAACTGTTAAAGATGCTGTGATAGGGGTATTTGTAAAAAGGATGTTTGCTCCGCTAAAAATTGGCGAGGGAACAACAGACGAAGCTGGCGAAACATCGGTGGAAATTGCCGCTAACCTTCCCGGTGACAGTAAAGGTAATATCACCTTACTGGCAAAGCTGGACGAAAATGAAACCTACGGAAACCTGGAATCAGTGGTGGTGCAGCAATGGGGCATCCCAGTTTCGGATCAAATTGAAAATCAGCCAAGAACGTTGTGGAGTTCAGATCCACCGGTGTGGATGCTGGTTACATTCTTTATCCTGATGAGTGTGGTATGGGGGCACTACATCGTGATTGTAATTCAATTGTTCCGTTTACGAAAAGAAGAACCACATGAATCAACTGTTACAACAGTATCTTAAATCAAAAAAAATAAAAAATGAAAAAGAAAATCTCTGTATTGATCGCTGGCTTATTTGCGGTCACTTTACTGGCGTTTGTTCCTAAAACAACCAACCAGCCAGCACCATGGCCTGTACCGGATGCATATAAGAACAAAGTGAATCCTTTAAAGGGCGATGCTGCATCTGTTGCAACGGGGAAAACATTGTACAACCAGCATTGTAAATCATGCCACGGCACCAAAGGCAAAGGAGATGGATCCAAAGCCTCGCAGTTGGATACAGATTGCGGTGATTTTACAAAAGTAGCATTCCATGCGCAAACCGATGGAGCTTTATTCTATAAAACATTTGAAGGCCGGAAAGACATGCCTTCGTACAAAAAGAAAATTCCGGATGCAAACGATATCTGGGCCGTGGTAAATTATATGAGAACTTTAGAATAAGCGTTGTTCACCATCTTTGACAAACCCTGTTATATTAGCCGGTCAGGTATTTGCCTGACCGGTTTTTATTGTTGTATATGTTTACAACCCGCAATGCCTTTCAGTGTATTAAATACTAAATACACATCGTAAAAGGGTTCCCTTCATTAATAAGATCCCCCAAAAAATTTATTGTAGCTTTATTACACCAATACATAATAAAACGATTATGAAAAAGCTACCAATCCTCCTCCTGTTTTTTTTCACTGTATCCGTGGTTCAGGGCCAGGACATTACAGGTGAATGGAACGGCATGTTAAAGCTGCAGGGCATGCAACTAAGGCTGGTATTCAATATCAGCAAAACAGACAGCGGGTACAGCGCAACAATGGCAAGTCCCGACCAGGGAGTAAAGGGGCTTCCGGTTACGGCTGCTTCTTATGCCAACTCAATCTTACAACTAACGTTGACACAGCCAGCTATTCAATATGAGGGCACTTTAAATAACGAAAATATTTTTGTTGGCAACTATAAGCAGGCTGGACAAACCTTTCCTTTGAACCTGACCCGGGATAAAATTGAAAAGGGAAAAATGCTGCGGCCGCAGGAGCCTGTTAAGCCTTATCCTTATCATTCAGAAGACATTCAATTCGAAAACAAAAAAGATAATATTGTGTTGGCTGGCACACTTACATTACCCAAACAAACCGGCAATTTTCCTGCGGTGATTTTAATAACCGGCAGCGGCCCTCAAAACCGGGATGAAGAACTGCTGGGCCACAAGCCCTTTCTTGTTTTATCCGATTATTTAACCAGAAACGGTATTGCGGTATTAAGATTTGATGACCGGGGCACTGCAGCATCCAAAGGAAATTTTAAAGCCGCTACCACAGCAGATTTTGCAGGGGATGTGGAAGCGGCCATTCAATATTTGCAGGCAAGAAAGGAAATCAATCAAAAGAAAATTGGTCTCATCGGCCACAGCGAAGGCGGCATTATTGCGCCCATGGTGGCAGCTAAAAATGATAATGTAAGCTTTATTGTTTTATTGGCCGGCACCGGCATTACCGGCGACCAGATATTATTACTTCAACAGGAATTAATTGGAAGGGCCAACGGAGTTAGTGAAGAGGCGCTGCAGGAAGGAAAAAAAATCAACAAAGCCGCGTTTGATATTGCTAAACAGGCTATGGATAGTACCAGTTTAAAAACGAGCCTTGTAAATTACCTCAAACAAATGCTGAAACAAAGACCCGGCGATATTCCCGCCGGCATGAGTGAAGATGCATTTATTGATATGCAGGTAAAACAGCTAACAAATCCATGGATGCTGTATTTTATTCAATATGATCCAGCCCTGAGTTTAGAAAAAATTAAATGCCCCGTGCTGGCCATCAATGGACAAAAAGATCTGCAGGTACCATCTGCAGTAAATTTGGCAGCGATTAAAGCTGCGGTAGAAAAAGGTGGAAATAAAAATGTTACCATAAAAGAATTGCCCGGCTTAAATCACCTCTTCCAGGAATGTACAACAGGTTCGCCAAATGAATATGCGGAGATAGAACAAACCATTTCACCGGTAGCATTGAACCTGGTAACAAAATGGATATTGGCAACCATTAAATAAAAGCAGAAGATTATTCACTTGTTTTTTTTAATTCTGTTTATCTTTAAATAAATTAAAATTGTATGAAACCAGTTATCTCATTTTTACTGTTGTGTTTTTTAGTACCTACGGCATTTGCACAAGATAAAAAAGCTGCTGTAGCTGGCCCTGATCCATCAAAGGCAATACAAATTGTGGAAGCATCCTGCGGCGAGTGCAAGTTTGGGTTAAAGGGTAAAAGTTGCGACCTGGCGGTTCGGATCAACGGCAAGGCCTATTTCGTAGATGGCAGCAATATAAACGATCATGGAGATGCACATGCAACAGACGGGTTTTGCAATGCCGTGAGGACAGCGGAAGTACAGGGAGAAATAAAGGATAATAAATTTGCAGCTACTTACTTTAAACTGGTAGATGAGCCTGTAAAGAAAGATTAAGCCGCCGGGTTGAACCTGATTTTTTGCGCAGGATATTTTCCTGCAACATCATTTATTCCACCGTCAAAGAGAAAGAGATCATCCGGGAGTTGATCTGGTCAATATTGCTGGAGTATTTCAGGATAGGGTTGCGGCTATGAAGGTTGGCTAACCCCCAGGTAACTTTCAGCTCCGGCGTTAATACAAAGTATGGGAAGTAAACATGAAAGCCGATCCCTCCTTCCAGGCTGTAATCAAAAGCCTTGATTTTAATGATATCGTCTGCATTTTTTTTGCCTGCATTGGAAGCAAGGTCGTAGTCGAACTTAGCACCGGCAATGGTATATACTTTCATGTTACCAATGCGGTCGCTGCTGAATTTGAGCAAAAAAGGAAGGCTCAGGGTGATGGACTGTACCTTTTTTAATGTTAACCTGCTTTCATCATACAGGGGATCAAATTTTGTGAGGGTGTATTCAAAAGCTTTTTCACTAAAGGTAAGGTTCAGCGGGTAGGTCCTGATATCCCAGTGCGGACTCAGGTTGATATTTACCAGCCAGGCAAGGTTGATACCGGTACTGTTGATACTTTCAATGACTGCAATGCTGTCGTTGATGGACCCATTTAAAAACTGGGGGTTATGGGTAAAACTAAAATGGGATTTATTAAAACCAAGGTTTATACCAAAATGGTATAATTTATCATCATGGTCGGGCAGGTTGAGCGCTGTACGCAACTGTGCCCGCCCGATAAACGGGCATATCACCAATACAATAATGCTGATAGTTATTTTGTTCCGCAATAGATGCTGCATATTCCTAAACTCTGGGGTTTACAATAAGTGTTCCGATAACCGAGGTTATCTAAGATTTGTGTAAAGTTGTTGCCTTCAGGAAATTTTTTAATTGATTCGTCCAAATATTTATATGCATTGCGGTTATTAGAGAACAATTTGCCCACACCTGGCGCCACTATTTTCATATACACATTGTACAGTTGCTTCACTACCGGGGCTTTGGGCTTGCTAAATTCCAGCACTACCAGTTTACCGCCGGGCCTTAATACCCTTTTTATTTCGCTGAGGCCCTTTTCTAAATGCTCAAAATTTCTTACACCAAATGCCACTGTCACCGCATCAAACGAATTGTCATCAAATTTTATTGTCTCACTGTCGCCGTTCACCAGCTCTATAACAGCACCCAGCCCTAATTTGCCAATTTTCTTTCTGCCAAATTCCAGCATTCCCTCACTGATATCAATGCCAATTATTTTATCGGGCTGCAATATCCCGGTTGCCATGATGGCTACATCGGCCGTGCCCGTTGCTACATCCAGTATTTTTTTTGGAGCGATATCCTTTAATTGTTTAATGGCATTCTTTCTCCACCGGATATCAATGCCCGCACTTAAAAAGCGGTTAAGGAAATCGTACCTGAAAGCAATGTTGTCAAACATGTCTGCCACCTGTTCTTTTTTGGAAAGTGCAGACCCTTCTACCGGCATCACTGTGTCATGATCAAATTTTGCCATCGTTGCAAAGATAACAGGTTTAATATTGCTGTCGTTCCTAAAACGTTAAAGGGGATGAAAAGTTTACTGTTTGGCGTTTGCTGTTATGGGAAATATTTAGTTATCAATTACGGTCGTTTCGTTCATTTTTTAGGTGTAATTTATATTTCTATAAATTCAGCCTAAAACTATCAGTATTAAAAAACCAGCATTTGTGTCCATCCCGATAAAATCGGGATATTATTGAAACGGTGCTGCTTTTGCTTCTTTCAAAAAATCTGCTCCGCATTTTTTTGAATTCCACCTTCGGCGTCACCGAACCAAAAGTAACGGGAAACAAAACAACAAAACCGGTAAACAAAAACGGAACAATTACCTTTGTCTCATGCAAGTGAAGTCAGCTAAATATATCATCAGCAGCCCGGAATTTGAAAAATGCCCACCGCCTGATAAGAATGAATATGCGTTTATTGGAAGGAGTAATGTTGGTAAATCTTCCCTGATCAATATGCTGTGCAATAATGTGAAGCTCGCAAAAACATCGGGTACACCAGGTAAAACACAGCTCATCAATCACTTTGAAATAGCCAGTGTGCCGGATGAAAAGGATGGCGGCGCAAAGCCTGCTGTTAAAGAAACAAGATGGTACCTGGTAGATTTACCCGGTTACGGTTTTGCCAAAGTGAGCATCCGGAGCCGCAGAAGATGGGAGCAAATGATAGAAGGATACCTCAGAAAAAGAGAAAACCTGAAAATGGTTTTTGTATTGATAGATGCCCGTCACACGCCACAGAAAATCGACATTGAGTTTATCAACCAGTTAGACAAATGGGAAATACCCCTCACCATTGTTTTTACTAAAGCGGATAAAGAAACGCAGGCGGTAGTGGCTAAAAATGTAAAATTATTTTTAACGGTACTGCGAAAAACCTGGCAGTTTTTACCGCAGCATTTTGTAAGCAGTGCCGTAAAAAAATTGGGCAGGGATAAAATTCTGACATTGATCGAAGAAATAAATATGGAAGAAGGGTAGGGGAGACAAATGTATGCTTCGCAATTTTTATAGTACGAAAGTTATTGCCTAAACCACTAAACACTAAACTGCTAAACCAGTCCTCAGTTTACTACTTTGTTGGCACAACTGCTGCTGGCAAAGGCTTCCGGCTTGGCTTTAAATGCAAAGCCCATCCCGAGGATATAACCCATTGCTTCCCGTAACGCTTCATTGCTTTTGAAATGTGGATTGGTGTTGATGTCGGCATGAACTTCCATATCCACATCGTACACGGTAAACAGGTCGCACAGTTCGTATGCGATCTCGATACTCTTGGCTACTTCCACCAGCATGCGTTCTTTAATACTGTACTTTAACAGTGTTTTTTCATTGTGGATGAACATAAAGCCGCCGTGTCCTTCCCTTAAAAAAACAATGACGGTTGCAAATTCGGTTTCTTTGCCTTTTACCTGGCTGTCGGTACCGATACAAACTTTGAGATGATAACCTGACTGGAATTCCCTTTTGATGGCAGTTTCCACTGCATCTTTGATGGGAAGTTGAATGGGGTCTCCATTAAATTTTCTCCATAACATAAAAATGGGGTTTTCTAAAGTTACGGAGAAATATAATATAACATAAAACTGTAGCCGCAAATAAAATTTTAATAATAAAAAATTAATGTTGCGATAAAGTAGGCCAACTTAAAAATTCAATACGCATATCATGATCGTTCATTGGTTTGTAACCTGGCTAAAAAAGAAGGGGCAGCCTTGTTGGCTACCTCTTTTCACTTATAGATGAACTACTACCTATTGCCTGATTATCCTTTCCGTTTGTTGCTGACCGGAGCCTTCCATTTGCAGGATATACATTCCGGTTGGTTTACCAGCCATATTTATTTTATTGAAACCTGCAGTGCCACTGCCTTTGTTAACCAAATTGCCATTTGCATCCATAAGCCGGTACCGGAAATTCTCTGCGGCACTGATCGAGACCGCATCCCTAACAAATGTGGACACAATAAAGCTGCTGACCCCGGCAACTTTTTTCAACTGGATCGTATTGGAGTAATTAACCTTGCCAGATGTGGAGGATATTTTTAACCGGTAATATATATCGCTGTGCAAAGTGGGCATATAACTGAAACTGGTTTGCCTGCTGCTAACAGTATTGAGGCTATTGTAATTGATGCCGTCTTTTGAAGCCTGTATACTGATATTACTGATGGTTTCATAAAAGATCATGGTCCAGTTGAGCTGGTGTTTGTTTTGGTTAACAGCACCGCTGAGTTGTGCATCGCAAATGGGCAGCACACCGGAGATACCTGTGATACTGTAAGAACCCAGGCTGCCATAATCGCTGGCGTTGTTATTGCCGGTACCATCTACTATTAGATAATAGGAGCCTGCATTTAAAATCGTATCAATGGTTACACACATTGTACCGGCAGGGTTGTATGTTCTTATCAACGTTTTGGATGCATTGTACAGCGATACCCTGATATCGAGGTCTGCACCTTCATTGTCTGCATTCACACTAAACGGCTTTGCATTCAAATGAAAGTTTACATTTTGGGGCAGGCTGAACGTAAACGCATCTTTGTCTGTGCTGGTGCTTATCAGCCCATTGATATATATGCTGGCTGGATTGATTGCAGTGGGTGCGTTATTGATGTCATCGTTGTGGTCATCGGTGCGGTAAGTAAAACCATTAATTGCAGTGATGATAGAGAGATTATCCTGCGTGTTGTTGCAACCGTAGGGTGTGGGGCCATTGTTCCAGCCACTCATATTACGGTAATAGCTGTTGCCCATGATTGGTGCCCAGGATGTTTCACCGGTACCGTTACCTTCATGGTAAGTAGCAGTAAGGTTACAGCTTCCGTCGTACTTCGACTGGTGAGATAACCCCAATGTATGGCCGCTTTCATGCGAACAGCATTCTGCCACCATCTTGGCACTATTCGGGCCAAGCCGGTTGCAGAACGCAAAACAAGGGGTATCATCGCCCCAGGTAAAAGAACCGAGGTAGGCTACTCCACCTACGCCGGCAAACCAGTCGCTGGTAGGGGTGATAATTACCCTCACTCTTTTATCAAATGGTGCTGCGAAAAATGCATTGATGTCTGTTGTGATGTTGATATTGAAAGGCCGGTAATCTTCTGCCACCCGGTTGAAAATTTCAGTGATCTGTGCAGTGCTTAAGCCAGATGCGGCGCAGTTGATAGTGCCGCCGTTGTTCCATAAAGGGTTATTTACTTCTTCACCGTCAAAGTCAAGATAAATGGTAGCCGTTGCTGATGGATAGCTGCTTAATATTGGCTGGCTGAACGCTGAAAAGGAAATGAGTGCGATAGCCGGTAATAGTGTTTGTAGCATTTTATTTTTCATGAAGCAGGAGATTTGGTGGGTAATTGAAACTGGATTTGCTGCATCACTGGTTACAGGTAGGCAATAGTTTTGCTGTTTCTATTTTTATCAACTGGTAAGTGTTGCCTCGATTACGTTTCAACTGATAACCGTCTGCATAGTCGTTATTTAAAAGATAAGCGGTATAAACAGGATTTTTACCTGCATCGTCTCTTTTGGTAACAGAAAATAGTATATTACTGAATGCAGGTAATTTAACAGAAACTGTTTGAAGGCAGTTGTACTTGATGGCCCTGTTGGTGATCTCGCCCTGTAAAGTAAGATTTCCCGGCAATGATAAATTTACATTCAAATCGTTGCCTCCGGTAAATAAGCTGTTAAGTTGATCTTCGGTGCAATCGATCACTGCAGGGTAATTTGTAAACAGAAATGGTTTGCCGGAAGAAGTTTTTTGTGCGATACTGTTTACAGAAAACAGCATCAGGAAACCAATGCACAAACCAGTGGTGACTTGTTTCATAAGATTGTTTTTGGATAATAACTGCTACAGGCTGGAAAATCCTGTGGCAACACCAATGATAACGACGGGAAGGCTTATTTATTGCAGGATTGTATGTATGGAATACTGGGTATTTAAGTAAATGTTCAATAACCAATAATCAATGTTCAATGCGCAATGTAAAAGGCAGGTGAATTTTCATTCAAAATTTTTTGTTGATCATAGAGGGTTCAACATTTTATTTGTGGCTCCATCCTTTCTGAAACGATAATCATTTAAAATACCCCACCTCAATATTGGCCGGTACTCAACAGTACAAGTGTGCAGGCCTCCTGAACTTTTATGCCTTTTGAGTGGGCCAGTGCTGCCAGTTCATCATTTTCTGCGCCGGGATTGAAAATGATGCGTTGGGGTTGAAGCGATAAAATATAATCGTAGTATTCTTTTTGACGAAGCGGGTTAAGGTACAGGGTGATGGTATCAATATCGTCAAAAGTTTTCTTTTCTGTTTCAATGATGGTATTGCCAATGACTCCTTTTCTTGCGCCCAATGCCACTACAGGATGTTTAAGGGATGTTAATTTATTTACCGCCAGGTTACTGTAACGGGCTGGGTTTTCCGATGCTCCTAACACCAGTGTTTTTTTTTGTTGCATAATAATTACATTTTTTACAGGAAGGCATCACAAAAATCTTGCCCTTACGTCCGGGGTTGGTATCATACATTCCTGCCTTTCGCCAAACCATTTGTAGCGGTTTTTAGCGATCCAGTTATAAAGGCCGTTTCGTATGAATGGGGGTACAATAATGAGGCCATAACACAGCGGCCAAAAGCCTTTTAAATACCGGCACACTCTTAATGCCGCAGTTGAGCGGTTGTATGCCTTGCCTTTGTCGATAAATATAAACGAACTCATGTCATCGGCCGCTAAGCCATACTGATGGGCCAGGATAGCACCCGCTTCACTTTGTAACGGCGTGAATTTTATAATGGCTTTTTGATCTCTTTTGATGGTAAAGTTGACAGCTCCATTGCAGAAGTTGCAAACGCCATCGAAAAGTATGATAGGTTGAGCGGTCATTTTTTTTTATGAATTTTTTTATTACACGAATTGAAAACTAATAACGAATTAAACGGCTTAAACGTTTTCAAACCTTAAATGATTACACCACAAAATTAAGGCAATTAAAGCAACAGCTTTTTTTGATTGCTAAAACAAGCGATACTTTTTCCCGGGTGTTTTGCTGATGATGTTATTCATTGCATCTTCCAGCAACCCATATTGAAATTGAAAACCTTTTTGTGCAATTTTGGTTGGCAGTACCCACCGGCTTTTTAATACCAGTTCTGGTTCTGTACCGATCAATTTGGCACCAATTTTCAGCATCCATGTAAATGCCGGCAGTGCAAATTTTGTGTTGGTTACCTTTCGCAGTGTTTGCATAAAGGTTTTATTATTTACCGGGTTTGGGCTGCAACAATTGAAAGTACCTTCTAATTCAGTGTGTTCGGCCATCCAGCCGATCATCCTGCAAGTATCTTCCACATGCACCCAGCTATACATCTGTTTGCCATTACCCTGTTGCCCTCCCAGGCCAAATTTTAGTAAATTAAAATAGGGTATCATTGCTCCGCCTGCCCCTAAAGTGATGGCCATACGCAGTGCTACTTTCCGGGTAAAGGGGGTTCGTTGATCATAAAAAGTTTTTTCCCAAAGCTGGCAAACCTGTACGGAAAAATCATCAGCAAAATCAGTAAAATATTCATCTCTGGGGGTATCCGTTGCATGGGGATAGATGGTTGCAGAAGCTGCATTGATCCACAACTCCGGCGGATGAACTGCCTGCTGAATAGCCAGCCCGATTGCTTTGGTGCTGCTGGTTCTGCTGTCAAAAATTTGCTGTTTGTTTTTTTTGGTGTAAAGGCAGTTAACGGTTTTGCCGGCCAGGTTGATCACGATATCTGCCTGGTTAAATTCTTTCATCCATTCACCGGGGTTTATCCCATCCCATTTTACAAACCGGATATTTTCTTTTACGGCGGCGCTGATATTATTTTCGCCAAAAGCATTTGTCTTCTCTTTGGGCAACTGGCGGGTGAGGACGATGATCGTGTTATCCATACCGAAGTGGTTGCAGATTTCCTGCCCGATAAAACCGGTGCCGCCGGCAAGTATTATCTTTTTGTGTTTCATAAAACTTTTTTTAGAATGCCCATTACTATTTAACCTGGTTGCCGATGTATTGATTTACCAGTCTTTCTTTCAGTTGTTTTTCATTCACGGCTTTTTTGCGCAGGTTGAAGAAAATATACAGGTTGAAAAAATGCATTCCACCCAGTATCAGGATGATAAGTCCAACCTTGATGCTGAGTTCTTCTATTACCTGCTGCACATTCACAATATTATTGGATACCTGTAAAGAATATACCGTATAACCAAGGTTGATCAGGTAGAATCCGACCAGTAACAGGTTGTTTACACTGTCTGCCAGTTCCTTGTTTCCATGAAAAATATCTATTAAAAATACTTTACCATTTTTAAATAAGGTCCGTGCCACCCAAATGGTAAGGCTGATGGTAATGGCAAGGTAAAAACTGTAGGTGATGATAATGTAGTTCATACTAATTTATTTTAATTGGTTGAAAGATGAGAAAAATTATAAATGCTGCACTTGCTATGTTTACAAAAATGATTGCAGGATGGTTTTGAAATAAGTTAATAAATTTCATCCTCCTGTTGTATTCCTGTACTGCAAACAAGCTAACAGTACCCAGGTAAAAACTATTTTGCTGGCTGTTACAGGCAGCGCAGAGTGGCCAACTGCCGTCGTAGATGATAATTTTTTGTATTCATGATGGTTGGTTTTATTTTAGTAAAGCCAAAGGCCGTTGCATTTTTACATGTATTTCCCGGATACAAAGCCAGGTGTAAAATATGGCCATGAATGGTGCAAGCAAAGCCATCAGGTAAAAGAATAACCAAAATGCGCTGAACCCAGTTGCAATAATTAAGATAAACGCACCAAGCATAATTGCTGCAGTGCAGTGATACAGGTATCGGGTTCCTCCCTTTTTTACAAACCAGCCATTTACAGCGTGTACCAGCATACTGATAACCTGCCATCCGCCTACTGTAAAATAACCCGTTATGAATGACTTATCCTGTTGAACCAATTCTGCTATTGTAAACCATGTCATCAGTGCAATACTGACCAGGTAATCGATTATTTTAAATCTTTTCATAACTGTATATTTTAAACTTTCAGAAAATTGTGAAAGTTTAGTTTTAAATAAAAGCCGCATTGCGGCTGTTGCTTCCTGGCAGGGAAGGCTATTTAAACATTTTCATCAAACCCCCTAAAAACCAGTTCTCATCTGCTTTAATCATCACATCCAGTGTTTTGTCTGCCTGCAGGCCTAATTTTTTTATATTGCTCACCGTATCCACAAACTGTTTTACTTCTTTGTCTTTCTTATCGCCTTCAATCTTTTCCAACTGGCTCAGCAGTTTCAGCATTGGGTCCAGTTCCCTTTTTTTCCGTTCTTTAATGATCTGTGTGGCTACTTTCCAGATATCTTTTTCAGCAGTAAAATATTCCCTGCGTTCGCCGGGCAGTATCACCCTGTCTACCAAACCCCAGGTAATAAGTTCCCTTATATTCATGTTTACATTGCCCCGGCTGATATCCAGTTGTTCCATCAGGTCATCCTGTGTCAGCGGATCGGGGCTTACCATCAGCAGGGCATGTATCTGCGCCATGGTTCGGTTGATTCCCCAGTAGGTTCCGAATGCTCCCCAACTGCTGATAAATTGTTGTTTTGCTTCTGCTAATTTCATGATGTATTAAATTCTCCCCAAAGGTAGAACAGTTTTTGAACTTTCAAAATATTTTGAAAGATAATTTTTCCTTAGTCAGCTATTTCATCAGAACGGGATGACCTTAATTTATTAGTTTCGCACTTAAAAAATTATGGATAAATTATCTCCCAAAAAGTACATACAAACCAAAGCCAGGAACCTGCCCGTTTATAAATGCCTTGTTACTGAATTATGGGAGGAAACTAAAATGGCCAATGTAGTGGTGATGCGGCGGCATGTTACGGGCAACGTTACGGGTGGCTTTTATTTGATTGACCTGATGTGCCTCGGCGTAAAAGACACTCGCTATTATTTCAATATACCGGAAACTGAAGCCAACGAAATGTTTGATATTCCGGAAAACAAGTTAACAGAAATAGATTACCAACTGGCGCATAATATCATTTATGCCGGCCATGATTTTGCAATGGAATTTGACATCCCGCCCCACAAGGACTTTGCCCTCACAAAGATGATACTGGAAGAAGATAATGACGAAGTACCGCTGGTAGATATACCTACAGGAGATTATGACGGTAAGCCACACCTGGTGATAAACCCACTGGGCGAGGGCACGTGGGCATTGCAAAAATTAAAGGAAAATGCCGGAGAAGGAAACTATTATTATAGTGATTCATCCAGCGGTTATTTAGGCGGGGATGATTTTGATGATGAACGTGATTTCGATGATGACGATGATGAAAAAGATGAGGTAGCTAAGATAGCATTAGAGCAGATCCCACGTGGAGCTGTATCAGCTTATGTTGCTAAAATGATAAAAATGGAGGATTTGTTTGATGAAAAAAACTTAAAAGAAAGGGAAGTGGATGAAGCCATAACGCTTTTATTGGAGGGAGCAATCAGGCTTTGTGAAACGGCGCCGGAGTTAAATATTATGTCAAATGAAGCAGTGTATGATACCGAAGCATACAATACGCTTGATACGGACAATGATCAGCTTAACAGTACTGCCGGCCCGATTTTTATAGATGAGCTGGATGAAGACGGCGATATTGAAAAAGTCATCTCCGGGTTAGCTTCTGTTAAAGGAAGCCTGTTAAGTGAACCTGCGGAAGCACTGATGGAAAAGTATCCCGGGAATCTTTTTCTGTTAACGGAATTGTATTCACTGGCGGGTTTTGAGGGTAACATTGATTTGCAAAACAGTATCAGCCGAAAATTAGAAAGCATCAGTGGACAGTATCCCTATGCTGCCTTATATGTGGCGTTGAATAATAAAATTAACGAACAGCCTTTGGGAGAGCATTATGAGAAAATTATGCAGGCGGCCAGCATCCGGGAAGCTTTTCCCGAATACACTTCTTTTGGCCTGGATGAGCACTTTTGCTTTTGGGTATTAAAAATATGGTATGCTGCAAAACAAAATGATGTGGCGGCCTGTATTTTTTATTACAAATTAGTGAGGGAATGTGGTATTCGTGATTATCTGCTCGTAAGGGCACAAACTGCTTTGGGTGATCTTTTAAACAGGATGCTTTCGGAAAAATACTAATAATTTAGGATTGCTTTATTTTATGCTGTGGCTGGTGTTCCCCTCGGCTACTTTTTGATGATATAAGAAATTCTTCAAAATAATTTTAGACGGATACTAATAATTTTGTTTAACCAAGTAGAACGTTTCTAAATTAGCCTGATCTTAAATTTTCCATCTGTAACAGTTACCCCCCTGCCATCTCCGCGGAAACCTGTTCCGTTGAAAGTACCGGTAACAAGTTTGGTGCTGTGGTTATAATCAATGATCGTTAGCCGGAATGACTGGCCGGCCTGGCTGGTTAATATATACGGGGCGTTGGTATGATAATAATAGAAAACCGCATTGGAAGCGGTAATATGCTGGATGTCCCTGTCTAATGCATTTGGGGCCAGGGAAACGGTAAAGATGAGGCCGGTATCTGTTCCGCAGGTGGCCGGACCGAAGAAAGTAAATGTATTTCTTTCGAGGCTGAGCATAATAGCCGTATCTACTTCGCCGCATAAAAGGGAATGGCCCGTTTTAAAACTCCATGACCACGCAGGTAAGGTAGCAGGATCTGTGCAGGAAAGGCAGTTGGGCAACTCGCCGGGATCAAGATGGATGCTGTCAGCCGGTAGGGAAGAATCACCCGGTTGTATGGTTACAGCCGGCGGAACTGCACCTCCTTCGTAGCTGTATTCTTTTTCACAGCCAGCCAGGTACAGCATCAGCAATAACAGGAAGCACAGGCCATATTTTTTTGCTGTTGGGTGCATTGGTTATGAAAGCATTTTCAGCACTTATTTGAAGTGGATTTTAAAGTTACGATTGTTCTTAGATCTTTTTGAGAAGCAGCCCGCCTTATTTATTTTGATGAATAGCCCGCTTCAAACCAATCCACGCCTGCCAATGGCCCATAAAATGATTCGGTTATCATTATCCTGTTGCACAGGTTGAAGAGGAATTTCAACCCATACACTTCAATTAGTACAATTCCGCTATTGCAATAATCTCAGCGCTTTAATATTAATGCTATCATTATTTATACAGGTACCCATCGCTCTGTAAAGACAGATGTTTGATTGTGCCAGCCTTCTGTGTAAACCCTGCACTGGCAACGCACACCATTCAACAGCGTTGACAAAAAATAAAAAAGGCGCTGAAACATCAGCGCCATAAAATAAAATATTTTAGCAAGTATTTACACCAGCATGGTAACCGGGTTCTCCAGAAACTTCTTCACTGTTTGCAGGAATGCAGCGCCCACTGCACCATCTACACTGCGGTGGTCGCAACTGAGGGTTACTTTCATTATGTTGGCAACGCCAAAACCGTCACCCTTTTTTACCACTGTTTCTTTAATGGCACCTACTGCTAAAATAGCGCTGTCAGGCGGATTGATGATTGCAGTGAACTGTTCAATATCCATCATACCAAGGTTGGATATGGTGAATGTGTTACCGGTAAATTCAGCAGGCTGTAATTTTTTATCTTTTGCCTTGCCGTACAATTGTTTGGCATCGGCAGCAATTTGTGATAATGATTTCTGGTCGGCAAAACGGATTACCGGAACAATCAATCCTTCTGGTAACGCCAACGCAGAGCCGATATGAATGTGGTGGTTCTGGCGGATGAATTCTCCCCCGTCCGAACCGGCACGGGCGGGCATCCAACTGCTGTTCACAGCCGGGTGCAGGCGAAGCGCCATGGCACATGCTTTTATCACCATATCATTAAAAGAGATTTTTACCGGGCTCATCTCATTCATGGCTACCCTTGCAGGAACGGCATTGTCCATGTTGATTTCCATCGTGAGGTAAAAATGCGGTGCAGTGAACTTGCTCTCACCCAGCCGGCGGGCAATCACCTTGCGCATTTGTGTTAACGCTACATCCGTGTGTCCCTCCTGTCCAACAGCAGTGAAGGCAGGTGCTGATGCAACCGGGGTGTTCGCTGCCGGAGCTGCAGCAGAAGTTGCCGGTGCAGTTGCCGGTACATAACCGTCCACATCTTTTTTAGTGATGCGGCCATTATCACCACTGCCATTTACTTTGGTAAGGTCAATGCCCTTATCAGCAGCTAATTTTTTTGCTAATGGGGAAGCTTTAATTCGTTGGTCTGAAGAAGATGCGGTTTGAGGTTCGGGGTTTGATGTTTGAAGTTGCTCCGCTGCTGCCGGAGCTGAAGTGGTCTGTGGTGCGTTGTCTGTGACCGCTCCTGCATTTGCACCTGATTTTTCAGCCGCTACATAAGCACTTACATCGGTGCCGGGTTTTCCAACAATGGCAATGATCTCATTTATTTTGGCGGCATTACCTGCTTCTACGCCAATATATAATAATGTACCCGCTTCATATCCCACTACTTCCATGGTTGCTTTATCTGTTTCCACATCTGCCAGCACATCATCGCTCTTTACGGTATCGCCTACTTTTTTATTCCAGCTTACTATCTTCCCTTCCGTCATGGTATCGCTTAGCAAGGGCATCCTTATTTCTTTGGCGCCTCCCGGTAATGGTACCGCAGCGGCGGCAGGTGCATTGGCTGCAGGTGCGGCAGTTGCGGGTGCAGCGGCAGTAGCTTCTTTATCTTTAACAGGAGCTGCAGTTGCTGCTGCTCCACCTTCGCCATCCAGTAATCCTTTATAGTCTTCTCCATCCTTGCCTACGATGGCAATGATCTGGTTTATTTTTGCTGCCTCTCCAGCCGGAACGCCAATGTAAAGCAGGGTTCCATCCACATAGCCATTCACTTCCATAGTGGCTTTATCTGTTTCCACATCTGCCAGCACATCGTCGGCTTTTACTTTATCGCCTACTTTTTTGTTCCATGCTATTATCTTCCCTTCGGTCATGGTATCGCTCAGTAGCGGCATTCTGATCACTTCTGCCATAATAGATATTTTCTAAGTATTTTATATTGAGGGTCGAAATTAATGCAAAAAAAGCAAAAGAACATATACAAACAACAGGGGGAAGGGTTATTTTGTTTTTTGAAGGTTTTTTAGGTGCCGGGAGTTTTTATTTGCAGGCCGGGCGGAGGAATAGCGATGTTACTTCATTGGCGTCGCACTCTTGTACAGTATATCTTTATGGTACTTTCTAAAAATCTAATCTCAATAAATATTCATTTTGATTCAGTTTTTATCCCTTTTAGCAAGAATAGGTGTTGCTGTAACATGCCGCTCCTGCGGGAGCTTCGTATTTTACTCCAGTTCCAGTTTCAGCCGTTCCTTCAACTCTTTAACCAATGGGTACTCCTCTGTCATTTTAAGGTATCGCTGTTTGGGTCCTAAGATTACTTCTTCGGATTTATCTTCCTGCTCCTTTTCTACGACCGTTACCTGGTATACCAGTGCCCGGTTGTTGAAATAAGTTTGCAGGTGTTCTATCAGCCCGGCCCTTTCTGTTTCTACAAAAGCCTTCTGAATCTCACTTTCGGTGCTGATCTCGATGCAGTTGTTGTCAATTACTTTTAGCGCTGCATGTTTAAAATTGGTAACCGCTGAGTGGTTGTTCCTTGCCTTCAGCTTTTCAATAAACTGTGCCCACACCTGTTGCAGTTCTGTTGCGGTAATTTCTTTAACCGCTGTAAAACCATTCTTATTTTTTTCGGTGATCTGCTCCCGGAGTTTTTGCAAAGAAGCCAGGCCTGTGCGTTGTTCCGGGTTCGCCGTTTGCGGGGGATTTGGGGTTTGGGGTTGACGGTTGGAGGTTTCAATTTTCACGGACGGTTCTTCAATGATGAGCTTTGCCCCTTCGGCTTGTTTTACTTTAGCAGCCGGTTGATTGCCTGTCACCGATAAGTCATCATGCTTCACCCTGTATATAGGCAATGCCCTGAAAGCAACCGCCTTTGAACCCTCAACTATTTTTTTTTTACTGATAGCACCTTCGGTATTCACCAGTTCCAGCGCCTGCTGCAGGTAACTTAATTTGATGATGGTGAGTTCTACATGCAACCTTTTGTTGCGGCTCTGTTTGTAATTAAGTTCTGCTTCATTTAAAATATTCAATGCGCTAATGATGTAAGCCGCAGGAACTTTTTGTGCTTTCTGCAGGTACTTTTGTTTAAAATCTTCTGCCACTTCCAGCAACATGGCCACTTTTGCATCGCTGCTCACCAGCAGGTTGCGTAAAAATTCTGCAAATCCATTGATCACTGTGTCTCCTTCAAAACCTTTGCGGTTTATTTCATCATACATCAGCAAAGCACTGCTCAGGTCCTGCTCCAGCAAATAATCCAGCAACCTGAAATAATAATCTTCGTCGAGGATGTTCAGGTGCTCCAGTGTGTTGGCATAGGTAACTTCGCCATTGGTAAAGCTCACGATCTTATCCAAAATGCTCAGTGAATCCCTCATGCAGCCTTCGCTTTTTTGAGCAATAATGTGCAGGGCAGCTTTCTCTGCGGTGATTGCTTCCTTGTCACAAATTTCCTGCAGGTGTTCTACCGTATCGTTGTTGGTGATGCGTTTAAAATCAAATATCTGGCAACGGCTTAATATCGTTGGTAATATCTTATGCTTTTCAGTGGTAGCCAAAATAAAAATAGCATACGGTGGCGGCTCTTCCAGCGTTTTTAAAAATGCATTGAAGGCAGAAGAACTCAACATGTGTACCTCATCCACAATATATACTTTGTATTTGCCGGCCTGTGGTGCAAACCGTACCTGCTCTACCAAACTGCGGATATCATCTACCGAGTTGTTACTGGCAGCATCTAATTCATGAATATTTAAAGAAGTGCCTGCATCAAAAGAAATACAACTGTTGCAGGTATTGCAGGCTTCGCCTTCTTTTGTTTGGTTTTCGCAGTTGATGGTTTTGGCTAATATCCTGGCACAGGTAGTTTTACCCACACCCCTTGGCCCGCAAAACAAAAAGGCATGTGCCAGTTGGTTTTTCTTAATGGCGTTTTTAAGTGTAGTGGTGATATGCGATTGGCCGACAACCGTACTAAAATTCTGCGGCCGGTATTTTCTTGCTGATACGATGAATTTGTCCATATTCCCCCATCCCCTAAAGGAGTGTATTTTGTTTTAAAATAATGAGAATGCAATTTAAGAAAGACTTTACTCTTTTAACGAAATGGTATTTTTAGGGTCCATTTTAAATGGTAGCAAGCCACAAATCTAAAACTGTTGCAGTAGTTGTTAATGGCATTGAGGTTTAAGTTAAAATTCCTCATTAGGGGATAGGGCAAAAGCGACATCCGATAACTCGGAATTGAAATGCACCCTATTTTTTGTTGCTTACCGGGGGCATAGTAATTTCACCCAATTGCGATTTTCCATTCACGCTTTCCATCGCATTAACCTGTCATTGAGCACAGGAGGCTGACCAGGTATAATATTAACTCAAAAATGGATGGCGCTTGAATTCCTTTGTCCGGTCGAAAAGATACCGGTAGGTCACCAGGTTTTTGCTCCGGTAGGTATCGCCAAAACTTTCGGCCACA